>Ga0272446_1000299_pt1 | contig 80130 bp, 52 predicted proteins | sample YNPCB0061_FD_194587 | JGI IMG/M metagenome (GOLD analysis project Ga0272446, IMG submission 194587) | Hot spring microbial mat communities from Yellowstone National Park, WY, United States - YNP-CB-006-1 | ecosystem: Environmental > Aquatic > Thermal springs > Hot (42-90C) > Sediment | place... | reverse complement strand
AGGCGCGCGCCGTCGGACGCGCGAAGCCGGAGCCGAACCCCGTCGCCAACGCGGCGCACGGAGTCCGCGAGTCGGAGTCGCGCACGCCGGCGGCGCTGGCGGTCCGCGCCTGGCGGGCCATCGGTCACGCGATCGGGGCGCCGCGCCGCTGGCTGCGGAACACGCTGGTCCTCCTCCGCGAGCGCGCCGCCGATCGCACGTAGCGCGGCGGCTGCTGCAGTCGGCGGACTGCGCCAATTTGTCACGCCTCTGCGGCATAACATCGCGGAATCATGAACGTGTGTGCATGGCGTAACTCATGTAAGAGCGACGCCCCATGCGTCGCACCCTGGTTTCCCTGCTCTTCGCCGCGGCGGCCTGCACGCCGCCCGCCGCCACGCCCGTCGCGGGCTCGAACGACGACCTCACCTCCGTCGGCGGCACCGCCAAGCGCATCGAGTGGGACAGCTTCGTCTACGTCCCGCTCGGCGCCGACGACGGCGCCATCGCCACCGCCATCCGCCGCCAGGTGAAGTCGTCGCTCGGCGCGCTGCGCGAGCGCACCATCGGCATCGCCGACCGCGACGCGCGCACGAACCTCGCCCCGGCGGGCTGGGTGAAGGAGCCGCTCGACGTCGTCACCGCCGATGGCTCGCCCGTGCGGAGCCTCCAGCGCGTGCGCTACCACTACGCCGACACCGCGCTCGTCGGGAAGAATGCCGATCCGGGCGCGTCGCTGACCTTCACGCTGCTCGCCGGCGACTACACGCAGGCGGCGGCCGCGGCCGCGCTCCAGCCCGCCTGCGTCGACGAGGCGACCGACGCCGACTCGCTCTGGTACCACTACGCGCCGCGCCGCTCGGCCTGCGCGACGCTGATCGCCGCCGAGACGAAGGCCATCACCGCCGACCAGGCGAAGCTCGGCGATCAGCCGGGGCGCATCGTGCGCTCCGACGCCGAGCGCCGCTTCGTGCCGGTGCGCGCGACGCTGGCGCCGATCGCCGCGCCCGCCGTCGAGTACCCCGAGTACGACCGCCTGTGGGGGTTCGGGACGGATCGCCAGAAGGTGGTGGTCTACGCCTTCGTCGGCGTCGACCACGAGCTGCGCGACTCGCACGACATCTCGGCGATCGAGTACCAGCGGCTGCTGAAGACGGTGCGCGCGCGCTTCCCGCAGCTCCGCGTGGTCGACACCAGCCCGGTGGCGTGGCTGCTCGATTATTGGATTGACGGAAAAAAGCTCGACGGCGTGACCTTCGACGACGTGCACCGCTGGATGATCGACGACGCGGGCTACCCGGCCGCCGTCGGGAGCGACGCGACCAAGCGGGAGGCGCTGCGCCAGCAGGTCATCGATCGCTTCGCCGAGCGGACGATCGTGTGGCAGCTGCCGGTGACCGTGAGCCGCGGCGGCGAGGCGCGCGAGATGACCGTCGAGCTGCGCACCTTCTGGGGCGTCGAGGACGGCAGCGCGGACATCAAGCAGCGCGCGATCTGGCGCTACCTCGAGGCGTTCTGGCACGGCGACGTGTTCGCCTACACCGGGCACTCGCACTTCGGGCACGGGCCGCTCGAGCCGACCAACTACTGGCGCGGGAATTTCCCCGAGCGGTACCAGGTGATGCTGGTGAATTCGTGTCTATCGTATAATTACTACGACCTCGACTTCGTCGAGATGCACCCGAACGGGTCGCGCGATCTCGACATCGTGATGAACGGGCTGCCGGCCTATTGGAGCGGGATGGGCGAGGCGACAGGGAGGTACCTGACCGGGCTCCTCGACGGGGAGAACCGGAGCTGGGCGGCGGTGCTCGACGGGATGAAGGTCGCCGATCCGTGGGGGCGGCCGGGGTACGAGCCGATGCGCGCGGTGAACGGCGAGCTCGACAACGTGTTCGATCCGGCGGCGGGCGCGATCGTCGTGCGGCCGCGCTGAGGCGGGGGTAGACTCCGCGCGCATGCGATCCGGGCGCGCGGGGCTGCTCGCGGTTCTCGTCGGTCTGGTGACCGGGGGCGTGGCGGCGGTGGTCGCCGCGCCGTCGGTGCGCGCGGCCCAGGGCGGGCTCGATGGGCTGGCCGACGCCGTGACGGCGCGGGCGCTGCCGTCGCTGGCGGACGCGCGCGGGCTCGACGTGGCGGTGCGGGTGGAGGCGGGGGCGCAGGCGTCCGCGGCGGCGGCGGGGACGCTCGGCGAGCTGATCGCGGCGCGGCTGGGGAAGAGCGCGGGCGCGCGGGTCGTAGACGTCTGGCGTGGGGACGCTGGGCGCGGTCCGATCGAGGAGGGCGCGCGGCGCGCGGGGTACGAGCGCCTGGTGGCGCTCACGCTCGAGGCGGAGGGGGCGCGCGCGCGGGTGCGCGGGGCGGTGATCGCGCTCGAGGGGGGGCCGTGGGTGGCGCGGACGGAGACGCGGGCGCAGCTGTGGGCGGCGGCGCCGCTCGACGACGAGCTGCGGGCGCTGCTGGCGGCGAACGGCGGCACGCCGAGCGGGCCGAGCGGGCCGAGCGGGCCGGTCGCGCCCGACGGGCCGGGGCCGGTGCGCGTGCGGACGATCGCCGTCGCGGATCTGGGCGAGGTGGTGGCGGCGTCGGCACGGGCGGGGCGGATCGCCGTCGCCACGCCGCGCGAGCTGGTGCTGTTCGAGCTGCGCGGCGAGCGCGCGGTGGAGCGGGCGCGCGTGGCGCTCGACGGGGAGTGGGGCGCCTCGCCGCCACGGGCGGCGGTGGGGGCGGTGCGGCTGCAGCCGACGCCGGAGGGCGAGGCGCTGCTGGTCGAGGTGCGCTCGAGCCTGTTCGTCGACGGGGCGCGCTGGCGCGTCGACGCCGGCGGGGCGGGGCGCGCGCCGACGGGGCGGGTGCGCGGATTTCCGCTAGACGGAATCGAGGGCGCCTGCGAGCTGGTGGGCGGCTTCGACTGGTTCACGCCGTCGGGGTGCGGGCGCGCGGCGGGGGCGCTGCCCGATCGCTTCTGGAGCGCGGCCGAGCTGGTGCGGCGCGACGGGACGCGGGCCGAGGCGGCGATCGTGCCGGCGACCGCGGATCGGGCCGCGCGGCTGTGGGTGCGCGATCGCGGCGCGGCGCCCGTCGAGGTGGCCGGCGTCGGGGCGCAGCTCGCGCTCGGGACGCTGCCGCGCGGCGAGGTGGTGGCGACGGCCGAGGGCGTCGACGGCGCGGGGCCGGACGCGATCACGCTGCGGGCGCTGGCGCCGGGGCTGCCGGTGGTGCATCGCCTCGAGCGGCCGGGCGCGGTGCGCGCGCTGGCGCTGGGCGACGTCGACGGCGATGGGCGCGCCGAGGTGGTGGCGGTGGTGCGCGACGCGGCTCAGCGGCGCACCGAGCTGGTGGTGATCCAGTGAGCGCCGCCGTCGTCCTGCGCGCCGTCGTGGGCGGGGCGCTCGTCGTCGTCGCGGCGGCGGCGCAGGCGGAGACGCGGCCGGCGTATGGCGGCGCGGGGCGCGCGGCGGCGACGGCGACGCCGGTGCGACTCGATCCGCTGTCGATGGCGCGCGGCGATCAGGAGCTCGCGCCGCTCCTGTGGGAGGCGCCGTTCCGCGTCGAGCGCGCGGGCGCGGCGCCGCGGCCGCTGCTGGTGGCCAGCGTCGACGTCGCGCAGCCGCTGCGGCCGCGCCTCACGCTGAAGCGCGAGCTGCGCGGGTGCGACGGGCGGGCGCTGCGCGCGAGCGACGTCGCCGCGTCGCTGACGCGGGCGATCGGGGAGCCGGGCGGCTGGGCGCTGGGGCCGATCCGCGCGGCGCGCGCGATCTCCGACGACGTCGTCGAGCTCGAGCTGGCGCGGCCGGCGCCCGATCTGGCGCTGTTGCTCTCGACGCCGGCGGCCATGATCACGACGGGCACTGGCGGCGGGCGGCGCGGCGGCAGCGGGCCGTTCCACCTCGCGTCGACGTTCTCGACGGGGGCGCACGAGCTGCGGCTCGCGGCCTGCGCGACGCCGGCGGGCGGGCGCCCCTTCCTCGACGGCGTGACGCTGCGGATCCTCGACGACAGCGAGGAGGCGCAGGCGTTCGAGGCGGGATCGCTCGATCTGTCGCGGCCGCCGCCGTCGGCGCTGGTGCCGGGGGCGCGTCGCCCGGCGACGCAGCTCGAGAGCGCGATGGTGCGCACCGGCCTCGTCGCCGTCGGCCGCGCCGTCGAGCCGAGCGTGGCGCGCGCCCTCGCGGCGGCGCTCGCCCACCGCGTCGATCGGGCGCGCCTCCGACGGGCACTGCGCGCGCCGGCGCGGCCGGCCTTCGCGCTGGCGCCGCCCGCCCTCGGTGCGCCCGAGCCGCCGGCCGCGCCGCCGTCGCCGCGCGCCGACGACCTCGAGCTCCTGCGCGCGCGCCACCCGAAGCTGAAGCTGCTCGTCGACCGGCAGAGCGACGAAGAGCGCGCCGCCGCCGAGCGCCTCCTCGTCGAGGCCGAGCGCCTCGGCGTCGAGCTGACCCTCGAGCCGCTCGACGCGGCGGCCCTCGAGGAGCGGCGCGCGCGCGGCGACTACGAGCTCCTCCTGACGACGGTGATCCCGCCCGCGCCCGACGCGGGGCTGGCCGAGCTGGCGGCGCTGGCCGTCGTCGATCCGGCGGCGGCGCGGCGGCTGCTCGCGCGCGCGCCCGCGCAGGCCGGCGTCACCGTCGGTGCGCCCGGCGTCGAGCTGCTGGTCCCGCTGTGGCACCGCGCGGTGCGCCTCGCCGCCACACCGCAGCTCCACGAGCTCGCGCTCGATCCGGTCGGTCGCCCGACGTGGGCCGACGCCTTCTGGTGGCGGCGCTAGACGAAAATGCGCCTCCAGTCGCAGCTGACGATCGCCTTCGCCGCCGTCGCGCTCCTGCCGATCCTGGTGCTGGGGGCGGTGGCGCGCCTGGTGATCGTCAACCAGTCGCGCGCGACCTTCGAGCACGCCCTCGACGCCGAGGCGGCCACCGTCGAGCGCGAGGCGCAGCGGCTGCGCGACGAGGTGGGCGCGGCGGTGGCGCGCGCGGCCAAGCCCGATCACCCCTTCACGGCGGCGCTGCTGGTGGCGCTGGCGCGCGGGCCGCTCGACGACGACGCCGAGCGCGACCTGGCGGCGCGGGCCAGCGGCGAGATGGCGGCGCTGGGGCTCGATCTGCTGTTGGTGCTAGACAACAATGGCCAGGTGCTGGCGTCGCCGCACCACCGCGGTCAGGTGGGCGATCGCGACGCGGAGGCGCTGGCGCTGGCGCGCGCGGGCGGTGGGGCGGCCGAGCTGACGCGCGCGGCGATGATGGTGAACGGGCGCGTCGAGCGGCGGCTGGTCGTCGCCGCCGGGCGCGAGATCGTCGGCGCCTCTCCCGGCCCCGACGGCGTGCGGCCCCGGGTGGCGCTCGTCGGTGCGCGGCTCCTCGGGGCGGCGTTCGTCGGGCGGCTGCACCCGAGCGCGCGGCTCCTCGACGACAAGGGGGCGCTGGTGGCCGGGCCGCCGACCGAGCCGCCGAAGGCGCGGCCGTCGCGCACCGTCGAGATCGCGCGCAAGGACGGGACGACCGCGGCGCGGGTGCAGCTGGCCATCGCCGACGACGAGCTGCGTCGCACGCTGGAGCTGGTCACGATGGCCACCTTCGGCCTCGGGCTGGCGGGGCTGGCGCTGGCGCTGCTCGCGGGGGCGCTCCTCGCGCGGCGCTTCACCCACCCGCTCGAGGAGCTCGCCGACGCCGCGGGGCGCCTCGCGCGCGGGGACCTCGACGCCGAGGTGCGCGTGCGCAGCGCCGGGCCGCTCGGGACGCGCGACGAGGTGGCGGCGCTCGGCGTGGCGTGGAACCGGATGGTCGCCGATCTGCGCACCGCCCGCGACGAGCTGGTGCGCGCCGAGCGCATCGCCGCCTGGCGCGAGATCGCGCAGCGCATCGCGCACGAGATCAAGAACCCGCTGACGCCGATCCAGATGGCCATCGAGACGCTGCAGCGCGCGCACGGGCGGCGCGCCACCGACGAGCGGGCGGCGGCGCTGTTCGACGAGCTCTTCACCGAGTCGGCGACGACGATCATCGGCGAGGTGAAGCGACTGGCGCACATCGTGACCGAGTTCTCGCGCTTCGCGCGGCTGCCGGCGCCGTCGCTGGCGACGCTCGAGCTCAACCCGGTGGTCGAGTCGGCGCTTCAGCTGTACGCGGGGACGCCGGTGACGGTGCGGCGCGCGCTCGGGGCGGGGCTGCCGTCGGTGCGCGCCGATCGCGACCAGCTCACGCAGGTGCTGGTGAACCTCCTCGAGAACGCGCGCGACGCGGTGGCGGAGGGGGGCGGCGCCGTCGAGGTGGAGACGCGGCTCGACGGGCGAGAGGTGGCGCTGACGGTGCGCGACGACGGGCCGGGGATGAGCGAGGAGGTGCGGGCGAAGATCTTCGTCCCCTACTTCACGACGAAGACCAAGGGGACCGGGCTCGGCCTGGCCATCGTCCACCGCATCGTCACCGACCACGGCGGGACCATCACCGTCGAGTCGGCGCCGGGGAAGGGGGCGGCGTTCGTGGTCCGCCTCCCCGTCGACGGCGCTACGGCTTCGTGAGGACGGTGCCGCCGGCGCCGACCGCCCAGACGCGGCTGCCGACGGAGAAGATGCCGCGCAGCGCGACCGAGGTCTGCGAGGTGTCGATCGCCCAGGTCACGCCGCTGTCGTCGGTGCGGTAGATGGCGCCGCCGTCGCCCGCGAGGTAGACGTCGAAGCGCGAGCTGCCGTGGATCGCGCGCAGCGGCGCCGGGGTGAACGCCGTCGGGCCGGCCGCCTTCCACTGCGCGCCGTCCCAGCGCTGGAGCGCGGTGTCGCCGACGATGGCCCAGAGGTCGTTCGACGCCGAGCCCCAGATGGCCCCCGCGCGGGCCGTGCCGCCGCCGGCGAAGCGCCCCTGGACGCTCCAGCCGAGGCCGCGCGTCGTCGACGAGAGCACGACGGGGGACGAGCCGCCGTCGGCGTCGGCGAGGCCGTCGATGTAGAGCGTGCCGGCGCCGTCGACGAAGACGCCGCCGATGGTGGTGAGCCCGCCGATGGTGGCGAAGGTCCACGACGGCATGTCGCGGATCACCGTCGCCGCGCCCTCGCCGCCGCCGAAGACGTCGGCCACGCTGCGACCCGAGAGCGCCACGAAGCGGCGCGGCGCGGGGTCGGTGGCCTCGACGGAGAAGGTGGCCCCGCCGGCGCCGCCGCGCGTCCCGTGCACCACCACGCCGTCGTCGCCGACGGCGAAGAGGTCGCTCGCCACGCCCCAGATCGCGCGCAGCGCCTTCGTCGTCGGGCGGGCGACGGTCCAGCTGGCGCCGCGATCGGTGGTCCAGGCGATCGCGCCGGCGTCGCCCACGACCCAGGCCTCGTCGGGGCCGCGCGCCCAGACGCCGTGGAGGTCGCCGAGCGCGGGGATCGGGGAGACCACGCGCCAGAGCGTGCCGGGGTTGGGCATCGCGAGGTCGATCGGCGGGCGGGTGAGGTCGAGGCCGGCGAGGTCGAGGCCGGCGAGGTCGGCGCCTTCGACGGAGAGATCGCTGTCGCCGCCGCCGCCGTCGCCGACGTTGGCCGAGAGGTCGGTGCCGCCGTCGCCGCGGTTGTTCGGCGCGTCCCCGTCGCCGCAGCCGGCGCAGGCGGCCCCGAGCGCCCCGAGGGCGACCAGCGTGAAGGCCGCGCGACGACGGGCGAGGCTCACGTGACCGGAGTCGCCTTGAGGGCCGCCTTGCCGTCCTTCACGTACACCTGGAAGCGGACGCTCTTGCAGGAGAAGCGGCTCATCAGCTCGGCGCGGTTGTTGCGGAGCTTCGAGGCGAACTTCTCGAACGTCACGCCCTCGGTCGGCTCGCCGAGGCGCTGCTTGGTCTCGACGAATTCTTGATAGACACGTTTGAGCTCCGCCTCGTCGGCATCGGCCGGCCCGGCGCTCGGCGGCGGCGGTGCCGGCGGCGGCGCCGAGGACATCACCGGGATGTTCGGCGAGGAGGCGCGCGCCGACGCGGGCGACGGCGGCATGGTGGCGATCGGCGGGATCGTCGGCGGGCGCGCCATCTTCAGCGCGGCGGCCTGCTCGGCGGCGCGCGCGGCGGCGTAGTCGGCCTGGGCGAGCTGCTGCAGCGCCTCGGCGCTGGCGACGCTGGTGGCCTCGTCGTCGTCGCGGAAGGCGGGCTCGGCGACGATCTCGCGCGCCGCCCCGCCGCCCGCCGGCGACGTCGTCGGCAGCTCGGCGCGCGCGCGCGTCGGCGGATCGATCTCGTCGAAGGTCGGCGGGTTCCTGGCCTGCACCGTCGGGGGTGCGGCGAAGGCGTCGGCGTCGCGCACCGAGGTCGGGACGGCGTCGGTCCCCACCTCGCCGACGGGAGAGACGACCGCCGCGCCCGGCATCGGCGGCTGGAGCTCGTCGGGCCTCACCGCGTAGGTGCCGGTCTCGACGAGGAGCTGCTTGCGCGCCTCGATGTCGGCGGTCGACAGCGTCGAGGTCTCGCCCGGCTGCGGGCCCGGCGGACGGCGCGACGACGGCGGCGGTGCAGAGACCGGGAGCGGTGCGGCGGCGGCCTCCCCATTGGCGTTGGCCGCGTTGCGGGTCGGGATCGCGCGCACGCCGAGGCGATCGAGCGCCGTGTTCACCGCGCGGGCGATGGCGCCGAGCCTGCCGGGGTGGGTGTCGTCGTCGAGGCGCTGCGACTCGCCGCGCGCCAGGCGCTGCGCGTCGGCGGCGAGCCGGCGCTGCGGGCGCTCGACCTCGAGCCGCAGGAGGAGCAGGCCGATGATCAGCGCGACCAGCGCGCCGCCGCCGATCGCCGCCAGCAGCGTCGGCGGGAGCTTGCCGATGTCGCCGAGGGCGCGCTGCACCAGCGCGACCGGGGCGCCGACGTGGACGCGCGGCGCCACGACGGCGATGACCGCGCGCGACCCGAGCTCGCCCGGCAGCGCCGCCAGCGCGGCCAGCGCGGGCGCGTCGCCGTCGACGGAGAGCGCGGCGGTGTGGCCCTTTGAGCGCAGCGCCTCGGCCTCGCGCTCGACGAGCACCGGGAGCTGCGAGATCGCGGGCGACTGCGCCGAGCTGGCGACGACGCGCCCGCGGAGGAGGATGGCGACGTCGGTGCCGAGCGCCTGCTTCATCGACTGCGCGAGCTGCCCGCCGAGCTCCTGCCCGACGACGAGCGCGCCGACGTAGCGCTCCTTGGTCATCACCGGCGTGGCGACCACGCGGTAGACCTTCCCGTCGACGGCCCAGGTGTCGTCGCCGCGGATGCCGCGCAGCGCGTCGGCGACGAGCGGCAGCCCCTCGACGCCGTCCTTCCACACGCCGTCGTCGGGGCCGAGGCGCGCGATGACCCGCCCCTTCACGTCGGTGGCGAGGGCGAGCTCGGCGTGGAGCTGCCCGCCGAAGTGCTTGAGGCGATCCTGGACCGTGCGGTGGACGATGACGAGATCGGCCGGGCCGCGCGACGCCTCCGAGAGCGACTCGACGAGGACGGCGTCGCTCGCCGCCTGCGCCGCGCTGTCCATCCAGCGCCGCCCGTTCACCTGGAAGAGCAGCGACGCCGCCTGCTGGGCGCGCTCGAGGCGGGCGCCGGTCTCGCGCGCCAGCTCGTCGTCGAGCGGGCGCGGGGCGACGAGGAGGACGGCGACCGCGGCGGCGCCGACGACGGTGACGAGGAACAGCCAGATCTTCGAGAGCGCCATCAGCGCGCTCCTCCTTGGGGGCGGGGGGCAGGCGGCGGCGCGGTCGCCGGCGCGGTGGGTTGCGGGGCGGGCGCCGTCGGGGCCGGCGTCGTCGGCGCGGGCGAGGCGCCCGGCAGCACGACCGACATCTCGGTGCTCTTGCCGCTCACCTCGAGCGGCTGGTTGTGCGCCCAGGCGCCGCGATAGAAGACGCGCAGCGTGTACTTGCCCTCGGGGACGTCGAGCTTCCAGGCGCCGCGCTCGTCGGCGGTGGTGGTGTAGCCGGCGGTCACGAGGAGGTTCCCCTCGAGGTGCGGCCAATCCTCGTCGGTGAGCGCGTACTCGCCGGCCACCGGGATGTTCAGCTTGTGGCTCTGGCCCGCGGGGAGCGACGTCGGCGCGAGCGCGCCGCGCGAGACGGTGATGGTGTGCGGCACGCGGTCGCCGTTCTTGATGACGATCTGCGCTCCCGGCGTCGCGACGGCGACGCGCGGATCGGCGCGCAGGCCGTGGAGCTCGACGGTGACGGCCTCGGCCTTGGCCTTGGTCGGGGCGGCGCCGCCCTGCGGCTCGAGGACGATGACCGCCTCGGTGCGCGGATCGGGCGAGCGCGGCGCGATCGGGAGCACGCCGTTGTCGACGCGCCAGCGTCCGTCGCGCCCGTCGGGGCGCGCCTCGGGAGGAACGGCGATGGTCCCGCGCACCGTCGCTGCCAGCGCGCCCCGCGGCGCGACAGCGGCGGCGACGACCACCGCGAGACCGACCTTCAGCAACACCCTCACCCCCAGCGCGCGCTCGATCATGGTGTCCAGGACCCCCGATCCTACCCCCCGCCGCAGCGCGTTCAAGCCCGACGCGCGCCGGGTCGCGCGGCGCGGAGCGCGTCTGACGCGAGGAGGGCCCAGGCGCTGCCGTGGATGAGCGCGCGCGTCCAGAGGGGGTCGCGCCACGGGTCACCGTCGAGGAACTGGGCCAGCGGGGCGTAGGCGAGCGGGGCGAGGGCGGCCAGCGCGACGAAGGCGGGGCGGGGGCGCGCGGCGACGAGGGCGACCAGCGGCAGCGCGTACCAGGGGTGCGCGGTGGGGCCGAGGAGGAACGTGCCGCCGAAGAGGAGCTCGGCGAACCCGAGCGGCGCGGCGCGGCGGAGGAGCGCGATGGCGAACGCGGCGAGGAGGAGCAGCGCGGCGGCGGCGCGGGCGACGACGGCGGCGACCTCGTCGGGGTAGACCTCGTCGCGATCGCGGCCGGTGAGGAGGCGCGCGAGGCGGGGCGAGTCGTGGAGCTCGACGCGGCCGGCGAAGCGGGTGTGAACGACGGCGCGCTCGGCGGCGCCCTCGAGGAGGGCGAAGGCGCCGGCGTTGGCGCGCCAGCGTCGGGAGTACTCCCCGAGGCTGCCGGTGATGCGCGGGCCGGCGGCGGCGTAGGGGAGGGCGAGCGCGACGACGACGAGGGCGGCGACGGCGGTCGCGCGCGCGCTGCGCAGGCCGGCGAGGAGCGCGAGCGGGAGCAGCTTCACGGCGGCGGCGACGGCGACGAGGGCGCCGGCGAGGGCGTGGCGGGCGCGCTCGGCGGCGAGGAGCGCGGCGACGACGAAGGCGACGGCGGCGACGTCGACGTGGGCGCTGGCGCCGACCTCGATGGCGACGAGCGGCGACCAGCCCCAGGCGAGCGCGGAAGTCGGGTCGGCGCCGCGGCGGGCGAGCCAGCGACGGACGAGGAGGAGGGTCGCGGCGTCGAGGGCGAGACAGACCAGCTTCCAGGCGACGAGCGGCGGGGCGGGGAGCGCGACGGCGGCGCGGAAGAGGAGCTGCGCCGCGGGTGGGTAGATCGACGGGAGGTGGCGGTGGTTGATATGCGCCCAGCCGTCGTCGCGGAGGGCGGCGAGCGTGTCGTCGTCGGGGGCGTGGAGGTAGGGGTTGGTGCCGTGCGCCTGGACGCGGCCGTCCCAGAGGTAGCGCCAGGCGTCGTCGGAGAGCACGGGCGCGTGGAGGTAGGCGGGGACGCGCAGCGCGAGCGCGAGGGCGACGACGACGAGCGCTTCGCTTCGACGGGGCGCGGGGGTGGGTGTGCGCGCGACGAGGGCGAGGGCGGCCGCCCAGGCGAGGCCGGCGGCGACGAGGAGCGCGAGGTGGCGCGGGATGGCGGGGCCGGCGAGCGCGCGATCGCCGGGCAGCGTGATCAGCGCGGCGGTGGTGAGCGCGACCGCCGTGACGCCCAGCGCGCCGAGGAGGAGCGGGCGGCGCGCGCGGACGAAGGCGATCACGGTCGAATCGTAGCAACGTTTCGCGCGCTGCCGCCGATAAGGCGGCGTGTTGGTGCTGGTCACGATCGCATTCGCGCTGGGGATCGCGCTGGGGGACGCCCTCGGGCTGTCGGGGGCCGGGCCCGCGGTGGCGGTCGAGGCGCTCGGGCTCGCCGCCGTCGGGGCGGTCGTGCTCGCGGGGGCGTGGGCGCGCGAGCGGCTCGTCGGGACGGCGGCGCTCGTCTGCGCGGTCGCGCTGGGCGTCCTGGCGCAGGCGCCGCGGCCGCGCGCCGCGCCCGCGCTGGTCGACGGCGAGCCGATCACGCTGCGCGGGCGCGTGCGCGAGCCGCCGGTGCGGCTGCCGCGCAGCGACGATGGCCTCGGCGTCGCGCTGCGTGTGCGGGTCGCGCTCGAGGAGGCGGAGCGCGACGGGGTGGTCTGGGCGGTGGGCGGCGTCCTCGAGGTGGTCGTCGGTGGCGAGCCGCGCGAGCCGCTGGCGCCGGGGGACGCGGTGCAGCTCCGCGGGGCGCCGCGTGCGCCGCGCGGGTACCTCAACCCGGGCGCGCCCGACGCCGAGCGGCGCGCGGCTGCCGACGGGGTCGTGGCGCGCGTGGCGCTGCGCGATCCGGCGGCGCTGTCGCGGCTCGCGCTCCCGCCGCGGCCGGCGCGCGACGACGACGGGCTCGTGGCCCGCGGCTGGATGCAGGTCGAGCGCGCGCTCATGTCGCTGCGGCGTGCCGGGGTCGCGCGCGTGGATCGCGTGCTGCCGCCGCGCGACGCCGCGGTCGTCGGGGCGCTGGTCTTCGGCGAGCGCGGGCGCGTCGAGCGCGTCGTCGAAGAGGAGTTCCGTCGCGCGGGGGTGACGCACGTGCTCTCGGTGAGCGGGCTCCACCTCGCGCTCGTCACCTGGCTCTTGTACGAGGGGCTCGCGTGGCTGCTCGTGCGTCTGCCGCGCGTCGGGCGCGGGCGGCCCGCGCGGCGAATCGCGGCCGTGGTCGCGCTGCCGGTGGCGATCGCCTACGCGGTGATGACCGGCGCCGAGCCGGCGACGCTGCGCGCGCTCGGCGTCGCCGTCGTCTATCTGGGCGGCGTCGCGGTCGGGCGGCGGCCACGGCTCGCCGAGGCGCTGGCCTGCGCCGCGCTGGGGATCCTCCTCGAGGCGCCGCTGCGTCTGTTCGATCCGTCGCTGCAGCTGTCGTTCGCGGCGGCGATCGCCTGCGCGGCGCTGGTCCCGCGGCTGCCGCGCAGCGACGGCGCCGGCGTCGGGAGGCGGGCGCTCGGTGCGCTCGCCCTCGGCCTCTTCCGGCGCGCGGCGGCGCTGGTCGCGGTGTCGGCCGCGGCGCTCCTCGGGACGATGCCGCTCACCGCGCTGCACTTCGCCGAGCTGCAGCCGGCGGGGCTGGTCACCAACCTCGTGGTCGTGCCGCTCGCCGAGGTGGCGCTCCTGCCGCTCGCGCTCGTCGGCGCGCTGCTCGGTGGGATCTTCAGCGCCGCCGGGGACGCGCTGCTCCTCGTCGCTGGCTTCATCGCCTCGCTCCTCGGCGCGCTGGTCGCGTGGGTCGCGGCCTGGGCGCCGGCGCCGCGGCTGCCGGCCCCCGGTGCCGTCGAGGTCCTGCTGTTCCTCGGCGGCCTCGCGGCGCTCCGCCTCGGCCTCGGCCCCGACGGCACGCGGCGCGCGCGACGCCTCGGCGCCGCGCTCCTCGTCGCTGCGGCGCTCCTCTTCGGCGGCCGCGCGCTCTCGCTGCGCGCGTCGTTGTCGCTGGAGATCGTCTTCTGCGACATCGGCCAGGGCGACGCGGCGGTGCTCTTCCTGCCGTCGGGGAAGGTGGCGGTGATCGACGGCGGCGGCAGCATGGATCCGGCGTGGGATCCCGGGCGCGAGCTCATCGCGCCGCTCCTCCGACGGCGCGGCGTCGATCGCATCGACCTCCTCGTGCTGTCGCACCCGCACCCCGACCACGCCAACGGCCTCGCCGCGCTCGTCGACGCGTTCGACGTCGGTGAGGTCTGGACCAACGGCGCCGAGTCGACGCAGCCCGGGACCGTGCGGCTCCTCGAGGCGGCCTCGCGACGCGGCGTCCCCGTTCGACCGCCGCGTCGCCTCGAGCTCGCCGGCGCGCGCCTCGAGCCGCTCGGCCCGCGCGCGTACGACGGCCGCCTCGGGCTCGACGAGGCGCTGTCGGAGAACGACAACTCCATCGTCCTCGAGCTGTCGTTCGCCGGCCGGCGCGTCCTCTTCCCCGGCGACGCCGAGCGCGAGGCCGAGGCGCGTCTCGTCGCCGCCGGCCTGCCGCGCGTCGACGTCCTCAAGGTCCCGCACCACGGCTCACGAACCTCGTCGAGCGCCGCGCTCCTCGCGGCCACGCGTCCGTCGCTGGCGGTCGCCTCTCTCGGCGAGCGCAACCGCTTCCACTTCCCGCACCCGGAGGTCGTCGCCCGCTACGACGCCGCGCAGATCCCGCTCTACCGCACCGACTGCGACGGCGCGGTCACCGTCACCATCTCCCCACACGGCGAGCTCGCGATCGCGACCGCCCGCGCTAAGATGCGCGAGCGGTAACCCTCCTCCGACGACGACATGACCCTCCGGCTGCAAGTGAGCGCGCTCGACGACCCCACGGGGCGCGTCTTCCGCTACGAGTTCGACGACGATCGCGCGCAGATCCTCCTCGGGCGTCGCGGCGGCGTCGACGTGCTCCTGCCGCAGCCGAGCGTCTCCCTGGTCCACGCGCGCATCGAGCGCCGCGGCGCCGGCTACTACCTCGTCGACGACGGCTCCACCAACGGCACGCGTGTGAACGGCGTCCGCATCTCCGCCGGCCGTCGCGTCCCGCTCGCCGAGGGGGACCGCATCGCCATCGGCGACTTCACCGTCCAGGTCTCGCTCGCCGCCAAGCTCGACTGGCGCGCCGAGAGCTCGGGCTCGATCGCGCGCCACATGGCCCGCGAGGTCCTCGAGCGGCTCGGCCCCGGCGACACGCTCCCGTCGCTGGTCGTGCTCGATGGCCCGCAGACCGGCGTGGTCCTCACCCTCGGCGAGCTCGGCCGCACCTACGTCGTCGGCCGCGCCGGCCGCGGCGATCTGCGCCTCGACGACGTCGACCTCTGGCGCGAGCGCGCCGCCCTCGTGCGCGACGCCGAGGGGGTCACCATCCGCGACCTCGGCGCCACGCCGCCGGTGCTGCTCAACGGCCAGCGCGTCGACGGCGCGCGCCTCCTGCACGACGGCGACGTCATCCTCCTCGGCGGCACCTCGCTCCGCTTCCGCGATCCCGCCGAGGTCTACCTGCGCCAGCTCGAGAGCGCCGCCGACGACCCGGTCGCCGAGCCGCCCGCCGCCGCGCCACCGACGGGCGCGCCCCCGACGACCATGCCGCCCGTCGATCCGAACGCCGCTCCGATCACACGCCGCATCGCCAATCCGCCGCGCCGCGGCCGCCCCGAGCTCGTGGTCGCGGCCGTCGCGCTCGTCGTCGTCGCGCTCGCCGTCGCCGCGCTCGTCTGGGTGCTCCGATGGTGGTGACCAGCGTGCCCGTCGCCATCCCCGCCCCGGCGCGCGGTGATGCGCCGCCGTTCTCGCTCGAGGGCGCCCTCGACGAACACCCCGGCGCGCCGCTCGCCGTCGTCTGTCATCCGCACCCGGCGTTCGGCGGCCGCATGGACACGCCGCTCGTCGTCGACCTCGCGCGCGCCCTCCACGCCGCCGGCCTCTCCACGCTGCGCTTCAACTTCCGCGGCCTCGCCGGCTCGGGCGGCACCGCCACCGGCGGCCTCGTCGAGCACGAGGACGTCCTCGCCGCCGCCGCCTTCGCCCGCGCCCGCGGCGCGCCGCGCGTCCTCCTCGCCGGCTACTCCTTCGGCGCGCTCATGGCCACCCGCGCCCTCGCCAACGGCCTCGACGCCGCCGCGCTCGTCGCCGTCGCCCTCCCGACGTCGATCATCGGCGACGACCCCGTCCGCAACGCCGACGTCGTCCGCGCGCTCGACCGCGGCCTCCCGACCCTCTTCCTCCAGGGCGACCGCGACCCGCTCTTATCGCTAGACAAGATCAACGCCTGGGCCGCCGGCCGCCCCCACGTCACCGTCGAGACTCTCACCGGCTGCGCCCACTTCTTCCACGACGAAGACGCCCGCCTCATCTGCGCCCACGCCGCCACCTTCCTCACGCGAAAATAGCTGTCTACTTTTGTCTACTTACAAATCCCCGTCTCGGTCGACTTCACCAGCCCGAACGACCAGCGCAGCGCGTGCCCCGGCACCACCGCCGCCCAGTCGTCGTGGTCGAGCGACGTCCCGCCGCTCCCCTCGTCGCTGTAGTCGACCAGCAGCGCCTGGAACGTGTAGTTCATCGCCGAGTAGTACGAGATCCACCCGATCGAATCGATGAGGTGGAACATCTCCTTCGTCAGCCCCATCGTGTGCCCGAGCTCGTGGATGAACGTCCCCGCCTGCGGCTGCACCGACCCGCCGATCCACCAGGTCGAGTCGTCGACGAGGAACATGTCCCCCCACGCCACGCCGCTCGCGTCGTTCCAGATCTGCTCGCCGACGACCGCGTAGCGGAAGGCGTCGTACTTTTTCATCCCGAAGTGCTGCGCATACAGCGTCTTCGCCTCCGGCACCGACAGGCAGGGATCCTTCGGCAGCTCCTCGTCGCGCGTCACGAACAGCGCGATCCCGTGCCGCATGAGCTGCGTGACCACCTGGCGCTTCGCCTCGGTCCGCATCGCGTGCCCCTTCATCCAGTCGACCTCGACGAGCACATCCGCCCGCGTCGGGTCAACGATGCCGCCGAGCTCGCGCGCCACCCGCGCCTCCGCCGAGTCCTTGATGCCGTCCCCATCCGCGTCCCCGTCCCCCTTCGGGTTGGGATCCGCAAACCGCTCCACGTCGACGCGGAAGGTGAGCTCGTAGTCGTAGTCGCTCGAGCTCGTGCGCCGCGTGAAGCGTGCGCCGTTCGCGAACGCGCCCAGATCGACGTCGAACGAGTACAGCCAGTCGTCGACGGTCCAGGAGTTGAAAATCTCGAAGTCGTCCTCCCACCCCTCGACGCGCACCACCCGCAGCGGCGCCGTCCACGCCCCGCGCGTCCGCTGCGCGATCCGCGTCCCCAGCGTCTTCGCGTCGCCGCTATGGAACCGCCAGTGGTCGTCGAGCCCGTCGCCGTTCGGCCAGCGCACATCGTCGGCGATCACGTACGCCTTGTCGCCGCCGAGGATGTTCCAGTCCTGCGTCTCGCGCACGCGCATCGACTCGAGCACCAGCACGCGCCGCTCGTTGCACGCTCCGTCGAACCAGCCGTCCCCGTCGCTGTCGGGGTTCTTGGGGTCGGTCCCCAGCTTCGCCTCGTCGGCGTCCGACAGGCAGTCCCCGTCGGTGTCGATCTTCGACGGATCGCCCGCGAAGCGAATCGCCTCCTGCCACGGCAGCCGCGACGGCACGATGAGCGGCGACTCCGGCCACCCGATCCGCGTCGTCGTCATCTCCGCTCGATCGAACGGCAGCCGGATCGCCGCCTTGTCGAGCCCGCCGTGACGCTCCTCCGGCTGCGCGACGCGCGACGTGAGCCCCACGCCGCCGTTCGCCACGCTCGTCTCCTCGTCGAGGATCGGCGTCGCGTTGCGCGGCCCGCACACCGTCGCCGCCGGCGGCTCCGTCCTCCCCGCCGGCACGCCGACGTTGCTGATGCCGGAGCCCGAGCCCGAGCCCGAGCCCGAGCCCGTGCCCGAAGACCCCTTCGATGGCGTGCCCGGCGCGGTCACCGTCGTCGAATCCGCCACCTCCGCGTTCGGCCCCGTCCCCGGCGCCGTCTCCCCCTTCGGCGGCACAACGCCTCCCACCCCCGGCGGCTCACACCCGGCGAACAGCAAGAGCGCGTTTCATCAACCCACGCGCACAGCACGCCGCGTGCCCGCTCGCTCACCGACGGAGCGCCCTCACCTCACCCCCACGCGCCCCTGGCCACCGGAACTGCTGACCCGACCACTCGACCAGCCGCTACCCCTCCGGCAGCGACTGCGCCACGAACCGCGCCCGCTCCTCCGCCGACGGCAGCGGGCAGGCGTCGTACTTCCCGAACAGCCGATACCGCAGCCGCGCCACGATCCGATACCCGACGTTCAGCACCGCCGTCGGCAGCACCCCGACGATCGCCGCGAACACCCGCCACCCCCCGCCGAGCGCCCGGAACACGCGCAGGATCGCCCGCGCCTCCCACAGCACCGTCTCGCGCCCGCCCTCGTCGACGAGCACGTACACCGTATCGAGCCGCCCCGCGTCCTTCCCGTGCCGCGCCAGCGTCTCGATCGCGTACGCGCTCTGCAGCGCCGCGAACCGGATCGCCCCGCGACGATCCCGCCGCATCACGAACCGCAGCAGGCGATTACACAGCCCGCACACGCCGTCGTAAAAGAGGATCACGCCTCCAGATATAAGGCGTTACTTCCGGTTGCGCTTGCGCGCCTTGCGCGCCTCCTTGCGCTTCCGCTTCTCTTTGTTCTTGTCCATGTTCGTCTTCGGCACGGTGAACTTGCGCTCGCCCGTCTGCATGCCGGCGACGTTCATGATCTGATTCAGATCGATCCCCGTCATCTGCTTCGACAGGTTCCGCATCTGCGCGATCTGCTTGAACCCGGGGATCTTCCCGAGCAGCCCCGTCTGCGCGCCCATCGACGTCATGAGCTGCCGCATCATCGCGAACTTGTTGAGCAGCTCGACGACCTCTTCCGGCTTGCGCCCCGCGCCCGTCGCCACGCGCTTCACGCGCCGCTCGTCGAAGTTCGCCGCCCGCCGCCGCTTTACCTGCCCCTGGCCGGCGGTGATCGTCTCCCACGACGTCACGACGAAGTGCTCGGGGTGCTTCCGCTCCTGCACCGTCATCGAGCTGATCATCGCCTCGATGCGCACGAGCTCCTTGTCGTCGAGGTTGACCCCCTCCGGCAGCCCGCCCGGGAAGAACGGCATCTTCTCGAACAGCTCCTTCAGCGATCCCATCTTCTGGATCAGCCGGATCTGATCGAGGAAGTCCTGCATGTCGAACTTGCCCTTCAACATGCGAAGGGCGTCTTCCTCGGCCTTCTCGGCGTCGACGACGCCCTCGAAGTCCTTCATCAGGCCGACGATGTCGCCCATGCCGAGGATGCGGCTGGCGAGACCCTCCGGCCGGAACTCCTCGAGCTTGTCGAGCGACTCGCCCATGCCGAGGAACTTGATGGGCTTGCCGGTCACTTCCTTGATCGACAACGCCGCGCCACCACGCGCGTCACCGTCGAGCTTCGTCAGGATCACGCCGGTGACGCCGACGCGATCGTTGAAGGTCCGCGCCGTGTTCACGGCGTCCTGACCGATCATCGCGTCGATGACGAAGAAGACCTCCTGCGGCTTGGTCCTCTTCTTGATCTCGTCGAGCTCCTGCATGAGCGGCTCGTCGATGGCGAGGCGACCGGCGGTGTCGTAGATGACCACGTCGCGGTTCGTCTCGTAGGCGCGCCGCAGCGCCGCCTCACAGATCTCCGGCGGCGACTTCCCCTCGAGGTGGAAGACCGGCATCCCCAGCTTCTCGCCGAGGACCTTCAGCTGGTCGACGGCGGCCGGGCGGTAGATGTCGGCCGCGACCAGCATCGGGCGGCGCTTGTTCTTCTCCAGCCAGCGCGCCAGCTTCCCGACGGTGGTCGTCTTGCCCGAGCCCTGGAGGCCGACCATCATGATCCCGGTCGGCCCCTTCTTCGCCCAGTCGAGGTCGGTGTCGACGGGGCCCATGAGCTCGATGAGCTCGTCCTGGCAGATCTTGATGAAGTGCTGATCGGGCGTCGCCGAGAGCGCGCGGTCACCGGCCTTGGCGCGCAGCTTCACCATCTGGCCGAGCGCCTTCTCCTTCACGCGCTCGAGGAACGTGCGGACCACCTTGAACTCGACGTCCGCCTCGAGGAGCGACATCCGCACTTCGCGGAGCGCGTCCTCGATGTTGTCCTCCGACAGCTCCGTGACCCCGGTGAGCCGCGCCTTGGCGTTCCGGAATCCACGCGAAATCGTTTCGAGCATGCGGGCTTCCTACCATATGATCCGCGCCGTGCGTACGTTCGCCGGTGTTCTCGTCGCTGGGATGTCGCTGGGTGGCACCGCTTGGGCCGCCGATCTCCCCTGCACGGCGGCCGAGGACGGCGTCCTCTCCGTCGACGGTCTCCTCGACGACTGGCGCGGCGAGGCGGGCGTCGACCTCGGCGGGCGCGATCTCGACCTCTCGGCGACGGCGCGCTGCAACCTCGACTCGAAGACGCTCTACCTCTCCGTCGACGTCCGCGACGACCTCTTCGTCCGCACCCCCGCCGCCTCCGCCGGCGAGGATCACGTCACCGTCCGCTTCGGCTCGCGCACGCTCGGCCTCTGGCCCGCCGACGGCAAGCTGAAGGAGAAGTCGGTCTGGTCGGGGGGCGCGCCGCCGAAGGGGTTCAAGGTCGCCTCGTCGCGGCAGCCGAGCGGCTGGGCGGTCGAGCTCTCGCTCCCGCTCGCGCAGGTCCCCGACTTCTCGCGCGGCACGCCGTCCGTGCCGTTCGCGCTGACGGTCCACGACGGCGACTCGCGCTACAAGCCCAAGATCGACGCCACCGTCGGGCTCGACGGCGCGCTCACCTTCGCCGAGGGGCAGGGCGCGCGCCAGGCGTTGCTCACCGAGCTGCGCGCCAAGGAGAGCGACGTCGCCTTCGACCTCCCGGTGAGGCTCGGCCCCAAGGCGTCGGTGCGCGCGCTCGTCACCGGCAAGGCGCTCGGCGTCCTCCTCGAGGACGGCGGCTTCGTCTACATCACGCTGCCGGTGTCTAGCAAAAAAGATCTCCTCTCGGCGCGCGCCGTCGACCTCGCCGGCGACGGGCGCGAGGCGATCGTCGTCACCTACGTCGAGCGCGGCGGCGGCGGCGAGCGCGAGGTGCTGGCCGCCTTCCGTCCCCTCGCCGATCGCGTCGACCGCGTCTTCGCCGTCGAGACCCGCAAGCGATCGGGCGCCGCGACCGTCGCCACCAAGGTGACCTGGGTGAAGCGCGGCAAGAACACCGACCTCCTCCTCGAGCCGCTCCCCGCCGTCGGCGCCGACGCCACCAGCTGGCGCGAGCAGCCCGCCGAAGACGTCATCCCGATCCTCTTGCCGTGGGGCGCCGACAAGAAGGCGCTATACCAATTCCGCGGCAACGAGTACCTGCGCAAGTAAAGAGTAGACAACAAATGGGATACCACGCGAGCTTCCGCTGCATCGCCGGCTGCGACGGCACCTACTCCCTCGACGAGCCGCTCTACCGCTGCCCGAAGTGCGGCGATCTCCTCGAGGTGGCGCACGACCTGGCGGCGCTGCGGGCGCGCTCGCCGTCGGCGTGGATGCGCCTCTTCGACGATCGCTACAAGCGCACCACCTGGCCCTACGGCAGCGCCGTCTGGGGCAAGAAGGAGTGGGTGCAGCCGCTCATCCGCGACGAGAACGTCGTCTCGATGGACGAGGGCGGCTCCAACCTCTTCTGGGCCGAGCGCTACGGGCGGATGCTCGGCGTCAGCGATCTGTGGGTGAAGCTGTGCGGCAACTCGCACACCGGGTCGTTCAAGGACCTGGGGATGACCGTGCTGGTCTCGACGGTCAAGCAGATGATCGCAGACGGAAAATCGATCCGCGCCGTGGCCTGCGCCTCGACGGGGGACACCTCGGCGGCGCTGGCGGCCTACTGCGCGGCGGCGGGTATCCCGGCGATCGTGCTCCTCCCGAAGGGCAAGATCTCGACGGCGCAGCTGGTGCAGCCGCTGGCCAACGGCGCGCTGGTGCTGTCGCTCGACACCGACTTCGACGGCTGCATGGCCATCGTGCAGCGACTCGCCGTCGAGGAGGGCGTCTATCTCGCCAACTCGATGAACAGCCTGCGCCTCGAGGGGCAGAAGACGATCTCGATCGAGATCGTGCAGCAGTTCGACTGGCAGGTGCCCGACTGGATCATCATCCCCGGCGGAAACCTCGGCAACGTGAGCGCGCTCGGCGCCGGCTTCGACATGATGGAGGCGCTGGGGATCATCACCAAGCGCCCGCGCATCGTCGTCGCGCAGGCCGCGCGCGCGAACCCGCTTTATCTCGCATACAAAAAGGGCTGGGCCTTCGAGTCGGTGGCGGCGGCCCCGACGCTGGCGTCGGCGATCCAGATCGGCAACCCGGTCTCGGTGAAGAAGGCCATCCGGACGCTGCAGAAGTACGACGGCGTCGTCGAGCAGGCGACCGAGGACGAGCTGGCGCAGGCGGCGGCGCGCGCCGATCGGACCGGGATGTTCAACTGCCCGCACACCGGGGTCGCGCTGGCGGTGCTCGAGAAGCTGGTCGCGCAGAAGACCATCCTGCCGCACGAGCGCGTGGTGGTGATCTCGACGGCGAGCGGGCTGAAGTTCCCCGAGTTCAAGATCCGCTACCACGAGGGGCAGCTCCCCGGCGTGGCGGCGACGCACGCCAATCGCCCCGTCGAGCTGGCGCCCGACTACGACGCCGTGGTGCGCGCCATCGCCGCGCACGGCGAGCGCATGGCGTAGGCGGCGCCAGTCATCGATCTGTGCGCGCCATCGCCGCGCAGGTCGTCGCCAGCGCGCCGCTGCCGATGCCGGCGCCGAGCCCTTCGCAGCTCTGCGCGCGGATCGTCGACGTGCAGCGCGTGAGCTCGTCGGCGCGCCGCCCCGACGACATCTGCGCGTCGCGCCCGGCGAGGCAGCTCGACACCGCCGTGTCGCGGCACCCCTCCTCGACGCCGCCGAGCCCGGCGAAGCACTGCCGCGCCAGCGTCGCGCACATCTCCCGCGTGGTCTCGCGGCACCAGTCGCCGAGCGTCACCGTCCCGTCGGGCCGCACCGACGGCGCCGTCGCCCCGCACGCCGCCACGAAGAGCACCACCGCCGTCGCGAATGTCCTCATGCAAAGACGATACGGCCAGCGCCGGTGGATCTGACGCGGAGTCGGCGGGTCAGCGCTTCTGGCGGAACCAGTCGACCCAGCGACGGCGGGCCTCTTCGCGCTCGCGCTTGGGGGCGTCGAACTCGTAGCCGAAGCTCTCGGGCGACATCGTGCGCAGCTCGTCGGAGGCGCTCTTGCGCACCTCGGACTCGGAGTGGGCCAGCCCCTCCAGCAGCCACTCGAGGCGCGGCTCGTCGCCGTGGCGCTCCCACCAGCCGCGCCAGCGCCAGCGGCTGGTGCCGAAGTCCTGCTTGGTGATCTCGATGAGCGCCGCGTGCGCCGCGCGCGCCAGCGCCGCGTCCTCGTGCTTGACGAGCTCGACGAGGCGCGGCACCGAGCCGCCGTCGCGGAGGCGGCCCGCCGCCTCGGCGGCCATGCGCTGGCGGACGTGATCGGGGCCGGGCAGATCGGCGCGCACGATCTCGAGGACGCCCCGCACCTCGGGCGCCTGCGCCGCGCGCCCGTCGGCCTTCAACAGCGCCTGCGCGGCGACGGCGCGCACCGACGCGTCGGTGTCGAAGAGGCGCTGTCCGAGCGCCGCGACCGCCGCCGGCGCCTCGAGCTCGCCGAGCGCGAGGCAGACATAGAAGCGCACGTCGACGGCGGGATCGTTCGCCCGCGCGACCAGCGCCGGCAGCGCGCGCTCGCCGAAGCGGCTCAGCGTCGCGAGGAGCGCGCCGTGCTCGCCGAGCGGCGGCGTCGGGCCGCGGAGCATGTGCCGATCGAGGCGGAGCGGCCCCGGCAGGTGCCGCATCAGCGCCTCGAGGCCGAGCTCACCGAGGAGCACCAGCGCCTCCGACGAGATGCGCGCATGCTGGTCGTCGCGGATGATCGACAGCACCAGCGCGTCGGCGTCGTTCATCGCCGGCCCGTCGTCGCGCGGCCCCGCGCCCGCGGTGACCACCTCCGTCGAGAGCGGCTGGAACCCGAGCACCGTCGAGCGCGGCCGCCCGCCGCCGCGCTTCGCCGCCGCCTCGGGCAGCTTGGCCACGCCGCCGGCCGCCGCGCGCCACTTCCCGTCGTCACCACCGCCGTTCGTCGACGGCGCGCTGACCGTCGACGACAGCGCCGCCGCGTTCACCTTCCCGGCCGCGCCGCCCGCGCTCGCCTTGAACTCGCCGCCACCGCCGCTCTTCTCGACTCGCTGCTTGAGGATGAGGCGCTGGAACGCGCGCGACGCCGCCCCGCTCAGCGTCGAGAGCTCCCCGAGGAGCCCGACGTCGATGGGCTTGCCCGCCGCGTCGCCGTACAGCATCGCCACCGTGCGATCGCGCAGCACCAGCGGCAGGAGCAGCGCCGGCAGCGGCGGCCGCCGCCCGAGCGACAGCAGCGTCTGCGCGCCGCCCTCTTCGCCGAGCTTGCCGAGGTAGGGCGCGCGCGTCTGGACCGTCGTGCGGAACGCCGAGGGCTTGTCGAGCGGCACCGTCAGCGTCGCCAGCAGATCGCGCGACAGCCAGGTGTCCGCGAGGCCCATGCGCCCGACGGCGGTCTCGCCGTGCACCATGAACAGCGCGACGAAGTCGAGGTGCGCGCGCGCGCCGCGGCAGAGCGCCTCGAAGATGGCGTCCCGCTCCTCGGCGCCGTCGATGAGCCGCCCCGCCTCCGCCACGAGGAGCGGGGTCGGATCGGGCGGCTCGTCGCTGCCGCTGGTCGACGTCGGGCGCGGCGGCGTCGACGGCTGCGGCGCGGGCGTCGTCGCGGTCACCTCCGTCGACTCCTCGACGGGCGGCATGGTGCGCTCGAGCGTGAGATCGGCCCCGACCGGAGTCGGCGCCGCGGGCTCGCGCATGGTCATCCGCGGCGTCGGCTCCTCGGTGCGCGCCGGCGTGCTCGCCGTCGTCGTCGGGAGCGGCATGTCGGTGACGTGCGCGCGCGGCGCGCTGTCGGCCGCGTCGCTGATGACGGTGTCCTCGTCGTCGTGATGCGTGGGCTCGGCCGGCCCCTTCGCGTCGCTGGTCGGCAGCGGCGCCGTCGGCTCGGTCGCCAGCGTCGTCGGCGCGGCGGGCTCGCGCTCCGGCGTCGTCACCGCCGGCGCGATCGACGGCACCTCGATGAGCGGCATCTGCGCCGTCGGCCGCGTCGACGTCGCGGGCTCCACCGCCAGCGTCGGCGACACCACCACCCCCGACGTCACCGTCGGGGCCACCGGCGGCGGGCTCGGTCGCGACAGATCGGTCTCCGGCGCCGGCGCCGTCGCCACGATCGGCGTCCGCCGCGTCGGCAGATCCTCCAGCCGCCGCCGCACCTTCGCCGCCAGGCTGTGGAACCGCGCCGGCACCGACACGCCGTACACCATCTCGACGGCGTGCACGAAGCGGTGCTCGGGCACCACGATGGGGTCGATGCTGCGGCTCAGCTGATACCCGAGCTCGTCGAGTTGCTTGCGGTCGGGTGGATCGAGCACCAGCACCCGCACCACATTTCCGTCTAGCGCAATCGGCACCGCGCGGAACTTCTCCGACAGCGTCGCCGGGAACCAGCTGGCCGCGCCCGCGCGCTCGAGCTCCGCCCGCGACGGCAGGTCGCCCGCCGTCGGCAGCCCCGACGCGCGCCCCATCGCCTCGACCAGCGTCGGCTCGTCGATGGCGTCCATCTCGAGGAGGATCGTGTCGAGCGTGCCGCCATAGATGACCTGGCGCTGGAACGCCTCGGCGACCTTCTTCGGGCTGACCAGCCCCTCCTGCACCAACAGCGACGCGAGCTTGGAGGTCACCGCGGCTCCCGGGTGATGGACGTCACGACGTAGGTGTCGGCCAGCCAGTCGTGCAGCCCGCGCTTGTCGCGATCGAACGCGATCCAGACGAAGCCCAGCCCGACCAGCAGCAGCGACGGCGAATAGGCCAGCGCGCGCCCCAACGCGCGCAGGAACGAGGGGCGCTCGCCCCAGCCGTCGATCACGCGCAGCCCGACGAGCCGCTTGCCGACGGTCTGCCCGAGCGAGGCGTGGAAGACGACGAAGTAGAGCAGCGCCAGGCCCGCGAACAGGATCATCCCGACGAGCGCGAAGGCGTCGCCGTTCACCGCCACGTCGAGGAGATAGTCGGGCCCGAGCTGCCGGAACCGCGGCAGCGGCCGACGCAGCAACAGCGACGCGACGACGTCGAGGAGCGTGAAGGCCGCGGCGAGCAGCGCGAAATCGACGGCGCCGGCGAGGGCCCGTCGCCAGAAGCCCGCGACCCGCACCCGTGGTGCCGTCGCGCTGAGCTGAGCGGCTGCGTGCACGCCCCTACTCTAGACGTCGATCCCCAGCATCGCAATCAACCGCCGTCAGCCGAGGTCGCCGAGCACGAACCCGAGGATCGCCAACGCCGCGAGCGGCGCCGTCTCTGTCCGCAGCGTCCGCGGCCCCAGCCCGGCCAGCGTGAACCCCGCCTCGCGCGCGGCCTCAACCTCCTCCTGCGCGAAGCCGCCCTCGGGACCGATGGCGATGGTGATCTGCGGCGGCCGCTGCCCGAGCTGCCCGCCCGTCGCCAACGGCCCCAGCGCCTCGCGCAGCGGGTGCTGCTTCGCCCCCTCCCACAAGAAGATGCGCAGCCCCTCCGCCGACGCCGCCTTGAGCGCCGTCACGAGCGGCGTGATCGGCTGCACCTCGGGCACGTCGGCGCGCCCCGACTGCCGCGCGGCGTCGCGCGCGATCTTCTGCCAGCGCGCGTGCCGCCCGAGCGCCCGCGCCAGCTCGAGCCGCGGCACCGCCCGCGCCGACGTCGCCGGGATGACCCGCCCGACGCCGAGCTCGGTCGCCTTCTGCACGATGAAGTCGAGCTTCTCGCCCTTGGTCAGCGCCTGGATCAGCGTCACCGGCGGCCGCCCCACGTCCGCCGCCGTCCGTCGCAGCTCGACGCGCAGCTCGAGCGCGCGCGGCCCCACGCGCGCGACGATCGCGTCCGCCTCGTGCCCCTGCCCGTCGAAGATGGTGATGACGTCGTTCAGCCCGAGCCGCAGCACGCGCGTCAGATAGCGATGGTCCTCGCCCGCGACGACGACCATCTCGTCCGTCATGCGCGCGGGGTCGACGTACAGCCGCGGCATTACCCGAGCACCAGCAGCACCCAGCCGTCCTCGACGCGCTGCTCGACGAGCGCGCAGCCCACCGCCTCGTACGCGGCGATCACCGGCGGCGCCGCCTCGACGAGGATCCCCGACAGATAGATCCGCCCGCCCGCCGCGCGCTTGGCCGCCAGCTCCTCGGCGATCGGGATCAGCACCTCGGGCTGGATGTTGGCGAGGATGACGTCGAACTCGCCACGGAGCTGCGCCAGCGCGTCCGTCGACCAGCGCACCCGCTCGGGGCCGACGCCGTTGCGCTCGGCGTTCTCCAGCGCGACCTCGATCGCCTCGCGATCGACGTCGTAGGCCTCGCCGCGCGCCTCGGGCCAGCGCTTGGCCGCCGCGATCGCCAGGATCCCCGAGCCGCACCCCGCGTCGAGAAAGCGCGCGCACGTCTCGCGCTCGTCGATGGCGCGCAGGCACAGCCGGGTCGTCGCGTGCCCGCCGGTGCCGAAGGCCCGCCCCGGATCGAGGTCGAGCACGATCTCGCCCGGCTTCGGCTCGTACTTCTCCCAGCTCGGCACGATCACGAACCGCCCGACGGGGCGCGGCGTGAAGTGCTTCTTCCAGGCGTCGCGCCACTCGTCCTCGTCGCGGTCGCGGCGCGCCACGTCCGGCTCGGGCATCCCCGCCGCCGCTGCCTTCACGCGCGCGAGGAAGGCGTCGACCTCGTCGGGCGCGATCCACACCACCAGGCCCACGCGCCCCGCGGCCGGCTTGTCGAGCGTCGCGGCGTCACGCTCCTCGACGCCGGGCGCCCCCTCCTCGACGAGCAGCGCCGCCCACGCCTCGGCCCACTCCGACGGCACCTCGAACTTCAGCTCCACCCACGACTGGCTCACGCCCGCAACTTACCTTCACATCTCAGGTGAGACACGAAAAGTTGCTCACCCAGATCCCCGCGCTTAGCGTCGCCATCATGACCCAGCGCAGCACAACCGGGAGAGCGCCGATCGTCTGCATCGCCAACCAGAAGGGTGGCGTCGGCAAGACGACGAGCGCGGTCAACCTCGCGGCCGGCCTCGCGCGCCGCGGCCAGCGCGTCCTCCTCGTCGACCTCGACATCCAGGGGTCGGCCACCGCCAGCCTCGGGATCAAGCTCGGCGAGGGCGACACCTCGGTCGCCGAGTGCCTGCTCCACGAGCGCCAGATCGAGCACGCCGTCCGCGAGACGTCGACGCCCAATCTGCTGATCGCCCCCGCGGGCGAGGCGCTCGCCGTCGTCGACATCCAGCTCGCCTCGGCGATGGCGCGCGAGCAGGTCTTCTCGCGCATCATGAGCACCGTCGGCGACAAGGTCGATCACGTCATCGTCGACACCGCCCCCTACCTGGGCCTCCTCACCACCAACGCCCTCGTCGCCGCCGATCACCTGATCATCCCGGTGTCGTGCGAGTACCTGCCGATCCTCGGGCTCAAGCTCTTCACCGAGACGCTCGACCGCATCCGCACGCGCCTCGGCGCGCCCTGCCACGTGCTCGGCTACCTCCTCACGATGTACGACCGTCGCGAGAAGATCACCGTCGAGGTCGAGGGCATCCTGCGCCGCCGCTTCGGCGACGCGGTCTTCCCGCACCCCGTCCGGGTGAACACGCGCCAGAAGGCGGCGCCGTCGCACCGCAAGAGCATCTACGACTTCGAGCCGAAGAACGGCAAGGGGCGCGTCGACAGCGATCGCTTCGTCGACACCTACCTCGAGCGCCTCGGGCTGCCGATCCTCGCCGCCGCCGACGCCGAGGAGCAGGTCGCCACGTCGCGTTGATGGCGACGAAGAGGCCGCCCTCCAAGAAACGAGACCCACTCGCCGCCGCCTGCGCGCTCGCCCGCGCCGGCAAGACCGACGAGGCCATCGCCGCGCTCTCGCCGCTCGCCGACGAGGGCAGCGTCCCTGCCGCCTACGCGCTCCTCGAGCTGCGCGCCTTTCGCGGCAAGTGGGACGACGTGTTGGCGCTCGCGCGGCGGGTGGTCGCCGACCCGGACGCGCTGCGCACCTCCAACACCGTCGACGACACGGTCCGCCTGATCGGCGCCGCCGGCCGCGCCTCCCGTCGCTGGGCCGAGGTCGAGGCGGTCGCCGAGGTGGGCCTCCAGGCCGCCCGCCGCGACGGCGACCAGGTCCGCGAAACGGTCTTCGGCAACCTCGTGAAGTACGCCCGCCGCGAGGGCGCCGCGCCGCACGAGCTGGTCATGCTCTTTGGTGACAACGACCAGCCGCCGCGCACCCGCGCGCAGTACGACGTCGCCGTCGAGAAGAGCAGACAGAACAAGCGCAAGCCCGACGACCTCGCCCGCCACCAGTTCGCGCTGGCCGTCGTCTACCAGCAGCCCGACGAGATCGTCCGCCTCTTCGACGCGAACGAGAAGCTGATGAGCTTCGCCAACGCGGTCGACGCGGCGCGCGTCCTCGTCGACCGCCACCAGCCCGACCGCGCCTTCACCATCCTCGCCGAGCGCCTCGGCCAGTGGTTTCCCGTCGAGCAGGTGCAGGTCGCGCCGGTGGTGCTCCTCGTCGACGAGCGCCTCGGGACGCTGATGAACCCGAAGCGCTGCGCCGCCGTCCTCTCGACGCCGCGCGGCCCCGAAGCTACCCAGTAATCGCTTGACGTAAATCCTCGACGAGGTCGTCGGCGTCCTCGATCCCGACCGACAGCCGCAACAGCCCATCGGCGATCCCCGCCCGGCGGCGCGACTCCGCGTCGACGCGCAGGTGGCTGAAGCGCGCCGGGTGCGTCATCAGCGACGTGATCTCGCCGAGCGACGCCGCGCGCGACACCAGCCGCAGCCGGTCGTACACCCGGCGCGCCCCGTCGAGCCCGCCGGCCACCTCGAAGCTCACCATCGCCCCCGGCCCGTCGAGCACCCGCGTCGCCAGCGCGTGATCGGGGTGCGACTCGAGGCCCGGATACCAGACCCGCTCGACCCCGGCCATCCGCACGAGCGCCCGCGCCACCGTCGCTGCCGACGACACCTGCCGCTCGACGCGCAGCCCCATCGTGCGCAGCCCGCGCAGCACCAGCCAGGCCGCGAAGGGATCGAGGCTGGCGCCGTGCATCTTGCGGAGCGGCACCAGGCGCGCCACGTCGGCCCGGCCCCCCGAGACCACGCCGCAGATCGCGTCGCCGTGTCCGCCGAGGTACTTGGTCCCCGAGTGAATCGACAGCGTCGCCCCGCGCTCGATCGGGCGGCAGAGGAGCGGCGTCGCGAAGGTCGCGTCGACGAGCAGCGCCACCCCGCGATCGCGGCAGAGCGCGCTCAGCCCGTCGAGGTCCGCCACCCGGAGGAGCGGATTCGAGATCGCCTCGACGTACACCACCTTGGTCTCGGGGCGGATCGCCGGCGCCACCGCGTCGGCCGTCGCCGCGTCGACGAAGGTCGTCGTCACCCCGAACCGCGGCAGGAGCCCGACGAGCAGCTCGTGCGTCCCGCCGTACAACCCGTGGACGCTGACGACGTGGTCGCCCGCACCGAGGCGGCTCTCGAGCGCCGCCGCGATCGCCCCCATCCCCGAGGCGAACACCACCGCCGCCTCGGCGCCCTCGAGCTGGGCGACCGCGCCGGCGAGCGCGTCTTCGTTCGGGCTCGCGTAGCGCGAGTAGATGTACCGCTGCCCCTCCGCGGCCTCTTCGGCCTGGCGGGCATCTGGATACTCGTACCCCGAGGTTTGATAGATCGGTGGCGCGTGCGGACGCGCGCCTCGCTCCCCAGTCTCGGGGGAGGGCGCGTCCAGGCCTGCGTGGGCGATTCGGGTGGAGCGACGAAACGAGGTGGGAGACTTCGGATGCGAGCCCATATGGGCCCGCAGCGTAGCCTACTTCACGCCACCGCGGCGCTTCGCCTCGCGGCGACGGCGCTTCCGCGCCTCGCGCATCTTGCGCTTCCGCTTGACGCTCGGCTTCTCATAGAAGCGACGGCGCTTGATCTCCTGAAGGATGCCCTCCTTGGACATCTTCTGCTTCAGGATCTTCATCGCCTTCTCAAGGCTGTCGCGGACTTCGACTTCGAGCGGCCGTCCGAGCTGGTTATCCAAGCGTCCTACTCCCCTACGAAAAGAGACTGGGTCCTTTACCAGTCACCCACGGACCCGTCAAGGGCTTTCGCCCCTTCGGCCGTCTGTCCCCGTCGGAAACGACAGGCGACACACGAAAACAGGGCCAAGCCCCCAAAACTCATGTGGAACCTTCGGCCCCAATCGCTTGTCTTGATGCTTGTCTTCTGAGAAATCGGCCGCTAAGCTGCCCGACGCTCGAGGCTTTCCCCACCCGCTCACTCACGACGAGGTGTTGGCTCGCATGTCGCTCTCGATCTTGAACCGTAAAACGCTGTTCGCCGCCGCTGCTCTCATCGGTGTGATCGGGCTCACGCCCGACGCGCTGGCGAAGAAGAAGAAGGGCGGTGGCAGCGCTGCGCCTCCTCCGGCCGACTCGGGAGGCGGCATGACGTTCGAGCCGGAGACGGTCGAGCGCAAGGACGCCGAGCCGACGCCGGCGGCGAAGCCCGCCGCGACGCCGAAGAAGACGGCGCGTCAGCCGGTGGCGGCGTCGCCCGACGCCGTCGTCAAGCAGGGCCCGCCGACGAAGGTCCTCGAGCGCGCCATCAAGCTCTACGACGCCGGCGACTACCCGATGGCGACGATCGAGCTCAACAAGGTCATCGAGGGCCAGTCGGGCGACGACGAGGGCAACAAGCAGCGCGCCGAGTTCTTCATGGGCCGCGCCCTCTTCAAGATGAAGTACTACAGCTCGTCGCTGGGCTACTTCGACCGCATCGTCCAGAAGGGCCCGTCGCACAAGTACTACGGCAAGACGCTGCAGTGGCTCGCGTCGCTGTCGCGCTTCCTGCCGGAGTCGGCGGGCACCCTCGAGAAGATCGGCAAGTACACGCGCCAGGATCTCGATCAGCCGGCGCTCGAGTCGGTGAAGGACGAGCTCTACTACCTCCTCGGCCGCTACCACTATCAGAAGGGCAACTTCGCCGAGGCGACGTCGCTCTTCGGCGCGGTCCCCGAGAAGAGCGAGTTCTTCCCGAAGGCGAAGTTCTTCGAGGGCGTCACGCTCGTGCGCGAGAACAAGGGCGCGCAGGCGGGTGAGGCCTTCAAGGCCATCCTCCGCAAGGTCAAGTCGTACAAGGACCCGGACAAGATCCCGAAGGTCCTCAAGGAGTACGAGGAGCTCGCGAACCTCTCGCTCGGCCGCATCTTCTACACGATCGGCAAGTACGACCAGTCGATCCGCTACTACGAGAAGATCCCCGGTCCGGACGCGCGCGGTGGCGCGTCGATCGAGTGGCTCCCGTCGCTGTTCGAGGCGTCGTGGGCCTACTTCCAGAAGGACGGCGACTCGAAGGCGCTCGGCAACATCCACTCGATCAACTCGCCGTTCTTCGAGACCGAGTTCTATCCCGAGAGCTACATCCTCAAGGCCGTCATCTACTTCAACCGCTGCAACTACGACCGCTCGGCCGAGGCGATCGCCGAGTTCAACTCGGTGTATCCGCAGCTCCGCAAGGAGCTCGACGAGATCCTCGCCAAGTACCCCGACAACGCGCAGTTCTTCGAGTACATCCAGAAGGTCCGCAGCGGCGAGGCCGGCCTCTCGGCGCGCCTCCAGAACGCCGTCGAGGGCGCCCTCTACGACCGCACGCTCGGCAAGAACATCGAGTACGTCTCCGAGCTCGAGCGCGAGCTGAAGGCGATCGACAAGGCCGACCCGTCGTGGAAGTCGACGGCCGTCGCCGGCAACATCCTCCAGGACCTCACGCTGCAGAAGTCGCTCGCCGCCAACGAGGCGGGGAACATCGCGCGCCAGCGCCTGCAGGCGCTCTCGGCGGAGATCCAGGAGCACGTCAAGCAGGCCATCAAGGTCGAGTACGAGACGCTGAACGGCCAGAAGGGCCAGCTCACCGCCGGCCTCACGGGTGAGCAGGTCACGTCGACGTCGATCAACCCGAACGCGAAGAACTACAACACCATCGCGATCGACGACGAGCACCAGCAGTGGCCGTTCAAGGGCGAGTACTGGAAGGACGAGCTCGGCTACTACCGGTTCAAGGTGAAGAACAAGTGCGGCAAGTGAGGATCGGGATGAACAAGGCAATCATCATTGCCGGTGTCGTCGGATTCGCCGTTCAGGCAGGCGCGGCCCCGCGCTATACGAAAAAAGAGTCGAACATCGAGGCCACGCAGACGGCGCTGACCAAGCCGTCGCAGGCCAAGAAGGACGACAAGAAAAAGCCCGAAATCCAGGCGGAAGATATCTTCCAGGGCGTCGGGAATCAGATCAAAAGCGTCACCGATCAGCAGATCAACGTCCTCAAGCGCCTGATCGACAACACCTCGGACAGCGATCCGGAGAAGCCGGATCTGCTGTACCGCATGGCCGAGCTCTACGCCGAGCAGCAGCGCTACTACAACTTCCGCGCGCGCGAGCTCGACGCCAAGATCTTCGACGCGATGAACAAGGGCGACAACGCCCTCGTCGACAAGCACAAGAAGGATCAGGCGAGCTTCCAGCAGAAGGAGAATCAGTGGCTGCTGGCCGCCGTGAAACAGTACATCCAGGTCGTCGATAATCCCAAGTTCGAGAAATACAAGCGAATGGACCAGGTGCTCTTCTACCTGGCCTACCTGCTCAATCAGGTCAAAAAGGAAGAGGCGGCCCGCAAGTACTTCAAGCGCCTCATCAAGGATTATCCGTCGAGCATCTATCTGCCCGACGCGTACCTGTCGTTCGGCGAGTATTACTTCGAGAACAAGGAATTCGAGAACGCCATCAAGTTCTACGACAAGGTTCTCCAGTATCCGGATTCGCGCGTCTACGGATTCGCGAAGTACAAAGAGGGCTGGGTCTATTACAACCTCGGTGACTTCAAGCAGGCGATGGCGGTCTTCGTCGACGTCATCGAGTTCGCCAACAAGCCCACCAAGGACAAGGGCCAGGCGGCGAACCGCAAGGCGCTCCAGAAGGAGGCGCGCAAGGACGTCGTCCGCACCTACGCGCGCCTGCCGGGCGCGAACCCCGAGAAGGCGTGGCCGTTCTTCCAGCGCACCGGCGCCGATTACGCGCCGACGATGATGGAGCTCCTCGGCGAGCTCTACAACGCGCAGGGTATGTTCGAGGAGTCGATCAAGGTCTACCGGCAGCTCATGTCGCTCTTCAAGGAGTCTCCGAAGATCTGCAACTGGCAGACGGAGGTCATGAAGAACACGCTGTCGAAGACCGGCTCGCGCGCGGCGCCCGACACCGTCAAGGAGCTCCAGCGCCTGGCGGCGGTTTACGACAAGTACAAGGACCAGAAGGGCATCAAGGCTGATTTGCTCGAGGAGTGCCGGGACAATACGGCGAATACCCTCCGCGAGCTCGCCACCGTCTGGCACAAAGAGGCGCAGAAGACGAACAACAACGATACGTACGCGCTCGCGCAGTATCTCTACAAGGAATACATCAAGAACTTCCCGAAGCAGAAGGACATCTACGTGATGACCTATTACTTCGGTGAGCTCCTCTTCAAGCTCGGCACCAACGGGGACAATCAGAAGTTCTGCGAGGCGGCGCCGGTCTACACCGACGTCGTCAAGCTCGATCCGGACCCCAAGGCCAGGTACCTGAAGGACGCCGCGTACGCCGCCGTCATCTCGTGGAAGAACTGCCTCTCCGTCGAGGACTCGAAGGAGGACGCCGACAAGGAGCGCGCCGAGAAGCGCGCCGGCGGGAACAACGAGAACAAGTTCGCGGAGAAGAAGATCCCCGATCGTCAGATGAAGATGATCGAGGCCTTCGATACCTACATCAAATATGTTCCGGAATCGAAAGAGCTCCCGAACATCAAATATCGTAAGGCCCGCATTTACTACGAATACAACCACCTCGACGAGGCGATCCCGCTGTTCGCCGATCTCGCCGAGCACCACCGCGACAGCGACCTCGCCATCTACTCGGCGAACCTGCTGCTCGACTGCCTCGTGATCAAGAAGGAGCTCAAGCAGGTCGAGAAGTACGTCGACGAGTTCCTGGCGGTGAAGGAGTTCGAGAAGGATCAGGACTTCATCAACACGATGAAGAAGATCAAGGCGGGCCTCCTCCGCAAGATGATCGAGGTGACGGAGAAGGACAAGAAGTACAAAGAGGCCGGCGATCTCTACGTCGAGCTGATGAACAAGTACCCGAACGATCCGAAGATCGACGAAATCTATTACAACGCCGCGATCAACTACGAGAAGGCCAAGCTCCTCGGCCTCGCGATCCAGATGCGGCAGCTGCTCATCAACAACAAGCCGGACTCGACGCTGGCGAAGAAGGCGGTCTACCTCATCGGCCGCAACTTCCAGGACGTCGCGGCCTTCGAAGAGGCGGCGAAGAACTACGAGTCGTTCGCCGAGAAGTATCCGGGTGAGAAGGAAGCGCCGACGGCCCTCAACACCGCGTCGTTCTTCCGTCGCGGTCTCGGCGACTACGATCAGTCGATCAAGGACGTCGCGCTGTTCGTGAAGAACTACGGCGGTCGCAAGGAGTACGTCGACCAGGCCGCCGGCGTTCAGTTCTTCCAGTACCAGATCTTCGAGCAGCAGCGGGACAAGGACAAGCTGCGCAAGCACCTCCTCGACTACCTCAAGAACTTCGCGTCGAAGGGCGGCGTCGACCGCCAGATTATCGCGCACGTGAAGCTCGGCGAGCTGGCGTGGCGGGACTCGTGCCCGGTGACTGGCGTGAACGGCGCCTGCATCGAACTGCAGCGTGTCCGCGCCGCTGGTGCGGCCCGCGTCGCGGCGGCCGCTCAGAAGGCTGCGAAGAAGGACAAGGGTAAGAAAAAGAAGAAGGGTGCGAACCTGCCCCCGCAGTGCGGTCCGGAGACGAAGTCGAAGATCATCGTCCACGAGCGCAAGCCGGCGCTGGTGAAGGAGGCCATGGGCCACTTCGTCGAGGCGCTCAAGCTGTGGAAGGGCGGCACGGCGACGAAGTCGGTCCCCGGCAAGGACGAGACGGAGCGCGCCGCGCGCGTGAACGAGATGACCTACTACGCGGCGCAGGCGCGCATGGCGCAGGGCGATCAGGAGTACGAGAAGCTGCTCTCGATCAAGATGCCCGACAAGCTCGACTTCTCGCCGCCGCAGGCCGACTTCAGCCCGGCGAAGAAGAAGGCGCAGGAGAAGAAGGTCGAGGAGTCGAAGAAGTCGTTCAAGAAGTACATGGACGACAAGGGCAAGGCGCTCGCGTCGGCGCAGAAGACCTATCAGGACGTCATCAAGTTCGCGAACGCGCACTGGGCGATCGCGGCGTCGGCGCGCATCGGGCAGCTGTTCCAGGACTTCTCTGGCCAGCTCTACACGGCGCCGGTGCCGAAGGGCCCGCCCGCTCCTCCGGGCTACTCGCAGGAGGAGTTCGAGCAGTACTTCCACGACGCGTACTGCGACCAGCTCACCGACGCCGCCGAGCCGCTCGAGAACAAGGCGGTCGAGGGTCTCGGGACCTGCCTCGGCAAGTCGACCGAGCTGTCGTGGTTCAACGAGTGGTCGTCGCTGTGCGAGGGCGAGCTGAACCAGATCAAGCCGGCTGAGTATCCGCTCGCGGCCGAGATTCGCGCCGAGCCCGGGTACTACGCCGTCTCCACCGATCGCGCGCAGGTCCAGGCGCTCGAGACCGAGGCGAAGTGATGAAGACGCTCAATACGATCGTCGCGGCGGCGGTGTTCGCGGCCGCTTGTGGTGGCAAGGAGCCGGCCCCGCGCACGGCCGCCGACGAGAAGGCGCCGCCTCCGCCGTCGGATGCGCAGATCGCCGAGGCGAAGAAGAAGGAGGCCGAGAAGGAGAAGGCGGCCCCCGCGCCTCCGACGGCGAATCCGGCTGCGACCGCGAAGGCGAAGAAGGTGGCGGCGAACGAGCGCGCCGACTTCGACGGGCTGGTGAAGCGGTGGGAGGAGGCGAAGTCGCAGGGCAAGCTCGACGCGGGCACCGCGAAGAGCCTGGCGTCGAAGTTTGCGTCGATGGCGGGGTCGCATCCGGACCTCGCGGCGATCGCGCACTTCAACGCCGGGACGCTCTATGACTCCGTCGGTGAGCAGAAGGACGCGGAGTCGGAGTACCAGGCGGCGCTGCAGGCGAACGCGGGCTTCGGCCCGGCGCTGAACAACCTCGGCGAGATCTACTATCGCCAGGGTGCGCGCGGCCGCGCGAAGGAGTGGTTCGAGAAGGCGATCAACGCCGACCCGAAGAAGAACGCGCCCGCGTACAACAACCTCGCCGTCATCCTCTACAACGAGGCGAAGGAGAACGGGAACGCCGCCCTCTACAAGGAGGCGATCTCGAAGCTCCGTCGCGCGCTCGCCATCGACAACGACTCGATGCCGGCGTACGCGCTGCTCGCGCTCATCTACTACACGACCGCCGAGGGCGCCGAGTCGAAGCTCCGCCTCGCCGAGCTCGTCTGCAAGCAGGCGAAGGACGTCAACGACAAGTACGCGCCCATCTACAACACGCTCGGCCTCATCAAGCTCAAGCGGCGCCTCGTCAGCGCGGCGCTGAAGGAGTTCGAGAAGGCGATCGAGCTCGATCCGAAGTACGCCGAGGCGCACCTGAACATCGGCGCGATCGGCCTCTCGTCGCGCCAGTACGAGAAGGCGCAGAAGTCGTTCGAGACGGTGCTCGCGCTCCAGCCGAACAACTTCGACGCGCAGGTCGGGCTGGGCGTGGCGCTTCGCGGGCAGAAGAAGATCGACGACGCGGAGGCGGCCTACAAGAAGGCGCAGCAGCTCGACTCGAAGGCGTGCTCGATCGCCTACAACCTCGGGCTCCTCTATCAGGACTACAAGAACTCCGAGGACAACAAGCACCTCCGTCAGGCGCAGGACTTCTACCGCCAGTATGTCGGCTGCGGAAAGACGTCGAAGTCGAAGGTCGACGATGCGAACCGTCGCATCAAGGACATCGACGACACGTTCGTCGCGCTCGCAGAGCAGAAGAAGATGGCGGAGGAGGCGGCCAAGATTCAGGCCGAGGCCGAGAAGATGCAGAAGGAGATGGAGGCGCAGCAGAAGGCGCAGGAGGAGGCCGCCAAGAAGCCGGCTGGCGGTGACGGCGCGGCGCCTGCGGAGAAGAAGTAGTCGAGATCACTCGGGAATCAATTCGAGTACAATTTCTGGGAACTTGGGCCGAGAACCGGTGTCAGTAGGTCGCGGCCCGTGGGAGGTCGAGTCATGAAGCGAGTCGTCTTTGGTCTTGTGAGCATCGTGGTCCTGTCGACGTCGGGGAGCGTGGCCTTCGCGCAGAAGGCGCCGCCCGCTGGTGGCGACAACGTCCAGTACAAGCAGAAGACGGTCTACGACTTCGACGACGACGTTGTCGAGGGGGACCTCGTTCGACCCGACGGGGAGTTCATCGATAGCCGCAAGGGGGCGAAGCACAGCTCGCTGATCAAGATCCGCGAGACCTTCGTGCCCGAGCTGCTGAAGTCGGCCAACGACGTCTGATCCAGAGTCAGCGGGCCCGAGGGGAAAAGAGCCAATGCCGAGCGGTGTGAACGTTCCTCTGACGTTCGAGATCTTCAAGGTCGATCCGGGAAAGGGCGACACGCTCGTCCGGACCGAGACGCTGACCCAGGACATCATCAAGATCGGGAAGCTGTCGTCGAGCCACCTGCGCGTCGACGACGAGTCGGTCAGCCGGATGCACGCGGTGATCGAGATCACCGGGCCTGGTGAGATCTTCATCATCGACCTCGGCTCGACGAAGGGCACGCTGGTCAACGGCCAGAAGGTCAACAAGGCGAAGCTGCAGTCGGGCGACACGATCGTGCTCGGCTCGACGAAGCTCGTCGTGACCATCGGCGAGCCGATCGCGGGTCAGGCCGACGACGGCCCGACGCAGGTCCAGCCGATGCCCTCGTCGGCGAAGACGACGCAGATGGGGATGCCGGCGGTCAACGTGCCGGCGCCCAAGCCGCCCGCGCCGGCCCCGGCCGGGACGCCGCCCGCTGCTCCGACGGTGCAGGTCCAGGCGCCGGTCATTCCGCCGCCGGTCGCCGCGCCGCCGCCCGCTCCGACTCCGCCGCAGGCGCCGACGATGATGGCGCCGGCGCCGGTGATCCCGCCGCCGAGCGCGGCGCCGATCCCGCCGCCGATCCCGCCGCCGTTCGCCGCGGCGCCTCCGCCCGTCGCTGCTGCCGGCGGCCACGGCTCGCCGCCGCCGCCGTTCGCGGCTGCGCCCGCGCCGGCGTCGCCGATGATGCCGGGCCCGGGCTTCGCGCCGCAGTTCGACACGTCGGCGGTCGAGGTGCAGGACGGCTCGCGCGCGATCGAAGTGACGGCGATGTTCGAGGACGCCGTCGTCGACGTGCACCACTTCACGAATCCGCAGGGCGGGCAGGTCACCGGCGCGACCAAGGGTCTCCTTGGCGCGGGCGGCGCGATGCTCGTCGGTGCGTTCATCCTCTTCGTCGTCGCCTACGTGCAGGTCTCGGCGGAGAAGGCGCGCAAGGAGGCGTGGGAGGCGCAGGGCAAGCCGTCGAACGAGTTCGTGACGCCGCGCGAGGGTCCGGTGATGGACATCCTCGTCTCGGTCCTGCTGCTCGCGGGCCTCGGCTCGACGATCGCCGGCCTCGTGCGCCTGTTCGGCGAGCGCAAGCCGCGTGACTTCACCGTCGGCCCCGGCGAGGGTGCGGTGTTCAAGGCGCCGGGCGAGGTCGTGCCCGCCGAGGCGTTCCCGCTCGTGCACTCGACGGGGACCGAGTACGAGCTCGTCTTCACGTCGCAGATGCGCGGTGACGTCACCGTCGACGGCGCGACCATCCCGCTCGACCAGCTCGCCGCCTCGGCGCGCGCGCGTCAGTCGAGCGAGGCGCCGGGGGCGTTCGCGTGGACGATCCCCTCGGGGGCGCGCGCGAAGATCGACGTCGGGCAGAACACGTTCCTCGTCTCGTCGGTGCCGCCGCCGCGCTACTACCCGGCGCCGCTGCAGATCGACTGGGGGCAGCAGGCGTACACCGGCGCGACCGCGCTCGTGTTCGGTCTGTTCCTCGGCCTGATCTACTCGATTCCGCCCGATCCGAAGTCGCTGTCGCTCGACGCGTTCATGAATGACCAGCGCTTCGCGAAGTTCCTCATCAAGCCGCCCGAGGAGAAGGAGGAGCAGATCCCCGAGTGGCTCAAGAAGAAGTCGAACGATGAGGCCGGTGGCAAGGGCAAGCGCCACAAGGGCGAGGAAGGCAAGATGGGCAAGAAGACCAGCAAGAACAAGGCTGGTCTCTATGGGCTGAAGGGTCCGAAGGACAATCCGGATCCGCACCTTGCGAAGATGCTTGCCGAGGAGGCGGCGCAGAAGTCGGGCGTGCTCGGTCTCCTCAAGGCGAACGAGGGCTCGCACCTCGCGTCGATCTTCGGTCGCGACTCGGCGCTCGGCAACGACGCGGAGAACGTGCTCGGTGGTCTCGTCGGGACGCAGATCGGTGAGGCGTACGGCGTCGGTGGTCTCGGCCTCGTCGGGTCGGGCCGCGGCGGTGGCGGCACCGGTGAGGGCACGATCGGCCTCGGGTCGCTCGGCACGATCGGCAAGGGCGGCGGCGGTGGCTCGGGCTCGGGCTACGGCCGTGGCGCTGGTGGTCTCGGTGGCCGTCGCGCGTCGGCTCCGGACGTCGTCCCGGGGACGGCGACGGTGCGCGGCTCGCTCGACAAGGAAATCATCCGCCGCATCATTCGCCGCCACCTGAACGAGGTGAAGTTCTGCTACGAGAAGGAGCTCATGCGGAAGGCCGACCTCTACGGCCGCGTCATGATCCAGTTCACCATCTCGGGCACCGGCCAGGTCATCGCGTCGGTGGTGCAGAACTCGACGATGAACAACCCGCCCGTCGAGCAGTGCATCGCGGGTGCGGTCCGTCGCTGGGAGTTCCCCAAGCCCCAGGGCGGCGGCATCGTCATCGTGTCCTATCCGTTCGTGCTGAAGGCGGCTGGGGCGGAGTGAGTCCAGCGGGTTCAGCGTTCTCCGGAACCTGAACCCGAACCTGCCCGCCCTCCTCGAGACCGTTACCCGGTCCCGGTTCCGGTCTCGTTCCCTTCGCTCTCACCCCTTCCCCAATACTCGCTCTCCCGCGTCGCGCGAACCGTTCCTCGTGAACGAGGATCAATCGGTTCGGGGACAGGGGCGAGGGTTCGGGGTCGGGTTCAAGTTCGGGTTTTGTCGTCGAAAAAGTGGGAAAAGACGGGGATGGCTGTGGTACGGTTCGGGCCCATGAGAGCTCTGGCCATCGCGTTGTTGCTCGTCGGTGTTGGCGGTTGCAATCAGGATCGCAATCGGTCGATCGAGATGATGAACAAGGGCGTCGAGGCGGGGCGCCAGAAGCTGTATGACTCGGCGATTCGCGATTTGAAGCAGGCGATCGCGATTGATCCGACGAATTCGGCGGCTCATTACAATTTGGGGATTGTTTATAAGGATCAGAAGAAGTGGGCGGAGGCGAGCACCTCGTTTGCCGACGCTGCGAAGTACGACTCGGATAATCCGGCGCTTCAGTACGAGCTCGGTGTCGCGCTCTTCGAGCAGAAGAAGATCGATGATGCGAAGAAGGCGTTCGAGCAGGCGCTGAAGCTCGATCCGAAGCTGTACAAGGTGCACTACCGCCTCGGCGTGGCGCTGGTTGCCGACGAGAAGTACAAGGAAGCGGACGCGGAGTTCCGGAAGACGATCGAGGCGAACCCGCGCTTCGTGCAGGCGTATTTGAAGCTCGGAAATCTTTATCTCGATAACGATTACGATAAAGAGGCGCAGCAGGTCTTCCAGAACGCCATCCTCGCCAACGAGCACGAGGGCGAGGCGCACCTCGGGCTCGGTGAGGCGCTGCAGAAGCAGAAGCAGTACGAGGAGGCCGTGAAGTCGTACAAGAAGGCGCTCGAGCTGAACCCCGAGCTCTTCCTCGCCTGCTACAACATCGGCCACGTCTACAAGCTCCTCGGCGACAAGAAGAACGCCAAGGAGTGGCTCCAGAAGTTCATCACGAACTACAGCTCGCGCGGCGGCGCCGAGCTCTCGAAGGCGGCCAGCGACGAGATCTACGCGCTCGACGCGCCGTAACCGGCGCACGCGCGATCCGTCCTGTCTCCTCCCGCCCCTTCGCTCGTAGCGCACCCTGCCGAAAATCCTTGTCGTTTACCGGCGTTCTCCGTTGATCGGGGTTCCGCGCTCTGATATAACGGGACCGCTTTGCGCCGACCCTTTTCCCCAATGACTGTGTGAGGATACCCGTTCATGGAACTCCGCCAGGAGATCAGGCAGCGTCTGCGCAGCGCCCGCAGCTGGCCCAGCCTCATCGAGGAGTTGGAAAAAGAGGCCGAGCAGATTCAGGCGAAGGATCAGAAGGCGCGGCGGCTGTACGAGCTCGGTGAGCTCTGCGAGGACCTGTTCCTCCGCAAAGACCGAGCGATGATCCACTACCAGGCGGCGTTCAAGCTGTCGCCGCAGGACGCTCGTGCCCTCGAGAGGGCTCGCGAGATCTATCGCGAGATGGGGAACCTCGAGATGGTCGCGAAGCTCCTCGAGCTCGAGTGGAAGGTCACCGGCGATCCGGCGCGCAAGTCCGCCGTCGAGGGGAAGTGGGGCATCGCGCTCCTCGACCTCGGCCGTCGCGACGCGGCCACGCCGCACCTCGAGGCCGCGGAGGGCGCGCAGCCCGACAACCGCGAGATCTCCGACGCGCTCGCCGCCGCGAACTACGATCGCGAGGACTGGGAGGGGGAGGTCGAGCGGCTGCGCAAGCAGGCCGAGCACGTCACGGGCAAGGACCCGGCGCTCGCCGCGCGCATCTGGCTGCGCATCGCCCGCATCTATCGGCTGCAGAACGTCGTCGACGGCGGCTACATCGAGTCGCTGCAGAAGGTCGTCGGCGCCGATCCGCAGAGCGAGCACGCCAACTTCCTCCTCGAGCTCGCGCTCGCGGCGCAGAAGCGGGCGGATGATATTTTTGCGCTGCACAATACGCGGCTCGACGCCGCCGCCGACGGGCGCACGCGCGCCGAGTTGGCGCGGCGCTTCGCGTCGGTGTGGGCGCTGCGCCTCTCCGACGTCGATCGCGCGGCGACGTTCTACCGCCGCGCCCTCGAGAGCTACTACGCCGACGGGCTGAAGGGCGGGGCGCAGTTCCCCGGCCACCTCGCGGCGTTCTCGTTCCTGCGCGAGATCGCCGGCCAGAACGGCGGCGGTGAGCGCGAGTGGCCGAGGCTGCTGGCGATCGCCGACCTCGGCATGCGCGCCGAGCTCAGCGACGACGAGGTCGCGATCCTGGCGACGCAGGCGGCGCTCATCTCGTGGAAGGAAGTGAAGGACGAGGCGAAGGCGCGCGGGTACTTCGATCGCGTGCAGCGGGTCTTCCCGGAGTCGGAGGATCTGCACGCCTTCATGCGCGCCGTCGGTGGCGACGCGGCACCGGCGCCGTCGGCGGCCGCCAAGGCGAACGCGCTGCTCGCGGCCGTCGGGGGGAGCGCGACGCCCCCGCCGCCGGCCAAGCCCGCCGATCCGCCGAAGGCGGAGGCCGCCGCGCCCGTCGCTGCGGAGCCGGTGAAGGCGGAGGAGCCGAAGGCCGAGCCGCCGAAGGCGGAGCCGGTCAAAGAGGAGCCCGCGAAGGCCGCAGAGCCTGCGAAGGCTGCTGAGCCTGCGAAGTCCGCTGAGCCTGCAAAGCCCGTGGAGGCGGCGCCCGCGTCGGCGGCGCCGGCGGCCGCGCGCGTCGAGACGATCGACGACGCGGTGAAGGCGCAGATGGACGCGGCCCGCGCCCTCGAGGGCCAGGTCGACAAGGCCATCGAGGCCTGGAAGAAGATCATCGCCGCCCACGCGACGCTGCGCGCCCCGCGCCGCGCGCTCGCCGCCCTGTACCGCAAGGCCGAGCGCTGGAACGCGTTCATCGACCTCCTCAAGGACGAGGTCGAGAAGCTGCCCGACACGACGCCCGACGAGAAGGTCGAGCTCCTGTTCGAGATGGTCACCGTCTACAAAGAGCGCCTCAAGCTCGACGTGATGGTGATCAACGCCTACAACGCGATCCTCGCCATCCGTCCGACGGAGCTGAAGGCGCTCGACGCGCTGGCTGCTCAGTACGAGCAGATGAAGCGCTGGCCGGATCTCATCTCGGCCCTCCAGAAGAAGGCGGCCGCCGTCGACGCGGCCAGCGACCAGGTCGAGCTCTACCTGCGCATCGCGGGCCTCTTCCAGGAGAAGTTCTCGAACGTCGCCGAGGCCATCAAGGCCTACGAGAAGGCGCTCGAGCTCGACCCGGCGAACTCGACCGCCATCGCCTACCTCAAGACCAACTACGAGAAGCGCCGCGACTGGGAGAAGCTGATTGCCGTCAATCAGCGCGAGATCGACCGCGTCGCCGATCCGGTCGAGCGCGGCCGCCGCTTCATCGAGGTGGCCAAGCTCGCCTCCGAGAAGCTGAAGAAGCCGTCGGTCTCGATCGAGCTCTGGGAGAAGGTGCTCCAGGCCGACGGTGAGCACCTCGAGGCCCTCGGCGAGCTCGAGAAGCTGTACGAGCGCGAGAAGGTCTGGGACAAGCTCGCGGACGTCTGCGAGACGCAGGCGCGCCTCTTCGGCGACAAGGTGAAGAAGGTCGCGATGCTGCAGAAGCTCGGCATCCTCTTCACCGACAAGGTGAACGAGCCCGAGCGCGCGACCGCGGCGTGGAAGTCGCTCCTCGAGCTCGAGCCCGAGAACAAGCGCGCGCAGGACGCGCTGAAGAAGCTGTTCCTTTCGCAGCGTCGGTACGACGAGCTCGAGCAGTTCTACGCGCAGCAGAACAAGTACGACGAGTACATCCGCGTCCTCGAGCGTCAGGTCGAGTCCGAGGATCAGTCGGGCAAGGTCGCGCTCTCGATCAAGATCGCCGAGCTCTATCGCGACCGGCTGCAGAAGCCGGATCGCGCGCGCGCGGCGTACGAGAAGGTGCTCGCCCTCGACGGCGAGAACCTGAACGCGGCCGAGGCGCTCATTCCGCTGTACGAGCAGGCCAAGGATCCGCGCAAGCTCGTCGGCGTCCTCGAGATCCAGCTGCGCCACACGGCGACGGGCGAGGTGCAGACGCGCGTCGAGCGGATGCGCCACCTCGGCGAGCTGTCCGAAGGCGCGCTGAAGGACAAGGCGGCGGCGTTCGGCTGGTACCTCCGCGTCGTCGGGGAGGACCCGGCGACGGAGTGGGTGCGTCCGGAGGTCGAGCGCCTGGCGAAGGAGACCGGCGGCTTCGCCGAGCTCGTCGCCGCGTACGAGGCGGCGGCGGGCAAGCTGGCCGGCGCCGAGAAGCTGCCGCTCCTCAGCGTGGTGGCGCGCGTGTACGAAGAGGAGCTGGCGCAGCACGACCGCGCGCTCTCGACGAACAACGCGATCATCGAGCTCGACGAGAACAACCCGGCGGCGATCGCCGCGCTCGAGCGTTTGTACCTGCTCACCGAGCGGTATTCGGACCTGCTCGGGATTTACGACAAGAAGCTGCGCCTCACCACCGACGGGGAAGCGCAGAAGGAAATCCGCTACAAGGTCGCCTCGATCTTTGAGAACGAAATCAAAGATACGAACAAGGCGATTCAGGCCTATCAGGACATCCTGGCCGATCACGGCGAGGAGCTGCAGGCCTACCGCGCCCTCGATCGCATCTATCAGGGTACGTCGCAGTGGAAGCAGCTCGCCGAGGTCATCAATCGCGAGCTGAACCTGGTGCCGCCGGGCGACACCGGGGCGACCGTCGAGCTGAAGTTCCGGCTGGGGCAGCTCGCCGAGCAGCACCTCGACGATCCGAAGGGCGCGATCGCCCAGTACAAGGACATCCTCGACCTCGAGCCGTCGCACGGCGGCGCGCGCCAGGCGCTCGAGCGGCGCCTCGCCGACGCCGATCACCAGCAGACGGCGGCGGCGATCCTCGAGCCGATCTACGCCCAGCTCGAGGAGTGGGCGCGCCTCATCGAGGTGCACGAGATTCAGCTCGCGCGCGAGAAGGATCCGCTCAATCGCGTGCGGCTGCTGCTCCGCATCGGTGAGCTGCAGGCCACCAAGATCGGCGACGGCGAGAAGGCCTTCGACGCCTACGCGCGCTGCTTCCGCGAGGAGCCGTCGAACGAGACGGCGCGCCAGGAGCTCGAGCGCCTCGCGGCGATCAACGAGAGCTGGCCGGAGCTGGTGAAGCTGTACGAGGCGGCCATCGAGACGCCGGCGGGCAAGCCGGGCTCGGCGCAGGAGTCGGTCATCCTCATGCGCGAGCTGCTCCTCGCGGTCGCCGTCGCCTACGACGAGCGCCTCGAGAAGCCGGAGAAGGCGGTCGAGTACTTCCGCCGCGCGCAGTCGATCGAGCCCGACGACACCACGGCGCTCGAGGCGCTCGAGAAGCTCTACACGCGGAACGAGCGCTGGAGCGAGCTCGTCGACGTCTACAAGAAGAAGGTCGAGCTGACGCCCGACCCGGCCGCGCGGGAGCTGATCTATTTCCGTCTAGCGGCATTGTGGGAGGAGATGCTCGGCAACGTCGACGAGGCCATCGCGACGTACAAGGAGGTGCTGTCGCAGGACAGCGCCAACCTGCGCGCGCTCCGGGCCCTCGATCGGCTGTTCCAGGGGCAGAAGCAGTGGCACGCCCTCGCCGACAACCTGACGCGGCAGCTCCAGCTCACCGACGACCAGCAGGAGACGATTGGCCTCCTGGTGCGCCTCGCGGCGCTGCGCGAGAAGGAGCTCGGTGAGGTCGCGGCCGCCGTCGACACCTATCGCCAGGTGCTCGACCTCGACGCCTCCAACCCCGAGGCGACGACGGCGCTCGAGCGGCTGATTAGCCTCGCCGAGCACGAGCTCAGCGTCGCCAACATCCTCGAGCCGATCTACAAGCAGCGCAACGAGTGGGCGCGGCTCGTCGCCGTCTACGAGATCATGGTGCGCCACTCGATGGATCCGGCTCGGAAGATCGAGCTGCTCCATCAGATTGGCGAGCTGTACGAGGTCGGCGGCGACGACGGCGATCGCGCCTTCGCCACCTACGACCGCGCGCTGCGCGAGGAGCCGGGGCTCAAGGAGACGCAGACGCGCCTCGAGCGGCTGGCGCGCGCGCTCGATCGCTGGAAGGACCTGGTGAAGCTGTACCAGGCCGTCGTCGAGCAGGTCGCCAAGTCGGGGTCGGGTGATCCCGAGCTGCAGGTGCAGCTGCTCATGCGCGTGGCGCAGATCGAGGAGACGCAGCTCGGCGACAACGACGCGGCGGCGGCGGCGTACCACCAGGTCCTCAAGGTGTCGCCGCGCGAGCTCGACGCGGCCAACGCCCTCGAGGCGATCTACCTCCGCACCGACGCGTACACCAAGCTCGTCGAGGTCGTCCTCATGAAGGTCGACATCGTCGAGGCGGTCGGCGAGAAGAAGGAGCTCTGCTTCAAGGCGGCGCAGATCTTCGAGGAGGTCCTCGAGAACGCCGACCGGGCCATCGATGTCTATCGGCAAGTGCTGTCGATCGACGAGCACGACCGCGCGGCCATCGACGCCCTCGAGCGGCTGTACATCAAGCTCGAGCGCTGGGAGCCGCTCAAAGATGTCTACTCGAAAAAGGCCGAGCTGGCCACGGTCCCCGACGAGAAGAAGCAGATGCTCTTCGTCCTCGGGCAGGTCTACGACCGCGAGCTGAAGGACCCGGCGCGCGCCATCGAGACCTATCAGGGGATCCTCGACCTCGACCCCGAGGACGTGACGGCGATCCAGGCGCTCGATCGGCTCTATCAGCAGACCGGGCGCTGGTATGACCTGCTCCAGATCCTCGAGCGCGAGGTGGAGCTGGCGTCGGCGACGGGCGAGATCGTCTCGCTCAAGTACCGCGTCGGCCAACTGTGGGAGAAGGAGCTGAAGGACTTCACGCGGGCCATCGAGGCCTACCGCGAGGTGCTGACGCTCGACGGCGGGCACGACCCGACGCTGGCCGCGCTCGACGGGCTCGTCCACGGCGAGCAGGAGCCGGTGCTGGCGGCCCAGGTGCTCGAGCCGATCTACGAGACGGCCGGCGAGTGGGAGCGCCTGATCGACGTCCTCGACGTGATGGTGCGCCACTCGGAGGACGCCGTCCGCAAGGTCGAACTCCTCCACCGCATCGCCGACTACTACGAGCGCTGCCTCGAGGATTCGCCGTCGGCGTTCCGCGCGTTCGGCGCGGCGCTGAAGGAGGATCCGCAGAACGAGCTCACCCTCGGGCACCTCGAGCGCCTCGCCGACGCGACGCGCGCCTGGGCCGAGCTGGCGTCGCTGTACGAGAGCGAGCTGGCCAAGATGATGGAGGTCCCGCGGCAGGTCGAGATGCTGCTGCGGGTCGCTCGTGTCTATGAGGAAGAGCTCGCCGTTCGCGAGAAGGCGATCGCCACCTTCCGGCGCGTCGTCGACGCCGACAGCGAGAACCGCGACGCGATCCTGGCGCTCGATCGGCTGTACCAGCAGGCCGAGCGCTGGACCGACCTCGTCGAGATCCTGCGCCGCGAGATCCGCCTCGCGGGCAACGACGACGAGATCATCGCGCTGCAGTTCCGCCTCGGGCAGCTGTTCGAGCAGAACCTCCGCGACGTCGACAACGCCATCGAGACCTACCGCGAGATCCTGACCGCGGATCCGGGGCACGGCCCGACGCTGGCGGCGCTCGAGCTGCTCTTCGCCGAAGGGACGAAGCAGCTCGAGATCGCGGCCATCCTCGAGCCGATCTACCGGATGGCGGAGCAGTGGGAGAAGCTGGTCAAGATCCACGAGGTCCAGCTCGCCAAGCTCACCGCCGTCGACGATCGCATCCAGATGATCCAGCGCATCGCCGAGATCCAGGAGCACAAGCTCGTGGATCAGCCGAGCGCGTTCGTCTGGTGGGCGCAGGCGCTGCGCGAGGCGCCGATGCAGGAGCTGGCCGGCGAGGAGACCGAGCGCCTGGCCCGCGCCTGCCACACCTGGGAGGAGCTGGTTGGTGTCTATCAGCAAATCCTCCAGGATCTCGAGGCGCGGCGCGCGCCGTCGGACCGTGAGGTCCAGCAGCTCACGCTGCTGAAGCTGGCGCGTGTCTTCGAGGAGGAGCTGCGCGACAACGCCAAGGCCGAGGAGGCGTTCCTCCAGGTGCTGGCGCTCGACCCGAAGGACGACCGCGCGCTGTCGGCGCTCGATCGCATCTACGCCCAGGCGTCGATGTGGAGCGAGCTGGCGGACATCCTGACGCGCCGGATCGGCGTCATCACCGATACGGAAGAGCTGATCGAGCTGCACTTCCGCCTCGGGCGCGTCTACGCCGACGCGCTCGACGAGCCGGACAAGGCGGTGGCGGCGCTGTCGGCGATCCTCGAGACCGACTCGCGCAACAAGCGCGCGCTCGAGGCGCTCGAGCAGGTCTACTTCCGCGGCGAGCGGTGGGCGGACCTCTTTAGTGTCTACGAGAAAATGGTCGACATCGCCCCCGGCGACGACGGGATGGCCGAGTGCTACGCGCGCATGGCGAAGATCGCCAGCGACGGGTTGAACGATCGTCAGCGGTCCGTCGACCTCTGGGGTCGCGTGCTCGACCTGCGCGGCGAGGATCCGCTGGCGCTCGGCGCGCTGGCCGACCTGCACGAGCAGGCGGGCGAGTGGCGCGAGCTCGTCGACATCCTCGGGCGCGTGGTGCGCATCACGCAGGTCCCGGCGGACCAGATCCCGATCTGGAGCCGCCTCGGGCGCATCTACCTCGAGAAGCTGAACAAGGAGCGCGACTCCCTCGACGCCTGGCAGAAGGTGCTCGAGATCGACCCGAGCGACATCCCGGCGCTGCGCGCGCTGGCGGGCATCTACAAGTCGACGCAGGCATGGGAGGAGCTGGTCGAGACGCTGCACCGCCTCATCGAGGTCGGGACGGCGGGCGACATGAGCGCCGACGAGCTCGTCGAGCTGTACGCCGAGCTCGGCCAGGTGCAGGGCGAGATCCTCATGCGCCCGCACGAGGCGATCGACGCCTGGCAGCGGGTGCTCGCGCTCGACGAGCGTGACTTCCGCGCGCTCAACGCCCTCGAGACGCTGTTCACGCAAGAGGCGCGCTGGGAGGAGTGCATCCAGACCCTCGAGCGCAAGGCCAAGGTGCTCGACGACGACAAGCAGAAGGTCGACGTCCTGCTCCAGGCGGCGGCGGTCTGGGAGGACAAGATCGGGGACCGCGACAACGCGGGCCTCGTCTACGAGCGCATCCTCCAGATCGACTCCGTGAACATGACGGCGTCGGTGCAGCTCGAGCAGGTCTATCGCGCGCAGCAGGCGTGGGACCGGCTCATCGAGCTGCTCCTCGCGCGCGTCGAGTTCACGACGGAGACGGCGCAGCGGGTGGCGACGTTCCAGGCGGTCGCGGAGATTTACGAAAAAGAGGTCGGCGATCAGGAGGGCGCGTTCGTCGTCCTCCAGGCGGCCTTCCGCGAGAACTACGCCGACATCGCGGTCTCGGCGGAGCTCGAGCGGCTCGCGACGGCGACGAACAAGTGGAACGAGCTACTGCAGGAGTACACGCAGGTCGTCCAGACGATCCCCGAGCCGAACACGGCGGCCGATCTGTGGGTGAAGATCGGGCGCTGGTACGGGCAGCACCTCGGGCAGCTCGAGTACGCGATCTGGTCGGAGCAGCAGGCGCTCGCGCTGAAGCCCGACCACACCGAGGCGCTCGAGAACCTCGCCGGCTTCTATCGGAAGACGTCGAAGTGGCCCGAGCTCTCGGCGACCCTGGCGAAGCACGCCGATCTCGAGGAGGACGCGCAGAAGAAGGTGCAGATCCTCCTCGACCTCGCGGAGCTGTACGCGGGGCCGCTCGGCGACGAGGAGCAGGCGATCGCCAGCTACCAGCGCGCGCTCGAGGTGGACGGCGCGACGCTGAAGGCGCTCGACGCGCTCGAGAAGCTGTACCGCCGTCGTGAGGAGTGGCCGAGCCTCATCGAGGTGCTGTCGAAGAAGGCGTCGATCGTCGAGGACAACGAGGAGATCGTCCGGCTGCGCGGGATGGTCGGGCGGCTCTACGAGGAGCGGCTCGGCGACGGCGCGAAGGCCATCTCGTCGTTCCAGTCGATCCTGACGGTCGATCCGCAGAACGTCGACGCGCTGAAGTCGCTCGAGCGGCTTTACGAGAAGACAGGAAATATGGAGGCCTACCTCGACGTGCTCGAGCAGCAGCTCGACGTGTCGGGGTCGGATGAGGAGCGCATCTCGCTCTACGAGCGCATGGCGGCGGCGTGGGAGGAGCAGTTCCGCCGGCCGGACCGCGCGTGGGAGTCGCTCGAGAAGATCCTGCTGATCAACGACCGCCACGAGCCGACGCTGTTGTCGCTCGAGCGGCTCTATCGGCAGGAGCGGCGCTCGACGGAGCTCGTCGAGACGCTGCGGCGCCACATCAACGCGGTGACCGACCCGGCGGTGCGCGTGCAGCTCTACGCGCAGATGGGCCAGGTCTTCGAGGAGGACCTCAAGGACCTCGACCGCGCGATCGAGAGCTTCAACGACATCCTGTCGTTCGACAGCGACAACAACCACGCCCTCGCGGCGCTCGTGCGGCTGTACGAGCGCATCGAGGATTGGCACCGCGCGATCGAGACGGCGACGCGGCTCATCGAGATCACCGATGCGCCGCAGACCCGCGTCGAGCTCAACCACCGCATCGGCCGCATCTATGAAGAGCGGCTGAAGGAGCCCGAGACCGCCGAGGGGCACTACGTCGAGGCGCTCAGCGTCAACCCGGCCTACGTGCCGTCGATGCACGCCCTCACGCAGATCTATCAGAAGCGTGGCGACTGGCTGAAGGCGGCGCAGATGATGGTCCGCGCCGAGGAGCAGACGACCAACCCGCTGGAGAAGGCGCGCATCCTCTACGAGGCGGGCCGGATCTATCGCGAGAAGCTCGACAACGAGCTGAACGCCAGCGAGCTGTTCGCGCGCGTCCTCGAGCTCGACCCCGAGCACGTCGACGCCGGCGAGCCGCTCGCGGAGATCTACTTCCGCGACGAGCAGTGGAAGAAGCTCGAGCCGATCATCGACATGCTGGTCCGCAAGGCGGATCAGAACAACAAGAAGGACAATAAAGAGCTCAATCAGCTGTATTACCGCGTCGCGCGGACGGCCGACGAGCTCGGCAATCCCGACAAGGCGATCAAGTACTACAAGCTCGCCTATGACCTCGACTCGACGTTCCTCCCGACGCTGCTCGGTCGGGCGGCGCTGCTCTACAAGCTCGAGGACTGGGAGGGCGCCTTCAAGATCTACCAGACGATCCTGGTGCACCACCGCGACTCCCAGAAGGAGTCGGAGATCGTCGAGATCTTCTATCGCCTCGGCAACATCAAGCTGAAGCAGGGCGAGCGGAAGAAGGCGCTCAACATGTTCGAGAAGGCGCTGGAGATCAATTCAGCGCACCGCCCGACGCTGCTCGCGGTCATCGATCTGCAGCAGCAGGCGGCGGATTGGGAGGCGGTGATTCACGCCAAGCGGGCGCTGCTCGCGGTCGCCGAGGAGTCGGAGAAGGTCAAGCTCCTCGACGAGATCGGCGATACGTATCACCAGAAGCTGCAGAACCACCAGAAGGCCATCGGCGCCTATTTGGAAGCGCTGGAGGTGCGGCCGGGCAATCACGTCATCCTCCACAAGGTGCTCGATCTCTATTCGGAGACGAAGCAGTGGAAGAAGGCGGTCGAGATCATTTCGCAGATCGCTGATCTCGAGAAGGACCCGGTCCGCAAGGGCAAGTACTTCCACGCCGCGGCGCGCATTCTCCGCGACGAGGTGAAGTCGCTCGACGAGGCGGTCGAGGCGTTCAACCAGGCGCTCGATTGCTACTTCGAGCGTCCCGAGCGCATCGACGAGGCGAAGTTCCAGGAGTACCTGAAGGCCTTCGAGGCGATCGACAAGATCTGCACCCAGAAGAAAGACTGGATGATGCAGAGCCGGCAGTACCGCCGGATGATCAAGCGCATGCCACCGACGGGGTTCGATACGATTCGAATCGCGCTGTGGCACGCGCTCGGTGAGATTTACCGGTCGCGTCTCAAAGACATCAAGACCGCGATTCAGGCGTTCGAGGTCGCGGTCAACCTCGAGCCGGAGAACCTCGGGCGGCACGAGATCCTCGCCGAGCTGTACGTCGTCGGTGGTGGCGACTACGCGCAGCAGGCGGTGAAGGAGCACATGACCTTGATTCGGAAGGATCCCTTCCGGGTCGAGAGCTACAAGGCGCTCCGTCGCCTGTACATGGACCTGCGTCAGTACGACCGCGCGTGGTGCATGTGCTCGGCGCTCGCGTTCCTGCAGCGCGCCGACGGCGAGGAGATGCAGTTCTACGAGCAGTACAAGCAGAAGGGCTTCGTGCGCGCGAAGACCCGCCTCTCCGAGGAGATGTGGGTCAAGAACGTCTATCACCCCGACGAGGATCCGTACATCGGGGCGATCTTCGCGTCGATTCACCAGGCGATCGCGATGCGCTACTCCGGTGAGCACAAGCAGTTCGGGCTCAAGCGGAAGGAGAAGCGCGATCTGGCGTCGGATCAGACGCTGTTCGCCAAGGTGTTCAACTACGTCACGCAGGTGCTGAGCATCGCCCCGCCGGAGGTCTACTTCCGTCCGGAGCAGGCGATCGCGATGCAGCTGGCGAACGCGCGCGAGAAGACGCAGCTCATCCCGTCGGTGGTCGTCGGCGCCGAGCTGCTCCAGGGGCGCAGCGACAAGGAGCTCGCGTTCCCGGTGGCGCGGTACATGACGATGCTGCGGCCGGAGCACTTCCTGCGGCTCATCATCCAGACGAACACCGAGCTGCGCGTGGCGTTCTTGTCTGCGGTGAAGCGCGTGCAGCCGAGCTTCCCGGTGCCGGCGAACGAGGCGCAGACCGTCGAGCTGTACCTGCAGGAGATGTCGAAGACGCTGCTGCCGGCGGCGTACGAGCAGCTGGCGATCTGGGTGCAGCGCTTCCTGCAGAAGCAGCCGAAGATCGACCTCGCGAAGTGGTCGCAGGCGGTGGACCTCACGGCGCACCGGGCCGGGTTCATCGTGTCGAACGACCTCGCGCTGGCGGCGCGCTACATCCAGATGGAGCCGGCGACGGCGGGCGGGATGTCGGCGAAGGACAAGATCAAGGAGCTGGTGCTGTACTCGATCAGCGACGAGTACTTCGAGCTGCGTGAGCACCTCGGCCTGACCATCGGGTAGTCGGCCGGGAGTCGTCGGCGACGGCGACGATGACGATGAGCGCCCCCCTCGTTCGCGAGGGGGGCCTTTTTTATTTGCTAGACACGATGTGCGGCGAGGCGCTCGACGGCGGCGCGGAGCTGGGCGAAGTCGTGCCGGCCGCGTGCGGTGGCGGGATGCCTGCCTCCTGCCTGTGAAAACAGGAGGCGTTACGAGGTGGCGCCGCCGTCGGGGGTCTTGGCGAAGAGGCGCTGGAGGGTGCGGCGATCGACGCCGAGGATCTCGGCGGCGGCGGTCTTGTTGCCGCCGGTGTGCGCGAGGACGCGATCGATGTAGCGGCGCTCGAGCTCCTCGATCGTGGGCCAGCCTTCGTCGATGGCGCCGCCGATGGGGGCGTCGCCGGAGATGGTGGCGGGGAGGTCGCCGCGGACGAGGACGCCGCGCTGGCAGAGGGCGACGGCGTGGGCGATGGCGTTCTCGAGCTCGCGGACGTTGCCCGGCCAGGCGTACGCGCGCAGCGCGGCGACGACCTCGGGGCTGACCTCGGGCGCGGGGCGGCGCAGCGACGCGGCCTGGCGCGCGAGGAAGTGGCGCGCGAGGTGGACGATGTCCTCGCCGCGCTCGCGCAGCGGCGGGACGCGCAGCGTGACGACGTTCAGGCGGTAGAAGAGGTCGGCGCGCATGCGGCCGGCGGCGACCTCGGCCTGGAGGTCGCGGTGGGTGGCCGCGACGAGGCGGACGTCGACGGCGACGGTGGCCGAGCCGCCCACGCGGCGGATCTCGTGCTCCTGCAGGACGCGCAGGAGCTGGGTCTGCATCTTCGGCGTGACCTCGCCGATCTCGTCGAGGAAGAGCGTGCCGCCGGCCGCCTCCTCGAAGAGGCCGCGGCGGAGGCCCACGGCGCCGGTGAAGGCGCCCTTCTCGTGGCCGAAGAGCTCGCTCTCGAGGACGCTCTCGGCGAGGGCAACGCAGCTCACGGCGATGAAGGGGCCCGAGGCGCGGCGGCTGCGCTCGTGCAGCGTGCGCGCGACCAGCTCCTTGCCCGAGCCGCTCTCGCCGGTGATGAGCGCGGTCGCGTCGGTGGCGGCGATCTGCGCGATCTGCTTGTAGAGCGCCAGCATCGGTGGGCTGGTCCCGACGAGCGCGCGGCGGCCCGAGACCTCCTCGCGGAGCGCGGCGTTCTCGCGCTTCAGGCGCCGCCGCTCGAGCGCGCCGCGCACCGACGCGCGCAGCGCCATCACGTCGACGGGCTTGGCCAGGTAGTCGACGGCGCCGAGCGCGATGGCGTCCATCGCCGCCGAGGGATCGGCGTAGGCGGTCAGCAGCACGACGGGGATCTCGGGGCGCGTGCGGCCGAGCTCGGCGACGAGCTCCATGCCGCTCCGTCGCGGCATCTGGACGTCGCTGACGACGAGATCGATCTCGCCCGCGCCGTCGCCGGCCAGGCGCTCGAGCGCCGCCTCGCCGTCAGTGGCCTCTTCGATGCGGTATCCGTCGCGCGCGAGCGCCTTCACGAGGAGCCCGCGCGTGAGCTCGTCATCTTCGGCGACGAGGATGCGCTCGGAGGCCATGTCCAACGTCTACCACGTTGGCACGATCGAGGCATGATGGAGCCCAACCGTGTCCGCGCCGACCGCCGCCTCACAGGCCCGCACGACCGCGCGCGCGACCGCGACGCCGGTCCTCGTCGCGCTGGCGGCGGTCGCGCTGCTGCTCGTCGGCAACGCGGTCACCGACGTGCTGCTGGCGCGGCGCGTGGCTGCGGCGACCACCAGCGTCGTCGAGAACACACAGCGCTCGATCGAGCTCGTCGACGATCTGCGCACGCAGGTGCACCTCCTGTCGGATCGCGAGTCGAGCGCCGCCGAGGTCGGGGCGATCGCGCGCCGCATCGCCGCCGACGTCCAGGCCTTCGACGCGCTCGCCTACGATCCCGGCGAGCGCGAGGAGTGGCTGCGCCTCGTCGATCTCCTCGGGCGCGTGCAGCAGGCGGTCGACGCGCGCAACCCCGCCGTGCTCCCGTCGCTGGTGCACGAGCTCTCGCAGGTGATGGATCGCCTGGTGGTGGTGAACCGCCGCGCCGCCGACGCCGCGGCGCTGAAGGTGCGGCGCATGCACCACAGCGCCTTCTACACCGACGTCGTCGCCGGGGTGGTGGCGCTGGCGCTCCTCGGCATCGTCGGGGCGCTGATGATCGGGGCGCTGCGGCGCGAGCGCGCGCTGGTGGCGCGGCAGCTCGAGCTGCTCGACGAGCGGAACCGCGAGCTCGACGCCTTCGCCGGGCGCGCGGCGCACGACCTGCGCGGGCCGCTGCAGCCCATCCGCGGCTACGCCGAGCTGCTCATGACCGACGAGGAGTGCACCTCGGATGCGCGCGCGATGGCGGCGCGCATCCGCCAGGGCGTCGACAAGCTCTCGTCGGTGATCGACGACATGCTCGAGCTCTCGCGCGCCGGCCATCCGCCCGCGGGCGAGGCGGAGCTGCGCGAGGCCGTCGACGAGGTGCTCTCGGCGCACGAGGTCGAGCTGCGCGGGGCCGAGGTGAAGGCGGACTGCCCGTCGGTGCGGGTGGCCTGCGCGTCCGGCGTCCTGCAGCAGGTGTTGCGGAACGTCGTGACCAACGCGACGAAGTTCCGCTCGCACTCGCGGCCGCTCACGCTGTCGCTGAGCGGCGTGGTCGACGGCGGGATGGTGGTGCTGCGGGTGGTCGACAACGGCGTCGGGATGGACGAGGAGAGCGCGGCGCGCGCCTTCGAGCCGCACTTCCGCGGGCGGGCCGATCGCGAGTCGCCGGGGCATGGGCTGGGGCTGGCGATCGTCGCGCGGGCGGTCCGCGCCGTCGGTGGGGACGTCTCGCTGGCGTCGGCGCCGGACGCGGGGACGACGATCACGCTGCGACTGCCGCTGGCGTAGGCCGCGCCGCGGCAAGTTGTCGCGGGGGCGCGCGGCGGGGTGTCGCGGCCGAGGCGTCGACGCGGCTCGGGCACGGGCACGGGCTCGGGCTCGGGCTCGGGGCGGGCGGTGGCATGGCGGTTGCGATGGTGGGGTCCGCTATGTCGCGGTCGCTGATCACGGTCGTCGCTCTCGTCGCTGCGGTGGGAACCGCCGCCTGCACGCGCAAGAGCGACGAGAAGCCGGCGCACGTGCGCCGCACCGGGCGGACCCTGGCGCTCGATCGCGCGAGCGCCGCCTTCGTCCGCAGCGAGCCGGCGCTGGCGGCGAGCGCCGCGTCGGTGCGCCTCCTGTCGGCGCGCGTCAGCTTCGACGAGCGACGGGTGGCGCGGCTGGGGCCGCCGGTGCAGGGGCGGGTGGCCAGCGTGAAGGTCGTCCCCGGCGACGTGGTGAAGCGGGGCGACGTGCTCTTGACGGTGCACGCGCCCGACATGGCGGCGGCGCAGGCGCAGGTGTCGTCGGCGAAGGCGGCGCGCCAGCTCGCCGAGCGCAACGCCGCGCGCGCGGCGCTCCTCGTGCGCGACGGGGCGGGGAGCGAGGCGGAGAAGCAGCAGGCCGACACCGCGCTGGCGCAGGCCCGCACCGAGGAGTCGCGCGCGCTGGCCGCGCTGTCGGCGGTGGGCGGCGCGACCGGTGCCAGCGACTACGCGGTGCGCGCGCCGTTCGACGGCACCGTCGTCGAGCGCAACGTCGGCGTCGGCAGCGCGGTGCACGTCGACCAGGACAAGCCGCTGGTGGTCGTCGCCGACATGGCGTCGGTGTGGGTGCTCGCGGACATCTACGAGCGCGACCTCGGCTCGGTCAAGCTCGGCGAGGAGGCCGACATCGAGGTCTTCGCGCTGCCCGGACGTCGCTTCACCGGGCGCTTTTCCGATGTCGGCAAGGTGATCGATCCGCAGACCCGCGCGGTGGTGGCGCGCGTCGAGCTGCCCAACAAGGACGGCGCGCTGAAGGCGGGCATGCTGGCGCGCGTGGTGGCGCGCGGCGGCGTCCCGGGCGGCGTCGAGGTGCCGTCGAGCGCGGTGCTGGCGCGGCGCGATCAGTTCTTCGTGTTCGTCGAGCGCGCCGACGGCCGCTTCATCGAGCGTGAGGTCCACGTCGGCGAGCAGCACGGGCAGCACTCCATCCTGCTCGACGGCGTCACCGCCGGGGAGCTGGTGGTCACCGAGGGGGCCATCCTCCTCGACACCGAAGCCAACGAGGCGCTGTGATCAACCGCGTCGTCGACTTCGCCGTCCGGCAGCGCGCGGTCGTCCTGGCGACGGCGGTGCTGCTGGCCATCCTCGGCGGGAGCGCCTTCCGGCGGCTGCCGATCGAGGCCTACCCCGACGTCGCCGACGTCTGGGTGCAGGTGATCGCGCAGTGGCCAGGCCACGCCTCCGAGGAGATCGAGCGCCAGATCACCATCCCCGTCGAGCGCGTCCTCGGCGCGGTGCCGCGCAAGTCGGCGCTGCGCTCGGTGTCAATCGCCGGCCTGGGCGTGGTGACGGTGCTGTTCGAGGACGGCACCGACACCTTTTTTGCTCGACAGCAAGTCAACGAGCGCCTCACCGGGCTCGACCTGCCGGAGGGGGCGTCGCTCGACCTCGGGCCGCCGGCGAGCCCCATCGGCGAGATCATGCGCTACCGCCTGGTGAACTGCGCGCAGTCGCGCACGCCCGAGTGCAGCGACGAGGACGTGGCGATCGCGCCGCGGCCGATCACCGAGCTCGTGGATCTGCAGACGTGGGTGCTGGAGCGCGAGCTGCTGGCGACCCCGGGCGTGGCCGACGTGGTGCGCTTCGGCGGCGCCACGCGGCAGTACCAGGTGCTGGTCGATCCGCTGCGCCTCGCCGCGCACAAGCTGACCTTCGAGGACGTCGAGAAGGCGCTCAAGGCGGCCAACGGCAACGCCGGCGGCGGCATCATCTCCTTCGGGCGCGCGGCGCTCAACGTGCGCGGCATCGGGCTCCTCTCGCCCGAGCAGATCGGCGAGGTGGCGCTGGCCACGCGCGGGGCCACGCCGCTGCGCGTGCGCGACGTGGCGACGGTGGTGGCGGGGTCGCGGCCGCGCCTGGGGCGCGTCTCCGTCGACGACGAGAAGGACGTGGTGGCGGCGACCATCCTCCTGCGCAAGGGGGAGGCGGCCGAGAGCGTCCTTTCGGCGGTGCACGAGCGCATCGCCGAGGTGAACGCGCGCGTCCTGCCGCGCGGCGTGAAGGTGTCGGCCTATCACGACCGCACCGACCTCATGAACCTCACGACGCACACGGTGCTCCACAACCTCGTCGAGGGCATCCTGCTCGTCACGATCATCCTGTTCTTCTTCCTGGGGAACGCGCGCGCGGCGATCATCGCGGCGCTCACCATCCCGCTCGCGCTGCTGTTCGCGTTCATCTTCATGGAGCGGGCGAAGATCCCGGCCAATTTGTTGTCCATCGGCGCGATCGACTTCGGGATGATCGTCGACGGGGCGATCGTCGTCACCGAGAATATTGTCAAGCAATTGGCGCACGCCCACGAGAGCGGCGCGGCGGTCGACGTGCGCGCAGTGGTGCGGCGCGCGGCGCGCGAGGTGGCGCGGCCGATGACCTTCGCCATCGCGGTGATTGTGATGGCCTACCTGCCGATCCTCACGCTCGAGCGCGTCGAGGGGAAGCTCTTCTCGCCGATGGCCTGGACAGTGGCCTTCGCGCTGGCCGGCGCGCTGCTCTTCGCGCTGACGGTGGTGCCGGCGCTGGCCGCGGTGCTCTTCAAGAAGGAGCTCAAGGAGCGCGAGCCGCGCCTCGTGACGTCGCTGCGCGCGCGCCACCTGCCGCTCCTCGGGCGGCTCCTCCGGCGGCCCAAGCTGGTCCTGGTGGTGGCGCTGGCGATCGTGGCCGTCGACGTCGCGCTGGCCTCGCGCGTGGGCAGCGAGTTCCTCCCGCACCTCGACGAGGGCGCGATCTGGATGCGCGCGGTGCTGCCGTCGAACGTGTCGCTCGAGGAGGCGGAGGCGCTGGTCGACGGCGTGCACACCCAGAAGCGCGAGACGCCGGGCATCCGCGAGATCGTCGGCAGGTACCCCGAGGTCGACACGATGGCGGTGCAGATCGGCCGCCCCGACGACGGGACGGATCCGACCGGCTTCTACAACGCGGAGTTCCTGCTGATCCTGCGCCCGCGCGACGAGTGGCGCGCGCAGTTCGGCGGGCGCAAGGACGCGCTCATCGAGGCCATCAGCAACGACGTCTCGGTGCTGCCCGGCGTGAGCTTCGGCTTCTCGCAGCCGATCGCCGACAACGTCGAAGAGGCGCTCACCGGCGTGAAGGGGCAGCTCGCGGTGAAGATCGCGGGCGACGATCTCAACGCGCTCGACGACCTCGCCGACAAGGTGGCGCGCACCATCCGCGACGTGCCCGGCGTCGTCGATCTCGGCATCTTCCGGGAGCTCGGGCAGTCGAACCTGCACGTGGAGATAGACCGCCGCCGCGCCGAGCGCTACGGCTTGACCGTCGCGCAGGTGGAGGACGTCGTCGAGAAAGGGATCGGCGGGCGGCCGGTCACCCAAATCATCGAGGGGGAGCGGCGCCACGACCTGGTGGCGCGCTGGGCCGCGGAGCAGCGCGACTCGGTGGAGGCGATCCGCCGCCTGCTGATCCCCGTCGACGGCGGGCAGCTCGTCCCGCTGTCGCAGGTGGCCGACGTGAAGATCGTCGGCGGCGCCTCGCGCATCTACCGCGAGGGCGGGCGGCGCTACATCGCCATCAAGCTGGGGGTGCGCGGGCGCGACCTCGGCTCGACGGTGGCCGAGGCGCAGAAGCGGGTGGCCAAGGCGGTGAAGCTGCCCGGCGGCTACACGATGACCTGGGGCGGCGAGTTCGAGAGCGCGCGGCGCGCGGGGCGGCGGCTGGCGATCGTGATCCCGGCGACGCTGGTGGCGATCTTCGTGTTCCTCTTCGCGATGTTCGGGCGGGCGCGCGAGGCGCTGATCATCCTCGCCAACGTGCTCATCACCTCGCCGGTCGGGGGCCTGCTGGCGCTGTTCCTGACGGGGATGAACTTCTCGGTGTCGTCGGGGGTCGGCTTCCTGGCGCTGTTCGGCGTGTCGGTGCAGACGGGCGTGCTGCTGGTGGCGTTCGCGACGGAGGCGCGACGGCGCGGGGCGGGCATCGACGAGGCCATCCTTGCGGCGACGTCGCAGCGGCTGAGACCGATCTTGATGACTGCGCTCGTGGCCACGCTGGGCCTCCTGCCGGCCGCCCTCTCGACGGGGATCGGGTCCGACTCGCAGAAGCCGCTGGCGGTGGTCGTGGTCGGCGGGCTGTTCTCGTCGCTGACGCTGTCGCTGTTCGTGCTGCCGCTGCTCCTCAAGGTGTTCGCGGGGCCGCCTCCGGCGCCTCCGGCCACGACGCCTCCCGTCGACGAGCATGCGTAGCCGCGCGCTGATCGTCGCGGCCGCGCTGCTGGTCGGCGTCGGCGGGAGCGCGCGCGCGGCGGAGTCCGATCGCGTCAGCGAGCTCCTGCGGCGCTGGCTGACGAACAGCCCCGAGGTGTCGGCGTGGCGCGCGCAGATCGGCGCGGCGCGCTTCGACATCGTGACGGCGAAGCTCCTGCCCAACCCCGAGCTGTCGGTGGCCGTCGACGGCGTCCTCGGCGGCACCAGCCCCGACGCGACCTGGGGCATCGCCGTCGAGCTCGGGCAGGAGCTGCCGATCTTCGGGCAGCGCCGCCTGCGCCGCGTGGCCGCCGAGCGGCAGCTGGCGCTGACCGAGGCGAGCGTCTTGTCGACGCTGTGGGATCGCGCGGGCGACATCCTCGACGCGGTGATCGTGCGCGCCTTCGCCGAGGCGCGGGTGCGGCGCGCGCAGCAGAACTTCGAGGAGCTGATGCGCCTCGCGGGCATCGTCGAGAAGCGGGTGGCGGCGGGGGCGGCCAGCACCTACGACGGGCTGCGCGTCGAGACCTCGATCGCGACCGTCGCGGCGACGCTGCGGACGGCGGAGGTCGATCGCACGCAGGCCGAGGCGGCGCTCCTCGCGCTGGTGGCCGATCCCTCGCTCCGCGAGGCGCCGCTCGCACCGGAGGATTTGCGGCCGCTCGGCGGGGAGCTCGACGAGCGGCGGCTCGTCGACCGGGCGCTGGAGATCCGCCCCGATCTGGAGGAGGCCAAGCGCGGCGAGACGGCGGCGAGGGCGCGCGCGGCCTCGGCGCGACGGGACGCGGTGCCGTCGCCGCGGCTGGCGCTCGGGACCTACATCGTGAGCGGGCCGTTCGGCGCGCAGCTCCGCGGCGGGATCAGCCTGCCGCTGCCGGTGTTCGCGCGGAACCAGGGGCAGGTGGGACGCGCGCTCGTCGAGGCGCGCGGCGAGGCCGATCGCGCGCGGGCGCTCGAGGTGCGCATCACCGAGGAGGTGCGCGGGGCGCTGCGGGCGCGGACGCGGGTGCGGGCGGCGCTGGCCGACTTCCGCGCGCGCGGGCTGGCGTCGGCGACGGAGCTGGTGCGCCGCGCGGAGGTCACCTACCAGGCGGGCAAGTTCTCGATCGTCGAGCTGATCGACGCCTACGAGGCGGTGTGGGCGGCGCGCGACGAGGAGCTCACGCTCGAGCGGCAGGCGGCCGAGGCCGAGGCCAAGCTGGCGCGGGCGGCGGTGCTGTTGCCGCTGCCGACTCTCGCCCCGCGCGCGTCGCGCTGATAAGCTCTGCGCCCCCATGAGCACTCAGAGGACGACCTCGTCGAACAGCGGGCGCGGCAGCGCGCGCCGCAGCTCCGCGTTGAAGGTGGTGTCGAGCGGCGGCGGCAAGAAGTCGAAGCCGAACGCGCTCAAGCTCCACATCAAGGACCTCAACATGACGCCGCTCCAGCGCTACGTCGCGATCCAGCGCGAGCGCGGGCGGATGTGGGCCATCGGCAAGGTCGACGTCGACGTCGAGCAGATGGTCGAGCGCGCCTTCCTCTGCGATCGCCACCGCTGCATCCAGTGGACGCCGCACGAGGACAAGGCCGACGCCGAGCCGCTCATCGATCGCAGCTGCTGCTCGCGCTACCAGGTGCCGGTGATGGACCTCGATCGGCAGAAGCTCGTCGAGATCCTGCCGCTCGTGAAGAAGCGCCTCGATCCCGATCACCCGCTGGTGGTCGACGCCGACGAGCCGCTCTTCGACGTCGACGACGAGTACCAGTTCGTCATGCGCGAGCAGGGCGAGAACGTCTGTCAGTTCGTCCTCTACGAAGAGGGGCGGACGACCTGCGCGATCCACAAGACCTGCCTCGAGGAGGGGCTGCCGGTGCACGAGTACAAGCCGGTCGGCTGCTCGCTGTGGCCGGTGGCGCTGATCGACTGGGAGGACGAGGGCGGCGAGGAGCGCTACCTCCTCACGACGTACGTGAAGGCGACGGCGGGGCTGTTCGAGTCGGGCGGCGACGAGGAGGACGATCACGAGAACCACTTCGCCTGCCTCGTCGACAACAACCCGGCGTACGAGCCGATGTACAAGTCCGTCGAGGGGATCCTCGGGTACACGCTGGGGCTCGAGTTCTTCCGGCAGCTCGACGCGCGCGCGCAGAAGCACCTCAAGGCCAAGAGCGGCGGTGGGCGCAGCCGCGCTTGAGCCGCGTCGGCGTCGATAGCGGCGGGACGTTCACCGACGTCCTCGCCGTCGTCGTCGACGGCGGGGGCGAGCGGCTGGTGGCGGCCAAGGTGCCATCGACGCCGCACGACCCCGCCGAGGCGCTGGCGGCGGGCGTGGCCCAGCTCGCGATCTCGGGCTTGTCTGCAAGACCGGTACGCGAGCGGGGGTTCGGGGGCATCGCCCCCGACGAATTGGTCCACTCGACGACGGTGGCGACGAACGCGCTCCTCGAGCGGCGCGGCGGGCCGACGCTGTTCGTGACCACGCGCGGCTTCGAGGATCTGCTGATCCTCGGGCGCCAGGCGCGGCCGCGGCTGTACGCGCTGCACCCAGTGGTGCCGCCGCCGTTGTGCGCGCCCGACGACTGCTGCGGCGTCGACGAGCGCGTGGCTTGGGACGGCGCGATCGTGCGCGCGCTCGACGACGGCGAGATCGCGCGCGTGGTCGCCTGGGCGCGGGAGCGCGTGGCCGCGGGCGCGCGATCGATCGCCGTCGCGCTCCTGCACGGCTATCTGTTCCCGGCGCACGAGGCGCGGATCGGCGCGGCGCTGCGGGCGGCGCTCGGCGACGCGGCCGCGGTGTCGCTCTCGTCGGAGGTGGCGCCGCTGCCGCGCGAGTACGAGCGCGCGTCGACGACGGTGGCCGACGCCTACGTGAAGCCGGTGGTGGCGCCCTACCTGGCGCGGCTCGACGGGGTGGGGGCGCGGCGGCTGCGCGTCTTGCGCTCGGCGGGCGGCGCGGTGGGCGCGGCCGAGGCGGCGGCGCTGCCGGTGGCGACGGCGCTGTCGGGGCCGGCGGCGGGCGTGATCGGCGCCGCGCGCGTGGCGGCGGGCGACGGCTTCGGCGAGCTGCTCACGCTCGACGTGGGCGGGACGTCGACGGACGTGGCGGTGATCGAGGCGGGCGCGCCCCAGCTGCGCGACGAGGGCGAGGTCGCGGGTGTGCCGATCGCGCTGCCGATGCTGGCAGTGCACACCGTCGGCGCGGGCGGCGGTTCGATCGCGCGCGTCGACGCAGGCGGGGCGCTCGTCGTCGGGCCGGAGTCGGCGGGCGCCGAGCCGGGGCCGGCGGCGTACGGGCGCGGGGGCGCGCAGCCGACGGTGACCGACGCGCTGTGCGTGCTCGGGCGGCTGGCGCCGCGCGGCTTCCTCGGCGGGGAAAATACGCTAGACATGAATGCCGCTCGGGCGGCGGTCGCCGGGCTGGCGGCGGCGCTCGGGGCGGGGAGCGTCGAGGAGGCCGCCGAGGCGGTGGTGGCGGTGGCCGAGGCGCAGATCGCGCGCGCGCTGCGCACGATCTCCGTCGAGCGCGGGCACGATCCGGCGCGCTTCGTGCTGTGCGCGTTCGGCGGCGCGGGGCCGGCGCTGGCGGTGGCGGTGGCGCGCGAGCTCGGCTGCGCGCGCGTGCTGGTGCCGCCCGCGCCGGGGCTGCTGTGCGCGTACGGGGCGCTGGCGGCGCCGGTCGCGCACCGGCTGATCGCGCCGCTGCGGCGCGTGCTCGACGGGCCGCTCGAGGCGCGGGCGCTCGACGGCGAGGCCGAGGCGCTGCGCGCGGCGGGGCGGGCGCGGCTCGCCGCCGACGGCGTGGAGGCGGCCGCGGCGACACTGGCGCTCACCGCGTCGATGCGCGTCGTCGGGCAGATCGGCGAGCTGGAGGTGGCGCTCGCCGATGACGCGTGCGAGCTGCGCGCGGCGTTCCACGCGGCGCACCAGGCGCGCTGGGGGTATGCGCTGCCGGAGGCGCGCGTCGAGATCGTGGCGCTGCGCCTCGAGGCGCGCGGGCCGACGCCGGTGCTGCCGTCGCTGGCGGGGGCCGAGCCGCGCGACGCAGGCGAGGCGCTGGTCGCGCGCGAGACCGCGATCTTCGCGGGGCGCGCGCACGGGGCGGCGCACCTCTTGCGGCGCCGCCTCGACGCGGGCGCGCGCGTCGATGGGCCGGCGCTGATCCTCGAGTACTCGGCGACGACGGTGCTGCCGCCCGGCGCGCAGGCCGAGGTGCAGCCCTCGGGCGCGCTGCTGATTTCCGTCTAGCGAAAACACGGCGCCGCCACGTTCGGCGCGATTGTCGGGAACTCGCGGTGCCGCCGCGTGTCCAATCGACATGCGCGCCTGGCTCCTCGGCGTGGCGGTCTGCGTCGCGTGCGCGCCCGCCTGCGCCGGTCCGTCGTCGTCGGAGATCGCGCGCGTCGAGCGCGGCCTCATCCCCGAGGTCCGCGTCGCCGGCGAGCGAGGCGGCTGGTCCGTCGAGGAGCGCCTGCGCGTGCACCACACGCCGGCGGTCAGCGTCGCGGTCATCCACGATCACCGCGTCGTCTGGGCCAAGGCCTGGGGCGTCGCCGACGTGCGCACCGGCCGCCGCGCCGACAGCCGCACCCTGTTCCAGGCGGCCTCGATCTCGAAGCTGGTGACCGCGCTCGCCGCCCTGCGCGCCGTCGACGACGGGCGTTTGTCGCTAGACGAGAATATCAACCGCGCGCTCACCAGCTGGCAGCTCCCCGAGAACGACCTCACGCGCGCGACGCCGGTGACCCTGCGCCATCTCCTCGCGCACACCGCGGGGCTCAACGTGCGCACCGTCGTCGGGCACCGCCCGGGGGCGCCGCTGCCGACGCTGCGCCAGATCCTCGACGGCGAGCCGCCCGCCAACACCGCGCCGGTGCGCGTCGAGGATCCGCCGGGCCGGGCCTTCCGCTACTCGGGCGGCGGCTCGCTGATCGTGCAGCAGCTGATCGTCGACGTCGCGCGCCAGCCGTTCGCGCCGGCGGTGCGCGCGCTGGTCTTCGCGCCGCTCGGCCTCGTCGACAGCTCCTTCGAGGTCCCGCTCGCGCCCGCGGATCGCGCGCGCGCGGCGGCGGCGCACGACCACGATCTGTCGGTGATGCCAGATGTTGTCTATCCGGAATCCGCGCCCGCCGGGCTGTGGACCACGCCGGGCGATGTGGCGCGGCTGCTCGTCGAGGTGCAGCGCGGGCTCGCCGGGCAGTCGACGATCGTCTCGCGCCAGGTCGCGCAGGGCATGACCACGCCGGTCGCGCCCGTCGGCCCGCCCGACGTCTGGACCGGCCTCGGGACCTTCATCGAGAAGCGCGGCGAGACCTTCTACTTCGGGCACGACGGGCTGAACGACGGCTTCCTGGCGGTGGCGCGCGCGACCACCTCCGACGGGAACGGCGCGGTGGTGATGGCCAACGGCGCGGGCGCGGCGCCGCTCATCTTCGAGCTCTTGCGCAGCATCGCCGTCGCCTACGACTGGAAGGGCTGGCTGAAGCCGCCGATCCGCGCGGTGCGGGTCGCGCCCGCGCGGCTGCGTGCGCTCGCCGGGCGGTGGCGGGCGGGCGTCGATCGCACGCTGGAGCTCGTCGTGCGCGGCGAGCACCTGGAGGCGCGCGAGCCGCTCGGCGAGGCGCAGGCGCTCGTCGCCACCAGCGACGACCGCTTCGTGAGCCGCCTCGACGGGGCGCGCTTCACCTTTCGCCGCGACGCCGCCGGGCGCGAGGAGCTGGTGGTCGCGCCGACCGACGAGGATCCGGTGGTGATGGTCCGTGCCACCGACGAGACCGCGGCGCCGCTCCGGCTGGTGGAGGAGGGGCACGTCGACGAGGCGCTGGCCCAGTACCGCGCGCTGCGCGCGGCGAACCCGACCGACCCGTCGCTCGGCGAGGCGCGCTTCGACGCGCTCGCCGCCGAGCTGCTCGATCGCCGCGCCGACGTCGAGCGCGCGATCCGCGTCTTCCGCATCGAGGCGGCGCTCTTCCCCGACTCGCCCAACGCCAACGCCGGGCTGGCGCTGGCCTACCTGCGCGCGGGGCGACGGGCGGAGGCGGCGCCTTATCGCGAGCGCGCGCTCGCGCTGCGTGCCGCGGGCAAGCGCGGCACCGAGGTGCAGGAGATCTGGCTCGGCGTGCGGCTCGAGCGCGTCGCGCGACTCTCGACGGATTAGAGCGCTTCAGAAGAGCGAGAGCTGGCGGCGCGGCGCCGCGGTCTCGGGCGTGAGCAGCGTGATCGCGGGCAGCGCGATCCCGCGGGCGCGCGCGTGCGCGGCGGCCAGCGCCATCCCCTCGGGCGCGACGAGATCGTCGGGCTGGTGCACGAACAGATAGGCGTCGGCGAGCCCGCGCGCGCGCCACTCGGCGAGGCGATCGACCCACCCTTCGAGACGCGGGCCGTCGCTGGCGTGCCCCGCCTCGCCCACCCAGCGCACGAAGGCGATCGGCGCGGTGAGCGAGCCGTGGCACGCGTCGCGCCGCCCGGCGACGTCGGTGATCACCGCCGCGGCGCCACGCCGCTCGAGGAGCGCGACCAGGTCGTCGCGCAGCGCGCCGCGCGCGAACCAGGCGGCGTGGCGCACCTCGACGGCGACGGCGAACCCGTCGGGGAAGCGCGCGAGCTGCGCCTCGAGCGCGCGCAGCCCCGCGGGCGTGAAGGTCTCGGCGAGCTGGAGGAGCGCCGGGCCGAGCCGCGCGCCCAGCCGCTCCATGCGCGCGACGAACGTGCGGGTGAGCTCGTCGAGCGTGCGCGGGGCGCCGCCGAGCTCGTGGCTGATCGCGCGCGGGACCTTGGGGCAGAAGCGGAACGCGGGCGGCGTCGCCTCGATCCAGGTGTCGATCGTCGGCTCGTCGGGGATCGCGTAGAAGGAGGCGTTGAGCTCGATGGCGCCGGCCTGCGCGGCGTAGAGGCGCAGCCAGTCGCGCGGGCCGCTCCCCGTCGGGTAGAGCTTGCCCAGCCAGTCGCGGCGGCTCCAGGCGGGGGCGCCGAGGCGGAGCCAGGTCGGACCGTCCACGCGCTCCGGGCTGCGGCCGGCGAGCAGGCGCGCGCTGCGCGCGGTCAGCGGAGGGATCGCGAACGACACGCCATCCGGGGTGGCCACGCGTCCGAACTGCACGGCCGACATCCTACTGAAACGCGATCCAATCCGGCACGTGGCGTGCAATGCGCGCGGCCCATGCTTCGGAGAGGGTCCGCCCCCGCCATCCTGGCGTTCGCCTGCGCGTGCGTGTTCATCGGCCAGTCCGCGCCGGCCCGCGCCGCCGACCGCGACGTCCGCTCGTTCGTGCTCCTCGAGATTCGTGGTCCGGGCGGCGAGGCGTTCGCCCGTCAGGTCGAGGCCGATCTGGCCGAGCTCTACCGTCGCGTCCCCGCGTCGGTGTACCGGCGGACGGCGGCGGTCCTCGGGACCACCGGCGCCAGCCCGCCCGAGGTCCGCTCCGTCGCCAGCACCATCAACGCCGACGCCATCATCGCCGGCGCCGTCGTCGCCGAAGGGACCTCGCAGGCGCGCGTCCTCGTCGTCGTCCGCAGCGGCCGCACCGGCGAGATCACCGCCAAGCTGCGCTTCTCGATGGCCGGGCTGACGCTGCCGCGCCTGCGCGAGCGCGTGACCTCGGGCATCGTGCGCGCCTTCGAGGGGCACCCGCCGCCGCCCGATCCGCTGGGTCCGCCGGCCGTCGCGCGCGAGACCACACCGACGGTGACGCCGCCGACCGAGCCGCCCCCCGAGAGCGAGAACGCCGAGACGGCGGTGGTCACGCTCGCCCCGTCGGACCCGAACGCGCGCTGGGCGGCGCGCGGGGTGACCGTCGGCGTCGGGCCGGCGATCCTCGGGCGCTCGCTCTCGTTCGACTCGGGCGCGGTGCAAGGCTTCAGCGCCCCCGCCGTCGCCGGCATCCGCGTCGACGCGGCGGTGTTCCCCTTCGCGCTGACACCGGAGTGGGCGGCGCGCCACCCCATCCTCTCGACGCTGGGCGTGGCCGGCGGCTACGCGCACGTCTTCTCCGTCGGTGTGACCGGCGGCTCGCCGGCGATCGTGACCACCGCGCACGGGTCGCGCTGGTACGCGCAGCTCCTCACCCGCATCCCGCTCGGCAAGCGCGGCCGCGGCGGCACGCTCACCGTCGACGCCACCTTCCAGGAGCTGACCTGGGCCTTCGACACGACCGGCATCGTGCTGCCCGACTCGAGCCTCGATCTGATGGGCGCGGCGCTCGGGTACGGCCACACGCTCGGCACCCCGCGGGTGGCGCTGGCGGTGCGCGTCGGCGCCTACGGGCTGATCTCGGCGGGGCAGCTCACCGACGTGGCGTTCTACGGGCGCGCGACCGGCTGGGCCGTCGACGCGGAGGCGAACCTGACGGTGCGTCCGACGCCGTGGCTGTGGCTGCGGCTGGCGGGGCGCTACACCCCGACGGTGCTGTCCTTCTCGGGTGGGGGCGCGCGGCTGGCGAAGTCGGCGCTCGATCAGTGGGCCGATGGCGTCCTGGAGGTCGGCGTTGCGTTGTGATCGCGTGACTCGCATCTCGATCGGGGCGGCGCTCGTCGCCGTCGCTGTGGTGGCCGCGGGGCGGCCGGCGCACGCCTTCAACGAGGCGGCGCAGTTCTTCGATCAGCCCAACACGCCGCACGCGGCGACGCAGCAGCCGTCGGCGGAGGGGATCTACTTCACCGGCTCGCCGCGGTTCGCGGGGCTGACTTGCAGCGCCTGCCACGTCGACGCGCCCCAGCGCGTGCGGCTGCGCATCGGCGCCGACGATCCGACGCTGTTCGCGGTGGGCTACTCGCCGGGGAAGAGCTACACGTTGGAGGTCGAGCTCCTCGACGAGACCAAGGGGATCGGCCACAACACCGCGACCTGCACCGAGGCCGGATCGCCGGGCGCGCCCGGCTATGTCCCCTGCAACAACAACGGCTTCGTCCTCGAGATCGACGCCGGCGCGACGCCGCTCAAGGGGGGCTTCTGCGCCGTCGGCGGCAAGAGCGGCGCGAGCTGCCCGATGCCCAACGCGCTCGGCGACGAGGTGGTGGTGGCGCCCGGCGGCGACGCGGTGCTGTCGAACCGCGCGCACGACGTGGCGTCGCCGCGGACGGTGCTGCGGAACGGGCAGACCAAGTGGCGCTTCGGGTGGACGGCGCCGGCGGCGGGGACCGGGCCGCTGACCATCTTCGTGGCGGCCGTCGACGGCGACGGCGGCGGCGGGACGGCGGACGACGATCGCGACCCCGAGGGGGACGACGTCGTCGAGGGGGCGATCCCGATCGCCGAGGCGGGGGCGCTGCCGCCCGATCCGGCGACGGTGTCGTGCGGCGTCGCCCGCCCAGGCGGGGCGGCGCGTGGCGCGGGGGCGGCGATGGCCGTCGGGGCGGCGGCGATGGCGTGGCTGCTGGCGCGTGCGCGCCGTCGACGCGCTGGGGCTATTCGCAGCCGAGGCTGAACGAGCGCGCGACGTTGGCGAGGATCTGCTCGCCGAGGCCGGCGTTGTCCTCGTGGTTGATGAGGATGCCGCGCTCGTCGCCGTCGGTGACCGCCTTCGAGAGGTCGACGCCGTCGAGCCAGCCGACCGGATCGGCGGTGAGCGTGAGGTGCAGCGTGCCGCCGGCGGCGAGGCGCGCGGGCGGGGCGCAGCGGACCACGACCGCGTCGAGGCGGAGGTCGATCTCGAGCGGCTCCGAGCCGCGGGTGCCGGTGAGGTGCAGGCCGGTGCGCGCGTCGTCGCCGAGCGAGAGCGCCACCGCCGAGTAGAGGCCGGGGGGCGCCGCGGGGATCTTGGCGCGCACCGGCTCGCTGCCGGCGTCGACGGAGAGCGCGCTGGCGCGGGCGCGCGCCTCACCGGCGCCGCGATCGGAGATGGCCTCCACCGACGCGACGTACAGCGAGGCGGTCGCGGCGGCGACGTCGGGCGCGCGGGTGCGGACGGAGGCCAGGCTGACGTCGAGGAGGACGCCGTCGCCGGTCGCGAGCGGCGGCGCACCGCCACAGCCCGCGCAGGCGACCCCGACGGCGAGCGCCAGCCAGGCGAACGACGTCGGACGGGGCGATGAGCGCGAGCGCACGCTTCTCTCCTAGCACGGGATGATGCCATGCTGATCCCCGACGTGGCCCCCGAGCAGACGCGAGACGCCGAGACACGAGACGAGACCCCCGGCGACGACGACGGCAGCGACACCTGCATCGTGGTGCGCGTGGGCGATCTGCGGCGCGTGATCGAGGTGCGCGACCACGACGAGGTGGTCTTCGGCCGCGCCCCCGACTGCACCGTCGTCGTCGACGACGACCGCGTGTCGCGCCGCCACCTGGCGGTGCGCTGGCGCGATGGGGCGCTGACCGCGCGCGATCTCGGGAGCCGCAACGGATCGCTCTTGAACGGGCGGCCGCTCGTCGGAGAGCGCGGGCTCTCTCCCGGCGACGAGCTGGCCTGCGGGCCGGCGCGCGCGACGGTGCTCGGCGGGCCGCGCCGGACCGAGCGGCTCCTCGGCGAGTACGCGCTGTGGCGGCGGCTCCTCGAGGAGGTGGAGCGCGCGGCGCGCTTCCGTCGGGCGCTGGCGCTGATCGGGCTGCGCGTCGAGGGGGCGAGCGGCGCGGCGGCGGAGGCGATCGCCGCGCGCCTCGGGCGCATCGAGTACGTCGGGGAGTGGGCGCCGGGGCTGTTCGTCGCCATCCTCCCCGAGAGCGATCGCGCGCGCGCGACGCAGGTGGCCGGCGAGCTCGAGCGGGCGGCGCGGGCCGTCGGGGCGACGGCGACGGTGCTCGGCGTGGCGGCGGTGCCCGAGGACGGCACCTCGCCCGACCAGCTGGTGGGCGTGGCGCTCGGCGAGGCGGCCGGCGGCAACGAGAGCGCGCGCGACGAGGCGGCCGCGCCGCCGTCGCTGGTGGTGGCCGATCCGGCGATGGAGCGCGCGCTCGAGCTGGCGCGGCGGGCGGCGCAGAGCGACCTCACCGTGCTGGTCCTCGGCGAGACCGGCGTCGGCAAGGAGCTCGTCGCGGCGGAGATCCACCGCAACAGCGCGCGGCGCGCGGGGCCCTTCGTCCGCATCAACTGCGCGGCGCTCCCGGCGTCGCTCGTCGAGGCGGAGCTGTTCGGGCACGAGCGCGGCGCCTTCACCGGCGCCGACCGGCGGCGCGTCGGCATCATCGAGAGCGCGCACGGCGGGACGCTGCTGCTCGACGAGGTGGGCGAGCTGCCGGCGGCGGTGCAGGCCAAGCTCCTGCGCGTCCTCGAGGAGCGGCGGCTGTCGCGCGTGGGCTCGACGGAGGAGGTGCGCGTCGACGTGCGCTTCGTGGCGGCGACGCACCGCGATCTCGAGGCGGAGGTGCGGCGCGGGGCGTTCCGCGAGGACCTCTATTTCCGCCTGAGCGCGTTCGTCCTCGAGGTGCCGCCGCTGCGCGAGCGGCCGCGCGATCTGGCGCCGCTGGCGGCGGCCTTCGCGCAGAAGAGCGCGGCGCGCCTGGGGCGGCCGGCGCCGTCGCTGACGCCGGCCTTCGTCGAGGCGCTCCGGCGCTATCCGTGGCCGGGGAACGTGCGCGAGCTGCGCAACGTGATCGAGCGCGCGGTGGTGCTGGCCGAGGGGAGCGCGCTCGGGCCCGAGCACCTGCCGGAGCGGCTGGGCGGGGACACGCCGCGGACGTCGGCGCCGCCCGGCGAGCTGCCGGCGCGCATCGACGAGCTCGAGCGCCAGAGCCTCGTCGAGGCGCTGCGGGCGACGAACGGCAACCGCACCCACGCGGCGCGCCACCTCGGCATCTCGCGCCGCGCGCTCCTGTACAAGCTGAAGAAGCACGGCCTCGGCGACTGACGTTCAGAGTGGTTCACAGACGGATGGGAGCCGAGGAGGTCGGATATTTTTGTTTGACGGAAAACAACCTTCCGACCTCCTCGCCTCCTCTTCTCCTGTGAACCATCCGATTTTTAGGGGGCGGCGTAGGCCTCGACGGTGGCGGCGCCGTTGACGGCGAGGAGGGTGCCGTCGCAGAGGAGCGCGAGCGCCGGCGTCGCGCGCGGCGTGGCCATCGCGCCCGTCGGGACGCCGCCCCCCGCGTCGCCGAGCGCGGGATCCCAGATCTCGGCGTCGGCGAGCGGGGCGCCGTCCGCGCCGACACCTCCCACGAGGAGGACGCGCCCGTCGGGGAGGGCGGTCGCGGCGTGGCCGGCGCGCGCGGTCGCGAGCGCGCCCCCGACGGTGACCGAGCGGCGGGCGGGATCGACGAGCTCGACGGTGGCGAGCGGGACGCCGTCGGCACCGCGCCCGCCGGCGACGAGGACGCGCCCGTCGGTGAGGCGGGTCGCGGTGTGCGCCGTGCGCGCCTGGTGGAGGCGCGGTCCGAGGGGCGCGAAGGCGTTGGTGTCGACGTCGAAGAGCTCGACGGCGTCGCTGGTCAGCCCGGTCGCGCCGCGCCCCCCGACGGCGAGCGCGGACCCGAGCGACAGCGCCGTCAGCGTCAGCTCGACGCGCGCGTCGGCCAGCGGCCCCACCGGGTCGAGGGTCGCCTCTCCGCCGCTACCGACGGTGAGCAGGAGCGCGTCGGCGCGCGGCGTGCCGCCCACGCTGCCGCCGGCGACGAGGATCACGCGCGGCACGAGCTCGACGGCGCCGCCCGCGCGCCAGTCGGCGGGGAAGAGCGCCGCCATGTCGTAGAAGCGGCCCCCGACGAGCCGCTCCGCCCCGAAGACGGCCGCGTCGGGCGCGGCGCCGCCGAGGAGGAGCGCGGTCCCGTCGGCGAGCTCCACCGCCACCGCGCCGTTGCGCGCGCGCGCCGGGGCCGGCCCATCGGTGAGGCGTCCCGTCGACGCCAGGTAGCGCTGCGACGAGCGGAGCGGGGCGCCGTCGGCATCGACGCCGCCGACGAGGTAGAGCGCGCCGTCGACCGAGACCAGGGCCGCGCCGTCGACGGCGCGCGGCGGGTCGGCGGCGGGCGCGAACTGCCCGATGGGCTGGAAGGGGACGTCGAGGACGAGGCCCACGCCCGCCGGCGGCGCCGTGAAGGGGCAGCTCCGTCCGCGCGCGAGCGTGTCGACGCCGCGGGTGGCGGTGAGCGTGACCGACAGCGCGCCCGAGGCGACCGGCGCGTCGAGCGCGATGCCGTCGTCGGTGGCGGGGACGCGGCGCGCGGCGATCGGGAGGCCCGCGGCGTCGATGAGCGTGAGCGTGACGGCGTCGGCGCCGGCGAGCGGGTGCGTGCCCGGTGCGACGCGCGGGCGCACCTCGAGGCGCGGGCGGCCGTCGCAGGCGGCACCGCCGAGCGCAGCGACGAGCGCGAGGGCGTGGAGCGCGAGGCGTCTCATCGCGCGCCCCGCAGGTCGACGTGGACACCGAGGCCGCTGCCCGACAGCCCGAGGCCGACACCGAGGCCGACGGCCAGCGCCACCGCCGCCGCCGCGCCCGCGACGGCGCCGCCGATGGTCCAGGCGCGCGCACGCCGCCGCTTCGCGGTCGCCGCCGGATCCTCCGTCGGCGACGGCGCCACTCCGCCCGCCCGCGGCGCGGAGGGCGGCGCGGGCATCAGCCGCTCGGCGGCCGCGGCGACCTCTCCGTCGGTGAGCGCGGGCGAGAGCGCCACCGCCGCCGCGCCGCGCGGCTCGCCGCCGACGCCGATCGCCGCCAGGTGCAGCGCGACGCCGCCACCGTCGGTCTCGCCGATCCAGGCGCCGAGCACCTCCCCGCGCGCCCCCTCGCCGCGCGCCATCGCCGCGCGCGCCGCGATCGCCGCCGCCGTCGGAGGCGCGACCGCGCTCAGCGTCAGCCGCGCGCGCGCCACGCCGGCGGCGACGACGATCGCCTGCCCGCGCGGCGCGAACCCCGCGCGCTCGGCCCGCACCAGGTGGCGCCCCGGCCGCAGCGTCGTCGCCACCGTCCCGCGCGCCAGCGGCTCGCCGTCGACGAACAGCGCGGCGTCGGGCGGCGTCACCACCAGCTCCAGCGACACCGCCGGGCCGAGCGCCATCGCCGCGCGCCGCGCCTCGGCGACGAGCCGTGGCGGCCACGCCGCCGGATCGAGCGGTCGATCGGGCGCGATCGCGGCCGCCGCCAGGAGGTCGTCCCACGCCGCGCCCTCGTCGCCGCGCGCCAGCCGGCAGGCGGCCCGCAGCACCGCGAGCTCGACGAGATCGCCGCGCGCCAGCCCCGCGCCGCCGCTCTCCGCCGCCAGCGCCGCCGCGTCGTCGAGCGCGCGCGCCGCCTCGTCGAGCCGCAGCGCCCGATAGGCCGCGCGCCCTGCCGCCAGCGTCGCCGCCGCCGTCGGTGTGGTCGCCTCCGCGGTCGCCGGCAGCTCGCGCACGACCGCCAGCCCGCGGCGCTGCGCCCAGCGGGTGAGCGCGGCGTCGGCCCCGCTCGCGTCGGGCGCGCCCCACAGCACGACCACCGGCGCCGCCGTCGGCTGCGCGCGCGCCTCCGTCGCTGCGCACGCGAAAGCGGCGCAGATCACGACGAGCGTCGAGCGACAGCAACCCACGGCCGCGCAGCATCCCCATCGACGGCCGTCGCGGTCAAGGCCTCGCGCACTGCGCGCAATCCTTGCGTCGCGCTTCGCCGACGAGCGACGGCCGCGACGCCCTGCTAGAGTTCGCTGCGGAATGCAGCTCGGGCGGTATGAGCTCGTCGCCAAGCTCGGCGAGGGCGGGACGTCGGAGGTCCACCTCGCGCGCGTGCGCGGCGCCGAGCGGGTCCAAAAGCTCGTCGTCGTGAAGCGGCTCCGGCCCGAGCGCGCCGCCGATCCCGAGGCGCGCGCCCGCTTCGCCGAGGAGGCGCGCATCGCGGTGTCGCTGGCGCACCCCCACATCGTGCCGGTGTTCGAGCTCGGCGAGACCGACGGTGAGCTCTACCTCGTGATGGAGTGGGTGCGCGGCGGGCCGCTCGGCGCGATCGCCGGGCCGGGGCGCGCGCCGCTCGAGTGGAGCGCGGTCGCGCTCGTCGGCGCGGGCCTGTGCGACGGGCTGGCGGCGGTGCACGGGCGGCGCGCGCGCGGCGGCGGGGCGCTGGTGCACGGCGACGTCACGCCGGCGAACATCCTGCTCACCGACGAGGGGCACCCGCTGCTCGCCGACTTCGGGATGGCGCGCTTCGCGGCGCGCGGGCGCGGCGGGACGCGGCGCTACCTCGCGCCCGAGCAGGCGCGCGGCGAGCGCTTCGACGGGCGGGCCGATCTCTACGCGCTGGCGCTGGTGCTGCTCGAGGCGGCGACGGGGCAGGCGGCCTATGACGGGCCCGACGAGGAGATCGCGCGGCAGACGCGCGTCGGGGTCGTGGCGCGCGTCGACGGCGTGCAGGCGGGGCTGGCGGCGGTGCTCAAGCGCGCGCTCGCGCCGGCGCCGGCGGCGCGCTATCCGACGGCGGCGGAGATGGGGCGCGCCCTCGAGGCGCTGCTCGACGCCGAGCCGGGGGCGCGCGCCGAGGGGCGGCGGCTGCTCGCGGCGCGCATCGCGGCGGCACGCGCGGCGCGGCCCGATCCCGCGGCGGCGGCGCTGGCAGCGACGGCGACGGCGACCGCGACGGCGACGGTGACGCGCACGCGCATGACCGACGATCGTCCCGAGCCGACGCCGCGCACACGTCGCGGCCCGCTCGTCGTCGCGCTGATCGCCGGCGGCGCCGCGCTCGTCGCCATCGGCGTCGCCATCCCGACGTTCCTCTCGCGCGCGCGGGCGGTCGCCCCGACTCCTCCCGTCGCTGCGTCGCCGCCGCCGGTCGCGACCGCGGTCCCCGTCGCCGCGCCGCAGGTCCCCGTCGCGGTCGAGCCGCCTCCGCTTGTGCCGCCGTCGCCGCAACCGCCCGTCACCGTCGCCACGCCTGCGCCGCGCCCGCCCGCGCCTCCCCGCGATCGCGCACCCCACGCCGCCGTCGACCAGCGCGCCCCCGCGCACCTCGACCTCAACGCCGTCCCCTGGGCCGTCGTCCGCATCGACGGCACCCCGCGCGGCGAGACCCCGCTCCTCGGCGTCGCCCTCGCCCCCGGCCGCCACACCGTCGAGCTCGAGAACGAGCCCCTCGGCGTCCGCCGTCGCCTGGTCCTCGATCTCGCCCCCGGCGAGCACCTCCGCCGCGTCGAGGAGCTCGCGCCTGCGGAATAGAGGCTGCGCACGGCTGTTTGCGTAGTCCCGGCGTTGCGCACTGTACGATCCGTGCGCAGTTGCCCGACCAGTCTCCGCGTCGACGGCGATCGCGCGCGCCCTCCGTCGAAAGCTGGCACTGCCCCTGCTACGCGCACGGCGCATGGGCGAGCCGAAGACTCCGGATTGCGGTCAGATCTCCCGCCGACGTTTCTGCGCTGGGATGGGCGCCGGCGTCGGGCTGCTCTTCCTCGGAGCCTGTGAGCCGCCGCCGCGCCTCTCGACCGGGGGGCTCGACGACACCACCGGAGACACCGCCGCCAACACCGGCAGCAACGGCAACGGCAACGGCGGCAATGGGAACGGCAACGGCAATGGCAACGGCAACGGCAATGGCAATGGCAACGCCGTCGACCTCGGCTCCTCGGGCTCGCGTCCCGACATGGCGAGCGGCGGCGGCGGCGGCGGGCACCCGGACATGGCGACCGGCGGCGGCGGCGGCGGCAACTGCGCCACCGGCTCGAACATCATCAACGCCGGCGCCTCCAGCCAGTTCCCGACGGGGACCTACAAGGTCGTCTCGGCGAGCGGCTACGTCCTGTTCATCTGCCACGACTCGGGCGGCTACTTCGCGATGGACGCCTCCTGCCCGCACGAGGGCGTCACGCTCACCAAGCGCACGAGCGACATCTACTGCCGCCGCCACGGCGCGACCTTCGACCTGAACGGCCAGCACCCGACCTCGCCGGCCTTCTCGCCGCTCGATCACTACTCCGTCTGCGTCGACGGCTCGGGCAACGTCCTCGTCGACGTCTCGCGCACCGTCTCCTACACCACCCGCGCATGACCCTCCGCGCGCTCGGCGCGCTCGTCGCCGCGCTCTCCCTCACCGCCTGCCCCGCGCCCAACGAGGCCGAGGGCCTCCCGGCCTCGCCCCCGACGGCGGCGCTCGACTGGGCGCAGTTCGTCTGCGGCGCGCAGCCGGTGCTCGTGAAGCGCTGCTCGTACCTCGCCTGCCACGGCGACCCGAACCACGCGCTGCGCGTCTACTCGCCGGGCAAGCTCCGCCTCGCCGCCAACAACCGCAACCAGCGCGACGAGCCGCTCTCGCCCGCCGAGATCAGCGCCAACTACCACTCGGCCGCCGGCCAGGTCTGGCCCGTCACCGGCCACGGCGCCGCCGTCGAGCCGACCGACATCCCGCTCCTGCGCAAGCCGCTCGACGCCGCGTTCGGCGGGGGCGAGCACCACGGCGTCGTCATCTTCCCGGTGCCGCCGCACGCCACGCTGAACGACGACCCCGAGTGGCGCGCGCTCTCGGACTGGGCCCTCGGCAAGAAGGCCGCCCGCCCGCTCTCCGCCGACTGCGCCGCGCTCTTCGACGCGCTCATGCTCGACCCGAACGGAGGCCCGAAGTGATCCCCCGCGCCCTCGCCGCAGCCGCGTTGCTGTTCGCGCTCCTCCTCGGGGCGGGCTGCGTGAAGCCCTACCAGCGAGAGCTCCTCGCGAAGCCCATCATGGCCATCCAACCCGATCCCTACGAGGCGCTCCTCGATCAGCACATGCTCGAAGCGCGCGAGGCGGCGGCCGGCGGCTTCGGCTCCGCCGGCGGTGGTTGCGGCTGCAACTAATGACCTCTCGCCTCGCCGTCCCCATCGCGCTCGCGCTCACGCTCGCCGCCCTCCCGGCGCGCGCGGACGACGCCTTCGTCCTGAAGACGCAGGTCTACGCCGACAGCAACGACACCGTCGTGGTCTCGCCGCTGGTCGCGCTCAGCCGCGACGCCTGGACCGGCGGCACGCTCTCGGCGCACTACGTCGCCGACGTGATCTCGTCGGCGTCGATCGACGTCACCTCCAACGCCAGCCGCCACATGGCCGACTTCCGCAGCGAGGTCGCCGCCAGCATGGTCCAGCGCCTGCGCGCCTCGACGATCTCGGCCGGCTACACCTATTCCGTCGAGCACGACTACGAGTCGCACGGCGCCGATCTTGGGTTTCAGCAGGATCTCTTCCAGCGCAACACGACGCTCTCGGTCGGATATGGTTTCACGCACAACAATGTCGGCCGCGCGGGCGATCGCAGCTTCCACCGCACGCTCGACGTCCACGGCGCGTCGATCTCGATCGCGCAGACGCTCGGTCAGCGCATGGTCGGCTCGCTCGGCTACACCTTCAGCTGGCTCGACGGCTATCAGGCGAGCCCCTACCGGTTCGTGCGCATCAACGGCGCGATGGGCGACTGGAAGGTGCCCGAGACGCTGCCGCTCGAGCGCGCGCGCCACAGCATCGTCGCCGGCTGGCGCCGCCACCTCTTCCGCGACTCGGCGCTGCACATCGACTATCGCCTCTATCTCGACTCGTGGGGGATCAACGCGCACACGGTGCAGCTCGGCTACTTCGTCTCGTTCGGCGACGTCACGCTGCGCATCCGCGAGCGCATCTACTATCAAGCGGCGGCGTCGTTCTTCCGGACGTCGTACTCCGCCGACGACCTGCCCGCCTTCGTCACCGCCGACAAGGAGCTGTCGACCTTCTGGTCCAGCATCACCGGCCTGAAGGTCGACTGGCGCCTCCCCGTCGCGCACCGCGCGCTCGCGCTCGAGGCCAAGGTCGATCTGTTCTACTTCGGCTACATCGACTACGCGCTGCTCTCGTCGAGAGTCGGCGCCGATCTCGCGCTCGGCCTCACCGTCGTTTATTATTGACGTTACAGACGGTCAAAGGAACAAGCCGGCGTGTCGAAAGAAGCCCCTGAGGAGGTCTTGGTCGCCGCCCTGGATCGTGAGCGCAACTGCGACGGCCTCGTGAAGGTC
>Ga0272446_1000298_pt1 | contig 80157 bp, 63 predicted proteins | sample YNPCB0061_FD_194587 | JGI IMG/M metagenome (GOLD analysis project Ga0272446, IMG submission 194587) | Hot spring microbial mat communities from Yellowstone National Park, WY, United States - YNP-CB-006-1 | ecosystem: Environmental > Aquatic > Thermal springs > Hot (42-90C) > Sediment | place... | reverse complement strand
CACGCGAAGCCATGCAGCTCATCGAAGACGTGGCGACGAGCCACGGGTCTCAGCCCGCGTGCCAGGCGCTGTCTCGCTTGCTGGGCGAGCTACACCGGGACTCCTCGGTGCCCGGCGCGGCGTTGGCACGGACCGAGGATCGCGTGCGGGCAGCGTGCAGCGGGCGTCGCTGAGTCCAAAGCTCGTGCCGATCCTGCTGTGTTCGGTAGGTCGCTCGGCGGGGCGCGGTCGACGTTGTCCGGGGCTCGGGATCGACGGACGGCGACGGGCGCCAAGCGCGAATGGCGGCGCGGGCGGTGGAGCACCAGCGGCGTGTCGTTGGACTCGTGTGAGGGCTCGCGCAGCAACCCCTTGCTACGAAGCATCCGGTTGAAACGCGCTGCAAAGGTGGCTGCGACGCGCTGGAGGTCCTGCGGCGTGGGCGGTGCAGGGAAGTGGAAGCGCGGCCTGCTCGTGGTCGGATCCACCGAAAAACTCCATCGACCCAGGCTGCATGCACAGGGCAGTTGCTGTGGATACCCGCGGCCCGTGCGCGCTCGATGTAAGAGCAACGGCCCGCTAACCAGCCGGAAAGTTGGCCCACTTCGATAGGTGCATGCACAACCGCTGCATGTCGCACATCCAGTTTCCGAAAAACGTCGAGTTCGAGCGGGCAGTCGTGGTTTCACACAATCGCGAGTGCGAACACTGCGGGGGGTTCCTGTACGTGCGGGATACCAAGCACCGGTACGTATGGTCGAAGGCTGGTGCCATGCACTTGCTCGTGCCAGCGCTGCACTGCCCGGACCCGTCTTGCAAGGGGCACAAGGTCACCGTCGGGCAGGAGGCGGAGCTGGCGGTGGCGATGCCGTATTGGAGCGTGACATGGGACTTGTTGGTGTGGATGGGGCACCAGCGATTCACCCACCACTTGAGCGTCCCTCAGATTCGCGCGCAACTAGCCGACCAGTTCGCCGTTCGGGTGTCGGCAGACTGGGTGGAGGACTACCTGCGCCGCTACCAGGCGATGGTGGCGACGCGAGAAGCCGACGTTGAGCAGTGGGCGTCGGACTACGAGAGCATCGACGACGTGATCCTGACCATTGACGGTCTTCAGCCCGAGAAAGGGCACGAGACCCTGTATGTCGTGCGCGAGCTTCGCGCCAAGCGGGTGTGGTTCGCAGAGCCGTTGCTGTCGAGCGGCAACGAGCAACTGCACAGGCTGTTGGTGCGGGCTGGACAGATAGCCGCACGACTGGGCAAACCGATCCGGTGCTGGATGTCTGACAAGCAGGAAGCGTTCGTCACGCAGATCGCACAAGTCTTTCCGGGCGTGCCGCACCGCTATTGCGCCAATCACTTCCTGCGGGATCTAGCCGAGCCGGTTATGGAGGCCGACAGCCATGCGAAGGCACAGATGCGACGCAAGGTGCGGGGGCTTCGCAACATCGAAAGGGGGGTCTTGCGATCAAGCGCTAGCAGAGCTTCGCCGCTGCATCAAGCGCGGAATCTCGCTGGTGTCAGAACAGTTGCAAGCCGTGGCCCACTACACGGCTGACATCGCAACCGTTTGGGATCTGCTCAACCCGCAAGCCGCAACGGTAGAACAACGCCGGGACACCTTCGACAAGCTGGCCGCAGCCTATGTCGATGACCCGGATCCGGTCTACCAACACATGGGCCGCACGATGCAGTCGTTCGCACCTGGACTGTTCGCAGGCGGTGACGACCCCGAGCTGCCCCAAGACAACCTGGACTTGGAGCGGGTCTTTCGGCTGCCCAAGAGCCACGAGCGACGGATCCACGGCCATGCGCACGCAGGCGTTCGCATCGTGCAGCAAGGCCCCAGCCTGATGCTCGTACTCGACGCACACGCTCGGCACCCGGAGCCGTTTTCGGTGGAACAACTCGGCCCGTTCGCGCACGCCACGCTGCCTCGGGCGCAACTCCAGTCGGAACAGCGCAGGAGGATCATGCGTCTTGCCCGATCCACCAAGCGCCGCCCCGCATTGCTTGCGTCCTTGGAATCACGCTACCTCAAACGGACTCCGGTGTCTTAGCGGACCGTTGATCTATCTATCGCACGACGCATGGACAGCCCCGAGATCGGGGTACTTGTTGAATGGACCGTCGAAGAACCCTCCCACTCTGTCATTCGACTTCCTGCTCCCAAAGAAGGATCGCTCGTCGTCCAGGTATGCACGCACCACCTGTCCCTGCTTCGGATGGATGGCCTTGTCGAACGCGAGCAACCGGGACGATGTCGTCTTGAGAAATACCTGGTTCGTATTCGTGGTTTCGATGGCGATGGCGCGCGCGCGCAGCACACTGGTAGACTTGCCGCCGCGCAGCTTCGCCCCAGCCCATCCGTCGGAGACGCCCCGGCTCTGGATCCGCGGCTGAGCAGCCGCTGAAGGCGCTGGACGCAAACCTTCGCAAGAGTCGGCTCGAGCCGCCGGCGGATGACGCCGGAGCTTCAAGCGGCGCGCGCTGCGTGGTGGATGAGGCACGCCGCGGCCAAGCTCGTCGTCGAGGGTGTGCTCGAGCCGCGCGACCGTACGTCGATCCTGCCCGAAATGCTCGACGACCTGGCGGAGAGCCACCGGGGGGCAGGCGTAACGGACGATGCGCCCGCGGAGTCGACGCCGCGTCGCTCACGCCGGGGGCCGCGTAGCGAACGCCTGGCAGCGCAGCCCTGTCGCGGCGCACCCGCGGGAGATGCTCGGACCGGACGGCGCACACCAACCACACGCCTTCGCATGGCGTGGCCTCGGGTGCATGCAGCCGATCTGGTATGGGATCCGGTCCACCCGAACGCACGCGGGTCAGCGCAGATTGCCGGCGTCAAGCTGCAGGCGCGGGGGCTGCCAGTCGTGGGGCACCACGACCGTGCGTGCGCTCGGCGCCTGAAAGGCCGCAGGGCGCCTGACCGAACCGGGAGCATCCGCAGTCGAGCCGTCCGACGATCCACAAACGCAAGCCGGTACGACCGCCGCGCCACACGCCAGCGCCAGGAGCACCGTGGCGCGAGCGGGTCGAACCGCGCTCCGCCCGATCAAGGCGTGCAAACCAGCGCTCCCGCGTCGTTCGCGTCCGTGCAGGCGCCGCTCTTGCAATCCGACGGCTGCAGGCACGCCTTGCCGTTGTCGCACTTGCTGCACGATCCGCCGCAGTCGATGTCCGTCTCGTCGTTGTTCTTCTGGCCGTCGGCGCAGGGGAAAGCGCCTGCTTCGGCCTGGCCGTACCTGAACAGACAGAATCCACGTCCCCAGCCATTGTTCACACCGATCGGGTCGCAGTACACGTTCTCGTGCGCCGCGCCGTAGGCCGCGCAGTCCGCGTCCACGTCGCACATCTGCAGGCAGTACGCCTCGTCGCTCTTGCCCGTGTTATCCGCTGCAAGCAAGCACACGCCGCCCTTGGGTGTGTTGTAGTACCCGCAGCCGTCGATCGTGTTGAATACGCAGCGTTCGCTGCAGAAGTACGCGATGTTGTCCGGGTCAGTGCCCGTCCCATTCGAGTCCTTGCGCAGCGCCAGACAGACTCCCGCGCACGCCGTTCCGGCGTCGCCGTTGCTCGACACCCAGTCCGCACAGCTCGCACCCAACGGAGCACCCTGCGTCAAGTGCGCATCGTCCACGCACAGCTTCAAGCGGGGATCGCACTTGCGCCCCACGGCGCTGCAGTCCTTGTCTTTCTGGCACAACGGCTCGCAGTACGGGATGCCCACCGGGTTGCCTTGGTCGTCGGTCGGTTGCACGCAGGCCTGATCCCTGCGGCCATGGCACTTGTTCAGGTCCAGGACGTTGTCGATGCCATCGACGGGAGGCTCTCCCAGCGTGCAACCGGCGAAGCAGACCGCCCGCGATACGGTCGTTCCGGTCTGCGCGATGGGAACGCATGACGCGTTCGGGGCGAGCGCTGCGCAGGGGTCGGGCAAGGTGTAGTCGTTCGCGTAATCGGTGCAGTCGATGGTGCAGTAGCCGTTCGCCGGACCCGCGAAGCCGTAGAAGTCGTTGCCATCCGGCAACAGGCACACGCCCGCGGCGCAGTCCGCGTCGCTCTTGCACTTCGCACCGAGGAAGTCCGCCGCTCCGGCGTCGCCTGCGTCGCCGGGCTCACCTCCCGTTCCCGCCGTGCCCGCGGTGCCCGCCGTGCCGCCCGCGCCCCCGATCGCCCCACCCGTGCCTGCTGTGCCCGCCGTGCCCCCGGTCGTGCCTGCCGTGCCGTCCGTTCCTGCATCCCACCCGCCCGCGCCGCCACCCGCGCCGCCGCCCGATGCGCCGCCGCTGCCACCGGAGTCGCTGCTGCACGCGACGACCACCAACGCACCAACCGTTGCCGATGCCACGACCCAAGCAGACCAGGATCTCGACATGATCAGAATCCTCCAAGCATGACCCCCGCCGAGGAGCGGAGGACGCGACCAAACGTGCCACGCATCATCGATCGTGACGCGACCGCGCGCGGATCGCAACCGTATCGGGATGGCTCAGGGTCGTGCACGGGAGGCTCGCCGGCTGCCCGACGCACCGCGCTTGCCTGCGCAGCGTGTCCGGCATGGTCCGCCGACGGCGCGCCCGCCCGCCGGCCGAGGCCGTCCATGCGTCGCACAACGCTGCTAGGATGAAACGATCTCGATGGCGCGGCCCAGCGTGTCGGACAGCAGGCCCATGCGCTGTCGCGCAGCGTACAGCTCCAGCTCCAGATCCGTGGCGCCTGTCACCTGGATCCGGAGCGTGTCGGCCGACAGCGTGCACTCGATGCGCTTGACCTGCTGGGTGCGTCCCCGGTCCAGGCCCACCGCGATGCGCAGCATGCCCGCGAGCAACCGCACGACCCGCTGGTCGCGGCGGGCCAGCTTGCGGAAGCGCTTGTGCTTCCGGCTGGGTAGGGCCTTGCGGTAGTAGCGCACCACGAGCGCGATGAGGGCGATCTCTTCCTGCGTCAGCCCGCGTAGCCGCGCGTTTCGCACGATGTAGGCAGCGTGCTTGTTGTTGCGCGGGAACCCGATGTGCTGCCCGATCCCGTGCAGCAACGCCGCATACTCGAGCATCTCACGCTCATGTGCGCCCATGTTGTGAACGCCCGACGTCTGGTCGAACAGCATCGCAGCCAGGGACGCCACATGGCGGTCGGCCGGGTCGTCGCGAGAGAACCGGGCTGCGAGCTCCAGCACGCTGCGGCGGCGCACGTCGACACCGGCCGAGATCACCGACGGATGCGAGGCGGTCCTGTCGAGGTAGTCGAGCACGATGCCCTCGCGAAGCGAAGCGTCGCACAGGGTGAGCTCGTCGGCCTGCGCGAGGTCCAACAGCTCGACGAGCAACACGGCGCCGAGGTGAATGGCGTCGGCCCGCTCCGGCGCAATCCCGGGCAGGCGGGCTCGCTGGTCGGCGTCGAGGCCGAGCAGCTTCTTCGCGAACTCCTTGAGCGCCTTGCGCCGGATCACCTGCGCGTTGACCACCCGCCACGGCGACTGTCCCGTGTCGAGGTGGGTCGCTTCGCCCAGCGTCCGTATGGTGCCCGACGTGCCCACCACCTTCCGGAAGCCGATTGAACGCGCGCGTGACAAGGCGTCCGATGCCGCCCCCTGAATGTAGCCCCGCAGCATGTGAAGCTGCTTGCTCGACAGCGGATCGGCTTGCTCCCGGCCGTCGAGCAGGCGCTGCACACCGAGGCGCACGCTCTCGGACAGTAGGATCTGGTCACCGGCGCCGACGACGATTTCCACGCTGCCACCGCCGATGTCGATCACGAGGGTCGGCTGGTCGTGCAGATGGATGGCGTGCGTGACGGCTCTGTAGATGAGCCGGGCCTCTTCGGTGCCCGAGATCACGCGCGGAGTCAGGCCGGTTTCCTGAAAGACCCTGGCGAGGAACTCGCCGCCATTGTCCGCTTCGCGCACCGCGCTCGTGGCGACCGCGAGGATCTCCTCGACCCCCAGGCTCTCCGCGAGCTTGCAGTAGCGGCGCAGCGTGTCGAGCCCCGCCTCCATCGCCCGGTGCGTCATCCTGCGCGACCGGAACATCCCCGCTCCGAGCTTCACCATCGACTTGGCCGCGTCGACCACCTCGAAGCGGTGATCGCGCTGCACGTCGACCACGATCATGTGGATGGAGTTGGTTCCGATGTCGATGGCGGCGAGCTTCACACGCCGACCTATACGGCATGCCACCACGCCGCGCTAGCGTTCCGACACCGGTTGCGCTCTCATGAAGCCATGCAGGTCAAGGTCACCCTCGACGTCCGCGGCCGCGTCGTGGCGCTGGAGGACGTCACCGACGATCGGATTGCGGCGCCGTTCCGGGCCATGGCCGCGCAGGTCAGCGCGAAGATGGCGTCGCTTCGCTGCCCCGTGCACGCAGCGACCGCGACGAACGTGCGGATTCATGTGGACGCCACGGGAAACGCGGACTTGAAGTACGAGAGCTGCTGCGAAAAGCTCGGCCAGATCATTGGCAAGGCGCTGGGTTGAGCGGGCCGGTCACACGTACATGCGGACGCCGTGGTCGGGGTCCCGCGTGCCGAGCTCGAACGCAGCGGCGCGGCTGGTCAGGTCCAGCGCCTCACGTCCCTCGATCGCCAGATGCAAACGCGCGTTGGCGAGCTTGGAGTTCAGGCAGTAGGTCATCGCGCCGTCGGGGTTCGCATAGTACAGGCCGACCATGTCCGCGGTCTGCGCCGAGAAGTCGCACTCGATCGTCGCGCCCCGCCCGCGGGCCTTCACGAACCACCTGCGTGGGTGAATCTCCCCGCGGTTGCGCAGCAGGTCGAGCATCCCCGTCATCGCATACTGCTTGCCCGCATGGCGAACGTACACGAGCGTCATCATCGGCGTGAGCACCCGGCCCACACGCACGCGCCCGCTCACCGCCTCGATCAAGGTGTCGGCATCGTCGCGCTCCCACTGGTTGCAGTGACCCCAAGCGTACTGGTCGGCGTGCCCGCGCCCCCAGTTGTGCCCCTGCATGCCCCTCCACCCGTCGATCTCGACCGCCTGTCCATCGACCTTCGCCCACCCGCGCAGGCGCAAGTCCGGCTTCGGAGACACCAGCTTCGACTTCGGGAATGGGCCCGTGTACATGCGATCCAACGGGTACATCACCAGCGGCGGACCATCCCCTTCCATGCGCAGGTTCCATTCCACTTGGTGCCCGCCGAAGCTGATGTCGCCTCGGGTCGCGTCCTCCGTCAGCTCGATGTACCGTCCCACCAACACTTCGAGGCGGTCGGTCCCGAACATGGCGTCTCCGCAGGGCATCGATTGCTTGACCGCCACGTGCTCGGCGCCGCGACGGAACACCACCGCCCAGGCTTCCGCCACGGCGTGCGCCGCCCGGCCTGGCATCGCCAGGATCGTGGCCTTGACCCACAACGCCGTTTGACCGTCGGACGAGTTGGCCTTGAGGAAGTAGCTCTCGACGTGCCCCTGGTTCGACTGGGCGTCGAACCTCACCGCATTCCAGTGCCCGTCCTGCTGCATGCCCCGTTGCTCCTCATGAAGATTGCGCCGGGCCGATCAGCTCGAGTGCCTCGTCGACCGCGTTCGGATCGGCCTGCCCCGCATCGCCTTTCATACGCTCGATGATGGGCCTGGCCTCGCTCATGCGCGCCCTGCCCGCGGCCACGACACCCATCGTACGTCGATCGCGCGACCAGGAGGTCAGATCGCGCAGGATGGCCTTGCGTGCGCGTTCGTGGCCGAGCTGCGCGAGCGATACGAGGGAGTGCCATGCGTAGCGATCGCGAACGAAGCGACGCAGACCGAACGCCCTGCGCTCGAGCGCGGCGGTCGCCGCGGTGATGCCGATCGAGCCCGCGAGCATCACCGCGGCAGCCTCGTCTTCCGGATCGACAGGCAGCCGGTCCTCGAGGATCTCGAGCAGCACCGGCGCGCCCCGATCGTCGCCGGCCCGCGCCAGAAGAATCCCGGCCGCCGCGCGCACCGTCGCCTCCCGGTCCGCCAACCATGCCGCGGCCGCCGCGCGGAACCGGTCGTCGAGCACCACGTCCGGCCCCTCCGATCCTTCCGGCGCCGCATACAGCTCCTCCACCATGCGCACGCAGATGTATCGGACGTGCGCGTCGTCGTCACGACCACCGCGCAAGATCGCCTCCGCTCCTTCTTCCCTCGACACGCGCCCCAGCGCCATGATCGCCTGGAACCTCACGTCCGGCCGGTCGTCATGCGTAGCGCGCACCAGCCGTGCCGTGGCTCGCGGATCACCGATCTGCCCGAGCGCGTCGATCGCAGCCTGACGCACGCCCGTGTGCGGGTCATCCACCGCGACGAGCAGCGCGGGCAGCGCCTCCGACGCCCTCGCGTCGCCCAGGGCGTAGGCGGCCTCGGTGCGAACGGCAGGGTCGGCGTCTCGCAGAGCCTTCTGGAGCGCCGCGATCACGTCCGGCGACCTGGACTCGGTATGACGGGCCAGATCCCGCACCGCGGAGCGGCGCACCGCAATCTTGTTGTCCTCGATGTCCCGCAATGCGGCCGGCAGCGTTCGGGGCAGCGGACGGTGAAACAGCGACATGAGCATCATGCGTCCCCCTCCACCGTTGCCTTCGACGGCGCAGGTTCCTCCTCAGGCGTCCGGACCGGCGTCCCCCGCAGCGTCCTCCGCCGGCGCGTCCGCGCTGCTATCGTCAACCGTGGCCGCTTCCGGCGCATCGTCCGGAGTATCGCCCGAGGCGTCCACCGAGCTGTCCGGCATGCTCGAGGCCGCGTCGGGGAACCCGCCATCGTAGGGACTGCACACCTCCGTCAGGCCACCGGACGACGGCGGGCCGGACGACGGTGAGATACAGATCTTGTGGCCGCTCGGGCTCAGGTCGACGACCTTGGCGCCCCAGGGGTTGGGCTGGACACGCATGTCGTAGCAAACGTAGCCGGACCGGCAGTCGCCATCGTTGTCGCAACGGCGCATGCAGAAGGTGCGCTCGAACCGGGCCCAGGACTGGGGATCGACGCAGGCCGGGTCGAGCGTTTGATCGAACGCGACGCACTGTGCTTCTTCCGGGCATGTGTCGGGCTCGCAGTTGAAGACGGTGCAGTAGCCGCCGGGCTGGGTCGTGTCACAGAGGCGGTCGCCGTTCTGGGAGCAGTCCGTCGACGACGAGCAGTCGTCGCCGATCTTGGGCGCGCAGGCGACACCCAGGATGCTTAGGCATAGGGAAGCCGCGAACAAGGAAACGGGGGGCAAGCGCGACATGCGGGGGAACCCTAGCCGAACCGCACGCGGACGCAAGGCAACCGTTCGGCGGCAGGTGCCCCCGGACGACCCAACGTTGAACATCGGGCGCGCGCACTTCTGGCTCGCTGGTCTTCCGACCCAAGCACGGATCGCCAGACCGCCTTCGCCCGGATCGCCGCAACCCGATCGCTTCGCGGCTTGCACCTGCCCGCGTGCGCGTCGTCCTTTCCGGCTCCGGCCCGCTGCTTCGGTCCCCCAACCCCGCACAGGAGGGGCCGGACGATCGAGGCGAACGGCGCGACATCACCCGTGCGGCCAGCCTGACCGTGGTGCTCAGCACGGCAGGTTTCCACGTGCTCGGGCGCTTTCTGTCACAAGAACCTGCCAGCGTCGGCGTCCGGCTCGGTGCCACCCGGCAAGCGATCCTGCCACGCGGTTCTCGCACCCAGCCACGGGGTCTCGGCGGCGCTCCGGTCGGCCACGGCTCTCGCGCATCGAGTTGGGCAAGGGCAGCACCGAGGCGCCAGACCCCGGACAGGCCGAACGCATCCGGGGTCGTCGGCTCGTTGACATCCGTGCATCCCGTTCCCTAGATTCGCCCCGCTCGCGAGCTACCCCCTGCGCGAGCCCGAATCCATGGCTACCCGAATCACCTCCGACTGCATCAACTGTGGAGCTTGCGAGCCCCAGTGCCCGAACAAGGCCATTTCCGCCGGCGACGACATCTTCGTCATCAACCCCGATCTGTGCACCGAATGCGTCGGCTTCCGCGACAACGAAGCCTGTCAGGCGATCTGCCCCGTCGAGTGTTGCCTGCCTGACTTGGACCGACGCGAAACCGAGGAGCAGCTCGCCGCCAAGGCGCTGCGCCTTCATCCCGACGACCGCGCCCTGGCCGAACGCATCGCTTCCGGCACCTTTCCATCCCGGTTCCGCAAACGCTCCAAGAAGTAGTACGATCCCCGCATGCACGGCGTTCGCTGTTCCGCGCTGCTTCCGGGGGCCCTCGCCGCGGTCGCGACCTCCTGCGCCGGGGGCGCGCCCCTCATGCACCCTGCCCACGTGTTGAGCCAAGGACGCACCCGCTTCGCGGCCGGCGTCGCCGCCAACTTCGCGACCGGAGAGGCCGCCGACGCCATCACCGAGGCCGATGCCGAACGCATCACCGCAGCCGTGGACAAGCCGTCCGCCACCTACGCGACCGGCGCGCTCGCCGTCGCTGCCATGGCTCCGGGGGTGGCGCCCTACGTGTCCGGCCGGGTCGGCCTGGGCTACGACGCCGAAGGCGGGCTGTCGTACACCGGTCATGCCATGCGAATCGACGCGCGCTACGCGCTGCAAGGCGACTCGTTGGCGCTATCGGCGGGGATGGGCGGCTCGGCGCTGCTGGCTCGACGGGGCACCGCGACCAACGCCCAGCTCGGCGGATTGAACCTCGAGGGGGTGTCGGGCTGGGGCGCCGATGTTCCCATCGTGGTCGGCTGGCGGAGCAGCGGCGACATCGTGTGGTGGTGGGGCGGCGTGCGAGGCGGTTACGAGAAGCTGCGCGGGACCGTGACCCTGAACGTTCCCGAACCGCAAGATCCGATCGACGGCGACATCGACGCAAGGCGGATCTCGATCGCGGCGCTGACCGGGCTCGCGGTGGGCTTCAGGCACTTTCACGCGGCCATCGAGGTGCAGGGCGCCTATCAGGATGCCCAGGGCTCGCTCTGGGATAGCAGCGTGAAGGTCCAGGGCATGACGATCTCCCCCGCCGCGGCGATCCTGGGTACGTTCTGACAATACGGCGCGAGGTCATGTCTGGCAAAAACCGCCCATCCAAGGCGTCGGGCGATCAGCTCACCGCGCCGTGGGGGATACCGGCGCCGCCCGCCTGCAACCACGCGATGACCCTCGAGCTGGCGGCGAGCGCGGCCTGACGGTGGCTCACCCGCCACGTTTCCCGGGCGTTCGGGCCGACTTCGTGCGACACACCGAGCACCACCCCGAGGGGGATCTGCGAGGGCGCGCACGCCAGTGCCACGCCGAACGCCTCCTGATGCTCCGCATCGCTCCCAAGCTGCGTCGCAAAAGCCTGCGCCAGCGTCGGATCCAGCGTCACCGCCAGCGTCGACGCGATCGTTGCCGTGCGCGTGCCGGTCGACGCGAGCGCGCTCGTCATCACCCGGTGCGTGTCCACCTGTCCCGTCATCGGATCGGGAAACGCAGCCCAACCCTTGAGCACCGCGGCATCGGCGACCACGAGGCGCTGGCCCACCACCACTTGCCCCACGGTCAGACCGCGGCCCGGATAGCCAGCGCACGTGCCCACCAGAACCACGGCCCGCGGACGAACGTCCGCAAGCCGCGCCGCGAGCGATCCGGATACGCCCGCCAGGCCGATGCCCACCGGTTTGCACGCCACGCGAAGGCCCCGGATCTCGCCGGACAGATGATTCCCCAACGCTGGGCCGAAGCCTTCCAGGTCCGGCGCGTGCGACGCAACGACGAGAACATCCACCTCTGCCACGCCCCACCCATACCGCAACAGGACGGTGCCGCACCACAGCGAAGTCATGCGGCGGGGATGGCGCGAGGACCGGTCAGCCCCGGCGTTGTGCAAGATCCTGCCACCGCAACGACGCGATCGCCACACCACCCTTGGTTCGCACCGCAACCCGGATCTGGTCCTGGTCGCTCGACGGCCGCCACGCCACCGTCCTGTCCTGCCCGTCGATCTCGCCGTCGGCTTCCCAGCGAATGCCCATGGGTTCGTGGCTGCCCCGGATGCTGACACGGGCTCCGTCGGCGGTGCGGACCGCGTGGAGCGAGATGACCGGAGGTTGGTAGAGCGGCAGATCCCGCGTGCGCAGCGCCCGCTTCGGGCTCGTGTCGACCCAACGCTCGGTGGGTGCCACCTGCGCGACCGCCGACGCCCCGAGCATCTCGGCGGGGTGACCTGTCATGGGCTCCGGCATGGCGTGCTGGCCCACGTCGAGGCTTGCGTCCTGCGGTACGTAGTCCGGCACCGCCGGCTCGTCTTCCATGCCCGAATCGTAGGGAAGCGGGTCGTATGGACCACCGTCCGGAGGCAACGGATCCGGCGCCTGCGGCTCGTCGATGCCCGCATCGTACGGTAGCGCATCGTAGGGACCGGTGGTGTCATCCGTCGCGTCGGTCGACGCATCGGCGCCGCCGTCGCTGACGACGGGCTTGTCGGTCTTCACCATGCCGCTGCAGGCCGACGCGCCGAGCGAGAGCGACCCGACCACCGCCATGGCCTGCATCGCCTGTCTCAACGTGCGATTCGGCACGCGGCGGATGCGCGGCTCGCGCGCGTCGCCGGCGAATGCGGCCATGTCACCCAGCAGCCGGTCGAGCTGCTGGTGCCAGACCCGATTGCCTGCGGCGATGCGAAGGCCGAGCAAGGCGGTGTGTCGTTCGATGAGGTCCTTGTCGTTCAGGTCGACTTTGCGTGCGAAATCAATGGCCTCGTCGAGCAGGTCGGCCTTTTCGAGCACCATCGCGCGGGTCAGGTCCACGGCGCGACGGGCCAGCTCCGCGCGCTTTCCCTGCTTGTCTTCGTGGAACACCTCGAGCACGCGGACGGCATAGCCCAGGCCCATGCTCCGGTTCGTCACGCCGCGCGCCTCGAAGTTGCGTTCCCGGAAGACGGCAGAGCATATCCGGAACAGCAGCTCGGCGCGGTCGTCCTCGAGCCGGTAGTCCCAGCCCAGGAACGAGCCGCCGAGGGCGTTGCGGTTGCGAAGGTTCTCGTACAGCGGTGTGCCGTGGTAGGGTTCCGCGCGGCAGAAATTCACGGGGACGGTGGGATAGTCCCGCATGAACTGCACGTTCTGCGCGATATCGTCGAGCGTGGCCCCGGGCTCGAACAGCAGCAGGTTGTAGCAGGCGAAAACGCCGCCCGCCTGGCAGGCGTCGAGCGCGCGGCGAAGCGACTCGACGGGCGTGCGACGCCGCAGGTTGTCCGAGGAGCGCTGAGAGGCATTCTCGATACCCACGTAAAGTCGGATCAGGCCGAGCTCGCGCAGGTCGGCGACAAGCTCGGGCGTCAGGGATTCGGGCCTGCACTTGCCCACCAGCGCTGCCTTGCCCACCCCGAACTCGTCGAGCCAGCGCCGGATCTCCCGCACCCTTGCGAGGGAATCGGCCGGGCGCGGCAGCAGGAAGTTCTCGTCGTGGAAGCAGAAGATCCCCGCACCTCCCGCCGCGTGCCACAATACCGCCATCTCCGTGGCGATGCTGCGCGGCGACCGCAGCCGCAGGAGCCGCCCTCCCCCATGCTTGCGCGCGTCGCGGTAGCAGGTCGATATCGAGCAGTAGGCGCAGCTACCCCAGCAGCCGCGGCTGCCCCAGATCGGAATGAACGGCACCCCGAAGTGCAACGTGTGCGCCCGATACCGCTGCGCCATGGGCAGCTCATCGAGGTTCTCCACCAGCGGCCGACCGGTCGTTCGCACGGCTTTGCCATCGGGACCGCGGTACGCAATCCCCGCGACCGTGTCGAGCGGCCTCCCTTGTTCCATCGCGTTGAGCAGCTCGCCGATGGTGTGGTCGGCCTCGTGCAGGACCACGGTGTCGACGCCGAAATCCCCCTCGATCACATCGCGCCAGGCCATGGTTGGGAATTGTCCGCCGCACAGGATATGGCCGCGATAGCCGGCCCGGCGCAGGCGCACCGCCAGGTTCAGAAACTCCAGTCCGCGGTGCTGGAACTGGATCGCCAAACCCAGGCAGGGGGGAGAGGTCTGTAAGATCCGGCGAACGACCTCGTCGGTCTGCGACACATGGTCGAACGGCAGCACTTGGGTGTGGTGGCCGTGCACCGCGGCAGCAGCGCTCACCATGCACATCCCGAGGTTCTCTTCACAGTCGGCCCCGACCAGCATCCACCTCATGACAGCCTCCGATACGTGGAACGCGAACAGCCCATCATGTCAGGATGCGGATCGGGGTTCAACGTTCCAGGCGCGCAGGAGTCGTGGCTGCTCGGCCGAGCGTTCGTGTGCTCCGTCTGCCGCGCATGTCGAGCCTTGGCCGGCGCCGCCGAATACGCGCGCAAGATGCGTGGAAGACCGCCTGGCGAAACGGACACATCGCCGTGCCGGGTGAACCGGCCCAGCCAGTCGCCGTGGGGATACCGGGCGAGGCATGCGTTCTGCACCTGCGTGCTTGCCGAATCCTCGAAAAGGGCGTGGCAGCGGGAACCAGGGCTGCCGGATTCGACGCGCCGAAACGCTCCCCATCCCTCGACCCCGTCTCGTGCCTGTTGTATGCCTCGCTTGCCCGCCGTCTTGCGAGATCATGCGCCTTCCCCTCATCCAAGAAAGTCAAACGTGGGCCCTGTGGGCCGTGCTCCTTTCGTCCGCCGCGTTCGGTCTGTGGGCCGAGCAGACACGCTTCGGACGACGCCTCTCCGGCGCCGTGATCGCCATCGGCACCACGTTCGCCCTGTCGAACCTCGGGCTCATTCCCGCGCAAGCGCCTGCCTACGACACGGTCTGGTCCCATGTCGTTCCCCTCGCCATTCCCCTGTTGCTCCTTCGCGCTGACCTGCGTCGTATCCTGCGCGAAGCCGGACCTACGCTTGGCGCTTTCGCCCTGGGCGCCGTCGGCACCCTCATCGGTACCGTCGTCGCCTTCCACCTCGTGGATCTCGGCCCCGACACCGCCAAGATCGGAGGCATCTTCTGCGCTACCTACGTCGGCGGATCCATGAACTACGTCGCTGCGGCCCAGGTGCTCGAGCTGCGATCTCCCGACCTGCTTTCCGCCGGGGTCGCCGCCGATAACCTCGTCATGACCCTGTTCTTCCTCGTGCTCTTCACCTTGCCGTCCATTCCCAGGTTGCGTGCGTGGTACCCCGTTCGGCACCTCGAAAGCGATCAGGCCGACGAGCCGTCCGCCACCGAGACGGCCGGGGTTTCCTTGATGCACATGGCGACTGCCCTTGCGCTGTCCGCGATCGCCTGTGCCGTGGGCTTCGGCCTCGAATCGCTCAGCGGATGGGCCAAGACCGGAATCTTGTGGATAACCGTGGTCGTCGTGATGGCCGCCACGCTCGGACAGCGCTGGCTCGCACGACTCCGGGGCGCGGATATCATCGGTACGTGGCTCATGCAGGTGTTCTTCGCGACCATCGGCGCCAGCGCGAACATTGCGATGGTCTTGCGGGTCGGGCCGGGGCTCTTCCTGTTTGCCGCGATCATCATCGTGGTTCATCTGGTCTTCTTGCTCGCCGCGGGGCGGCTCTTCCGCCTCGACCTCGCCGAGCTCGTGATCGCATCGAACGCCAACATCGGCGGCCCCACGACCGCCGCGGCCATGGCTGCCGCACGTCGATGGAGCCGCCTCGTCATCCCCGCCATCCTGTGCGGCACGCTCGGCTATGCCGTGGCGACCTTCCTCGGCGTGGCGATGGGTCGATGGCTCGGCCGGTGACCGACGCTTGGCCCCGGCGCCTGGGGTGGCGAGCGGCATGGGGCCCAGCCGTTCGAGACGCTGCGACGCTGCTTGGTTGGCTCGGGTCATGGGGGCGGGTGATCGCGCTGGGCGAGTCGGCCAGCGGGCTCACGAAACTTCACGAAATTGGGCGTTGCGCCGTGGTCGATTTCGCGCGACGTTAGACGCGCCGCGTTGCCTGCTGCGCGCGGCGAGATCGCTCAGACCCTTTGCCTGTGAGGATGCTCGGATGAATCAACCTTTCCGACACGCAGCCGTTCTGGGGGCGGGCGTGATGGGGGCCGCCATCGCTGCGCACCTGGCCAACGCCGGGATGCGCGTGCTGCTGCTCGACATCGTGCCGCCGGACCTGACCGACGAGGAGCGCAAGCAACCCGCCGCACGAAACCGGTTCTCGCAGGGCGGTCTCGACAGGGCCATCAAAGCCCGCCCTGCGGCGTTCTTCCACCCGAGCCATGCTGTTCTCGTCAGCGTCGGCAACCTCGACGACGACCTCGACAAGCTGGCCGATTGCGACATCGTCATCGAGGCGGTCCCGGAGGTCATCGACATCAAAACCTCGCTGTTCGCCCGTGTCGAGAAGGTCATCAAGCCGGGCACGGTGGTCACCAGCAACACGTCGGGCCTTCCGCTGAAAGACATGCTCGCAGGCCGCAGCGAGGCGTTCCGCAAGCACTTCATCGTCACGCACTTCTTCAATCCCGTCCGCTACATGAAGCTGCTCGAGCTGGTCGCGGCGCCCGAAACGCTCCCCGAGGTGATCGAGCGCGTCACCAGGTGGGGCGAGGATGTCCTCGGAAAGGGCATCGTGGTGGGCAAGGACACGCCGAACTTCGTCGGCAACCGCATCGGCGCCTTCGCGATGATGATCGCGATCCACCAGATGCTCGAGATGAAGCTCGCTCCCGAAGAGGTTGACGCCATCGCCGGGCCACCGATGGGCCGTCCCAAGAGTGCGGCGTTCCGCACGGCCGACATGGTCGGCCTCGACACGTTCGTCCATGTGGCCGACAACTGCCATCGTCTGCTTGCCGACGACCCCAATCGCGATGCGTTCCTCGTCCCGACGTTCATCCGCACGATGGTGGAGCGCAAGCAGCTTGGCAACAAGACCAAGGGCGGCTTCTACAAGAAGACGCCGGAAGGTGTGCTCACGCTCGATCCGTACACGGGCGAGTACCGCGCCAAGCTCGACAAGAGCGACGCCATCAAGTTCTGCAAGTCGCTGCGCGACGTCGAAGACGTGCGCGCGCGGGTACGTAAGCTGATGGCCGACAACGGTCCGGCGGGCACCTTCGCCTGGAAGTGCACGGCTGCCACGCTGGCGTATGCGGGGCGTCTGGTCGGCGAGATCTGCGACGACGTCGTGGCGATCGATGATGCGATGCGTTGGGGGTACAACTGGGATCTCGGCCCGTTCGAGATGTGGGATGCGCTCGGGTTCGCCGAGGTGGTGGATCGGATGGAGAAAGACGGCATCGCGGTGCCGGATGCGATCAAGAAGATGCGTGCCGCAGGGGCCAAGGGGTTCTACGACGGCGACAAGATCTGGGACGTAAAGGCGGGCAAGCAGGTGAGCCGCAAGGTGGATCCCCGCACGCTGCCGTTCCATGTGGTGCGTGGCGAGAAGGCCCTGGCGAAGAACGACGGCGCCAGCTTGTGGGACACGGGCGACGGTGTCTACGCGCTCACGTTCCACAGCAAGGCCAACAGCATCGATGGTGACGTCATCGAGATGATCTTCAAGGCGTGCGAGCGGGCGGAGAACGAGGCGCGCGCGCTGGTGATCTACAACGAAGGCGAGCACTTCAGCGTCGGCGCCAACCTGGGCCTCATCGTGATGGCTGCGATGAGTCACAACTGGGAAGCGATTCGCGACGTCGCGCGCAAGCTTCAGAGCGCAGGCCAGCGCATGAAGTACGCGAAGGTGCCGGTCGTTGCGGCGCCGTTCGGCGTCACGGTCGGTGGCGGGCTGGAGATATGCCTGGCGGCAGGCCACGTACAGGCGGCGGCGGAAACCTACGCCGGTCTGGTCGAGGTCGGTGTCGGCGTAATCCCGGCCGGCGGCGGCTGCACCAACTCGATGTGGCGTGCGCTGGAGAACGTGCCGGAGGGCGCCCCCCACGACATCTACAACCTCACCACGCAGGTATTCAAGAACATCGCCCTGGCCAAGGTCTGCACCAGCGCGGTCGAAGCGCAGCATGCGGGATACTTCCGCTTCAGCGACGGCATCACGTTCGATCGCGCTCGTCTGCTGCACGACGCGCGCAAGCACGCGATCGGGCTTGCCGAGCGGGGCTACCATCCGCCGGTTCCGAGAGCGTTCAAGCTGTTCGGCGAGAGCGGCATCGCGACCTACAAGATGATGGTCAGCGCCCTGGTCGCGGGCGGACAGGCCACGGCGCACGACGGCGTGGTGGCGACCAAGCTGGCGGAAGTGCTCTGCGGCGGCATCGACGGCGCCGCGGGGCCGGTCACCGAGGAGCGCATGCTCGAGCTCGAAGTCGAAGCGTTCCTGAGCCTGTGCGGCGAGCAGAAGAGCATCGAGCGCATGCAGTACATGCTCATGAACAACAAGCCGCTGCGCAACTGAGCGATCGAGGATTGGAACGAGCCAACGAGGAAATCACCATGCGTGAAGTCGTCATCGCTGCCATTTATCGCTCTGCATGCGGCAGAGCACTCAAAGGAAGTCTCGCGCTGACCCGTCCGGACGAGCTGCTGGCACAGGTCATCCGCGGCACGCTCGAGCGAACGCCCAAGCTCGATCCCAAGCTGATCGAAGACGTGATCATCGGCTGCGCCATGCCCGAAGGCGAGCAGGGCATGAACATCGCCCGTCCCGCGTCGCTGCTTGCCGGCCTGTCCGTGGACACGCCCGCTGCCACGATCAACCGATTCTGCTCCTCCGGTCTGCAGGCCATCGCGACCGCGGTCCAGGAGATCGCCTGGGGCCAGGTCGACATTGCCCTCGCCGGCGGTGTCGAATCGATGACCATGGTGCCGATGGGCGGCAACAAGCTCACGGCCAGCCCCGACATCATGAACACCATGCCCGAGGTCTACACGCCGATGGGCATCACCGCGGAGATTGTCGCCGAGCGTTTCAAGATCTCGCGAGAGGCCCAGGACCAGTTCGCCTACGCAAGCCAGCAGAAGGCTGTCGCCGCGATGGCCGCAGGCAAGTTCAAGGAAGAAACCCTGCCCGTCAAGGCCGTTCGCTACGGCGTGAAGGACGGCAAGCGTGTGCGCGACGACTTCATCTTCGATCAAGAGGAGCTGCCGCGCGCGGAGACCACCCTCGAGGGCCTGGCCAAGCTCAAGCCCGCGTTCTCAACCAAGGGCAGCGTCACCGCGGGCAACAGCTCCCCGCTGACCGACGGCGCCGCGGTCGCGGTCGTGATGACGGCGGAGAAGGCCAAGCAGCTCGGCATCGAGCCGATTGCCATGCTGAGAGGCTACGCCGTGGCCGGCACACCGCCGGAGATCATGGGGATCGGGCCTTCGGTTGCCGTGCCCAAGCTGCTCAAGCAGGTAGGCATGAAGCTCGCCGACATCGACCTCATCGAGATGAACGAAGCGTTCGCTTCGCAGTCCGTCTATTGCCAGCAGGTGCTCGAGATCCCGGACGACAAGCTCAACGTCAACGGCGGCGCCATCGCGCTGGGCCACCCGCTCGGCGCGACCGGAGCCAAGCTGACCGCCACCCTCCTGTACGAGCTCAAGCGACGCAAGGCCAAGCGCGGCATCGTCACGATGTGCATCGGCGGAGGCATGGGCGCCGCTGGCCTCTTCGAGATCCTCTGATTCGATCCCACCATCCCGACCGTCAGCCCGCTCACTGAAACAACGCCAGGCCCTCCCCCGCCCGCCGCTCGACAACCGATCTCGTGGGCAACGGGTTTCTCTCTCGTCGCTGCGTTGCGTTGCATTCGAGGCGAGGTTCCTTGGTAGTCCCCTGAGACGCCACGCCTCTTGTAGTCGATGGGAATTGCATCTTCACATGGACGCTCTCCTTCCTTGCGATGGATGGCTGACCTGGCGGGGCCATCGTTGGCCCGGAGCCTGTGCACGATGGCGACAGGCCGGCATTCGCGCCAGCAGGTGCCTGGCAGCGCCCCGAGAGCGTTCACGACCCGTTCCTTGTCATGAAGGTTTCTGCGGGCCTGGGAGAAGCGCACACCCGAGCAGCGGGAAAACCGCCGCGGTCGAGCTGGGCACTCAGCCGCTGCCGCCGACCGGTTCCCCTGTCGTGCGGTGGATTGCCCGCGCGCGCCTGCGCCGGGCGGTGGGGGAAGAGGAAATGCTGCGCCGGTTGACGTCGATCAAGGCGCCGTGCAACAAGCAAGCACATCATGCCTGGTGTTCCGCCGGCCTGGCGCCGGACCAACCAGGAAGGTAGCCATGACCTTTTGGATAGCTGCCATTGTGACATTCGTCTTCACGACCGTGCTGACCATCGCAGGCGTGGGGGCGGCATTCGTGCTCATCCCCGTGTTCCTCGCACTGGGGATCGACGTCCACGAGGCCATGGCCACCGCTCTGCTGCTCAACGCCCTGTCGATGAGCGTGGCTTCGGTGCAGTTCATTCGCAAGAAGCTCATCGACTTCAAGCTCGCCTTGCCGATGGTCATCTTCGCCAGCGCGCTCTCGCCCCTCGGAGCGCGGGTGAGCCAGGGAATGAACCGTAACCTGCTGCTGGGCCTGTTCGTCGCGTTCCTCGTATTTGCCGCCGTGATGATGCTCTTCTACCAGCCCAAGCCGCGCGAGAACAAGGCGTCGTTCAAGCAGCTCGCCCTCTTCGGTGTCGCCATCGGGGGCGTCGCCGGGTTCGTCGGTGGCCTACTCGGCGTAGGCGGTGGAAACATGATCATCCCGGTCCTCGTCGCGCTCGGGTTCGACCCCAAACGCGCCTCGGCGACCACCTCGTTCGTGGTGATCTTCGCCTCCTTCGCCGGATTCCTCGGCCATGTCGGCGGCGGCACCATGAGCCCCGCCCTCGTCGGGCTGACCGCCGTCGGCTCGATTGCCGGCGCTCTTCTCGGCGCGTGGTTGATGACCGACAAGCTCAAGAGCCGGCAGGTCAAGGTCGCCATCGGAGTCGTGCTGCTGGCCATTGCCGCCAAGATGCTGTGGGGGTTGGTCGCATGAAAAGCCGGACTTGCACCTTCGCGCTCGTGACAGCACTCGCGGTCGGTCCGACCCAGGCGTTGGCCGCAAACGCTCCCGACACGGAACCCGCGGCTGGATTTGGCAAGGACCTTCGCGCCGGTCCGCTGCGTGTGGACCTGGGCGCTCAACTTCGCCTTCGGTACGAATACGATGATAACCTCACGATCAAGAGCTATGCACCAGGCTCGACCGACGGGTTCCTGCTCGAGCGCCTGATGCTCGACAGCGAGGTGCGCTATGGCAAGAGCGCCCGGATCTTCGTGCAGCTTCGTGACGCGCATGCCTTCGGATCGGCCTTTGCGGACGCCGACTTCCCCCAGAGCAACCCCATCCATGATACGCTCGATATCAGGCAGGCATTCGTGCAGTGGCGGAGAATCGGCGGCACGCCTATGGGGCTGAAGCTCGGACGGCAGCAGATCTCCTATGGCGACCAGCGCGTGTTCGGTCCGGGCTTGTGGGGTAATACAGGCCGGTACGCGTGGGACGCTGCCATGCTCCAAGTCGAGACTCACTGGTACGATGTCGACCTGTGGGCGGGCAAGCCGATCGAGAATCGCCCCGACCGATGGCCGAACCACGAGGTTTCGGGGCCGACGTCTCTGGTGGGCTATGCAATGATCAAGGGACTTCCTCTCCGCGTCGACCTGTTCGAAGCGGTGAAGTACGATCCTTCGAGCGCGGTCAAGGGGGAGTCGGGCTCCGGCCCCCTGCGATCCTATTCATCTGGCTTCCAGGCTGAGGGATCTGCGTTCGACTGGTTCGGGTACGGTGCCACCTTCGTGTACCAGACAGGCACGTACGGGCGGGACAAGATTCGCGCCTTGGGCTTCCAAGGGAAAGCGAGCGCAAAGCTGGCCGACGCGTGGAAGCCTCGGGTCACCGCTCAGCTCACCTGGGGATCGGGCGACAAGAACCCGCACGACGGCGTGCACGGTACGTTCGACGGTGTCCTGGGCGGCGCCGACATCGCCTTCTATGGCTACCTGAACCTGTTCTACTGGGCCAACCTGCACGACCACGAGCTCGATTTCGACCTGGCACCGCACCGGACGGTCCTCGTGCGCTCCGAATATCACTACATGACACTGGACCAGTCCACGGACGCCTGGTACTCGACGGGGCTCAAGCCGGTGCGAGTCGATCGCAGCGGGGCAGCAGGCTCGGAGCTTGGGCATGAGCTCGACGCCAAGGTGATCTGGAAGGCGTGGGAGGGGGCGGAGCTGCTGGTGGCGGGTGGACATTTCTTCCCAGGCAGGTTCGTTCGGGTAACCGGGAAGTCGCCGGCGGCGAACTGGGTGGCGGCACAGATGACGTACGGGTTCTGAAGGACGGGCGGGCGACAACGTCCCTGAAGGCGCCGTGCCCGACAAGGGCCGGGGGAGGCTGGTGCGCTTCCGATGCGCTCTGGCTGGCGTTGAGTCGTATCGCCCGCTCGGGTCGTGGGCCGGGCACTGCCGGGCACCATGGGCCCGGGCGCGAGGCGTTGTCGAGGGTGACGATCGGCTGGGGCGTGACCCGATGCGCTTGTGCTATTCTGCTCATGGACATGGTCGGCTCCCGGCGGAGGTTGGACATTGTACGGTGACGCCAGCGACACGGTCGCCGTGGGCGATGTCATCGACGGGCGCTTTCGCGTGGAGAAGGTGCTCGGAGAAGGGGGCATGGGCGTGGTCGTGCAAGCCACGCACCTGCAGCTTCATCAGCCTGTGGCCGTGAAGCTGCTGCACGCAGAAGCCGCTCGAGACGAGCGCAAGAGGGCCCGTTTTCTGCGAGAAGCGCAGGTGTCAGCGCGATTGCGGAGCGAGCATGTCGTGCGCCTGATGGACTTCGGGCTCAGCGAGCACGGCGCACCGATCATCGTAATGGAGTACCTGGAGGGCACCGATCTTGCCGCCGTCCTGGCGAAGGGCCCGTTGCCGGTGGACACCACGGTCGAGTATCTGCTGCAGGCAGTCGAGGGCATCGCCGAGGCGCATGCGCATGGGCTCGTGCACCGCGACCTCAAGCCCGCCAACCTGTTCGTATCCCGGGCAACGGACGGCACGCCGCTGGTGAAGGTGCTCGACTTCGGCGTGTCGAAGCTGGCCGTGGGGTTTATGGAAGACGGGTTGGACGGCTCTCTGACCATCGACAAGGCCGTGGTGGGATCGCCAGCGTACATGGCGCCGGAGCAGATCATCGGCGAGCCGGTCGACGCGCGGGCCGACGTCTGGTCGATGGGCGTGATTCTGTTCGAGTGCCTGACCGGTCGCACGCCGTTCCGCAGCGGTAACATTCCGAAGTTGTTTTCAATGATCGTGGATCACCCCGCGCCCAAGCTTGCCGATCGGCGTCCCGACGCGCCCGGGGCCCTGCAAGCCTTGGTGGATAGCTGTCTGACCAAGTCACGCGAGGAGCGCTGTCCAACCGTCGCGGTGTTTGCGTCGGAGTTGGTGAAGGCCGCGCCAACGCCGGAGCGGTTGGTGCGCGTGGCGCAAATTCAGCGGCTCATCGGTGCCATGACCACGACGGTCGCCGCCGACTCTGCCTTCTCGCCCGAGGTGGTGGTATCGTCATCGCGCTGGACCCGGGCCGCGAAGCCGAGTCGCGCGTGGGCACGCGAGGCCGTGCTCCTCGCCGCCGCATTGGCCGTCCTCTCGGGCGTCTTGATTGGCATTCGCCCATGGTCGGCGGGCGCGCGGCCGGTCGACAGCATGAACTCCACGGCGTCCGCGGTTCGATCTGGCACCTCCGCCCAACCCGAGCCGCTTGCAAACACCCCGGCGTCCGCGCCCAGCACCGTCGCCACCGAGCCGGCAGCGGCGCCGGTCGCGGCAACTTCCCAGCAAGGCACCACGAAGCCACCAGACAAGCGCGCCTTGCAGCCCCGCAGGAAGCCCTCGCATCGTCAACCGGACGCATCGAAGACCGACCTGCTCGACTCGTGGGAGCCACTCGAGGAGGAGCCTTGATCCGGAGCAACACTCGCGCGTGTCGTTGGGGGATGCCATGGGCCGTTTCGATCGGCCTAGCGGTCGTCATGATGTCGCACGCGCGCACGGCGGCAAGTCAGGAGGCAGGCACAGGCGATCGCATCATCGCCGAGGCGCTGTTTCGTTCCGCAAGAGACCTGATGCGAGCAGGTCGCTACGCCGAAGCATGCCGGAAGCTCGAGCAGAGCCAACGTCTCGCGCGTGCTGCGGGCACGCTGCTCAACCTTGCCATCTGCCACGAGCAGGAAGGACGGCTCGCGACCGCGTGGCTGGAGTACGAAGAGTCCCTGGGTCTGGCGGTTCGCCTGAACCGCCCGGACCGCGAGGCGGTCATCCGTGAGCGCATGGCCGCGCTCGAGCCCAGGATTTCCCACGTGCGCATCGTCGTGGCGGACGATGCGCGGGTGGAGGGACTCGCGATATCGCACGACGGCACCAACGTGCCAGAGGTGAGCTGGGGCGTGCGCTTGTCGCTCGATCTCGGCAAGCACACGTTTCGGGCCACCGCACCGGGGTACCGACCGTGGTCAGCCGAGATCACGGCGCGCGAAGGTGACGACCAGACGCTGGTCGTACCGCGTCTGGCGCGGATCGAGAACGAGACCACGGCCGCGACTCCGGCGGCGCGTGGGCGGGTGGGTGCGGTGCCGGCACCTGGACGGCTTCGACCGCCGGCAGCGGACAGAGCACCCACAATGGAAGCGGTGGCGGCGGCCCCGGAGAGCGGGTCGGCGTTGCGGACCGCGGCGTGGATTGGCGGTGGAGTCGGAGCAGCAGCCCTGGCCACCGGTGCGTGGTATGGGATGCGGGCGCTGCAGAAGAGGGATGAAAGCGACCGCTACTGCTTGCCGTCAGGCTGCTACGTGGAAGGCGTCGAGCTCAACAGGGAGGCGCACGACAACGCCATCCGCAGCAACGTGCTGCTCGGCGCTGGAGCCGTTCTTCTTGGCAGCGCCCTGGTGGTGCTCACCCTCGTACCGTCCGGCCCGGAGCCGGGACGGCAGCAACCGACCGTGGGCATTGGGACGACTGCCGGCGGCTGTCGGACCGTGATCGACGTGCCCTGGTGAGGAAAACGTGGCCGTCTACGGTCACCAAATTCGCACGACGCTCCGCAGCCCGTAGTGCAAAGATGGGGGGATCTCGACGATCGCGTCATCCATGGAGATGGCCATCGACGCGGTATCGAAGGTTCGCGTGGTGGACAGGACGTCCTGTCTGGTGACGCCGCGGAGCAGGATGTGGTCGGTCCACAGACTGACATCGGAATGGCTGAAGAGCTGGCGCAGCGGGTTGTCGGCGCACTCCAGGCATTGGGAATGGTAGTCGGAGGCGGTGCCGAGGCCCAGGCCCGTGAGCATGTCGAGCAGCACTTCGGGGCCGAACGCTTCGAGCGGGGGCTGGCAGCCGGGGCACTCCAGACCGGACTCTATCGCCCCCACGACCAGCGAGGGTCTGGGACCGGATCGCTGGCGGACGAACTCGCGCACCTGGCGAGATTGCAGCAACGACTCGTTGGTCCACGGGTGCTGGTCGCCAAGCGGGCCATCGCCATAGGGGCCGAGGTAGCGAAACGGTGGCGGTCGCTCGGATGTGCTGAGCTGGGTGCAGTACAAGTCGGCGAGCTGGCCGGTAGGCAACTCCACGGTAGCCGCCGTGACGGAGGCTCGCCAGACCCAGCTCGGGAGCGCGCGGTGGCTCACATCCTGGATAGGCAGCTTCGATAGCAACATGACACCGGACTTGCCACCGAAGGCCAACCCCGCATGAGGATCGGTCGTGCAGGCTTGTCGGACGTCGCGGATCGCCGACCCGTCGAGCATGGCGAACACCAGACAGGTGGCGCAGCGCTGCTGGTCCTCGGACTGGGCCAGCGGAGCGAGCAAGAACCCGATGCACTGCTCGGACAGACATGCGGTCGTCTCGATTCCACCATCCTCGCCCTGCCCACCCGTGCACTTGTCTGCCACGCATCCGAGGATGTCCTCGGCCACCTTGTTCGACGCGGGACCATCGCAGGGAGGCGCGGACGGCGGATCGGGGATGGACCCATCGAAGCGACGGGGATCGTCGATGGGCGTGCTCAGGTCCATCTCGGCCCAGGCGACGTGGAATCCGGCTGCGACGCTTGCCTGCTCGACCGCCCGCTTGTCCTCGTCGGACATCACATACGCAAGGCACATCACCTGCGCATCCGCCCCGGCGATGACGGACGGCAACTGCGCGGCACGTTCGCGCCACACAGGGAACTCGGCTCCTCCAAGGGTCGTGTGCAGCACGGCGACGCTGAGGTCATACGCACCCCTTGCGCGACACCGCGTCCAGACACCGTCGTCGACGCCCTCATCGCAGTCGATCAGCTCCGGGGGATACTCGGGGTCATCGGCTCGCCCGACGGCGAACACGCTCTGTACCGTTTGAACCAGCCACCGCCGCCGGACCACTGCGAGCCAGTCGTCAGAAAGCGCGCCGGCGTCGTGCGCGTCATCGTCCCGGTGGCGTATGACCCCGAAGGTTTGCTCGCCCGAGCTCATGTAGTAGCTCAGGTATCCATCTCCGATGAACGTACCACCCGTTTCGGTCGGCCCGCTGGGAGGCTGTCCGAAGGCAACCCCGGAGGCAAACACCAGATCGCGCGCAGGAGGCCACACGGAAGTGTCCGCGCGAAACACATCGATGCGATCCACTCCATCCATGAGGTGCAAGAACCGGGTCTTGGTTTCGGCAGCGCTCGGCGGCTTCTCCGGAAGCGCGATGATCACCGGGGATCCGCCATGCGATGCATACATGACGGTGAGCACCGTGTCCGGCAGCTCCACGGACGGGAGTGTGGCGAGCGCGGCAGCGGAGCAGTCCGCACCGGACGCGCTGATTACTTTGAGATCAACGGTTCGAGCCCCGACGTGGCGAGGGGCCGTGACGAACCGATAAGGCACACCGCGAGGGCAGTCGGAGCCGATCCCCCGAGAAACAGGTCGCGAAGGCCAGTCTCCCGCGCTCGTGTCCTTGACGCACAGGTCCACGGCCTCCGCGCCCGCAGCGGCGTGGACGAAACGTACGGCGAAGGCACCGTCGTTGTCGAAGGTGCAGCCCCCGGGCTCGGCGTCGGCAGGACCATCGGCGCCTGCATCGGCGCCTGCGACGTACAGGTCCGGGTCCACGAAGCGGTCGTCGATGCCGCCCACCCACTGGCAGGCGGCCGCCACGGCACCCAGGGCGAGCAGGGAGGCAGGCACGACCCAAACCGCGTGGCAAGCCCGAGGCTCCCGAGTCGCTGCGCTTTCCACGTAGTTGAGACGACTTCCCATGCTCGCGTCGCCGGATTGACGAAGTCGATCCTATCACAGCAGCACGCTGTCCGGCGTGTCGATCGGGGTATCCGACGGTCCACACCTGGCACGAGATCCGGGCCAGGACGAGGGATGGGCCTCAGCGTGATGACACGCTTTCCCGGACAGACGATGGCAGGACGCGCCAGACATAGGCGCCGTGGTCGTCCAACGACCGCTGCCCGCCTCGGGACGCGATGCAGTGCAACCACGCGGATGGGTTGGTCTGCCCATGCAGATCTCGCCGGGCCGGTTCGAACGCCCGCCAGCGACGCTCCTCGCCGCCGCCGCATCCCCAAGCGCCTGTTTCACAGCGACATAGCGATGTCATATCCAGCGCGCGTGGCGTCCAGAACCTGCGCTGGGCTGGCGGCGTCGCCAATCACATGAACGGTCACCCCACGGCTCTTCAAGGGCGTCGACAGCGGCTCGACGGAACGGCTCCCCACCGCCACAATCACCATGTCGAACCTGCCCAGGCTCTTCGGTTCGCCCTGCTCTGCCTGCACGATCGCTTCGCCGTCCGTCACCGCCGTCAACTTCGTATTCGTCAAGATGGTCACCGGCAACGAGGCCAGACGCTTCAGCGTCAGCTTTCGCGTGACGGTTTCCATGTCGCGTGCGATCTCGCCGAGCGCCTCCACGACGACGGTTTCCACCCCGCGCAGCCCGAGGTGGTCCGCCACCTCGATCCCTACCATCCCGCCACCGACGACCAGGGCACGCCGCCCCAGCGGCGCTCTTCCGGTGAGCACATCCGCGCCAGACCAGGCATGTTGCAACCCTGGCACGGGCAGGCGAGCCGGCTCGGACCCGGTGGCGATCACCACCACGTCGGGCCTCAAGTCCATCACGGCGTCGACCGTGGCCTGCACGCCGGTCTTCCGATCGATGGGCGCCCGTTCGGCGCGCGCAACCAAGGCGTCGAAAGGACGGCGCATGGCCTCCTTGCCCGGCGACAGGAAGCTGAGCGCGAACTGGCCGCCGAGCTTTTCTTTCTTCTCGAGGAGGGTGACGCGGTGCCCGCGGTCGCTCGCCGTGATGGCGGCCTGCAGCCCAGCAGGTCCACCGCCCACGACCACGACATGCCGGCGCACGGAGGCTGCCGGCGCGGCGTCGTCTTCGCGCCCTATCGACGGATTGACGATGCAGCCGATGGGGCCCCCTTGCTTGACCTTGGCAAGACACCCCTGCAGACAACCACCACAAAGCTGAATCGAGTCTTCCCGGCCCGATCGCATCTTGGCAGGCAGATCCGGGTCCGCGAGAAGCGACCGCCCCAGCGCCACGGCGTCGACCTGCTCGCTTCCAATCAGCTCGCGAACGCGGGCCGGATCTCCGAGGCGTCCCGCCACGATCACCGGACCGCCGACCGCCTGTCGGATCCGCCCCGCCAGCTTCTCGTTGACCCCTTCGACCAGACTCATGTGCTGGTAGTACCAGGACGGTGCGTCGCACGCCGTACCGGTCACCACGTGGATGGCGTCCGCGCCCCATGCACGCGCCCGACGTGCAAGCTCGATGGCGTCGTCGATCCCCAATCCGCCCTCCACACGCTCCTCGGCGGAGAGGCGCACGATCAGGAACCGGGACGGACCAAGCACGCCGCGCACGCCGCGCACGACACGCTCGGCAAATCGCCAACGTCCGTCGCCCGCAGGTCCGTATTCGTCCTGACGTCGATTCGTTCTGGGAGACAGGAACTGCGCGGCGAGGTAGCCGAGCCCGAGCTGCACCTCCACGCCGTCGAATCCAGCCTCGACCGCCCTGGCCGCCCCCTGCGCGAACCTGCCTTCGAGCTCGACGATGCGCTCGATCGTGAGCTCTCGCGGTGTCACGCCGGTCGCGGGACAAGCCACCGCGCTCGGGGCTTCAGGAAGCGTCCCGCTCGCTTTCGGGTTCGCTGCCCTGCCCGCATGGTTGAGGTGTGCCACCGCCAGCGCACCGCCGCCGTGCATCGCATCGACGAGCACGCGAAGCCCAAGCACCTTGTCGTCGTCATCGATACCAAGCTGCTTCGGATGCTCCTTGCCGACAGGGTCCACGAACAGCGGCTCGCTGATGAGCGTACCCGTTCCCCCTTGGGCTCGGCGACGATAGTACGAGACATGGCGCGGTGAGACCTTGCCGTCGGCGCCGCCCAACGCTGTCTTGACGGGTGCGAGGAAGAACCGGTTGGGGACCAAACTGCTTCCGATCCGCAGCGGCTCGAACGGATTCGGGGACATGGGCGGACTCCTTCCGTGTGCTGGCGTGGCGTGGGTTGGAGATCTTGGCTGGCGAGTGGGTTCAGCGTGGCTCGACCGCGGTCAGGCCGGCCAGCACATCATCATCCGGAATCCCGCCGCGATAGGCCTTGCCCCCTGCCACGAACGTGGGCGTCTCGCGGATCCCGAGCTTCTGAGCGTCGGCCACATCGCGCCCCAATGCCTGGTTCACGCTCGGGTCTTCCAAACAGGTGCGAAATGCGACGTCATCGAGACCCAATGCCTGGCACATCGCGGTAACACAGGTCTGCCGCTCCGACATCTGCTCGCGATGATGAAACAGGTAGTCGTGCGCCTCCCAGTACCGCCCTTGACGTCCTGCGCAGATGGCTGCCCGCGCGAGCTGGCAGGACCGGGAAGCGCCGTCTGCCTTGTCGACCACGCCCTCCGCCGTGCGGGGCAGATTCCGGATGTAGATACGAACCTTGTCGGGGAATCGCGTGAACAGCCGCTGCAGGAACGGGCAGGCTTCGCAGCACCGGGGGCACTGGAAATCGACGAATTCGTCGATCTCCAAGGCAGGCCGGGCGGCACCCATCCAGGGGCGGCCATCCTCGGTCACGCCGGTCCGAAGCCACGACAGATCCCCGGGCACGACTCCACCGTCCCATGGCGTGCTGAGCACCGTTGCCCACTGCATCGCCGCGCCGACAGCCGGCGCGGAGACGACTCCGGGCGCCGATGGCACACCAACCGTCCCGGCCTGTACGGTGCGCTTCGCAAGCACCAGCAGCACAACGCCTGCCACCAGGACCACCGCGGCGGCGACCAGCGTACCGACCCCGACCGGAAACCGACGTTCATTGTCTGGAGCCGCTTCGCTCATGGGCCTGTCTCCCTTCGGGTGCTTCGCGCCTGGGTTGGAACAACCTACCGCGCCGGGCACTGCGTGGCGCTCGATCCCGTGTCCGGCCATCAGCGCGGGGTTGTTTTGCGTCCATCTCCGGCGGCAGGTCTAAGCACGAAGCAAGCCAATCGGACGGTCGCGACATATCCGTGCATGGCAGCGATCGTCGCCTCTCGCAGGCGCGCGCTGGGCGCCGGGGTGGTCGCTGCCGTGCTACAGTCCGGGGCTGGTGGGTCGCAGGAGCGCGACGCTTCAAGGCGTCGGCGGTCCGTCGAGGATCCTCGGCTCTTTCGCGCGTAGGTTTTCCCGATGGGGCCATGTGCCGCGCCGTTGGCCCTTTGCGGGACGGACGGCCGGCCGAGGCCGTCGCTCCGCGAACCGATCGGGGCTGTGGCTTCCGACCTGACGAACTTGACGACGCGAACGCGCTTCGCCACGCGATCGGGGACGAGGTTGCCCGCCGGCGGCTTCCTGGCTATGGTGTGGGCAGTCGTTCCACCAGGTGATGAGGCTCGCCTGGCGCGGCTTCTCCGCGCGAACCACCCCAAGGCGGGGTCGATAGCTTCTACCAGCAGGAAGTGCTCGTCACGACCGACCTGGTGCAAGCCGGAAGACCCGAGGGCACAGGTTGGATTGCAGGAGGGTCGCGGATGAACAACCCCTACACCATCGCCGCCGTCTGGTTCGGGTTGGCCTTTCTGGCCGCCGTGCTCGCCACCCGGACCGGTATCTCTGTTTCTCTCATCGAGATCATCATCGGGATCCTGGCGGGGAATCTGTTCCACCTGACCAGCAACGGATGGATCGACTTTCTCGCCGGATTTGGGAGCGGTCTGCTCACGTTCCTCGCGGGCGCGGAGATTGAGCCGACGGTCATCCGACGCTACTGGAAGGAAACCATCTCGATCGGCCTGCTGAGCTTCCTGCTGCCCTTCCTGGGGACGATGGCGCTTGCGCGCTGGCTCGTGGGCTGGAGCCTGCCGGCGTCGGAGATTGCCGGGGTGGCCTTGTCCACGACCTCGGTGGCGGTCGTATACGCCGTCATGGTCGAGACAGGGTTCAACCAGACCAACCTCGGCCGAGTGATCCTGGCAGCGTGCTTCGTCACCGACCTGGGCACGGTGCTGGCCTTGGGGCTTCTCTTCACCCATTTCAACTGGTACCTCGCAGCGTTCATCGTCGCGACCGTCGTGGTGCTCGTGATCGCGCCGCGGTTGACGCGCTACGTGATCCGAACCACGGGCGGCAGGGTGAGCGAAGCTGAGATCAAGTTCGTGCTCGTCTTGATGTTCGGCCTGGGTGGCATTGCCCACGCGAGCGGAAGCGAGCCAATCCTGCCGGCATACTTGGTGGGCATGGTGCTGGCCGGAACGTTCCTGCGAGAGCGCCAGCTCGTCTCACGCATGAGGACGCTCGCGTTCACGGTCCTGACGCCCTTCTACTTCATCCGGGCCGGGACGTTCGTCGTAGCCGGTGCGGTGGTGAGCGGCGCGGGGGTCATCGCGCTGCTGCTGGGAGCCAAGCTCCTGACGAAGTTCGTCGGGGTGGGGCCGCTCACGCGAGCCTTTCGATTCCCTGGGCGAGAGGGGATGTACACCACCCTCTTGATGAGCACCGGGCTGACCTTTGGAACTATCTCGTCGCTATTCGGGCTGAATCATGGGGTCATCGACCGCAGCCAGTACACGGTGCTCGTGACGGTTGTACTCTTGAGCGCATTCGTTCCGACACTCATTGCGCAACAGTTCTTCAAGCCGAAGGTGGAAGACCATCTGGCGCGCGACCAAGCGGAAGCGGCCGCACGGGCAGTCGTCGGGCAAGCGGACACACAGGCCGCCGCCAAGACCAACGGAAGCGGGCTCGCGCCCACAGGGAGGCACCCATGACATCGGAGACTTGGGGTTCCAGCAGCGACGCCAGACGCGTTCGCATCTATGTCAGCGAGGAGGACAAGATCGGGAGCGTGCCTGCGCAGCACGCGGTCGTGACCTTCCTCCGGCGCAACAACGCAGCGGGCATGACGATCATCCGGGGGTTTGAAGGGTTCGGCGCCTCCGGGCGCATGCACACCTCGCGGCTCGCGGAGGTACCATGGGATCTCCCGGTCGTCATCGAGTGGGTGGACACGCCCGCGCGGGTCGACGAGCTGCTGCCGGAGCTCAAGCGAATGATCCCGGCCGGGCTGATCACGATCGACCGAACCGAAGTCATCCTGTTTGCAACGCGAACCATCCGCACTGTGTCCGAAGCGATCCCGGTCGAAGCGGTCATGACCAAAGACGTGGTCACCGTGCGCAGAGACACGCCGATCCATGACGTGGTCGACCGGATGAGGAAGCATTCGCTCAGGGCGATCCCCGTCGTCGATGACGGAATCGTGGTGGGGATGATCACCAACTCCGATCTGGTGAGCCGGGCGCACCTCGGGGTGCGCCTGACGCTGCTGCCGAGTCTGCCGCCGGCCGAGCAGGCAAAGCAACTCGAGTCGCTCCCGCGGCGCACGGCCGACGAGATCATGTCCGCGCCACCGGTGGTCGTGGCGATGAACGCGCCCCTGAGCGAAGCGGCCGAAACCATGGTCCGGCGAAGGCTGAAGCGGCTGCCGGTCGTCGACGATCGAGGAGCGCTTGTCGGCATCTTGAGCAGGGTGGACCTGCTGCGAACGGTCGCGGATTTCGGAACGACCGATCGCCGCGATCGGCCAGCCATCGGGCTCAACGGCGATGCGCCTGTCTCGACGATCATGCGGGAGGACGTGCCCACGGTTCACGCGGATTCGCCGCTCAACGAGGTCGTCCAGGCCGTGGTCTCCACTCGCTTGAACCGCGCACTCGTCGTGGACGCCGATCGACGGGTTCTCGGCGTTGTCAGAGCACGATCGGTCCTGGAGCGCGTGACACCGTCACTGCGCACCAACCTGCTGCGATCGCTCATGCAGCGGTTGCCATTCTTGCGTCCCAGCGCCGACGAGAGGGAAATCGAGCGGCATGCGGCAGCGCACAGTGCCCGTGACCTGATGGACGATAACGTGCTCACCGTGGGCCCCAACGAGCGTGTGCGCGACGTGGTCGCAAAAATGGTGGAAGGCGGGCGCAAACTCGTGGCGATCGTGGATGAACGTGGCTGCCTGCTGGGAGTGGTGGACCGGGCCGACATGCTCCGAGGGATCATCGAAGAGCACGAGTGAACGCCGTCCCATGCCACGATCGCATGCCCGTGGGCGACCCCGTCCGGAGCAGCAAGGCCCCCGTCGCGGCATCGTGCAGGGAACCTTGGCCGCCGCACGCCGGTCATGAAGAACGGCGGCCCGTCCTGCGGGCACGAACGTGGCGAAGTCCCGCTCGTGTCCACCGTAGCGCACGCTCGGAAACGCCATGAAGCACGGTTGTGCTGACATCCAAGGGACCGACGCAACCACGGGCGAGACGAGCCTGGTCGTCGGCAGGGACACGTTCGTCACAGACCTGGTTGATCGCATGATCGCAGGGCAATCCGTCGTGATCTATGCGGCACCTGGAATCGGGAAGACCACCGTGCTCGCCGCCACCAGCGAGTGTCTGCTGCGGCGCGGTATCCCATGTGCCATGACCGCAAGCACCTCGCACGCGATCGATGTCACGCGCGCCCTGGGCTCCGCGTACCCGGGCATCGCGTCCGACTTGCCCCAGCGCATCATCCGCGGCAGGTTGCGCGACGCTGCCCAGGAACGTCCCGGCGCGCTCCTGCTCGACCACTTCCAGGCGCGCGGCCCCGCGGTGAAGGGGGTTCTACGGTCGTTGCGCGGGACCGGGCTGGGTGTCGTCGTCGCCTTCGACACGTTCTCCGAGCGTGACCACGCCGCCTTGCGCGCGATGTGCTTGAGCTCGATCGAGCTCCAGGTTCCGCCGCTGGCTCGGCGTCACCAACGCAAGCTGTGGCTGCGTTGGACCCATGCTCGCGGGATCTCGCTGTCCGACGCCGACACGGATCTCGTGCTCGATCTCGCCGAAGGAAGGCCCGGCTACCTCACAGCCATGGCAAGCTTGCTCGCCGACCGGTCTCGATGGAACGGGTCCAGGCCGATGGTGCGTGCTTGCCACGTCGATGTCATCGCGAAGCTCGCGCTGTCATGCGTCACGCCGGGCATGGCTCGGGATCCTCGCTAGGCACGGATCGTGGTGCGGCGCGGCCGACTGCCGGCGCCACGGACGCCGGAGACGTCGTCGTGATCCGGGGTCAGCAGTGCCCGCCACGGCGCCGGGTCGAGCATGGACGCGGCCACCGCGGGCGAGCCGCGCTTGCCTCGCGCAGCAACGTCCGCGATCACCGCCAGGTGAAGCGGAAGCATCGTGCTAACATGCGCCGTCATGACCAAGCGCCTCGACCCCAAAGTCGACGTGGTCTTCAAGATCCTGTTCGCGGCCCCCGAGAACCGCGACCTGCTCTGCTCGCTGCTGACCGCGGTGCTCGTGCCATCCTCGCCCATCGCCTCGGTGCAGGTGCTCAACCCCGAGATGCCCAAGGAGCTGGTGACCGACAAGGGCGCCGTGCTTGACCTGCATGTCAGGCTCGCCGACGGGCGGCAGATCGACGTCGAGATGCAAGCCGATCCCTGGCAGAGCGTGCGGAGCCGGGCGCTGTACTACTGGGCACGGATGTACAGCGCGCAGCTCGGGCCGGGCGTTGCGTACGACGAGCTGAAGGCGTGCGTGACGATCTTCATCCTGGGCTACACGGAGTTGCCGTCGGAGCGGTTTCATTCCACATTCGAGGTGTTGGAGGTTCACAGCGGTGAGCGGCTCAGCGAGCAACTGCAGGTGCACTTCGTGGAGTTGCCCAAGGTGCCGCCGCGGGGCAGCCGGCGGAGTGACGAAGGGCTGCTGGAGGACTGGGGCAGGTTCTTGATGGCGCGAGGCGACCAGGAGCTGGAGGAGCTGGCGATGAGCAACCCGGTCATAGCGAGGGCGAAGGGAGCGTTGGACTTTCTGTCGGCGCAGCCCGACGCGCAGGAGCTAGCGCGTCAGCGGGAGCTGGCGCGGATCAATTACATCTCGGCGATGCGCGAAGCCGAGGCCAGGGGAAGGGCAGAAGGCGAGGCCAGGGGAAGGGCAGAAGGCGAGGCCAGGGGAGAGGCCAGGGGAGAGGCCAGGGGAGAGGCCAGGGGCAAGGCCGAAGGCAAGGCCGAAGGCAAGGCCGAGGCTCTGCTGCTGTTGCTGGACACGCGAGGCTTGGCTGTTTCCGAAGAGCAGCGCGAACGCGTCATGAGCTGTCGTGACGCGGCACAGCTCGAGGAATGGTTGCGCCGAGCGCTGTCTGTCCGTTCCGTTGACGAGCTACTGGGCTGAGCGACCTGCGGCGAGCCGCTGCATCGCCACCGTGCTGCTGTGGCTTCGCGCAGCCCGCAGCGTTGCCGGCGGTTCCCTGGTATCGTGCCCTTCGAGGCATCGCATTCAGCGTATCGAACGTCGCTCCGGTTCACGAAGGGGACTTGCTCGCGGGCAAGGATCGGTCGAGCGTGTGATCGGCGCGGGGGGCTTGTCGGAACTGCTCTCGTCCTACCGCGACAGCTACCTCCGGCGACGTCCCGCAACGTCGCGTTTGGGGCCCGGTGCATGCCTCCTGCCGACCTGCTCTCGTGGCTGAGGGTCCACCAGCCCCTCGGTGTAGGAAGGACCAACTGGTACGCCAGCGTCGGCTCGTTCGGAACACGGCCACGCCGGACCTTTCAATTGCACAACCCGTGCCAACCAGCCAGCAGGCGTGTCCCGATATGCCTCGGGCGTGGTCGACCAGCCATGCAGGCATATCCCGATATGCCTCCGGCGTGCTCGACCAGCCATGCAGGCATATCCCGATATGCCTCCGGCGTGCTCGACCAGCCATGCGGGCATATCCCGATATGCCTCCGGCGTGCTCGACCAGCCATGCGGGCATATCCCGATATGCCTCCGGCGTGCTCAACCAGCCATGCAGGCATATCCCGATATGCCTCCGGCGTGCCCGACCAGCCATGCGGGCCTGTCCGGATAGGCTCCGGGCGTGAACGCGCAAGCCGATGGGCTGACTCGATGTCGGCCAGGACACCGTCCAGGTGCGCCGGTGCGCTCACGAGCACGCGCCTGGGACTGGCGGTGAGCCCGTCCTGCGCACCTCCTTGCTTGCAGCTACGGTCACGCGGCGTCCTGGATGCCGCTCAGCGCGATCACCTCGGCTCGCAGCGCTTGCAATCGTGCGACGGCCTGCCGAACCGCGTCGGCGCCTGCGGCCTGCGTCGCACGAGCCCTTTCCAACGTGCGTTCCGCGCTCTGCATGGCGGTGCGAAGGGTCTGGCGGATCTGAGCCTCGAGCTGCTGCCTGCTTGCGAGCACCCGCTCGTTCAGATCCCCCACGATGCGGGAAGCGTTCGTCTCCAGCAGCCGGCCGATGTAGCGCCCGCCATCCCGGCCGACCGCTCGGAGCGTCGATTCCCGTGTACGAAACACGTCGCGAACCCAGCTCGCCGGACCTGGGTCGAGCCTCATCAGCTCGGTGTAGTATAGACGGCTTCGCACCCTGAAGCCAAGCTCCGGGTCGAGCTTGGACACGCCCGGCGTGCCGGGCTCCACCAGCTTGTCGAGAAGCTCGTTGCCTAGCTCGACGAAGCGGCGGGAGCCTTCCCGATAGAGCTGTTCGGCAGCCGGCTGCTCCTCGTCGAGCCACCTGTCCAACCACTGCCGGGCGATGTCGCGGGCGAGGTCGAACGCGCGCCTTCGCAGCCGAAGCCGCGGCTCGGACGCCTGCGCGAGCTGGCTTTCCAACGCTTGCTGGGCCGCGGGGAGCGCGCGCTCCAGGAATCGGCTCTGCTGCTCGGTCAGCCGCTGGTAGATCCGCTCCTGCTCCGCCTTGAGCAGGTAGCCGACATCCCGCAGCGCCTGCTCGCTTCCAGCCAGCGACTCGCGAAGCCGGTCCACGCGCGCCTCGGACTCGGCCACCGGCGCCAGGAGCGCGTGGACGTTCTCGTCTATCTCGCCGAGCAGCATGGTGGCCACACGCGCCCGGCCGCGAGCATGCGCTGCCCGCACGAGCTCGCGTCCCGACCGCTGCGCGATGAGCCGCAACGCGCTCGTCATCGCCTCCCAGTCCCTCTGCGGACCACGGCCTTCCAGGCGCTCTGTCGCGCTCACCCGGTGCAGCGTGATGGGCTGTCCGCCCAACCGCTTGCTCACCGTGCGCGCGATGTACTCGCATGCCTCGGACGCCTCTCGATCGGAGAGCCGGTCCACCTTGTTGATCACAAAGACGAAGTCGCGCAGATGCGTGGACAGATCCGCCACGAGCTGCAGCTCTTCGCCCGTGATGGGAGGGTCCGCGCCCAGCACGACGAGCGCCGCGTCGATGTGCGGAACGAACGATCGGGTCACGCTGGTGTTGCCGGCCAGTGACGATCCGATGCCAGGGGTGTCGACGAGGCACATCCCGCCGGAAAGCAGGTCGCTGGGCAGGAAGACTTCCACGGCCTCGACGCCCTTGGCGTTCTCCGGGTTCCCCTCTTCGGTCACGAACGCGCGCAGGTCATCGAGCGCGATGGACGTCCAGTCCTCGCCTCGCAGGCGAACGCGGGCGGCCGGCGAGGGACCGTACCGGAGCACGGTCAAGGCCGAGGTCAGGGGCACCACTGCTTCCGGCAGCACGCGCATCCCCACGAGGGCGTTGAGCAGCGTCGACTTGCCTCGCTTGAACTGACCGACGCAGGCCACGTAGAAGCGTCCTTCGGCGATCCGCTGAGACAGATTGTCGAGCTCCGCAGCGAGCAGGTCGTTGCCAAGCTCGACGCAGCAGGCCCTCAGGCGCGTCAGGTCTGCAAGCTCGTCCCGGATGCTGGCACCACAACCGCGATCCATTCGCCTCTCCAGTGTATGGGGGCCGCGAAGCCTGACGGGCCTCGGTCGGCACCTGGATGCCGTCGAGGAGTCATTGGCCACCGGCTCGGGTGGCGGTTGTGGCGGACTCCACCGCCGTCGCTTTCTCATACTGCACGTCGGCGCGATCGCCAAGTCTGTCGTGCTCGCGCGGACCCCGTCGTGGGGCCTCAAAGCGCGATGCCAGACGGTCGGCCGTGCGCGCCCTTGCTTGGCAGGGCGTTGTCCACCTGCCCCGCGCCGATCCGCACGCGCCCCCGGTGGCTGATGCGTGTCGTTGTGGGCAATGGCCCGGTGCGTCGGGTAGACTGCGGCCATGACGCTCCAGCCCTTGGTGATCGCTCTTGCGACGGTTGTGCTCGTGACGGGGTGTGGTGGCTCGCAACCGCCGCCCGAAGCTCCGGCGCCACCGCCGCCTGTTGTCGCAGCCCCCCCACCTGCCGTCGCACCCCCTCCTGCCACGGCGTCCGCACCTTCATGCCCAGAAGGTTCCGCGTGGAATGGCGAGCGATGCGCGGGCAACGCCCGCCTCGAGCGCGAATCCCTCGGCGGCGTCCCCTCCGCTTCGCCGGCGAATGCCGACCGTGATCGTGCGCTCGAAACTCTCACCCACGAAAGCGTCGAGCCCGCTCGTCCGCCGCAAGTACCCATCCCGGAGGATCTCGGCACCGGCGCGCTGGCAGGTCACTGGACCGAAACGTTCGGCGCTCGGATGGGCTGCTCGGACAAGGTCCACATCCGGCACCAGGGGTCGGATCTGGTGCTCATCGGCGAGGACTGCCACGACGGCACCCGATACGTCTACCAGACTCCTCGATTCAGCGGCAACACGCTGACCGCACGCGCCATCGTTCCTGGCAGCGGCTACGTCATCGAGTACAAGCTGCGCCAGACGCATCCAGGCGAGCTCCAGGGCAAGGCCGAGGTAACTGGAGGCGGATCGACGAACACGTACGACGTCACCTGGTCGCGCGGCGCCACGGCGGCTGCGACCGCGACGCCGGCCGGCACGGTACGTCAGGGGATCGAGGGGGTCTGGGTGGAATCGTTTGCGGGACGTGCTGGCTGCTCCGACAAGGTCGCGATCCAGCAGCTCGGCACCACGCTGCGCTTCTCGGGGGCGGATTGCAACAGCGGGGATCCGTACGTCTACAGCGAGCCGACCTTCAACGGCCTGGTGCTCAACGTGAAGGTTACCGTGCCCTCCACGCACTGGGTCATCCAGTACACCCTTCGCCAGACCCGCCCTGGCGAGCTCAAGGGGCAGGCCAAGGTTACGGGCGCCGGGCGAACCAACTCGTACGACGTCACCTGGACCCGCCAGGACTGATCGCGGGCGGCATCGTAGCGCGCGGACGCGGACATTCCGTGTCGGCCCAGCGGTTGCGCGGCACGTTGCAGGTTGGAAGGGGCGCACGGCTTGCGGTTGCGCCCGAAGCCTACGGGGTGTCTCGACGGGCACGTGGGCACGGACCGGGGCGCGGGGATGCCGGTAAGGCGGTCCTGGCCTCTCTCGTGCCCGGTTTCCCGGCGCTTCTCATGGCCCGTCCTCATGCGCCGCACGGCTGCGCCTCGGCCCCGACTCGCCGTGCTCCTACCCTTGCCCCAAGAACGCCGTGGTTCAATTGTCCAATTCGGCGTGTTCGATTATCGTGCCCGCCTTGATCGTACGTGCTACGGCGTCGTCCTCCCTGGCCGACAGCCCCGCGTGCGGTCCCGGGCACCGGCATGGCAACCGAAAGCGACCACGATCTCATCGAACAAGCCCGCACGGGCAACCGCGACGCATTCGGGGTGTTCGTGCGTCGGCATCAGCGGCGCATCTTTCGTCTCGCCGTCCACATGTTGCGCGACACGGCGGAGGCAGAGGACGTCGTCCAGGAAACCTTCGTACGGGCCTGGCAGGCGCTTGCGCGCTTCGAAGGCAACAGTCAGCCTTACACGTGGCTCTACAGGATCGCGGTGAACCTGTCGCTCAACATCATCCGAACGCGCAAGCCGCGGGTGCAGCCCGCGGACGACGACGATCCGCGGATCGAAGCGTGGCTGGCGTCGAAGGCGTCCACCGCCACGGATCCGGCGACGACGGCGGAGCACAAGCAGGTGGCGTTGGCGTTGGCCGAGGGGATCGACCAACTGAGCGAGACACTGCGCACGACGTTGATTCTGGTTTGCGTGGAGGGGCTGCCGCACGAGAGCGTATCGGCGATCCTCGGTTGTCCGGAGGGAACGGTGGCCTGGCGTGTCCACGAAGCGCGGCGGAAGCTACGCGAGCACATGGACGGGCGCGGATTCGGGGAGAGCACGGAGGGACGCCGATGAGCAACGATCCCAACAAGCTCGATGCGACGCTGGATGCGTGGCTCCGGGACTGGCCCGCGCCGAGTCGTCCCGATTCCACATGGGACGACCTTGCGGGACGAGTCCTGGATCGCATTGCGGACACGCCGCCTGGCGGGGCGGACGACGCGTGGTTGGCGGCGCCGCTGCCCGCGGAGCCCGATGAAGGGCGGATGGAGCCGGTCAAGCAGGGACCAAGCGAGGTCAGGATGTCGGAACCAGGTGCGGAGAAGAAGCGTACATCTCTCAAGGACATTGCGCAGCGTGTGAGCGCGGCGCCTCCCCCGCCCGTTGCGCCTGGTGACGCAGCGCAAGCGCCGCCATCGGCGCGCGTATCGTCGCCGGACCTCGCGACGCGGCCGGCCTTCGTTTCGCATCCCCCGGAGGCCCGGGACTCGGACTCCGGGATCGTCGACCTCGCGGCCGTTCAGGCGAGCCAGGCGTCTCTGCCCGACTCTGGGGCCGCACCAGGCACCAGCAGCCTGTTCGACGACGACAAGGACAAGGAGCCGGCAGCCGCCGCGCCCGCGGCGCCCAAGGCCGCGGCGTCCAGGTCCTCCAACGTCATCCCCCTGTTCGGCGGCGGCGTCGTGGCGATCGCAGCGATCGCTGCGGCGTTCTTCCTCGTGATGAAGCGGTCGCCGTCAGACGTCGCGGGCAGCGCTCCGCCGGCGCCGATGGCGGCTGCTTCCGCGGTGACGACGACGGCTATTGCGGAGACGGAGCGACTCGCAGCCGCGGAGGCGGCGTCCGCGGCGACCCTGCCGGGTGCGGCGCCGACGACGCTGGCGATGAACGACGAGCCTAGCGGCACACGTGGCGGTGGTGCGGCCACGGAAACGGGCAAGGGAGCTGCGCGCGGCGAAGAGAGCAAGAAAGCCGGCGACAAGGCGGCAGACGGCAAGAAGGAGCCGGAGGCTGCTGCTCCGCCGACGGATCTGGGCGGCGCGATGGCCACCGCGGTCGGCGCCAATACGAGTCAGCCGGCCCCTGACAAGAAAGACACACCGGCGGGGCCGGCCCCCGGGTCCATCCCGGAAGCCCCCTCGCAGGGCGCCATTCAAGGCGCGCTCGGCTCGGTGATGGGCGCCGCCAAGGGCTGCGTCGCGGGCATGGACGCGCCCTCTCGCGCGACCGTCGTCTTCGGCTCCAACGGACGTGTCAGGAGCGTGAGCGTCTCCGGCCCCGCGGCCTCGACCGGCGCGGCGGGGTGCATCAAGGCAGCCTTGTCGAAGGCGAGCGTCGGCCCGTTCACGCGGGATTCCTATTCGGTCGGCGTCACCATCCGTCCTTGATCAGGCGTAGGAAACCTCTGGCTTGAGCTCGCGGTTCATCACCTCATGAACGAAGTGCGAGATCGGCCGTCCCTGCTCGTTGTCGTGCAGATAGTGGTAGATCTGCTCGAAGATTGCTGCTTCCACACGTAGCTGCCGGATCAGGTGGTAGGCCGACTTGGAGGTGAGGTAGCCCTCGACCACCTGCTTCTGGCTCGAAAGGATGTCGTCGACCTTCTCGCCCCTGCCCAGCCGGAACCCGAACGTACGGTTTCGGCTCAGGTCGCCGGTGCACGTCAGGATCAAATCCCCGGCTCCCGCCAGCCCGGCCAGCGTCAACGGGTTGGCTCCCATCCGCACCGATATCCGGCTCATCTCGGAGAGCGCTCTTGTCATCAAGCCCGCTCGCGTGTTGTGCCCGAACCCCATGCCGTCCATCGCGCCCACGGCGATGGCCACAACGTTCTTGAGCGCTCCGCCCATCTCCACTCCGATCACGTCCGTGCTCGTGTAGCAGCGGAAGAACGTCGTCGAGATCGCGTGCTGCACCCGCACCGCGGTGCGAACGTCCCACGCGGCGACCGTCACCGCGGTGGGCATTCCCTTCGCCACCTCGATGGCGAACGACGGCCCGGACAGCACGGCGAAGTACTTGTGGAAGTTCGACTCCAGCGTGTCGCTGTACACGTCGGACATGGTCATCAACGTGTCGTTCTCGATGCCCTTCGAGGCGCTCACCAGGATCGTGGTGCGACCCAGATCGTTGCGAAGCTGGGTCGCGATGCGTCGCACATGGTGGCTGGGCACGGCGACCACCACCATGTCCTTGCCACGCACGGCCTTGCCCAGATCCGTGGTGGGCTGAACGGCCTGATGGAGCGTGTGCCCTGGCAGGTACACGGCGTTCACCCGCGTCTGCCCGATCGCCTCCGCCACATCGGCCTCGAAGCACCACAGGTCCACCTGATGCCCCTTGCGCGCAAGCTGATCGGCCAGAGCCGTTCCCCAGGCACCCGCTCCGACCACAGCCGTACGAAGAACCTCGTTGTCCATGCGTCCACTTCCTCCATCGCGACGATACATCGTCGCGTCGATTCTACGAAGACTTGGCCGCGAGGGGCGCGCGGGGGTAATCCGGCGGCAGGATGGCACTGCGACCAGCACTTGCGACTCTGGGTACCGCGTTCGCGACGGCGCTGCTTGCGACCTGCGGTCCCGCGGGGGAGGGCAGCCCGACCGACGCTCCCCTTGCGACACAGCCGCTGATGCCCGGGCCTGTTCCCGCGCAGGGGGATGGGGCGGACGGTCTCGCGGCCGACGCTGGGGAAACGGAGGCGGTGGAGCCCACCAGCGCGGCGGTTGCGCCTCCGGCCAGCTCGAGCCCCGCCTCACCCTGCCCGGATGACATGGTCCTGGTGCAAGGCGAGCATTGCTTCCTGTACGAGCAGGTCTGCCTCCGGTGGGACGACCCCATCGGCCAGCCGCGCAAGCGCGTCTGCGCCCAATTCCAGGAGCCGTCGACCTGCACGACGCGCAGGCATCCCATGCGTTTCTGCATCGACCGCGACGAATACCGCGCCAAGGGCGAGCAGCTTCCGATGAGCGGCGTGTCCTGGGAGCTGGCATCGAAGATCTGCCACGCGCAGGGCAAGCGGCTGTGCCGCAACGTCGAGTGGGAATTCGCCTGCGAGGGCGAGCAGGGGCTTCCGTACCCCTACGGCTACGAGCGCAGTCCGTCACTGTGCAACATCGACCGGCTGCTGCGCGACGGCAAGAACCACGCAAGCGACGACCTGCGCGAGCCCCCGCATCCGTCCTGCGTGAGCCCCTTCGGCGTGCGTGACATGGTCGGCAACGTCGACGAATGGGTGACGCGTCCCTTTCAGAAGGCGCCGAACCGTTCCGAGTTGCGGGGCGGCTGGTGGATGACAGGGCGGAACCGATGCCGCGCCAACACCACGTCGCACGACGAGCGCTACTCGGACCGTCAAACCGGGTTCCGGTGCTGCAAAGGGCTGGGCGAGGATCCGCCCGATGCCCTGGCGGATGGGGAGCCAGCGAGCCAGAAGCCGTAGCACGCGCGTTGCGGGGGGCGTGTAAAATCCGTTGACATGCGGTGCGCGTCGCTTAATACTGCGCGGCCCTGTAGCTGTCGCGTGACGACGGCGAGGTACGGAGAGATCATGGTATCGAGCACGCAGCAAACCGAACGCATTCGCCATCGCAAGCGCACGACGAACGGCAAGTCCAACAAGAGCCGCTTCGGGCGCTCGTTCACGCCGGCTTTCCCGGTGCATCCGGAAGGCTACGACCCTTCGAAGCCCGACGCCAAGCCTGCAACGGGCAAGTGACTCCTTCGAACGAGAGCAAGGCATCATGGCAAATCATGCTTCCGCAGAGCGACGCAACCGGCAGCGGATCAAGCGCACGAGCCGCAACCGCGCTATCAAGAGCGCCACGCGAACCATCCTGAAGAAAGCGCGCGCACAGGTGGCCGTCGGCGACAAGAACACGGCTGTGGCTGCCGTCAAGACGGTGGCGTCAGCCGTGGATCGCGCTGCGTCCAAGGGTGTCATCCACAAGAAGGCCGCCGCCCGCGCCAAGGCTCGCATCGCCCGACGAGCCCAGAAGGCCCTCCAGTCAGCGTAGCGCGATCGCGCTAGTTCCTCTCCGTCTCTTCCCGAGGCTGGCGCTAGCAGAGCCTTCGTGTGACGCGCCTCGCGATGCGGGGCATACACCGCGTTGCCTGCACCCTGCACACGCATGCACGGACCCGATAACATCGAATCGCGCCTGCGCCGCGTCGACCCATACGTCGTCGTCCGTCCATGCCTACGCCTCGAGTCACCGCGCCGTCCAGCTCGACAGCTTCCGATGCACCCGCGGACGGCACTTCATGACCAGCCCCCGCCCACCGGCCTCCGACACCTGTCGAGCACCGACACCTAGCGTCCGCGTGCGCGCGCCGCTGTTCCCTGCGGCGCTTCGACCGTCGTGTGCTTGACGTTCGCGGTGACGATCCACAGCGACACGTTGGCGTGCAGGGGCGGTCCCTGCACCACGCGCGGGTGGTGCGCTGCATCGAGCACGCGGCACACAGACGCGACGCGTGGGTCGCTGGTCCCCACGCTGGCGGTCAGCGCTTCTCTCTGCGGCTACACGACACGCTTGCCAGGCGATCGAACGCGGCGGGTCCGCAGCCGAGGCGGCGGGGGCACCACGCCTTCTTCGACCTGCGCGCTGTCCTTGACGTCGCCCGTGAGCGCGGCACGCAACATCTTCGTGTCGCCCATCGGGATGAACAGGATGTCGGCCTTCTCGGCGAGCCCGAACTTGTCCGCGCCCAGCCCGATGACGGTGATCGCGTACGCTTGCTTCAGCGCCGCCACCGCGCGCACGATCACATCGCCGCCGTGTGTCTGGATCGTAGCCTGGTCGAGCACCACGGCGGTCGTCGGCTCTTGGCCCACCCGCAGCAGCGCGTCGTACAGGTCGCCGACCGTGTGGATCGCCGCGGTCTGGCCTGCCGCCTTGGTCACCGCGTTGGTTGCTTCCTTGCCGCCGACGACCATCACCGCTTTCGCAATCTCCGCGTAGAACCTCCGCGGGATCGCATACCCCCATTCACGCAGGAAGTTCGCAACGTCTATCGCTTGAAAACGAAGGTGACGCCCCGGCGTGCGGAAGTGCGGAATGCAACCTCGATCGACCCAATTGTGGATCGTCTTGAGATCGACCTCGCACAGCTCGGCGACGTCCGATGCGGTAAGAAGCTTGACGTCTCGTTCGATGGGCATCGTCGTGATCCTCTGCCAATGTCCTTGCGGGATGTCGCAGCCATTTCCGCAACAACCCACCCGCGGACAGACAGCCTAGCGGGATGTCGCCTCCGACGCCAGCACAACGAGTTCCGCACGCGCGACGGTCACCGGACGCAGGTGTCGTTGCTTTCCCCCGGGGTTCCACCGTCCCTGCAGGACATGAACGAACCGGGGGTATCCGATGCATCTGGGACGATTCTCGCCAGGGAAACCGATGGGTGCGGCGACGCCATGGCGGGTACGACGGACGCCACGACGCCGTCGGCCCGCACGAGCCTGAGCGGTTCCCCCGAGTTGGACAGGCCCGATTTGCCGAGATGCGGCACGCGCAGCAGCGGTGTTCCCGCCGCCGGAGGCCGATCCGTCCAGCCTGCGGCAGCGAACGTGTCGTTGACCACCAGCGCGTAGGCCCCCGGTTCCAGCACGAACGACGGGAGCACAGCCGCCAGGCCGATATCCTCTAATTGCCACATTCCCAGGTCCACCGAATCCTGCCCGTCATTGTACAGCTCGACCCATTCCTGGTCAGGCTCCTTTCCCGCAGGATTCGCCATCACCTCATTGATGACCACGTGCGGCTCGCGCTCCGCCGTGCGCCAGGTCACCGGCCCCTCGTACTGCCTTCCCCAAGCATCCACGAACACCATCCACCCTTCCTGCAAGCTGTCGGGCGCCAACCCCCTGACCACCAGCGGCACCTGCTGCGTCGGAATTCCCGAATAGCGTTTTCCAGCTAACTCGATACCTATGAGTGCTGGAGTGGAATGGCCGAACAACAAGACACGGTCATCGAGAATCCTCGCGCAGCCCGGCCCCGCTTCCATCATTCCCTCCGCACAGGCGGGCGGCCGGGTCGGCGGGGAGGCCTCCGCCGATGCCCCTATCGGCTTCGGTTCGATGCGCACACGCCGGCCTTGCCCCAGGTCCACCATCGGAGGCGGCATCAACACGTTGCCCAGCGGCTCACCCCGCGGCGTCCAGCGCACACAGTCTTCCCCGAAGCCGGGCAACATGCCCTGCCCCAGCAGCCCGCGGGTGGGACCGACCCCCAGCCACCGCTCCTGCTCCCCAGCCTCTGCCCACCCCGCCGAGGTCGACGACGCACACCACACCGCCCACGCCGCCCAGCCGCTTCCTTGCACCGGCCAGACCTGCTCCCAGCGGGGCAGCTCGTCGGCTTCCACGGACCAGGCCCGCGTCCAACCGATGGCAGGAAGCGCGACGGACACGGTTTCTCCGGATTCGAAGGCTTCGGTCGGCGCCACGACCAGGTCTCCCTCCGCGCTCGTCCAGGACCACGCGGTCACGGTACGACGCAGCAGCGATGGGCTCGGAGCGCCCTGGGCCCAGGCTTGGAGATCCTTGTTGGAAAGCTCGCCTCGCACCACCAACGCATCCGGCAACGGTTGGCCGGTACCGGTCCGAAGGTGGAATTGCACGATAGGGGGCATCCGCAGCGGATCGTCGGGGACAGGATCGAGCGCGACCTGCACGGCCGTCGCTTCCGACTCCCTGCTCTGCGGCGACGAGACTTGCATGCAGGCTGCGGGCACGAAGATCACCGCGCAGGCCCCTGCCACGCCCGAGAATGTAGCGCTGGTCTTCACGGCGATTTCATCGGCCGAGGTGCCAGCTTCGTTGCGTGATATCGTCCACGCACGACCTGCATCGACATCCGGTCCCGACGAATCGCTCGCAGATGGACGACCCGGCAGGTCGCCGAAGCCCGCCGCGTGGATGCCGCGACTGTCGCCCCCTGGAAAGCCGGCAAGCGCTTCGCAGCCCGCAAGGCCAACGAGAAGATGAACGCATCGGATCTTCCTCTGCGCCGTCCAAGCCGTCGGATCCGTGCTTAGCGTCGAGCGATCCGGAACGGATCGTCGCTGCTGAGGAAGCTGGCGGCCTACCCGGATCTGCGGGAGCAGGCGGTCCGCCTCGCCGGTCCGTTCCCCGCCCCCGCGAAGCCCCGTTGATCGGTGCGTCGAGGCAAGACCTGGCAGGCTACAGCAGCAGGTCGCGCGCCTTGTCCACCGACACCAGCCCGCGCTCCACGGCGTCGGCAATCAAGTCGTCGAAGTCCACTCGGCCGAACGTGGCCGTCGCCTGCAACGCACGCGCGGTTTCGCGCACCGTCCTGGCGTCGACGAGGGACAGCTCGGCGAGCGCGAGGGCGAGCTGGAAGGCGTCGCGGGTGGGCAGCACAGAGGGGCCGAAGGCGGCAAAAACCGACGGGTCAGACCTCTTCTCGAGATGGATGAAGATGCGCTCGACCGGACCGAGCTTAAGCGGAAGCGCGTCGCGCATGGCACGGATGCACGCGCGGTCGTCGGGCTTGACTCCTTCCGCGGCCAAGGTGTCGTCGAGCGTCGGCCCGGAGATCTGCGCGCTGACGATTCCCGCGTAGATCGAGTACGCCACGGCGTCCTTCTCGTAGTCGTCACCGAACAGGTACTCGCGCGCCATGGGCCGGCGGCGTCTGCCTTCGAGCAGCGCACATATCTTGAATCCCACCTGCTCTTTGAGGCGGCCGGGGCGGCGTTGCTTCAATGTTCTCGCCCAATCCTTGAAGGTGATGCCGTCGTACTCCACGCCGTCGAGGAGCATCTTGCGCGCGATGACACCACGAAGCTGGGGAGGGCTGGCCGAAACGAAGTACAGCGGCGCGCAGGCGAACACGGGGGTGGTTCCCCTGCGAATGCCGCGCAACACCTCGGGCATTCCCGGGATGGCCCGCTTGTCCACGGCGAACTCGATGGGGATCCGCGCCATGTACTTCGGCTGCGAAAAACGTGTAGCCAGGTAGGTCTTGTCGATGTCCCAGATGAACACCGGGCCGGCGTAGCCCGGCTCGAACCATCGGTCGTCCAGCACGCTCAACGGGTAGCAGAGGTCGGGAGCGGTCATCGGTATCGAAGCGCCGAGAGCTCATCGCCCACCGGCAAGGCCATGAGCATCTCCATCGCGACGGTGGCGCTGCGCCCGTCGAAAAGCACCGAATGCACCGCCTCGCAGATCGGCAGTCGAAGGCCCACGGAAACCGCCCGCCGATGTACCGCGTCGGTCGTCGGCACCCCCTCGGCCACGAACCTCAGATCGCGCAGAATCGTGTCGAGGTCCTGCCCCTGCGCCAGACGCTCACCGACTTGATGGTTGCGGCTCAGCTTCGAGTTGCACGTCGCAACCAGGTCGCCGACGCCAGCGAGGCCGCCGAACGTGAAGACGTCTCCGCCCAGGCTCGCTCCCATCCGTGCCATCTCGCTCAGGCCCCTCGTGATCACCAGCGAGCGCGCGTTGTCGCCGAAGCCGAAGCCGTCGGCCACCCCTGCCGCAATGGCGATGATGTTCTTGAAAGCTCCGGCGAACTCGACGCCCACCACGTCGCGGCCTCCGTAGACGCGCAGATGCGCCCCCGCGAACAGCGCCTGCACCGCGCGCACGACCTCGTCGAAGCGCGACGCGATCACCGAGCCGGACGGGTGCCCCTGCACCAGCTCGGCAGCCAGGTTCGGGCCCGACAGCACACCGATCTTCAGCGCGCAGGTCTCCTCTCGCAGGATCTGCGTCATGCGCGAGAAGGTCGCCACCTCGATGCCCTTGGTCGCATGCACGAGGAGCTGATCGCCCTGGATGTGCTCGCCCACGCTCCGGGCGACCTCCCGGAACGACTTGGACGGGATCGCCATCAGCACGACAGGCGCCCCTGCCACGGCCTCTCGCATGTCGCACGTGGCGCAGACTTCGTGAGGGAGGCGTCGTTGCCGCAGGTACGGCTCGTTGGTGTGCTCCCGGTTGATCTCGTCGGCCTGCTCCTGGCGGCGAACCCACATCCGCACGCGACGGCCCCGGTCGGCGACGACCAAGGCGAGCGCCGTGCCGAAGCTGCCACCGCCCACGATGCACAGGTCGATGGGCGCAGCGCTCATGACGACTCCGCGGCCAGCTCCGCCGCGTGGCTTTCGAGGCGGTTCTGGTAGTAGAAGATGAGGTTGCGATCGAGGTGGAAGAGGCGGTCGCCTCGCCGCTGCACGGCAGGACGCCGGTGATAGGAGCTCAGGTGGGCGAGGGCGTAGCTGACGAGGGCGGGCACGTCGTATTCGCGCAGCGGTTGGTCGAGCAGGATGCGGTCACGCGCGGCGAGGTCACGCAGCGCGCGGAGCATGCGGTCCACTCGCTGATAGGCATCCGGCACCGGGATGCTCTCTTCGGGCCCGCCCGTGCGAAGCATCCGATACAGATCCTGCCCCTGGGACTTCTCCCGCAGCCACTGGAACACCACCCGACAAAGCACGTTCGTCGTCTTCGCCATCGTGTGCCGTCGATACGACTGCACGATCGCCTGCGCCAGCTCTCGCGTGAACTCCTCGTCGCGCTGCTCATCGAACGCGGGCGCCCCATCCTTCACGACGTACCGCGTCCGGTCCACCGGACGCCCCCGATGATCGCGCGACGTGCCGTCAGCGTCGACCCAGTTGCCGAACACGTCGAGAGGTTGGCCCACCACGACGTGGATTTTCGAGTTGAGCGAGAACAGCTTCTTGATGAAGTCCAGAATGATCTTGGGCTTGGAGAACTCGTCGTCTTCGATGATGTAGCGGGCCTTGCCTGCTTCCTTGAGGTAGTCGTCGATGAGGGTCTCGGCCTCGAGTACCAGCTCGTAGTTGATGGTGCACGGCACCACGAAGATGTCGGGCTTGGCCTTGCGCGCCATGAGGTTGTGCACGTAGGCGTCGAGCCCCATGCCGAGCAACCCCATCTTCAGGCGCTGCTCCACGCCTCCGGACCGGCTTCGCGTGCCTCCAGGGAAGAACAGGTTGTGATAGCCGAGCTCCATGCTGCATCCGGCGTACGTCTTGAGCACGTTCTTGTAGACCTCGGCCTTCTTGCGCCGGTCGACCTTGTAGGCCCCAAGGTTGTGCATGAAGAACCCGATCGTCTTGTTGCTGAACAGGTTCAGACCTGCACCGTACAGGTGCGGAGGGAGCCCCAAGCGCCAGATCGCATAGCCCATCAGGATCGAGTCGAGGTTGCTCGAGTGCGTCGGCACCATCACCAGCGTGCCGATCTTGGCCAGCTTCGTCACTTGCTGCACATGCCCCGTCACCTCGAGCTGCTCTTCGAGGTCCGAGGATTTCCCCTGAATCGCTTCCAGAAGCTTGATCGGGCTCATCGCGTTGAGCAGCAGGTTCAGGCCCGTCGGCGCCACACGGGTCGCTAGCGCATAGACCCTCGGATCGAAGTGCCCCGTCACTTCCTCCGTGAATCGACGAATGATCTCCCTGAGCAGCTCCCGCTGGGTGCGGGCATCGGCATGCAAGGTCGCCGAGTGCACCCGGTCGTAGAAGGCGGCCTGCTCGCTGCGCACAGGCCCCTCCGGTTCCGTCTCCAGCCGTCGCCGCTCCTCGTACAGCGTGTCGAAGATGGCTTGCTCGACCCGATGCGGCTCTGCGCCGATCGCGTCGAGGACCCGCTGCACGACCTCGATCTGAACGCGTTCCTTGTCCTTGGGATCCACGCCTCTTACTCGCCCATCCGAGAAACGTCGGCGCATCAAATCACGCGACGATGCGATCGTCAAGCGCACCGCCGCGGCTGCCCGACCTGCCCCATGGGATGCATGCGGCCCGGCCGGTTTCCAGACGAGCCGAACCGGCTCGTGCCGGTTGACCAGCCAGGCTCACGGCGCGCGGCCCATCGCAAGGCTCGCACGCGCATGCGCCCCGATTCGAGGCAGCGGACGTTTCGATCGACAAGCAAGACGGTCTCCGCGTTGTCGACGCACGGGCATGCCGCAAGGGTGTGTCGGCCGGCTTCGGTGGACGCGAACAGCGCTCGTAGGCGCGCTCATGAGCGCGAGCGAGAGAGGTGGATGGTGGCAGGTCGTGCCGAGGAAACAACCCCAGGTGGACCGAACGAGCCCTGGCCGAGACGTCGTCCTTGCGCGATCGCCCGCCTCGATGTAGGGACACGCATGGCCCTTGGCGTCTCTTGGTGGGTGCTGGCGTTGGCCGTTGGAGTCACTGCCCCGGTTTGGGTCCGCGCCCTCGTGAAGCGCTGGGACGTGCGCATCCTGGATCGTACCGAGCGCCTCCTGGCCAAGCTTCCCCCGCGCGGACCGTCGCCGTCGTGAAACGTCTCGCGCCCTATCGAGTCGCGTGCCCGTTTCGGTGGAGCGATCGTGGCGGAGGGACAAGGCCAGCCCTTCGCGGAGGACGCACCGCCTCCTGAATCGCGAGTGCGTTCGCCAACCCCTTCCCTCGACGGGCACCAGGGCCTATGCTCCGCCGCGCAAACGCGCTCCGCGATTTCACGCGACATGCAGTTTGGCTTGCATCCTCCCTTCATCCGCGCCACGCCGGAGGAGTCGATGTCTCGTCTCTTCGGTTTCATCGGTAATCGCCCCGATCTCGCTTCGCGCGTCCTCGACGTCGAAGCCGCTGCGCTCAAGGTCCACACCAGCTCCCGCAGGGTCGGCTGGGGGCTTGGCTTCTACCAGGGCGCGGATGTGTTGTTGCGACGCCGACCGGTCGACGACCGCGCGGTCATCGACGTGGCGTCGCTGACACGCGACGTGCGCGCCGACGTGCTGGTGGGCAACGTGCGGGCAGCCGGCCAGGGCGAACCGCGCACCGAGAACACCCAACCGTTCCGCTACCGCCAATGGCTGTTCGCGCACTCCGGCGAGGTGGCGGAGTTCGACCGGCTTCGGGATCGGCTGACCTCCTCGATACCCGACTTCTTGCAGCGCAACGTGCGCGGCGAGACCGACAGCGAACTGCTGTTCTACCTGTTCCTGTCGTTCCTTCACGACGCCGGGTCGCTGCAGGATTCGACAGCCGCGCCCGTGGTCACCACGGCTCTGCGATCGACGCTTGCGCTGGTGGATCGCCTCTGTGAGGAAGAAGGCGCGGCCGACGCCGGTCCGACCGGCTTCATGGTTTCCAACGGCGAGTACCTGGCCGTGCTCAACCGCAATGCCGGGATCGCGTGGCGTGCGGTGCGCGGTGAGGCCGACATCGAAGCCTTGCTGCCCGAGGATGGCCTGCGCCGCATCCGCCTGCCGGACATGGCGCGCGTGCGCTTCACCCTCGTGGCCGGCGGCTTCACCGACGAGCTTCCGCGTTGGAACCTGCTGCCCGACCGCGCTACCGTGGTATTCGGCCGTCTTGAAGAACCCGTCGTCGAACCCATCTGATCCGCCCGCGCCCGGTCGCTTCCGGCTCGCGATCGCAGCCGCAGTCCCGATCGCTGCCGTGGTCGTCACACAGTCCTGCACCATCCAGCGACCCGTCGAGCTGCCTTCCGCATCGGCGGAATCCTCTGCACCGGCACGCAAGCCCGACGGCGTCGCGGTCGATCTCGAAGGCGCGATCCCCCCGCCCGTACCCACCGCTTCCACCGGCGCCGGTGTCGCGGCCCTCCAGGAGCCCGCCGCGCCGGACGCTGCGGTCGCGGTGGTGCGCGCGTTCTTCGAAGCCGTGCGCCGCGGTGACATGCCCGCAGTGCGCCAGACCCTGTCCGCCGACGCCACCTTCGCGCCCATCGGCACAACCGCCGGCCAGCCAGCAGAAGCCCAGTGGAATCGACGCATGCGCAAGATCGACTACCGCACGCTCGGCGGGTCCGCCTTGTTCCTCGAAAACAACATCGAGATGTACCGCTACGCCGACCTCGATGACCTGGTCGGCGATCGACCCGCTCGGCCTGCCCTGATGACCGCCCATGACGTGCTCGTGCGCGTTCCCATCGTCACCACCCGCATCGGCGTGGACCGCGTCTTCGGCGACGAGATCATCTTCGTCTTGCGGCGAGCCGATCGGACGTATCGCATCCAGGGGGTCTTCGAAGACTTCCAGGTGCCCTAGGCAAAGCTCTGCAGGATCGACGCCGTCCCTGCTGCCCGTTCACCCCGGCCACCGCTGCACCCAGCGTCGCGGGTTCCGGCACGCCCTGCTCGTCCCAGAAACGAACCACGACGCGAACCGTACACGACGACTCAGGCGTGTCCCGGAAGACTCTACCGTTCGATCGATTCGAGCGGCACGCGCGGCCAGCTCGAACCGAGCGCGGTCGCTACGCTCTTGCACTGAATCCACGGGGCTGCGGCCAAACGTCATCACGACCATCCTGGCGGAGGCCCGATCCACGCGCCACGGCCCGGAGCCGCTGCGAGCAGCATGGCAGCGGCGCGACACGGGCGACCAGGGCGGCGCGCACGCAAGCAAGGCACGTGGCATTCGGCGCCGAGCATGCAAGCACCGGAATCGCCTCGTAGTCGAGGCATTCCGCACCCAACGTCGACGTCACGCCATACGCAACCGCGCGCACGCATCCACTCGCTTCGCTTTCAAGGCCGCATCTCGGCGGCATCTTCTCCGTCTTCCGCCGCTCGGTGGTGGTTACCCGCGTAGACGTGGTCCGCACCGCGGACGTGCCAGGACGCCGGTCCACCGGTCGAGACGGCGCGATACGAGATGGCACTTGCCCCCAATCGCCTCGGGATGGCACTGCCGCACTTGGCTGCGTTCGTCAGCGGGGCCCCGGTTTCCCCGTGCAGCCGCGACGTCCCAACGCGCCCACAGCGCCCGTCGAAATGACACAACTTCTCCGACCGCCGGCCGATGGGGTTCCCACAAGGCCCCCTCGCCATGCCTTCCATCCTGCACGAAGCGTTCGTCGCGCTGTTCCGCAATCGCCCCAGCCTCGCTGCCGAGCTGCTGCGCGATGTGCTGCACGCCCGCATTCCTGCCTACCGCGAGATCCGATTCGAGTCCGCCCAGCTCAGCGAGGTCGTCCCCGCCGAGTACCGCGCGGACCTGGTCGTGCTGCTGCTCGACGGCGTGCCCGTGCTCGCGATCGTGGTCGAGGTGCAGCTCGGTCGCGACGACGATAAGCGCTCCACCTGGCCCGCATACCTGGCAGGCTTCCGCGCGCGGCTGCGCTGCCCGGTCTGGCTGCTGGTGGTCTGTCCCGACCCGTCCGTGGCTCGCTGGTGCGCCGAGCCCATCGAGATGGGTCACCCGGGATGGGTGCTGGTGCCCACCGTGCTTGGGCCAGAGGCGGTGCCCGAACTGACCGATCCGCGGCAGGCGATCGCTGCTCCCGAGCTGGCGGTGCTGTCCACGTTGACCCATGCAAGCTCGCCCTCGGCCGAGCGCATCGCGCGAGCCGCAATCGAGGGGGTCGCCTCGCTCGACGACGAGCGGCTGCGGTTCTACACTGATCTCGTATTGATGGTCTTGCCCGAGGCGGCGCGTCGCGCGCTGGAAACGATGATGACGACGAACTACGAATACCAGAGTGAATTCGTCAAGCGGTGGCTGCAGCGGGAAGCCGACGCGCGGGCCGAAGGCACGGCCGAAGGCGAGGCGAAAGGGAAGGCCGATGCCCTGCTGGCCGTGCTCGAGGGCCGAGGGCTCGCGATATCCGACGAAGCGCGCAAGCGCATCGCAAGCTGTCGTGACCCGCAGCAGCTCGATGCGTGGATCCGACGCGCGGTCACCGTGAGCTCGGTCGAGAATCTCTTGAAGTAGCCCCGTTCCGCAACGGTCTCCCCGTGCAGCCGCGACGTCCCAACGCGCCCACAGCGCCCGTCGAAATGACGCAACTTGTCCGACCGCCGGCCGATGGGGTTCCCACAAGGCCCCCTCGCCATGCCTTCCATCCTGCACGAAGCGTTCGTCGCGCTGTTCCGCAATCGCCCCAGCCTCGCTGCCGAGCTGCTGCGCGATGCGCTGCACGCCCGCATTCCTGCCTACCGCGAGATCCGATTCGAGTCCGCCCAGCTCAGCGAGGTCGTCCCCGCCGAGTACCGCGCGGACCTGGTCGTGCTGCTGCTCGACGGCGTGCCCGTGCTCGCGATCGTGGTCGAGGTGCAGCTCGGTCGCGACGACGATAAGCGCTCCACCTGGCCCGCATACCTGGCAGGCTTCCGCGCGCGGCTGCGCTGCCCGGTCTGGCTGCTGGTGGTCTGTCCCGACCCGTCCGTGGCTCGCTGGTGCGCCGAGCCCATCGAGATGGGTCACCCGGGATGGATGCTGGTGCCCACCGTGCTCGGGCCAGAGGCGGTGCCCGAACTGACCGATCCGCGGCAGGCGATCGCCGCTCCCGAGCTGGCAGTGCTGTCCACGTTGACCCATGCAAGCTCGCCCTCGGCCGAGCGCATCGCGCGAGCCGCAATCGAGGGGGTCGCCTCGCTCGACGACGAGCGGCTGCGGTTCTACACTGATCTGGTATTGATGGTCTTGCCCGAGGCGGCGCGTCGCGCGCTGGAAACGATGATGACGACGAACTACGAATACCAGAGTGAATTCGTCAAGCGGTGGCTGCAGCGGGAAGCCGACGCGCGGGCCGAAGGGAAGGCCGATGCCGTGCTGGCCGTGCTCGAAGGCCGAGGGCTCGCGATATCCGACGAAGCGCGCAAGCGCATCGCAAGCTGTCGTGACCTGCAGCAGCTCGATGCGTGGATCCGACGCGCGGTCACCGTGAGCTCGGTCGAGGATCTCTTGAAGTAGCCCCGTTCCGTGAGTGCGGGGGGTTCCTCCCTATACCGATACCGAGAACCGATTCGACCCCGCCCAGGTCAGCGAGGTTGCCTCCACCGAATGGCGGGTGGACCTGGCCGCGCTGCTGGTCCACTGCGTGCCCGTGCCCGCCCTCGTGACCGGGGTGCAACTTGGTCGCCACGACGCATGCTCCCAGTACCCCGCGTGGCTGGCCGGCTGCCGGGCGTCGCCCCGCTGCCCGGTCTGCGCGCACGCTTCATCACCACATTCCCCGCTGCGACGGCAACGACGGTATCGGTGCCAACCGCGGAGTCAATCTTCGCAGCCCCGCAAGCTGGGCAGAGATCACCGAGTATTGTCGCGGGCGTCGCCGAGCTCGAGGCCAGCAGGCAAGGGCCGGGGGTCGACCCCGGTCGCCTGTGCTTCGAGAGGTCGAGCAAACCCCGCAGTCGCGTCGGAGCGGACCTCGCACGCCCCGGTGGCATGAATGGGAACAGGGCCCGGAACGCGCTTCCCCAGCCCGGAATGAACGACGCTTGGACGCACGACCGGCAGGCTGCCCCCCCCAAGCCGAGGCTGTCCTCCGCGGACGCAACGGATTGCGGACAGGCAGCCGTGCAAGGCGTGGAGGAATCGTCCAAGCCTCCGGTGCGAGCACGCGCCGTCACCCCTTGCGCGCGGTGACGCAGCCCACGTTCACGCTAAGCTCGAAGTCGCCTTCGGACCAGTACCGGTCGATCGCCTCTCGCACGTAGCTCATCGGCCCCGCGATGTCGCCGATCCCAAGCGTCATCTCCATGTCCGGCACGACCATCATGCGCGTCACCGGATCTTCGAGGAAGTCCCGCCCCGAGCGAAACGACAGCGTCATCAGCCGGACCTCCACGTCCACGTCCTGCAAGCCGGCGTCCTCGACTTCTTCGGTCAAACTCTCGAGCGTCGGCCGTGTGACAACGTTGGACTCGAGCGCTTTGGCAACCTGGCCGACGTCGTGCTTGAGCGCGTACTCGCGCAACAGGTCGGCGATCTCCAGGTAGGAGCCCCGCAGGGGAAGCGACAGCAGCAGTTGGCCGCCTGGAGCGAGCAGCCGCGCGAGCTCTGCGATGAGATCGACCCGACGAGCCGGATCCACGAGCGGATACAGCGAGAAGACGTGCGAAAACGAGTCCGCGTCGACGGCGAGGGGCAGGTCAGGGGCGTGGTGGTACTCGATCGTGATGTCAGGGATGAGCCGGCTCTTGGTCCGGGCCAGGTCGATCGCGGCCTCCGACGGGTCGAAGCCGAGGACGGTGCTCGACGGCAGGTAGCGCGCGAACAGATGGTCGGGAAAACCTGTCCTGCAGCCGACATTGGCAACGACCGCACCCTCGCAGGGGATCGTCATTTCGAGCGCGAGCGCGCCGAACATCGACAGGAAGCGCGGTACCACGAACGTCTCGAAGACCGCGACATCCTGATCGCCCAGCGGCATGATCAGACCCATGCCGCTCACCCCGACGCGGGACGCACGATCGTGTCGACCTCGCGTAGAGCCTCGACCGCGTCGGTCGCGATGTCGCCCACCGAGATCTGCTCCGAGTCGCCCGTGGACTCGTCGTCCATGCGGATCGTCCGCGTGTCGTTGCACAGGGGCTCGATCAGAGCAATAGCCGCCGGGTCCGCCAGCTCCACCAGTGCCTCGATCGCAGCCCCCACCGCCTCGGGATCCGCATGCGCCAGCAACGGCTGCAGCATCTTCAGAACGTCGACGTCTTCCAACCCCAGCACCACGAAGGGGATCTCGCACAGCGCGATGCTCCCGACCGGCAGATGCTCGATCGCACGCTGGATGCCGCGTTGCACGTCGCCCAGGCGCTCCGACGCCATGTCCTCGAGCACCATGCCCGCCGCGACACGCGCTTCCTCGACGTCATCGTTGAGGATGTCGACCAGCAGGTCCACCGCCTTCGGCCCTGGAACGTTGCGAAGCACGCGGGTCAGGCAAACCAGACGCAATCCGCGTTCCTGATCCGACGTCTGCTTTCTTGCATCGGCGATGGCTTGCGCAGTCCGGTCCAGCATCTCGGCATGGGGCGCGTGCAGCAGACGATCGGAGATCTTGCGCGCGTCGCGCTCTGCCTTGAACAGCGCCTCGAGCGAGGCGGCAACGTCGATCTTCTCTTGCTTGGGCATGGCACAGGGCTACTCGCGTGGGCACCTAGGCGCAAGGCATCCGTCGATGGCGCCGGGCGCCAGCCTGGCCTGTGCCGCGATCGACGCGGGATGATCCCCACGCCTCCGGTGTTATCGTAGCGACGTGCACCCCGTTGTCCGTGCCGCAATCGCCGTCTCGATCCTCGCAGCAGGATCGTCGCTGAGCGAGATCCGATCCGCGCCGCGCACCACCACCATCATCCGCAACCGACCAGGCGATTCACCCGACGATCTGTCGGCCTTGTGCCCGGAAGGTCAGGTGCCCGACGTCACCCACTGCGTGCCGGTGCCGGACAGGCCGTCGGCCGGCCAACGGGAGGGCCTCGCCGCTTCCCTGCAAGCCCACCGGGACAAAGACGGCACCTGGCGCACGTACGAGCAGATCCCCCGCCTGCCCGACCGACCCGCCAGCTACGAGTCGTACGAATATCCCGTGCCCACCACCCCAGGCGCTCCTGTCGCGGTCAGCGGCTACGATCTGGACCTGCCCGATGACCAGCAGCGTCGCGGTCAGAGCCTGTCCGTCGTCGGTCATGGCGGCGTGGACCTGGCCCGCCCACGCGGCACGGAGGTGCGCGTGGTTTCACTCGACGGCCAACAGGGCGACGCGGAGGTCGAGTTCGTGGGCGAGCTGTTCGGCCACACCGTGATCACGAGGCACACCCTGGCCGAGGCGGGTCGCTCACGAGACTACGTGGTCGTGTACGGGCATCTCGAAAGCGCGGCGCCGGGTCTATCCGCCGGCACCGCAGCCCCCGCCGGCACCCTGATCGGCTTCGTCGGCGACTCCGGCAGCGAAGGCAAGGTGCACCTGCACTTGGAGGTCAGGCAGGTGCGCGACGGCGTCGACCCCGCCGCGATCCGCGGCCCCGGCGCCGTCCACCCGTCCGTCACGATCGTGTGCGACCCACGCAACGTGCTGCCCTTGCGGAAAGACCGAACGCCGTGACGCCTCGCACGCGTCATGCGAGCTTGTAACCGTATCCGTATACCGTCAGGATGTGCTCCGGCTTTTCCGGCGACCGCTCGATCTTCCGGCGAAGCTTCACGATGAAGTTGTCCACCGTCCGGTTCGTGGTGGATGCCTCGAGCCCCCACACCCGAGCCAGAATGTCGTCGCGCGAGACCGGCTGGCCCTTGCGCTCCAACAGCATGCGCAGCAGCTCGACCTCGTAAAACGACAGTCGCTGGACCTTGCCCTGAAGCACGGCCGTCTGTGCCGACAGGTTCACTTCCGCATCCCCGATTTGGAACGTCTCGGGCGTCGCCCCGGGCGTGCGCGAGGCACGACGAACGATCGCGCGGATGCGAGCCGTGAGCTCCGCCACGCTGAACGGCTTGGTCACGTAGTCGTCGGCACCGGCGTCGAGACCCCGGATCTTGTCGGTCTCCTGGCTGCGCGCCGTGAGCATGATGATCGGAAGGAACGGGTCCCAGCGACGCAGCTCCTCGCAAACCTGGTAGCCGTTGATGTCGGGCAGCATCAGGTCGAGCAGCACCGCGTCGGGCTTGCGCTGCTTGGCCAGGGTCACCCCCTCGCGCCCGGTTGCGGCCGCGACCACATCGTAGCCCTCGAACTCCAGGGCGTCCTGCAGCCCCATCACGATGTGAGGCTCGTCTTCGACGATGAGGATGGTTTTCTTGTTCGCCACGGCAACACTCGCCCGACGGTCTAACGCAGACGGGCAGAAGGAAGCAACGGGCGCAAGGCCTTGCGGGGTAGGATCGGACGGATCGGCGATGAACGGGGGGAAGGCGCGATGCCTAGTCGGTGCCGAGGGAGGCGCCCTTGCACTGGAGGAAGGTCAGCGACCCGGTCTTGGGGATTTCGTTGCCCACGAACCGGATCAGGCGCTTCTGGTCGGACGGGCACGATGCCAGCAGGTTCTGGTTTGCGTTCGGGTCTTTCCCGTCGAGATAGCACCACCCCGCGGCAGCCGCGGCATCGTCGTGGATGCAGGCCTGGAGCTGTCCCGGGTCCGCGATCTGCTTGATCTCGCAAACGCAGTTGAGCTGGTTGTTGACGAAGGTCGAGTCCTTGGCGAGCGCCGCCTTGGCCGCATCCGTGGCTTCCTGGCGAACGCCGGTTCCGTCATCGCACGGCGGGCAGATCACGTTGCCTTGCGCGTCCACGTCGGTCGACTTCGTCGCCTCGAGCACGATGCACGGCACCTGGCCGGCCTCGTCAACCGGCAGCGGCACGTCCCAACAGGTTCCTGTGAGCGCGCCCTTGAGACGGTCGACGATGGCCGCGATGGCGGGACGATAGCCCCAGTCCGGGGCGCTCTTCTGGTTGGGGTCGACCTTGGCAGGGCAGATGGAGGCGACGATGCCCTGGCCGCCCACGCCCTTGAGCACGGCGAGCTGGCGGCGCCCCGGGTATGCCTTGGCGCGGTACTGCGTTGTGCCGAAGCCGCTTCCATCGTAGCAAAGCGGGTTCTGCTGGGAAGAAGAGCAGTCGCAGGTGGCGTTGGCGCAGTTGACCGGGGTCGGTAGCTGGAAGATGCATGCGTACTGCAGGTCCGCGCGCGAGACGATGTCCCACTCGCTGCCGTTGATCGGATTGCCGAGGGGGTTTGCAGAAGATGGCGGCACGAGCGCCGCGCCCGTTATCGGGTTGGTTCCCGTGCGCGGGTCGACCGACTCTATCATGAGCGGGTCGAGCGGATCCTGATCGACCTCGCCGTCAGCGTGGGTCTGGCCCAGGATGACATCCCAGAGCGTCTTGTCCTGGACCGACGGGTCAGCAGTCGTCGCGGGAGGGTTATCCAGATCTTTGATGCGCTTGCTTAGCTCCTCGGCCGTACGGTAGCCGGACGCCAGGTTGTTCGGGTCGCGAGCGATGTCTTGCCAGGGCACGCCGACGATGCCCGCGAGGAACACGAGGGACGGGTCACGGAGCGGCTTCTCGCCGTCGCACTCCGTGACGTTGGGGGTGCCGTCCTGGTTCGTCTTGTACTTGGAGCAGAACACCGGGTTGAGCGGGTCGTCCGCCGGGTCGGGCGTGCCGTTTGGGAAACGCTGCTGGGTCAGACCGTCGACGTACCGCTTGATGGGCTGGAGGAAGTTGATGCCGAAGCGCTTCTTCTGGTTGAAGCAGCGCAGGTTCAGCGGGTCGTCCTTGTCGGCGTTGGCCCAGCCCGCCACACACTCGGGAGGCGCGCTGGCCGCGTCGAACGCCCAGCAGGACTTGCACGCGGCCGACCACGGATCGGACAGACAGGCGTCCGTGCCCCGCGCCAAGTGGAACGGATTCGAACCGTCGTAGGCCTGCAGCGCCAGGAAGTTCTGCCCCCCATCCATCACGGAGCAGTCGTTCTCGTCGCTGAGCATGATGACCGCGAGCAGCGAGTCCTGGCGAATCATGTCTGCCCGCTGCTGCAAGACCACGGTGTCGAGCCCGTCCGGGCAACGGCACTGGTTGGCGGTGTCACCGTCGTAGCAGGGGCAAGGCACCATCGCCTGGTAGGGCGCCGGGTCCACCAGGAAGCGATACCATGCCTCGAGGCTCGCCTCGAAACCGCAGCCGTCTTCACCCGCGCCCTTCACCATCTCCGTGAAGTTCTGGCGGAGCGTTTCGACGTTGGACTCGCCGGGAGGGCTCGGCTTCTGAGGGTCGTTGCTGGATCGCTGATCCCAGTTCAAAAAACCCTTGTTCGCCCAGGTGGCCACGTTGCCCCCAGCCTTGGTGCGGGTGATGAGATGGGACATGTCTGCCTGGCGGGGATTGAACGTTCCCACGCCGGTCGGGCTGCACGAGTCGGCGCCGTGGCCGCCAATCGAGGAGGTGATCAGACCGATGTGGATGTCCTTGACAGGCTCGAACTCGCGCTCTTGCGTGTTGGGGTCCGGGCAGCCAGCTCCCGGAGGAGGGTTGGCGACGAACTGGCGGGTGGTGCGGTCCACGCAGACGGGATTGGTCAGACGGTCGACCAGATCAGGCACGACCTCGGCGAGGATGAGTTGCTTGTCGGCCATGGAGGCCGAGTTGTCGATCATGAACAGCAGGTCGATCTTGTCGACCTTGGTGTTCTTGTAGAGCTTGGTGGACAGCTTGGAGGTGGTGGGCTGCTGGGGCGCGACGGGCCGGTCCAGGCATGCGGGCGCTGCGAGGGCCATCGCGCCGAGCGCCACGAGCCCTACAGCTCCGTGCAGCATCAGGTTTCGGCGAATTCGACGAGGTTCGTGACGGTTCATCTGGCAACTCCTTCGTAGGCGTCGGCGCTACGGTCCCACACGCGCAACCGCCGGAAAGCAGATTGTGCCGGCGAGGTTGGCGCAGATTACGTTTCCTTCTGGTACCCTGTCAACGCGATGTTCGCAGTGGGCTGCGGTCCAGCGGACGCGCGGTGCAAGCCTAGTGCCGCGGAGAGGCACTTTGCTTTGCCTTGACCGGCGGAGCACTCCCTCCGTGCTTGCTGCCGTGCTGTGACAACCTCGTTGGCATGTAGGCATCCGCAGGGCACGCACGGCCGCCGGTGTTCCCTCCCTGTAACGATCCACTGCCCCACGCCCCCACCGCCCCCGCGCTACCCACGCTCGCCCTCTCCCCCCAGCTCGGCCGGCTCGATCCCCATCGCCCGCAACTTCTCCGCAAGGATGTCCGCACGATGACGCTCCCGGTCCGCACGCTCCCGCTCCTGCTCCGCCCGCTCCCGCTCCTGCTCCGCACGCTCCCGCTCCTGCTCCGCACGCTCCCGCTCCTGCTCCGCACGCTGCCGCTCCTGCTCCGCACGCTCCCGCTCCTGCTCCGCACGCTGCCGCTCCCCACGCAGCGGCAGACGCACCTCCCCGCGGAACACAACATCGATCTTTCGCCCTGGCTCCCACTTGGACGACGGCTTCACACGCAACACGAGCCCCGGCATCCCGGCGACCGCGACCTCTGCGCCGGGCGACAGGGAAACCTCCCGGTACCGCCCGCTTTCGTCGAGCGTATACCAGACCAGGCTCCGCGAGTCGTCGAGGTCCGGAAACACGAGCCCGAACTCGGGCACCTCGTTGTACTCGTTGACCGCCCGCTGGAACACCGTGTCCTTGACCTCCTTGCGGCGATCGGAGGTCGACACGACTTCGATCGCGAACAGCACCGCATCCGCGGTCAATGTCTTGATGTCGACGGCCCTGGCGATCACGATGTCCCCATAAAATCGCCGCTGCTCGTCGGTTTCTGGGTGGAAGTACCAGATGGGGTGGTCCGACGCGAACAGCAGACCGTTCTCGGCAGCCAGGGTCTCCAGCACGGTGCCGATCTCGAAAACCGCCGTGCGATGCTCGTTGCTTGCGGCCAATTGCAGATCCTCGTCGAAGTACGGGATGCCTTCGAACCCCTCGTGCACACGCGGCTCGAGCCGTCGGGGCGGGACGGCAGAGGCAGTGGCGGCGCTTCTCGTGGTCACGCCACGAGACTACCACGAACTCGCGATGGCCGCCGCAAGCCGCGACCGCTACCTGTCCTTCTTGCGCTGGCCCTGCCACGCCGCTTCGATCACATCCGCCACCCTGCGCAGCACCGCCGCGTCCGTCTTCTGCAGCTTGCCAACCACCTCGACAACGTCGTCCGCTTTGCGCGCCGGCAGCCGTCCGCAAAGGTCGTCGAGCGACACCCCGAGCGCCCGCGCCAGCCGCCACGCCGCCTCCACCGACGGCACCATCTCGCCGCGTTCGAGCCGTGGCACATAGTTGGCCCCCACATCCGCCGCGTCCGCGAGCTCCGATTGGGTCATGCCGCGCGTCTCCCGCGCCCTGCGGATCCGCTTGCCGAACTGTTGTGCGAAGCTCATACGCTCCTCCTGCGCTATCCCTCCGCCTGTCCATCACCGCGGGCCGGAGGAGGATCCTCCCGGATTCTCCGCTCCGAACTTCGCCCGCAGCGCCTCCACATGCTTGCGCGTGATTCCCGGCACCCGCAGCAGGTCCTCGTCGCTCGCGCGCGCCACCTCCCGGCCGCTTCCCACATGCTCCAGCAGACGCTTGCGCAGCACCGGGCCGATCCCGTCCACGTCGTCCAGCTCCGACCGCAGCCGCGCCGCCTGCCCCATGCGCTCGCGAATCCTGTTCGCATAGCGGTGGGATTCGTCGCGCAGCCGGGCAAGCAGCGCCAGCGGCGTGTGCGGACGCACCGCGATCCCGTTCTTCTGCCCGGGCAGATACACCCGGTCGCTCAGCACCTCCCCAGCCACGGACTCCCGCTCTTTCGCGAGCCCAACCACGCTCAGGTCGTGGAGCCCCAGGTCGCGCGCCACCGCCAGCGCCGTGTTGAGCTGCCCCCGCCCGCCGTCCACCACCAGCAGGTCCGGCAGCCGCCAGGGATCGCGCACCGACGCCGCATCCTCCTCCTCGCCCGGCTCCCGCACCTCCAGCACATCTTCGCCACCCGACGGCTCCTGCGACGTCTCGTCCTTCTCCGCCTCCAGGGCCCGGCGAAACCGTCGCATCAGCACCTCGCGCATGGCCGCGTAGTCGTCGCCGTCGGCCACATTGCGCACGTGGAACGATCGGTAGCCGCTCTTGTCGAGCTCACCGTCGCGCATGCAAACCAGCCCGGCGGCCGTGTCGCCCCCGCCCAGGTGCGAGATATCCACGCACTCGATGACCCGCGGCGGCACCGGCAGACGAAGCTTGCGCTGGATGTCCTCGAGCCTCGCCTCGATGTCCTCCGAGGCCCTGCGCTTCTCCTCGAACGCATGACGCGCGTTGTCCATGGCGAGCTCGAGCAACTGCGCGCGCGGGCCGCGCCTGGGACGCATCAGCACCACCTTGCGGCCCCTACGATCGCTCAGCCACTCCCCCACACCCGTCGCGCTCTCGGGCAAGACGGGCACGATCAACTCGTCGGGGATGGTCAACGCCGCGGCGCCGTTCTCGCCATAGTGGTGCGCGATGAAGGCACCGATCACCTCCTCGGCGGGCAGCCCCACCTTGCGCATCGACACCGATATCGCATCGACCACGCGCCCCTTGCGCACGTACATCACCGAGAGCTCGCACAGCTCCGCATCGCGGTGCAGACCGAGCACGTCCTGGTCCACGTCCTTGACCGCGAACACGCGCTGGCCCTCGCGCACCGCTTCGATCGCCCGAAGCTGGTCGCGGTACACCGCCGCCAGCTCGTAGTCGAGCTCCCGCGCGGCACGCTGCATCCGCTCCTGCACATGGCGCGACATCTCGTCGTGGCGGCCCTCGAGAAACAAGATCACCGCATGCACGTTGGCGGCATACTCGCTCCGGTCGACCTCGAACACGCAGGGCGCCGGACATCGCTTGATGTGATACTGCAAGCATGGACGCTTGCGCGATCGGAGCTCCTGGTCGGAACACGTGCGAAGCCGAAAGTGCTTGTTGATGAAGTTGAGCGTGCGTCGCGCCGCGGTCGCCGAGTGATGCGGGCCGAAGTACCTCGCACCGTCGGGCGACGGACGGCGCACCAGCTCCACCCGCGGGTACTCCTGCGCCGTGTCGATCCGGATCGACAAGTAGCTCTTGTCGTCGCGCAGCTTGATGTTGAATCGCGGCTTATGCCGCTTGATCAGCGAGTCCTCCAGGATCGTCGCTTCCTTCTCGGACCCGGTCACGATCGTGTCGACGTCGTCGACCGCGCTCAGCAGGAAAGGCACCTGCATTCGCGTGTCGGTCGAGCTCTCCTGGAAGTAGGACCGCACGCGCGATCGCAGGCTCGTCGCCTTGCCCACGTACAGCACACGCCCCTGCTTGTCCTTGAACAGGTAGCACCCCGGCCGCGGGGGTAGCGTCTGCAGCTTCGCGGTCAGCGTCTCGGACGGCACGCGGGGTTCATAGCAAAGGCGCGGGGAAGGCGGGAGCAGGACGGTTCGGGCTCGGAACCGATGGCCGCGGCGGCCGTGCGATCCGGGTGCGGTCGGCCAGGCGGATTCCAAACGAACGGAAGCTGGTCGGGCCGGTTGACGATCCACGCCCGCAAGCCACGGCCCACCGCCGGACTCGCCGCGCGCTGCCGCCGTGAACGTGCGCGCACGGGTCAGGGGTCGCTCGTGGCACGTGATGCGGGCGAAACGAAACCCGCGCAAACCGAACGCGGCCGTGCGATCCTGTTCGGCTTGACGGTGCGCGGGAAGCAGGTAGGAAGACCGGGCTGCCATGAAGTGGCCCACGATCACCTGGCAAAGCGACCTCGCGCGCGGAATCGCCCTTGCGGCGGTCTTCGCGGTTGCCGGCGCGATCATCGGCCTGCTGCTCATCCCGTCGTCGCCGAAGGCCGCGGACCCGAACGCGCCGGCGCCGGAGTTCCTCCTGCTCGGCCAGCACATCCCCGCCACGCCCGACGCCCCCGACCGAGCCCTACAGCTCGTACGACGATATGCGTCGTCGAACATCGTCATCAAGCTGCCCGACGGCAAGCGGCAGGAGGTTTCGCGAGCGGCGTTGGGCGCCGAGGTGCAGCGGGTGCGGCTCAACCGTCTCATGGGCGACCTGCGCGATCCAACCAGCGCGCTGCGCAGACACCTGGCCTCGTCGCCCCCCAAGGGCGCGGTCAAGCTCCCCGTGCCGGTAACGCTCAACCCCGACCGTGCCATCCCCACGCTGCTGTCGCTCAAGGGTCGAGTCGACCGACCTGCATCCGACGCGCGCCTGGATCTCGATAGCCGCAAGCTGGTGCCGGAGCAGGCGGGGATCGAGCTCGACGTCCACGGCACCTACGCGCGTCTGGTCGACGCCGTGCGCGAGGGCGCAGACGAGATCGACGCGGTCGTTTCGCGCATCGAGCCTCGCCGCAAGGCGGACCAGCTCGGCAACGTGCAGTTCGACCAGGTGCTCGGCTGGTTCGAGACCAACTACGCCCGAGGTGAGAAACACGCGCTGCGCACCTTCAACCTCCGCCTCGCGGCGTCGCGCGTCGACGGCTACGTCATCCTGCCCGGCGAGGTGTTCGACTTCAACGAGGTGGTCGGCCCGCGCGACGAAGCCCACGGCTACAAGGATGCGCCGGTCATCGCGGAAGGCGAGCTGGTCGACGGGATCGGGGGCGGAACCTGCCAAATCTCGGGTACCCTGCACGCAGCCTCGTTCTTCGCAGGCCTGGAGGTCGTCTCGCGACGGCCCCATACCCGTCCGAGCTCGTACATCAAGATGGGCCTCGACGCGGCCGTGTCCTACCCGACCATCTCGCTCAAGCTGAAAAACAACTTCGACTTCCCCGTGGTCGTGCACGAAACCGTCAAGAACGGCGTCGTGCGCGCCGAGATCCTCGGACCCCGCAGAACCCTGACGGTGACCTACGTGCGCAAGATCGTCAAAGTCGACGCCTACGAGCAAGTCGAACGTCCCGACCCCAAGCTGCCCGCGGGGGTCCGGGTCCTGTCTCAGCGGGGTATTCCAGGGTTCCGCATCCAGAAGTACCGGATCGTACGCGACGGCCCCTTCGCCGAACGTCAGGAGTCCACGGACACCTATCCGCCCACCACGCAGATCATCCGTGTCGGAACCGCCGACATGCCCAAGGACCAGGCCAAGGATTCGGACGACCCCCACCCCGAGTATGTCGCCGATGAGTATCTCGTCATCACCCAGGGCCCGGGCATCATCAATCCCACCAACGACGACGACGACGCGTCGGGCAGCATGGTGGAGCGGCGCACGCCGGGCTACACGGGAGTGCGGGGCTGGACCGAAAAGATGGGCTTTCCGCTATGGCGCAGCAATGACGAGCAGACCGGCGACGATGCCTGCGACAGCGACGACTGCAAGGCGGCCGCGTCGAAGAAGAAAGGCGACAAGAAGCCGAAGGACGAGCCCAAGAAGACCGACAAGAAGAAGGACAAGAAGCCCAGGCGCCAGCCGTAACCCCGGCTGTCAGCCGCGGGGCCGAGCATCAGCCCGCGCGGCCGAAGCGCGGCACGATCACGGATCCTGGATCTTGATGAGCTCGACGTCGAACACGAGCATGCCCTTGGGCTTGCCGGGACGTCCCTTGTACGCGAGGTTCTCGGGGATCCAGAGCCGACGGCGTTCCCCTTCGACCATGAGCTGCAGGCCTTCCGTCCACCCGGGGATAACGCTGTTGAGCGAGAAGGAGGCCGGTTGACCGCGGGTGATGGAGCTGTCGAACATCTTGCCGTCCGTCGTCCATCCCGTGTAGTCGACCTGCACCCTGCTGCTGGCCGTGGGGTGGACCTTGCCGGTGCCGGGCTGAAGTACCTTCGTCGCAAGGCCGGACGCGGTCTTTTCGGCGTCGGCAGGGGGCTTCGCAACGTCGGACGGCGCCTTGGGCGGGACCATGATCTTGATGAGCTCGACATCGAAGACGAGCATACCTTGAGGCTTGCCGGCAACCCCCTTGTAGGCGAGATCCTCGGGAATCCAGAAACGCCGCTTCTCTCCTTCGACCATGAGCTGGACCCCCTCGGTCCAGCCCTTGATGACCGCGTCGAGAGGGAACGACGCCGGTTGGCCGCGGGCCTCGGAGCTGTCGAACATCTTGCCATCGGTCGTCCAGCCGCTGTAATGCACCTTGACCGTGTCGGTCGCCTTGGGGTGGTCCTTGCCAGTGCCGGGCTTGAGCACCTTGCTGTACAGACCAGATCGGGTCTTCTTGGCGTCCTTGGGCGGCGCGGCGACATCTTCGGGAACCGGCACCGTCTTGGGCCCTGGCACTACCTCGAGCAGCTCGAGGTCGAACACCGTCATCACCTTGGGCGGGTCGGGCCACCCCTTGTCCGCCAGCGATGGCGGGATCCACACGCGCCGCTTCTCCCCCGGCACCATGCCGCTCAGCACCTCGGATAGCCCCGGGATGACCCCCTTCATGCTCACGAGCGACGGACGGCCCTGCCTGGTGCTCGTGCCGAACATCCGGCCATCCGTGGTCCAGCCCGTGTAGTGGATGCGGACCGAGTCTTCCATCTTGGGCTTGTCCGTTCCGGCACCGGGTTGGAGCACCTTATAGGCAAGGCCGGAGTCGGTTTTCTGCGCGTCGGCTGGAGCAGCGGCGACGTCGGGCGGGGCGGGAACCTGGTCCTTGGCGGTCGCCGAGGCGGACGCGGAAGCGCCGGCATTCGTGTTGCCGGCCCCGGAAGGGGCGGTCGTGTCGCAAGCCGTGAGGGCCGCGAAGACGGTCCAGAGCACGAAGGAGGGAATCGTTCGCATGGGCGCACTCGAACATGGGTTCCCGCGAAGGTCAAGGGGAGGGCAGCGGGCGGCGGGAGACAGCGGGTATGGCTATGGCTACGACGGCTGCCGCGGATCCGCAGTCAACGGAGCAGATCCCGCACGCGCAGCAGCGTCTCGAAATCCGCGGCGCGCAGCAGCCCCAGGATCTCGTCGCGCAGGTCGTCGGTCTCGGGCCGAAAGAAGGGCGAGAGCTGCACGGCGAGGATCTCCGCGGCAGTGCGCACGAGCAAGACCGGGTCGACCGGCTTGTCGAGATACGCTTCCGGAGGCGGGATGCGCTCTCCGCGAAGGATATCGCGGAAGTCGCGGCGCCCGAGGTCGTCCCTCGCGTGGGCGCTGATCACCAATACCGGGATGGTGGATGTGGCCTCCTCCGCGCGCAGCGACCGATACAGCGCGAGCCCCGACTCGCTGGGCATGACGAGGTCGATCGTGATGAGGTCGACGGCGTTGGTCGACAGCACGCGCCGGGCGTCCTTGCCGTTGGACGCGGACAGGACACGGAACCCGGCATCTTCGAGCGCCGTGCAGAAGAACGTCTGGATGTCGGGTTCGTCGTCGACGACAAGGATGGTTTTCGAATCGGACCTCTTCATGGGTCCCTGCCGGGGACGAGGCTACTCCTCTTCCCACTTGATGAAGCCGGGTTTGACGTCGACCATCGCGTTGACGATGAGCTCGACGAGCCCAGCATAGATCAGGCTCTCGCGTTCGCGTAGCTGGTAGTAGTCGATCATGTCGCGGATCTGGCCCTTGCAGTTGGAGCAGGGGGCGCAGACGTACTTTTTGTGCTCGGGGCCGCGGCAGTCGGAGAAGGCGTTGAGGATCTGCTGGATCTTCTTGCGCCCCGCGACCTTGTAGCGCCAGTCGGGGATGTTGTTGCGCCCCATGATGGCGAAGCCGCTCCCACCGCCGCAGCAGTAGTTGTGCGGACCGTGAGGGTTCATCTCGCGGAACTGCGGGCAGAGCTTGTGCACGATGTCGCGCTGGGGCTTGATGATGCCCATCAGCCGCGTGGTGTTGCACGGGTCGTGCAGGGTGACCGGGAAGTCGTTGCGCGACGGGTCGAACTTGATTTTGCCAGAGAATACGATATCGCGTAGCAGGGGGAAGCAGCTCTCGCGCGGGATGTTGAGGTCGTCGGGCAGGACGCGGTCGGCGATGACCGTCAGGGCCTTGTGAGCATGACCGCACTCGCCCAGCACGATCTTCTTGACGCCGAGCTTCTTGGCCGCCTGGGCGTGCAGAATGGCGGTGCGTGCGAACTGCACGTCGTCGTAGAATACGCCATAGTTGATGCTGTCATAGCCGGCGATCTCGGAGGACAGGGTCCACGACAGCCCCGCAGCTTCGAAGATGATCGAGAAAGCGGCAATGTTGTCGGGCCAGGACAGGATCTCGCCGGCGTTGTGGATGAGGAGGATGTCCGCACCCTCGACGTCCCACGGCGTCTTGAACGTGAACCCCGTGGACTCCGAGTAGTCTTCGTCAATGAACTCGACGTTGTCCTTGACGACCGTGGGGTTCATGGAGGTGGAGGATCCCACCTTCATCTGGAGCATGGAGCCCTTTTCGTGGAGCTCGGGGGTGGTGATCCCCAGCTCCTGGCTGAAGATCTTTCGGATCTCGCGGGCGACGAGGCCGTTGTCGGCGCCGATGGGGCAGGTCTGGGCGCAGCGGCGGCACAGGTTGCAGCGATACGCCATCTCGCCGAGGCGCGCGACGGTTTGCCAGTTGAGATCGATATCGCCGTTGCGCCAGGCCGATAGCAGCTCCTTCTTGACGTACTTCTTGTAGATCCGGCGGAAGATCTCGGTGCGGTAGGTGGGTCGGTACAGCTCGTTGTGGCCGCTCGCCTCGTAGATGTGGCAGGCCTCCGAGCAGGTGTTGCACTTGGCGCAGTGGTCCATAGTGGTGACGAGCTGCGCGAGGAAGGGCCAGTTATTGTTGGCGTCGAACAGCTTGCCCATGCCGACGAGGAACTTTTCGACGAGCTCTTTCTCCTCTTCGGGGGTCTTGGGCCGGGGGATGGGCAGAACGGAGGTATCGTCGAGGATACAGGCGTACTGCTCCTTGACCTTGTCGGGAAGCACGGTCCAGGGCTTCTCCTCCCAATCGGCGGGAAGAGGCATGAGGTCGTCGTTGGACACGTGGGTGAGCGGCTCGGTCGGGCTGCCAACGTCGCTGATCTTGAGATGAACACGCTTGGTCATCGGGGCCTACTCCTTCTTCGACGCCGCGGCCGCGGCCGGGTTGAACGTCGCGACTTCGGCCCAGGTGGTCTTGCCGTGGCCGGCGATGTGCGGAGCGGACCAGGTGACCGGGTACTGCAAGACCGCCGCGATCTGCGCGCTGCGTGCGGGGTTGTTCACGTTGGGATCGTCGCCCCAGCGGATATCGTGGTACATGAAGTACTTCATAAAAAAGTGCGCCATGTGGGTGAGGGGGATGTACGCCAGGAGCGTGAAGGCCAGAAGCAGCTCGACGGCGACGAGCGGCTCGGCGATGGGCTCGAAGCGCAGGCGCATGGCGTTGGCGAGGAAGCCGGTGAGGTTGGCAAACGTGGGGTCGACCGTCCACCAGGCGACGGCGGCGACACCCATGGCGACGACGAACCAGGCCAGGTTGAAGAAGTGGCCGACGGAGGAGTAGTTGCGCATCTCGGTGCTGGTGAGACGGCGCCAGAACAGGCCGACGGCGCCGAGGATGGTAAGCCCGAAGCCGGCGGGGCCGAGGATGGCGAGGGCTTGGCCGAGTGGGAGCTGGACGCCGGCGACCTGGCCGATGGCGCTGGCCAGCAGAAGCGCAACGAAAGCCGCAGTGATGTACAAGCCGAGGTGGAAGGGATAGGTGAGATACCACAGAGGGCGATTGAACTCCCAGACGGCCTTGAGAAAGAGGATTTCGGGGACCATCACCTTGAGCTCCCCGACGAGGGAGCTGTGGCGCGGCTTCTGCCACCAACCCACGTCTTCGAGATAGCTTCCGCCGTAATCGGCCCGGCCCGGCTCGTGGGCGACAGGGTACAGCTCCCAACGAAGGTGCAGCGGCTTCCGCTTGTAGGCCGCGGCCTTCGCGATGACCGCGCCCACGAACACCAGAATGCCCAGATAGGCAATCACGTACACAAGAGTCGACATCGAGTCCTCCCGTCCGGTTTGCAGACGACCCGGCAGCGCCGATCAGGCGGTGAGCTTGCTGACCAGGGCGAGCAGCTCGTTCTTGTCAATCGGCTTGGCGATGAAGCCTTCGGGCTGGGGCGCCTTCTTGATCTTCTCGAGGAATTCCTTCATCGGCTCGCCGATGCCCGTCACGATGATAACCGGGATCTTCGAAAGCGCAGCGTCGCCCTTCAGATCTCGCAACGTCCGCACCCCCGACTGCTCCGGCATGCTCATGTCGAGCGTGATAAGGTCCGGCGCCTGGGTCTTCGCGAGGTCGAACGCCTCGGCGCCGTTGGACGCCGTGATTACCTCGTAGCCGTTGTCCTGGAAAAGCGTGGACAGGAAAGTCACCACATCCGGCTCGTCGTCCACCACGAGGATTCGCTTGGTCTTGGTCATGTCGTTCCTCACCGCACGCGCTGGTGCATGCTTCAGGCGCCGCTCTTGGCCCCTGCGCCGCGGGACGCCTTGTGCCGCTCGAGCTCCTTCTCCGCGATGGCGCGAACCTTGTACGCCATGTCGCGCAGAGCCCCGTAGACTGCTCCGCATCCCGCATCTTGACGGTGCTCGTCGCCCCGGTTGGCGAGCTCCAGCATCTGCTCGCTGATGCGGACCACGCTGCGCAGGTTCTCGTCCGCAATGGTGGAAGGCATGTCAGGCTCCTGTCTGGTCCGGGGATCAACCCCGGGGACAGCAAGCGTCGTGCCGGGGATACGGGGGCGGAAAACCAGGCAGCAAACGCGGCGTGTATCAGGTTGATCGGCCCGACCGTGCAGCCTGTGTCTCATCCGCGAATCGTACGCTCTCGGCTCGGTTTTCCGTGCGGACCTGCGCTTGTCCGGCCGAATGTCCGAGGGACGCAGGCTCGGCGGCCGCCGGTGTGTATCAAGATCGGATCGCAAGGCATCCTGAGACACGAGACACCGGAGCCGGAACGGGTGCCCGCCACGATCGCCCCCGGACCAGGCAGTCTGCTTCGACCGCTCCTCCCCGGCGTTCTCAGCCCGGTCAGGCCATGGACCAGTCGTCCGGGCCCCCTACCCCAGCAACCCGCGCAACCCACCGTTCTCCGGTTCGAACCGCTGGACCCGCCGCTCGAACCGGTCCAAAATCCACGCCCTGCTTGCAAGCGAGGCCCTGATGCGAAGCGTGGTAACCGGTGCCAATCGAGGAATCGGCTTTGAGTTCGTACGGCAGATGATCGCCCGCGGGGACGACGTCGTGGCAGGAGTGCGACGTCCGGACCGCGCAGACAGCCTCCGCGCCCTGGCCGGCGAACGCCTGCGTATCTTGACTCTCGACGTCGCGGACCCTGCGAGCGTCGTGGCGTTCGCCCGGGAGCTGGGCGACGAGCCGGTGGATCTGCTGATCAACAACGCGGGGATCGTGGGGGACCGGGGCGAGCTGACGTCGCTCGACGCCGAGGATCTATCCCGCACGTTTCTGGTCAACGCGGTCGGCCCGGTGCTGGTCACCCGCGCCCTGCTACCCAACCTGCGCAGGGGCCAGGCACGCAAGGTGGTGCACCTCTCCTCCGGAATGGGATCGATCGGGGACAACACCTCGGGTGGATCGTACGGCTATCGGATGTCCAAGGCAGCGCTCAACATGGCTTCGCGCAACCTCGCCCACGACCTCAAGCTCGACGGCATCACGAGCGTGGTCCTCAACCCCGGATGGGTGCAGACCGACATGGGCGGTCCAGACGCCACGCTGCCTGTCGGAGAGTCGGTGCGCCGCATGCTCGGGATCATCGACAAGCTCACCATCGAGCGCACCGGGCAGTTCCTGAACCACACGGGCGAACCATACGAGTGGTGACCGGAGGACTGCCGCGCAGACGTCGCTGGCGCAGGCGCGGGCGCGGCTCGGGCATGGGCGGGAAGCCCGGCGGCAGGGACACGCCGCGCGTTGTCCGATCCGGGCCCGGGCCCGGGAAACAGGGTGGAATTCCCGCAGCGAAACACCTGGCTCACGGCGCGCCCGGCAGGTTCAGCAGCACCACGCGCGACGGCCCCCCCGCGTTGTCCACCGCGGCCACGACCAAGCCGCCCGGCCCGGTCGCCAAGGCGAGGTAGTCTCCCAGCCACCCCTGCCCCATCCGGTCCGCCACGAGACGAATGGGTTGCCGCAACACCGACGGCTCACACGCTTGCTGATCCCCGGCGCGGATCACCCGGTGCCGGATCTGTCCGTCGTGCGCACCGGCACGCTCGCCGGCGTAATACACCAGATGGATGTCGCCGCGGCCGTCCACCGCGATCTGCGGATGCATCATCCCGCCCGGCGAATCACGGATGACCAGTTTCTGATTGAATGATTGCCCGCCGTCGGCGGATCGGGCCACAACCACGGCATCCAGCCAGGCCGACTCCCCCGCCGCCCTGCGCCCTGCCGTCGTTCCATACGCAATCAGCACGTCGCGACCATCGGCCGAGCACGACGGCGCCTCCACCGCCACGCGATCTCCTTCCGTCGAAACCACCACCTCACGGTCTTCCTGCCACGTTCCCAGGTCGTCGCTCGACCGTGCGACAATCCCTTTCAACGGCTCATACCAGGCCACGGTCACGGTGGCGCCGGCGGTACATACGACGGGCAATGCTCCCGCGAAGGTGGAACCGTGCGCCACGCGCGCATGCGTGAACACGGCGCCGTCGCGGCTCCACGACATGCCGATCCCCGCTTCGACAGGACGGCCATACCGATACACCACCAGGAGCTCGCCCCGAGGCCCGGTGGCAGCCCACGGCTTGTCGTACGTGACGAACCTGCCAGCGTCGGTGACCGCGGCGGCCTCGCCGAACGACGGAGCAGCAGGCGCCCGCGACGACGTCATGATCTGCATCTCATGGGGATCGCCGCCGGACCTGGTATTCACCAGGAAGGCCAGCCAAAACAGGTGCACCGATCCGGACGGCGACGCAACGAGCACGGGATCGGCCGCACGCTTGTTTCCGACGCCGATCCGTTGAGGGCGCTCCCAGGCTCGCTCGCCCGCGAGCCGTGTCACGCCGATGTGGTCCGCGCCCTGCGACGGGTCGCTCGCGGCCATGAACGCCACGACGGGCCGGTTCATGCGGTCGAGCGCCACGTGCGGTTCGAATTGCGATGCAGAAGGGTCGGCGCAAGAAACGCAGCCGTCCGGTGCGACACGGCGGTGGGCAGGGATGAGGTAGGCCGAAACGGCGCCAACGACGAGGATCAAGACGATGCCGGGCCAGATGGGGAGACGATCAAGCCCGTGCCTCGGTCTACCTGCGTGCTCCGCGTCCTGCTGCACTCAGCCTCCGCAGACCAGCGGCACGCTCACCGTTCGGCCGTTCGGCCCTGTCACCTGCGCCTGGTTGGTGCCGTCGAATTCGGTGGTCACCGACTTGCCGGTGGCAGCGGCGGTGTGGGTCACCGTCCCGGTCGGACAGCCGTCGCTTCCATCGGCTTCGTTGCAGATGGTGTAATCCGTGATTGCGGAGTCGATCCTCCGATTCCCAATCATCGTGGTCGCCGTGCCGTTCGACGTCCTGCATTGCGACGCGACATCCACGACGATGGTGAGGCTGGAGGAATGGCTGACCGTCTCGCCCCGGGCATTCTCGCGGGTCCATGCGCCCTGATATTCGATGTTGCGCTTGTCGCCGTCCACGGTAACGTCGGAGTTGGCTGACCAGGTCACGGGCTTGCCGTTGACGGTCATATTGCTGCTGGTCGCCTGGGCATGGAGCGAGTTGTCGATGTTCTTGGAGAACACGACAGTGATGTCGCCGGTGTGCTCGCGCAGACCGAAGGGGCCGGTGCACCCCTCGAGGTGGATGTGCACGACCGCTGGATTGGTGGCGTCGCGCTCGCGGGTGATGCAGCCCGCGGGCCACCATTGAGCCGCAGCCACGGAGCCGGCAGCGCCTTCCGGGTCCTGGCTGCTCACCGGCCCGAAAACAACGTGGTTGAACCTGCTGACCTGGGCCGCGGACGCGGACGCCTCAAGACTGTCCGATGAGTCGGATACGCTCTCGTCCTCGGCGGAGTCCTTGGCAGCGCATCCGGCGATTCCGGCGGACAGGGTGGCGACGGCGATCGAGAGGGCGAGCGTGCGATACGTACAAGCGAACATGAGATTCCTCCTGGACAGGGTCGGTGTTGGTTCCTGCAAAGCACGTTGAGCAAGAACCGGACCGTCGTGGCGGCTGTGCACGGTCCAGCGGTTGTGCCGTGATTCTTGCGCAAACTTCGTGGGGATACCCGTGCGATCGCGCCCGCGAGGGTGGACGGCCGCACGTCCAGGGGGACTGCCGCGGGTTCAGGCGCGGCGAGGAACGCCCCCGCCCACCAAGACGGGCGGGCAGGCGGCCTGGGCCTTTCGTCAGTAGCTCTTGGCCCAGACGACACGCTTGGCGCTGGGCTTGCCGGTGAAGGGACAGGTGCCGGGTTCGCCGTCGCCGAGCGGGATGCATCGCACGGTGACGCCCAGGTCGTCTTTGACCTTCTGCTCCACCTCGATGTCCCCGGAGAAGTGGGTCATCGCAAAGCCGCCGTGGATGGGCGTAGGCTGGTCCGCCGGACGCTCCTCGGGCGTGAACCAAGCATAGAAGTCTTCCTTGGTGTCGATGTTGCGCGTATGCTGGTTTCGGTAGGCCAGCGCTCGTGCGAACAGGGTGTCGTGGATCTCCTGCAGGGTCTTGTCGACGGTGGCGACGAACTCGACGCGGGGCACAGCGACCTTCTCCTTGGGGCCCTTGTCGCGCCTTCCCATGAAGACCGAGTCGCTCTGGATGTCTCGTGGGCCGATCTCGAGACGGATGGGGACGCCCCGCTTGATCCACTGCCACACCTTGTCGCCTCCGCGCAGATCGCGGTCGTCGACCTCCACGCGGATCGGCCGCCCGGCGTATGTCTGCTGTCGCAGATCCTTCGCGAGCGCCTGGCAATAGTCCATCACCTGCTGGCGGTCTTCGGCCTTGTGCGTGACCGGCAGGATCGCAACCTGCGTAGGGGCCAGCTTGGGCGGACAGATCAGCCCGTCGTCATCCGAGTGGGTCATGATCAAGCCGCCGATCAGACGGGTCGACACGCCCCAGCTCGTGGTCCAGGCGTATTGCTGCGCGCCGGTCTCGTCGAGGAACACGATGCCGCTGCCCTTGGCGAAGTTCTGCCCGAGAAAATGGCTCGTCCCCGCCTGAAGCGCCTTGCGATCCTGCATCATCGCCTCGATGCAGAAGGTCTGCACCGCACCCGGGAACCGCTCTCCCGCCGTCTTCTCCCCCTGAAGGACCGGCATGGCCATCCAGTTCTCGGCGAAGTCGGCATACACCTTCAGCATCTGCATCGTTTCCCGGACGGCGTCCTGCGCCGTCGCGTGCGCGGTGTGGCCTTCCTGCCAGAGGAACTCGGTCGTGCGCAGAAACAGCCTCGTACGAAGCTCCCAGCGCACCACGTTGGCCCATTGATTGACCAGCAGGGGCAGGTCGCGATAGCTCTGTACCCACTTGGCGAACATCTCGCCGATGATGGTTTCGGATGTGGGGCGAACCACCAGCGGCTCCTCGAGCTCACCGGCCGGCACGAGCTTGCCGTCCTTGCCGGCCTCGAGGCGGTGATGCGTCACCACGGCGCACTCCTTGGCGAAGCCCTCGACATGCTGCGCCTCGCGCTCGAGGAACGACAACGGGATGAACAGCGGAAAGTACGCATTCTTGTGGCCAGTTTCCTTGAACATGTCGTCGAGCACGCGCTGCATGTTCTCCCAGATCGCGTAGCCCCACGGCTTGATCACCATGCACCCGCGCACGGGCGAGGTTTCGGCCAGGTCGGCCGCACGAACCACTTGCTGGTACCACTCGGCGTAGTTCTCTTCACGGGTCGGTGTGATGGCGGTCTTGGGCTGATTCATGGCGCGCTTCGTAGCGTCTTGCCGGGTCAGGCGCAATGGCGTGTGCCGGGCGTCGATGCACGCTGCGCAGGGCCTACGGACCACGGTCCGCGACGACGACTCCACGACCCGCGCTTCGGCCAGCGGCTTTCGCCCACGTCGTGCCCCTTCGACCGACCAGGCCACTGCTTCGCGAGCCCCCGCAAGCGTCCCGCTCCCAACGCAGGTTCCCCACGCACGGTGCTTCGGACCCGTTCCGGCGGGCTTCGAAGGGATCTGGAGTGGCTTCGAGGGCATCCGAGCCGGCTTCGAGGGCATCCGAGCCGGCTTCGAAGCCCCTTGTCGCGACTTCGAGGCACCCTCTCACGTTTTCGAAGCCCTCCAGACCGAGTTCGAAGCCCCCCAGGGGCGTCGCGGCAGGCCAGAACCGGAGCACGGCCCGCCCGGCGCCCTGCCAGTAGGGCGTGAACGGTCTCCAACCGTTCGTCGCACGCGGCGCCCATGGGTCGTCGCCGATGCGTGGCGCGAGAACGTCGTAAAGCCGGCCGCTACCTGGCGACCTTCCTTACCGCACCACCCTGCACGTTGTTCGTCCAGTAAACGAAATCGTCGTCGACGGCGATCCCCCAGGCGTTGTGCTGGCCTGTGGCGATGTCCTCGACAGAACCGCCGGTGATGGGCACCCTGCGCACGTAGGACCCGTCGCACCAGTACACCTGTCCCTTGGAGATGGCGATGCCGGCGCCGCCGGAGGTTCCGCTCAGGACCTTAGGGTTGTCCCCGGTCGTCTTGTCCGCACGATGTACCGAGTCCTGGCTCGTGTATACCAGGTACTGCTGGCTGACCGCGACGAACCGTCCATTGTTGCCGGACACGAGCGGCTCTGTGGCCCATCCGCGGTAGACGCCGTCCGCGGCAGCCCAGTAGGGTACACCGACGATGCCGCTCACAGGCCCCTGCGCGTTCGTGTCGACCGTAATCCCCATCGGGTCCTCCTGTCCGCTGGCAACCGGAATAACCACCGAGTTGTTGGCATCGATAGCCTTGTACACCACGTCGCCGGACGATCGTGTCCAGAACATGCCATGAGTCCCGGCGGCGACGTAGCGTGCGCCATCCTGGTTCTCGGCGAAAACCTGCTGGTCATACTGTGAATTCTTGTAGAGGAAGAGGAGGATGGCCCCCGGGTCTCCTTGTTCGCCCTGGACCGCCACGTACAGGCCCTTGTCCACTCCCACGGCGACGCCGCGCGGGCCGGGCAAGAAGTTCGCGATGGTGACCAGGCTGCCCCCGGCTTTCGCGCTCGCCCACAGGGCGCCGTGGGCATCCCCGTCCCCCTCGGTCGTCCAGTAGATCATGTTGCTGTCCACCGCGATTCCGTGGGGCTTGTTCTGCCCGCTGGCCACGTTGATCGGCTGGCACTTGCCCTGCGCGCAATCGCCGCCCTTGCAGTCGTGCCCGCACGACCCGCAATGGTTCACGTCGTTCTGGAGGTCCGTCTCGCAGCCGTCGTCGGCCCGGCCGTTGCAGTCCGCATGGTCGCTGTCGCACGCGGGCACGCTGCCTCCGCTGCCCGCCGTGCCGCCCGTCCCCGCCGTGCCGCCCGTCCCCGCCGTGCCGCCCGTCCCCGCCGTGCCCCCGGTTCCCGCTGCTCCGCCCGTTCCCGCGTCCCCTCCCGTGCCCGCGTTGCCCGCGGCGCCGCCGCTCGCGTCCACGCCTGCATCACCCTCGCCAGACGCTACAG
>Ga0272446_1000297_pt1 | contig 80206 bp, 63 predicted proteins | sample YNPCB0061_FD_194587 | JGI IMG/M metagenome (GOLD analysis project Ga0272446, IMG submission 194587) | Hot spring microbial mat communities from Yellowstone National Park, WY, United States - YNP-CB-006-1 | ecosystem: Environmental > Aquatic > Thermal springs > Hot (42-90C) > Sediment | place... | reverse complement strand
CATGCCAGCGTGTAATCTAAATAATAAAATGCTTTTTTTGTTTTAAATTCCAATTAATTGTTCCTGATCCAAACGGTATAGGATATGGCTGATTGCCATATGATCCCTCATATCTTTTAAAAACAGGAGAGCTTAGTTGCTCAAGGCAGAATCTGAAAAAAGTTTTCCCTGCAACCAAAGTGATTGGCACAGGAGATAAATTTGCGATCTCCATTGTTAAATGCCCTGAAAATCCTGGGTCGACATCATGCGCAGTCACATGCACGAGGCAAAAAACTCGACCAAGGCTACTGTTTCCACTCACTCTTCCTTGATGGGAAAGCGGAAGTGTTACTTTTTCACGAGTAACTGCAAGCACGCAATCATGCTGTGAAAGAGTGATTTTTTTCGCTCTGACTGGGAACCCATATTCTATGGGAATCTTTTTACTCACATCAATTGAAAATGATGCTGGCTGCTCTCTACGAAAGGTCTGATGAGAAATTACGTAAAAAAATTCTCCAAGAGTTAAAGAAACATGTGACTCTCCAAGTTGCGAGGGAGAAAGATTGGGTTCAAAAACCAATCGCTTTTTTTTAATAAGATCCAAATAATCTTTTTTTGAAGTTATCATTGTATATACCTCCTTAGGTTAACTTGAAATCTGTTCTAGACTAATACATTCCTATTTTTCCGCAAGAAGCTGCTGAATCCAAATTGAAATATCTTGTGCTGTTGGAGAAACGCTACGATCTAATTCTGCAATAAATGAGGTAGCATCTATTTTAATATTATGTGCGGTAAGCACCCATTCTGCTAAATCTGGTCTCGGAAAATCATGAGCAATATGTACATTACAAATTGGTAATTCTTTGCTATCTCTTCCTGGTACAGTTATTAAATTATCCTCTTGAAATCGAGCTGCGATAGTAGTAAGCATACTCACTGTATCCTGAGTGAGAGTTGACAATAAAAGTGGTACATACTCTCCATAGCCAAGTTTAACTGGTATTGGTACGGAGATTTCTCTAATAATATTTTCTACATCTCGGCGTATCGCTTTACTTAAAGGAAATAACATATCATCCAGTGATTCTCTTAGTGCAGTATACATAGCCATATCTTGATTTTGCGCTGCTTCTCTTGTCCATTTTACAGCGCGTGAATCGCCACAACTCCACGCCATAGGCACAGCAACTACACGTAATTCTTCAGTTGAGTAGGCGCGTGATAACTCATCTTCGGTAGGCTGATGCATGAGTGCTTCAGCGAGCCAACGATCGCGTATCCCCCATCCAGCCGAAACATGACGCAGTAATGTAACAGTTGATTCAAATTCCCATTCATACTTCATTACAATGCGTGCCGCACGCAGTGCAACTTCAGGTACCCCTTGCGAAATTAAGGGTCGAAGAAAATCAATGAGCGCCGGATCGGTAAAATCAACAACCGCCTCGCATACAGCAATTTGTTGCCATGTTTTTCCAGATTCGCACCATTCTTTTAATCGCTCCCCCAGTTTTTCATCTTCCCAGTGGATCAATGTGCGTATTATCGCTCTTTGTTCTCGATGAGATTGAGCAGAGCTAAGTAATGCTTCAAGTTTAGGTATTATTTCTGCACGAGTGATACCAATGGCTGAAAAAGGGAGATGCGCAAGAGAGAACTTTCCTAAACTTTGAATTGCCGACAAACGTATTGCATTATCCGTTGCATCTAATGCATGAAAAAGAGGACGTAAAGTGCTCGGATCGCTAATTATTCCTAGTGTAGAAATTGCGGCCATTCGCACGGGGAGAACTTCTTTTTCATTTTTAAATATTCTTACAAGAGGCTCAACTCCTACTTTCGGTATATAGCGAGCTTCTGAAAACGCTTCAATCGCACGAATACGAGTGACGGGATCTTCTTCATCATAAAATTGGCGAAGGGCAGGTCCATAGGATTCTCTTGTTTGAATTGAAATGAAAAAACGTAGTACAATCAAAATTAAAAGAATATATGCTACGATATATATTTGTTGAGTAACACTAGTACTATCTTCAAATGAATGTAAGACGCTGAGTATTGCCACCGCGCTCATTCCACCAACTACTCCGGCATATTGAGTAAAAATTATATTCAGTCCGTGATGAATACGGGACGGAACTGCAAATAATACAAGTTGCAATACTCCATTTTGGAATACCACTAAATAATTTCTTATTGCTGCAACAATTGCAATAAACCAAGCATATGGTGCAAAAAAAAGACCAATGCTACCCAAACCAACAACATATAGAGGTACAAACAAACTTCTTGTAAGACCAAATCGTGTTCTAAGCCAATGCGCGGTAAATAAACTTCCAGCTAATGCAAGACCATGAAATCCCATTGTCGCAATCGACATAAAAATACTTAAATCAGAATATTCGGGATATTCTGCATTTGCTGCAATAGTTAAGATATAAGTAAATAATCTCTGAAAAATAACTGAGAGCGCTGCAGTTAAGATTACAGACAAAATTAGTTTATTATGTTTAATAAAGTGAAAGACACTACCTAATCCAGCGTCTTGCTGAGGGATGGAAACAACTTGTCCCGCATACAATTGCCATTGCCGTGCAGCTGGAATACTCGCAGCAGCAATTAAAATACTTACAATGATAAGAGAAATGACATGTGAAGGGTCAGGAAAAAGCCAAAGCACGAGACCCGAAAGAAGCCCCCCACATGGATAGGCTGCAATAATCCAATGGTTCCATTTTTCTGCATCATATGCAGTGAGTATGTCATGACGTGCAATAAGCACTAAACCAAGTACTGAGGTGACACCAATTGAATGAGTTAAGGTTAAAATTCCAACAAAAATTGCATGATTGAGGCTTATGAACGGTATACTTAAGATTAATCCAATAAGGGTAAGCCCGATTGTAATTCGAAGAGTAGTCGCAATTCCATATTTTTTTTGCCAAAAAGATAATCCAATTCCAATCAATGCCATTGTCCCGTATCTCGCTGCGTACATCCAGATTACTCCCACAGACCCGAAGTCTTGCACAGCACGAATTGTTGCAATATTCCAGACTAAAAAATCAATTATTCCAAACGCAAGCGTAGGCCCCACAATGCTCCATAACGTAATGAATTTATCGGATAAAACAGCAGATCTTTGGACCATTCCCAAAGTGTATCACAAAAATATTTACTAGAGATTTTTATCCGTGCAACATTGAAAGAAACTCTTCTTCTCCCACAATAGTAATAGATTTTCTTTTCGCCTCAGCGACTTTGCTTCCAGGGTTCTCTCCAACTACGAGATGTGTTACTTGTGAATGTAATGATGATGCCACTTTTCCACCTTGTGCGACCACCATCGATGAGGCGGTTTCTCTTGTCATACTTTTTAAAGTTCCTGTAAACACAAAGACTTTTTGAGTAAGTTTTTGAGATAAAATTTTATTTTGAACGGGGCATACCCCTACCTTTAGTAAATTTGAGACTGCGTTTTGATGGTGAGGATTATGTAGCCACGTCATAATCTCGTTTTTCATTACGGGGCCAATATCATGAATTTTATCAAAATCATTTTCCTTGGCATGCATAAATTTTTCTATGCTCCCAAAATGATCTGCAAGGTTATGAGCAGTAATGCTGCCAATATGACGTATGCCGAATGCAAAAATGAGTCTTCCTAAGGACGGAGTGCGTGCTTGTGCAATTCTATTAAGCAATTTATCAGCTGAAACTTCTCCAAATCGAGGAAGAGAAAGTAGATCCTCACGTCGAAGTAAAAATACATCAGCCCATTCATTTATTAAATCTGCTTTTAATAAAACTTCTATATTTTTTTCGCCAAGCCCTTCAATATCCAATGCACCCTTTCCAGTAAAGTGACAAAAATGTGCAAGGCGCTGCGCATAGCACTTTTTATTTTCACAATACAACGCGACTTCATTTTCTCTCTTTATAATTTTTGTTTCACAAATAGGACAATATTCAGGGGGAAGTATAGGATTCGCATTTCGAGATCGTAACCCTCGCACCACATCAACTACTTCAGGAATAATATCGCCCGCTTTTTGAATAACTACAGTATCACCTATGTGTAAATCTAATCTTTTTATTTCATCTATGTTATGAAGTGTTGCTCGCGACACTTTTGTGCCAGCTACATTTACCTGCACAAGTCTTGCAACAGGAGTGAGCGCTCCAGTTCTACCCACTTGCCAGTCGACCGCTTCAATTTGAGTAGTCACTTGTTCTGCAGGAAATTTCCATGCAATACCATACCGCGGCGCCTTACCCACTACCCCAAGAATTTTTTGTTGTGCAATGCTGTTAATCCAGACCACAATACCATCTACTTGAAAGGGTAATTGTTCACGAAGTACTTGGCACTGTGAATAAAATTTTTCAACTTCATCAAGCGAGCGACAAACTGCAACATGCTCACTCGTTCGAAAACCCCACTCAAATGCAATTTCATGTAGTGTGCTATGCAGTTCAGCAAGGTTTTCAGGCAGGACAATATCATATATAAATGTTTTTAAATCTCGAGATGCAGTTATTCGGGCATCATGTTGTCGCAATGATCCTACGGCGAGATTTCTTACATTAGCATACAGTGACTCTCCCTTCTTTTTTCGTTCTTCATTTATTTCATCAAGCGTTTTTTTTTCCATATACACTTCTCCTCGAACTTCTACGTCAGAGGGATACTCTCCTTTCAATCGTAAAGGAATAGACTGTATTGTTTTAATATTCGCCGTGACGTCCTCCCCTACTTCTCCATTGCCCCGAGTAAATCCAGAAACAAGAATACCATCTTCATATCGCAACCCAATTGCGAGTCCATCGATTTTTAACTCGCAAAAAAATGTAACCTCTGCCTCTTTTGGTAATAATTTCGAAATTCGAGCAACCCAATCATCCATATCTTTTCGACTAAACGCATCATACAGAGATAACATACGTACTCTATGGCGTACCTCTTTAAACCCTTCAGCAACAGTTCCCGCAACTCGTTGAGTCGGAGAATCAGGAGTGATTAATTCAGGATATTTCTCTTCAAGATCTGACAATTCTTTTTTAAGAGCATCAAGAGCTCCCTCAGATAACGAAGGGTGGCCAGTTACATGATATCGATACCGCTCGACATCAATCACGGTGCGCAATTGTTGCACACGAGCTCGAATTTCATTGGTAAGCATATAATAAATTTAGCATTTTTTGGAAAATAGTTTTATTGACAAAAGTCACATTTAATGAAAATCATTTGTTGCAGTTCAGCTAAAAAAGAAACAAAAAAGCTATTTTAATGTTCATACTTATAGTAAAGCATAAAATATTTTTTTGAAATCAAAACATTAAGAAACTTGTAGTACATATAGACAATTACCCAGAAAGGTATTTCAATTTCTTATTCAAGAGATTCTTCTGAAAGAAGATTATAATGAGTTTAAGATCAAAATAATATTTTGAATTTCTCCACGTGGGGAAAATTCTAATTTATTGATGTAATAGTAATTACTGACAATGGTTGACGATGGCTTTTTTTTCGGGCGTAGCGAGTCTTGTTCTTGAATTTTATTATATCAACTTTTTTATCACGATAATTTTTAGTAACAGTTGCACTGACTGAATTTTTGTCTGTCCCTAATTTAAAATCACCTACTGGACTAAATGTGGCGAGCACTGGCAAGGTAACTGAGGCTCCTTCTTCAGCCCCAACTTTTTCAACGGTTAAATATTGGCCTTCACGAACGATATATTGTTTCCCTCCTGCAACAATCACAGCAAGTTTCATAAGAAGTGAGTAATTAACAAATAGCTAAATAATCTTATCGAGCAGAACGTGATTCGTCAATGATCAAAGTGCGTGGTTTTCCTAGTTTACGCCATGCACCCGCTTCAATTTCAATAACTGTATCTACCTCAAATTCTGGCTGATATTTCTTTCGACCATTATCCGCAGGAACATTCTCAGACACTGAATGAATTACACCGTCTCTGACCCAAAGAATATCTAAAGGAAAATACATATCTTTCATCCAAAATACAGGTCGCGTTGGAGGGTCAAACGTAAAGATCATTGCCCAGCTTTTGGGTAACTCACGCCTTCCCGAAAGACCTAGAGATTGCTGTGCAGGAGTGTCGGCAAAAATTGCATGGTATTCGTGAGAAGGAAAGCGCACAGTTCCATGTCTGTATTCTTTCCAATCTGGAACTATAATTCCTTGCGGCTTCTCAATTTTAAGAGCACATCCCATACTAAGAAAAACGCAAGGGATGAAAAGTAAAAATAATAAAATAATACTTTTACTTTGAGCGATCATGTGCCCATGCAATAAATGCAGATCCCATGAATACTGCAAAAAGCAATAAAAATATTTTACCCAAAGGTGTTAATCCCAGTGATAAAACACCACAAAGACCGCCAAACACGACATATGAAATAGCTATTTTTGGAGCAGACCATCCCTTGCGTTGAAGTAAATGATGTAAATGCCCCCTATCAGGCTTGACCACACTTGATAGTTCACCAGACTGTACCCATCGCCGCGTAATGGTCCAAATTAGATCAAGTACTGGTAGCATAAAAACCAAAAGTGCAGTCATGAGTTTACTTCCTGAAGCTGTCGATATCCATGCCAAACTAAAACCTGCAGCCAAGGATCCCGATTGACCCAAAAAAAGAGAAGCAGGTGCCCAATTCCATATTAAAAAACCAATAAACGAACCCCCAATTCCTAAAGCAAGTAATCCAATATCAGGTTGCCACCAGCGTTCACTTGCAGTGAGCGCCGTAATTATGAGTGTACTTGCAACTGTAATGGATGCAACGAGACCATCTACACCATCAAGAATTTTAGTAGCAAAAGTTAATCCCCAAAACCATAATATAGTCAACAATAATCCAATAAAAACAGGGACCAAAAATAAATCACCTTTAATTGTGGTAAAACCTTCTATTCGAGTACCCGCGATAAATGTGACCGCTGCAGCAAACGCAACAGATATGAATTGAGAAGTCCATTTTACATCGCGCATATCATCTCTATATCCGGAATACCCAAGAATCAAAAGGCCTACCATAAAGCCAATTAATTTAAAAAAAGTGGCTCTATCTGCGGCGACCACCCACGCAATAATTGGCAAAATTATCACGAGAGACGCAATGATCCCCAATCCCCCAAGAAGTGGAACCGGGCCAGTATGGGTTTTTCTTCCTCTTGGTGTATCAATGATTTGTCTGCGGAGTGCCCATGCGCGCGCTACACCGCACAAAATCCAAGAGATGGCCGCCGTCAAAACTAAAGTTGTTCCTCCATATAAAGAGTAAAAACTTAGTGATTCAGGATGCCACATACTACAAGATAAGTGTGAGGTAAAATTTATACATTGGCAATATTATGCTTAGATTGAGCATCAAACCAAGACTGTAACAACACCGCTGCAGCACTCGCATCAACTCGAGATAAGATAGGTCCAGATCTACGCGGATTCGCGATTACCCCTCTAGGTGGAGTAGGTCCGGTAGCGCGCAATTTAGTACCTAATTTGCTACTCATTCTCTCGTCTACACGAACATACGTGATTGATTGCGCATTACACCAATGATAAAATTTTGATTCGGCGTTTTTCCACTTATTTGAGGGCTTTCCCCCACCGCCATGCAAAGCAAAAGGGAAACCTGCTACGATAAGACAAATATTTTCTCTTCGACAAAGCATTTGTAATTCAGAAATACTCGACTCATCCATCGGAATAACAGTAAGGGGCATCGCGATTGCGCCATATCCTAATGCTACTCCAATATACTTCTCGCCCCAATCAATCCCTAAATATGCACTTTTACCACCACGATCCATCATCTTCTGGGAAATCTTCGCTTGTGGTAATAATGTACGGACCATGTAACTTAGAGTGATACAATACCGTATGTTCGTAATGCGCACTCGGACTACCATCGGCAGTAACAACATCCCATTGATTGCGACCTAGACGTACACGTTCAGTTCCTAAAGTAATCATCGGCTCTATAGCCAAGATTTCACCTTCACGAATTAACGGACCAAAATGTGGTGAACCATAATTTGGAACTGTAGGTTCTTCATGAACCGCTCGTCCGACTCCATGGCCAGCAAAATCCCTAACAATTCCATAATTTCCACTTTTTTTAATATACGTCTGAATCGCATACCCTATCACTCCTACTTTTTTTCCGGGCATTGCTGCAGATATACCATGATGTAAAGATTCCTCTGTTACCTTCATTAATGATTTAATTTGCTTTTTTACTTCTCCAACTGCCACTGTAGTTGCCATATCGACATAAAATCCATCACGTTCTAAACCTATATCTAATCCCACACAATCTCCTTCTGATAAAACTCTCTCGTCAGGAATACCATGAACTACAACCTCATTTGGAGAGGTACAAAGTGCTCCTGGAAAAGGGGGTGTACCATATCCCAAAAAAGAGGGGCGCGCGCCTCTTTTTTCTATTTCTTCGCGCGCCTTTTCATCGAGCTCACGCAATGTGATACCAGGTCGCACCATTGCAACTACCGCATTCAGAGCGCTCGCTAAATCCTTACCACAGCGACGTATTAAGATGAATTCTTCTTTTGTTCTAACTACCATAATTATTTTTTGTTAGATGATAGCACATCAATTTCTTTTTGGATTTGCTCATCTGAAATTGGAGTAAATAATGGAGACAGGATTTTTCGCGAATGCCCACGTATATCTCCACATGATTCCCACACTGGAGGCATTTCAAAAGCATTAAGAATTTTTTCTGAAGAAAAAGGAATAAAAGGGTAAAGTACACGTGCGCAATCAATAATGGCGCCCCAGCACTCGCTCAAAACTGCATTTGCTTTTTCGGGATTATTTTTACTTAATTTCCATGGCTCATGTGCGTTTATAAATTGATTCATTTCATACACCTTCTCTAAGGCACGTTTTTCCGCCTCTCTAAAGCGAAGTTTTTCAATAGACTCTCCGATCTTTTCAAAAAGACTAACACGAGACATTCTCTGTTCATCAAACTCATCAGAATGATGAGTAGGAACTAATGAAGGAGAAATTTTTTCTGACATTGCCTGAACTCTATGCACTAAATTTCCCCATGCTCCTACCAAGTCATTATTAACTCGGATTTGAAATTCTTTCCAAGTAAAATCCGCATCTGCAGTTTCAGGTCCTGAGACAACAAGGTAATGTCGTACAAAATCAGCATTATATTTTTCTAGCATATCATCCGCCCATACTGCCCACCCACGTGATTTAGAAAATTGCGCCCCTTCCAAAGTCAACAGCTCAGAAGACACAATGGCATCAGGCAAATGTAATTCCCCACTTCCCATTAACATTGCCGGCCAAATAATCGTATGAAAAGGAACATTGTCCTTTCCGTGAATGTAGTAATGGTATGTCGGGCTTTTTGAATCCCACCACGCTCGCCATGCATCAGGAGTTCCTGCATCTTCAGCCCATTGTTGTGAAGCTGAAAGATAACCACATACTGCATCAAACCATACATACAAGCACTTCCCTTGATACCCCGGAAGCGGGAGGGGGATACCCCATTCTGAATCTCGAGTAATTGCTCTTTCAGGCAAACCTTCCTCAATTAAATTTTGAGTAAATTGAATTGCATTCCCACGCCACATTCCTGGTGACTGTGCAAAAGCGCGTAATCGGTCATGAAACGCTTCTAGTCGTAAGTAAAAATGTTCTGAGAGTCGCCATACAATTTTTTCTCCAGAAATTTTGGCTCGTGGATTGAGTAGTTCTTTAGGTGTCAGTAAATTCCCACAATTATCGCACTGATCACCACGCGCACTCGCATAGCCACAATGTGGACACGTACCTTCAATATATCTGTCTGGCAAAAATCTTTGAGTCAAGGGAGAATAAGGCAATTCTTCAGATTTTTTTACAAGATATCCTTTCTCAAATAATTTCAAAAAAATGTCTTGAGCCACCCTCTTGTGGGTGGCTGTCATCGTTGTGGTATAGAGATCATAGGAAAATCCAAGTTTATTTATGAGAACTTCTTTAAAAACAGCATGATATTTTTCAGCGACCTCACGAGGTGAGATCCCCATGCTCTCTGCAGTCACTAATATCGGAGTACCATGACAATCACTTCCTGATACATATAAAACTTTATCTCCTTTGGCGCGATGATATCGTGCAAGAATATCACCCCCTATTAACCCAGCAATATGACCGAGATGTGGCTTACCATTTACATATGGCCATGCAGCACCAATATAAATATGCTTACTCATAAATATATTCTACAAGTGTTTTTCTCTTTTACGTGCCAAAAGAGTAAACCCGCAGTTAGCGTAAGCGAAAAGTATTAAAATAGCTCCGCAAGTTTTGCAGGATTTCTTTTCAATGTCTTCCAACCTCGCGCAGATATAGGAACCCTTACAGGTGCGCCCGTTTTCGGGTTAGTAAGTGTTCGTGTAGTGAGATTCACTTTTACACGTCGCTTTGTTCTCCTTTTTGAGTGGCTCACATTGTTGACAATTCCACCATGGCTACCAGTGACAAAACAAGTCTTGGGCATATATCAATTGCTTTAATACACTACTTCACTATTAAGATTTTGGCAATACGCTACTTGAGACTAAATGTTGCTCTGATAGTTGCCATTACCTCTTTATCAATAGTAGAGGTATCATATGAACCATAATCATTAATATCAACAGAATTTGGCTGCAATACTTGAATTACACCAGAGTTTGCTGTCATTAGAGAGCCTATCTTCACACCCCCCGCATCAGCTACTTGCAATGCTCTTGCTTTTGCATCGACAATTGCTTGCGCTAACAAATCACGACGTATTTCCGCAAGTCCTGAATAATAGTACTCAAGTTGTAATGTTGTGGCATTTACCCCTGAATCAAAAAGAGTGCTAATTTTTTGAGCTGTTTCAGCAACTTTTTTTACTTTTGATGTTTGGACGGTAACGGTTTGTCGCACCATATAATCATTTATTCCATCAAAAACTGGTTTGTAGACTTGGTCGGTAAAAACAGGAGAAATTGTGATTTCATCTTGAGTAAACCCATTTTTTTCCATGAATTTATCTATTGTTTTTATATCATCAGATACTCGATTTGAAGCAGAACGCAAATCTCCCCCTGTGGTGATACGAGAAGCTTGTAATACCCATTTTGCCGTATCAGAGGTTACCTGTTTTTTTGCAGACCCAGTAACCGTAATAGCATTATCTGCATTTTTCCCAATTAAAAAAACATATGATCCAATGCTTGAGGAGACAATGAGTGCAACACCAAGAATAAATGCGGGAAAAATTTGATATAGGTTCAATTCTTTCTTATCTCCCCTACATGTGCCAGTACATGAAGTAGACGTTGGTTTTGCTATTGAAGAGCTGATCTGTTCTTTAGGACTTTCTTTAGTTGACATAAAACAGTCTAAATTATTAATGCTAATATAAAGATTTTACCTTGTTTTAAAAAAATGTCTATTAAGCACCAAAACGTCTTTTTCGATTTCTAAATTCCAAAAGCGCATCATGTAATTCTGCAACTCCAAAATCAGGAAAATGAACAGGTGTAAAATATAGCTCAGCATATACTGACTGCCATGGCATAATTCCTGAAAGTCTCTGTTCCCCACTCGTACGTATAATCAGATCAGGGTCGGGAAGGCCTGCAGTATCAAGAACGGTATACAGAATATCTTCATTTACTGCACTTGCAGAAAATCCTTGTTGATTAAGTTTTTTTACTGCCCTAAGAATTTCATCCCGTCCACCATAATCAACAGCAACAGTTAAAGATGTTTCGCTCCATTCTTTGGTAAGACTTTCCCACTTTTCTATCACATGTACTAATGAATCAGGTAAACGATCACGACGTCCAATATGTCGAAATCTTACTTTTTCTCTCACAAGTTGCGGACCGAATCGCTCAAGACCCTCTCGAAAAATTTTTAATAAAATTCGAACTTCTTGATTTTCGCGTTTCCAGTTCTCGGTTGAAAAACCCCATAAAGTTAAATGAGGTATTTTATACTCTCTAAACCGTTGAATTACTTCTTCGAAATTTTTAATACCAGCTCTATGTCCCTCCCAAGGCGCAAGTCCCCTTGATTGAGCCCAGCGTCTATTTCCGTCTGGAATAATCACCACATGATGCGGAAGACGATGAATTTCCCCAGTGAGTTCTTTTGTAAGATTTTTGAATGCATGTACCTGATCAAAAATAAAAGAGCCACGACGAATAACTTCAAACCGTTCAAAATTAGGTATATTTTCTACTACAAATCTATATGAAAGACTGTCAATTCGAGCCAGAGGTGATGCACGATGTACCCACGCAAGGAACTGTCGTAGTGCGTGCTCTGCACCGATTGCAATAATCTCAACCGTACCATCAGATAGGTTCTCAGCCTTACCTTTAATTCCAAGGCCGTCGGCAAGTTTCTTACAACCTGAGCGAAAATGTACTCCTTGCACTCTTCCTTTAATTTCTATTTGAATACAACTTTGTTCATTCATAAATATTTTAGATACTATATCTTGTCGGTTTTTTTGTGAAATTAAAAACTCGGTAAGACCGAGTTTAGTATCCCTCGCGAATTATCAATGCTCTAGTCGTAATTAATTCCTGCTCCAATACTAAGGCCAATAATAAGACAAAGCCTATAAGAATGGTCATAGAGTGGCACCGGTACCATGGGGCAACCGCAACGTGTCGCGCACACGCGACAGTGATTTAAGTTGACTAGATAAATTGATTTGTTAGAGCAAATGTGTCCACGAGGGATAATTAAATAATACCTTTCTTGTAAAAAACGGCAATGTAATACTTACAGATATACACAAACTATTTCTTTAAAGTAAAGGTAGTATATTGAGGTTGATGTGAAACTAATTCCTCTGGCTTAAACCAAACCGCAATTTCTGACTCAGCCTCTTCAGGTGAACCCGAAGCGTGAATCAAATTAAATATCCCAATTCCATGGTCGTCCGCATGCTTATACGATACGTGGGCATAATCACCACGAATAGTTCCAGGCTGTGCCGCCTTTGGCTCCGTTGCACCGATCATTTTTCTGACCACTTCAACTATCTCTACTCCTTCAAGTGCGATTGCAATAATTGGTCCAGATGTGAGAAGCTCAATCATCATTTCACGCACTTTCTCTCCACGTCTTTTTGCAAGATCTTCAGTGTAATGGCGTGCAGCTGTATCTTTTTCAGAGATAATTAATTTAAGGCCGATCATCGTAGAGCCAATTCGTTCGAAACGAGTAATTATTTCTCCTACAATGCCTCGATGAATCGCATCAGGTTTTAATAAAACTAGAGTTCTTTGCATACTCTTACTGTAAAGTGAAACTTAAAATATCGCAAATGGACTCCATCCCCATACCCATAGAGGAGGGCACCCTACCCATACCTTGATTCCATCAGAGGCAATACAAATATCACCATCTTGGTCAGTACGATAATAAGGAATTTTATTTTTTTTAAGACGCATTAATGTTGCTTCATGGGGATGCCCATAGCGATTTGCCTTTCCAGAACTAATTACTGCAAATGATGGCTTTAATTTTTTCAATAATTCATGGCTTGTTGAATATTTACTTCCATGATGACCTAACTTAATTAAAACAAATTCTGGTAATTCTTTAGGAAGAGAATCAAGTGCGTATTTTTCCTGAGCTTGTGGAGCATCTCCTCCAAGCCACACTCCAAAGCGTCCATATGTAAGAAAAAGAATGAGCGATTGCATGTTCTGGTCATGAGGCGTTTCTAAAGTCACTGGAGGCCACAGCACTGTACAGTTTTTTTCCCATCCCTTACATGCACCAAGATTTGCCTGAACATGCGTATCGGTAAAACCAGCAATCCATGAGGCATACTCTTGACTCATTTTACCTCCCGTAAAAATTGTAATTATCTTAAATGCGCGTTGTAATGCAAGACCACCTCCAAAGTGATCTTGATGAAAGTGAGTGAGCCACCAATGAACACCGTCTCTTTCATGCGGAGGTATATGTTTTCTTACGCAATCCGCAGCATGCACTTCATCAGGCCCACTATCAATTATTTCCCATGATCTTTGCGGCCAGCGAATTAGTATCATATCACCTTGCCCTACATCACAAAAAACAATTAAAGCCTTATCTTTTTCGTGAATACGAAAGAATTTTTGATACCATAATATACCAATGTAGGTGACTAAAAGACTAAAAATAATAAGTACTACAATATATAGTATTTTTTGCATCTTACTTCCAAGAATATGAAGCAAAAGGCACCATGGAAAAGATATGGACCATTTCGAGAAAAAAATTTGCCCCAATAGTGATTGGTGCAAGAATAAAGGATGAGCCTGGTATATCACTCAGTAAAATTGCACACATAGTCCCTGCCATTAGTAGAGGTATTGACCATCCCAGCACTAAATTCGCAAAAGGGGCGATTATTGAGATTGTCTGAAATTTCAATGCCGCATAGGGAATAACCAGGGTAGACGCAGACATAGTCTGCACAAGTGAGGCTCTCATTTCCCATTTCTCCGGAACAAATGAAAGAATTTTTTCCCACTTTTCTCCTAAAGTTATAATCCCCCATGTTGCTAAAAATGAAAGATGAAACCCTATATCATACCGTGCTACTGCCGGCGCACTGCACGCCATAACTGCAGCTATCCACCATAAGCAACGAAGTGGGTGTACTTGAAAACCAAAGGATGAGAAAGTCCATTGCATAAGAGAAGAGAGACTCGCTCGAACTACAGGGGCACCTGCCCCAGCGAGAAATGAAAAAAAGAGAGCTCCTGGAATCAGGATGCCCAAGCGTGAAATAGGATTAACATTTTGAAAGATTTTTTCTGCAAAAGTTGCTAAGAGTGATACATTAAATCCTGAAACTGCAGTCAAATGCGCCAATCCCGTTCTACGAAAATCTTCTTCCCATTCTTTTCCAAGACCATTTCTTCCTGCCCACACTATTCCTTGCAGAAAACCTGAGGCTGGATAAGGAACAATTTTTTGCACTCTTTCACGCATCCATATATCAACAGAGTTCGCCCAATTCCATATAACTCCACGCAAGGTAGGAAATGGGGAGATAATTTCCCATGTGTTTATTTTTAAAGACCCTTTTGGTCTTGCTGGCCGCCACGGTTCGAAACGTGTGTGCTCCCAGACTCCACACCCTTTGATTTTAAAGTTAAATTTAGGTGCCTCTCCTAATCCATGCAATGAAATCACGCCTTGAAATGTTTGAAGGGGAACATTCCACTTACCTCCCTCAAATTGAGGAGCTCTCACTATGTACCCTTCAATACATTTTGGAGTATAAATGGTGGGTGGACGTGCAAACCATCCACAAAAAAAGCCAAAACTCATCCCAGATAATATCGCTATTCCAATTTGGAATCTCCAAAGTAAAACAAAAAAAATAGTTCCTCCTAAGAGTAAAAGTATAACTAATTCTGGTGCAATTCCGATTATCGCACCAGCAATAGCACTTATACAAAATACAGTACCTCGAGAAATGTGCATTACTTCACTATGACAGGGTGAAGTGTACTACAGGACTTTTTTAAAGTATTTTTTTGTCAGCTATGACACATTATTTACTTGTTGAAAAGTAAAGCGTGCATGTTGCTCAATCCATGGCCAAATGTCACCCTCCAAAACTTTATCAGGATCTGAAGATTCAAATTCTGTTCTATGATCTTTGCATAGTTTATAAGGTTGCAAAACATACGAACGAATTTGACTCCCCCACTCAGGTGAATGAAACTCGCCTCTTAATGCGCGCTTCTCTGCTGATAAGGAATCCAGGTATTTTTGATGGAGTCTCCCTCGTAACACTTTTAAAGCAGTTTCTTTATTTTGTTGTTGAGAGCGCTCATTCTGACATTGAACTACTATACCCGAAGGAATATGGACCAAACGAACGGCAGAATAAGTAGTATTTACTCCTTGTCCCCCATGACCGCCTGCCATAAATGTATCAATTCTGATATCTTCCGGCTTAATTTCGACTTCTTGTAATTCGTCCAAAACCGGTGTCACCTCGACAAGTGCAAAAGATGTATGTCGCGCTGCTGCTGCATCAAAAGGTGAAATACGGACCAAACGATGTGTACCCGCCTCGTGTTTAAGCCAACCATATGCATCGGGTGCATTGATTTCACATAACACACTTTTAATACCTACTTCTTGTCCCATTGAAATTTCAATTATTTTCATCGGCCACCCCTCTTTTTCGCAAAATCTCTGATACATACGATACAGCATTTGTGCCCAGTCTTGCGCTTCCGTTCCACCAGCTCCCGCGTGAATTCCAAGGAGTGCGGGGAGGTGATCGTACTTTCCATACAACAATGTATCTCTATCCCACTCTGACAGAAGTAAACTGACTTCATGTGCTTCTTTTTCCCACTCTAAAGCCAACTCATTATCGCTTTCTGCAATTGAGAGTATCTCACCTAATGCATCAATTTTTTTTTGTGTAGCATCAAATGCCTGTATTTTTTTGTCCGCATGACCAAGTCGTACTTGTAAGGCACGAGCACTCTCTGGATCTCTTGACCAAATATCTCCCTCTAACAATTTAATGCTTTCTTCTCTTTGCTTTTGCCATCTTAAATATTCCCCGTCAAAGTAACCTCCTTAAACCCGCCCACTGTGCGAGAATTGAACGATATTGAGTGGCTATCGATTCGACATTCATAAATCTAAATTAGCATGATTTATTTTTGATCGAAAGTTCCCAGTGTAGCTGTAATATCTAACTCTTTTCCATTACGCCATACATGCAATTCAATTTTTTCCCCAGGTGAAAGACGTTGAATTACACGCGCTATTGTAAATGATTCATTGAGCGCATTTCCATTTGCCGTAATTATGATATCACCTTCACGAAGTCCAGCTCGGGCTGCGGGGCTATTCGGTTGAACTGCTGGCTGACTATTTCCATTTGAGACTAACTGATTTCCAGCAGGACGTCTGATCCCATCAACTATTTCTTCTGCTACGGGAGCAAAACGAATTCCTAAATAAGGGCGGATTACTTTCCCTGTAGTTATTGCAGAATGAATTACCTGAATTGCTGAGTCAATAGGAAGTGCAAAACCCACCAATTGCCCATTAGATGATACTGCCGTGTTTATTCCAATAACATTACCTTGTAAATCAAGTAAGGGCCCGCCAGAGTTTCCCGGATTAATTGCTGCATCAGTTTGTATCGCCCCTTCTAAGCGTTCGGAAGAACCAAGTCCTCCCGCAACAATTGTTCTTCCAAGACCAGATACAACACCTTTAGTCACTGTATTACCAAACTCACCAAGCGTATTTCCGATTGCAATAACTGTTTGACCCAATTTCAGATTTTCAGAAGAACCCAGAGGAAGCGCTTGTGCGTCAATACCGGGCACTTTGAGAAATGCTAAGTCATTCACAGGATCCAATCCCAATAGAGTAGCTTTAAATTCTTTTCCACTATGTGTGACAACGGTAAAATCTGCATTATTAAAATCAACCACATGTCGATTTGTGAGAATTAACCCTTGTGATTGATCCACCACAAATCCAGTACCACTCGATACCCTTCTTCTTGTAGTTTCAAGAGGTCCGGGTACGGTAAATCCGAAATCAAAAAAACCAAAATCTTCGAGTTGAGGAACACCTCTTCTTACTGCAATATCGCGATCTACCTGAATACTCACCACTGAGGGTACTGAAGCATTAACAACACGAAGAACTGCTTCTTCTTCAGAAACAGTGACAGGTGGAAGTGGATTAATTCTAGTGGTAACAGCAGGAGCATTCTGTTGTATAGAGTTTCGCCAAGGGAAGTCAAACTGAGGAATTGTGAATTCCCATGCATTGAGACGAGGAATTGAAAAAATGAATCCACCTATCATCACCCCACTCACAAATGATACTGCAATAACTAATGAAATTTTTGGGAGATGTCGGAAAAAATGCAGTGAGGAATGTATACGTTTATTCCAAAATGATGCTGAAGCAATAAGATGAGTTAGCATAGTGTTTTTATTCGATTGATTATACGTAATATTTATAGATATCTTTCACTTACTTTGCAAGACGCTTCCCCTACTTGCACATGCACTTCACCTCTTACATCAAGAGATAGGATATCATCCATTTATAATCCTGTAGATGTCTGTTCATCACACTCATCCTGTAACGGATCACATACATCAAAGCCAATGCCCGAACTGTTGTTACACTCCATATCAATATCGTACTTCGCAGACGCGGAGCATCCTGCAAGGATAACGACGATAAGCAACAACGATAGTAATCACATTTTATGATTTGTTATCAGATAGCTTCTCGATCTTCTTCTTTTCTTCCAGAGCTTTTCTACGAAACCAAAGGGAGATCCAATCATTGCTCGTACCGCTACGAATCACATAGATATTCAGCAAAGATTGCAATACTATTGCAAGCACAATCAAAGCTTCGCCTGCATTAGGCATCGCACTTGTTGTAACAAGAAGATAGGCTATGCCAAGAAGGACTAAAGCGTTCCCAATCAGAGCGATTATTCTCATATACACAGTTTATCACCTCGTCTTTGTAATACAATACCTACTAGGCGAGAGGGGAACATTCTTATAATATATAACCATAGCACATTTATTCTTCCTCGGATTAAAGTTATATAGTCAAGAAGTTTACTTTATCACCTCTTTTTAGTTCAAGAGTGAGGCGGTGTTATTTTTTTGGTTTGTCTTCTTAATTTGTCTATTTCATCGACAAAAGCGCGTGGATCCTCCCATGCAAGATATACTGAAGCAAAACGCAAATAAGCAACTGGATCTAACCTTCGCAAATGATTCATCACAATGTCGCCTATTTGGCTGCTTGTAACAACATCTTCTTTTAATCTTGCAATATCAGTTTCAATTGAAAGAACTAAAGACTTAAACTGTCCCGCCTCCAAATTTCTCTTTTCAAGCGCCTTCCGAAGGCCTGCAACTATTTTTTCTCTATCATAGACTTCTCTCTTACCATTCGACTTTACTACCATTAAATCAAGAATTTCTAATTCTTCCGTTGTAGAGAAACGTGAGCTACACCTCAAGCACTCTCTTCTCCTTCGAATCGAAAGCCCGTCACCGGCCACGCGTGAATCAGAAACCTTCGTGTCATCAAATAAACACAAAGGGCATTTCATATATACATATTATGGATTACCTTTTTTTCTACGAAGAAATGCAGGAATATCGAGTTCATCGGTGGGGTCATTTGTCTCTTCAACTTTTGAAGTAATTCGCTTCATAAATAAAGGCACATCATTAGTCTGCATAGATGATACCGTGGGGACACGGGGCGCTGGGGACTCTTTCTGAGTTTCTTGAGTTGAACTTTGTGAAAGTTGCGCTGAAACTTCAGGGGTGTGTGACAATTTGGTAACTGAAGGGATAATAACTTGACGCTTCAAATTTGATTGCATAGAGCTATTAAAACCAGTTGCAACCAGAGTGACACGGATATCTTCACCTAGGGTTGGATCAATAGTAAGACCAAAAATTATAGAAGCATTTGGATCTGCAGATGCTTTAATTGCTTGCGCAATTTCATTTGTCTCAAATGCAGTAACATTTTGACTCCCAGAAATAACATAAAGTATCCCTCTCGCTCCTTCCATTGATTGCTCTAAAAGCGGACTTGAAATTGCTGACTGAGCAGCCTCTAATGCACGGTTTTCGCCACCTGCTTGACCAATACCCATTATTGCAGAACCCGAATTGCTCATTATAGTTCTCACATCAGCAAAATCAACATTAATTATTCCTGGAACAGTAATCATTTCAGAGATACCCTGCACACCTTGTCGCAATACATCATCAATTATTTTAAACCCATCTAATATGGGCGTGTTTTTCTCAATAATTGAGAAGATCTTATCGTTGGGAATGACTATTACACTATCAACTCTATCAGATATTTCTGCAAGAGCATCCTCAGCAATACGACGGCGCTGAGGACCTTCAAACACAAAAGGACGGGTCACTACCGCAACAGTCAATGCACCAAGATCACGTGCAATTTCAGCAACAACTGGCGCCGCGCCTGAGCCAGTACCTCCTCCCATACCGCAAGTGATAAACACCATATCTGATCCACTTAACGTTTCACGAATTACCTCAGCATCTTCAATTGCTGCTTCCCTTCCTTTCGATGGATCCATTCCAGCTCCCAGACCTCTTGTCGTGCGAGTACCTATCTGAATTCGATTTTGAGCTTGACTCTGTGCTAAAGCCTGCGAGTCGGTATTGATTGCAATAAATTCGACTCCACGTATTTTCGCTTGAATCATACGATTTATTGCGGAACCACCAGATCCACCAACACCCACTACACAAATTCGTGCGGTAAGATACGCTTCTGCCCGAGAAGGTGGTACTGAAACAATTCTCGAAGACTTAGCTGGCATAGTTGCTATAGGTTAGCTTACGGAAGCAAGTTCTTCAACCATTGTACAACTGATTGCGCTTTTTGGGCGACAGTACCAAAACTCTGTGATGTGGAAATTCCACTTTCTGGTCGAACAACATCACGTGCGGCCCATAAAATCAAACCAGCTGCAGTTGAAAATGCCGGATTAAATACCCCCTCAGTGATACTACTGATCCTGATAGGAGGAGTGATGCTTACAGGGAGAGAAAACCATGACTTCGCTGCATCAACAAGTCCAGGTAATTGACTTCCTCCTCCAGTCAGTACAATGCCGGCAGGAATATGTGACCCGATATTTGCATTATCTAATTCTGCGCGCACGAGAGAAAAAATCTCTTCTAATCGTGCTTGAATGATTTCAGCTACTTGTTTTCGGGGTACCCTCTCTCTCTCCGCAGGATCATAATCAGATAGTATTATTTCATCCCTTTTTGAAATAATGTCTGGCAATGCAGTACCTTGATTTAATTTAATTTGCTCTGCAACATCAATTGCTATTCTAAGACCAATTGCTATGTCAGAAGTAATATGACCAGAACCAACCGGAACTACACCTACATGCAAAAGATCTCCTTCCTGATAGACGGCAACACCCGTTGTCGCTGCACCCATATTTATTACTGCAACACCCAATTCCTTTTGTCGCTTATCAAGACACGCTTCACCTGCTGCTAATGCAGACAAAACAATATTATCAATATTAACTCCTGCACGATACACAGCCTTTGAAAGATTCTTTAATTGATTCGATAAGACTTCAATTAGTAGTACATCTGCTCGAAGGCGAACTCCTGACATACCAATTGGATCTTTAATTCCAATTTGATCATCAACATGATACCCACGAGGGATTACATTAATTATCTCATAATTCGGGGGAATGGAGACAGTCTGAGCATTTTGTAAAACTCTCTCAACATCTGACTCAACAATCTCTCCATCTGCCTTACCCACAGCAACTACCCCATTAGATTTTTGTATGTTTACTTGGTGACCTGAAAAACTTACCATTACATTTTCAACAGCTACGCTCGAGACACGCTCAGCCTGTTCAATGGCGATATTAATACTAGTAACTGCATCCTCCAAACTAGTGACCGCCCCTTTATGTATTCCTTCAGATGGCGTAGAAGTTGCCGCGAGCACTTGAGGAGTACCATCAGCTTGTAATTGAGCAACTACAAGACGAATGTGGCTAGATCCAATATCCAGACCTGCGAGTACAGTTTCTTTAGACATGAGTTATTGTGGTTATCTGAATTATACTTCAATTTAAAAAAATATGAAAATCAAAAAGGAGCACTATCCCATCCAGCCATTTTATCTTGCAATGTAAACATTTTTTTTGCCTCTTTCTCGCTTCTTTCATGATCAAATCCAACAGTATGTAATATTCCATGTGCAATGAGACGCGCCATTTCTTTTTTAAGAGGAATATTAAATATATACGCTTGACGAACAGCCTGTGGAACACAAATCAAAATCTCACCAATTCTTTCATATCGAAAGGATAACACATCTGTAGAATAATTTTTACCTCTATATGTGTAATTAAATTTTTTCATTTTATGATCTCCTATAAATACAAAACTAAATATCTTAGGGGACTTTTTAAAATATTTTTTTGGAAGACGGACAAGTATTTTAGTAATAAAATTTTTATTTAACCATTTTGGTAAAGACTTAACTGTAACAGAAATCGAGATTTCAAACATCATGATGAAGATACATCTCCATTGTTAGTAGTTTCCGCCTCATTTTCATTTTTATCTAAAGTGGTTTCACCTTCTTCTGAAACATTTTCTTGAGACAAACCTTCATCTGGTTGCCCAGATATTATTGTATCATCAACAACACCTTCCTCTTCTGATAATTCATTTGTTGTAGTTTGATTCACTGAAAGCGCAGAAATTTCTTCACTACGCAAGGTTCGTTGTGATCTTTGGGCTATTTCCCAAGTAGATAAATAGTGTGCAATAGTGCCCTCTGCAGGTTGATAGCGCCACCCAAATGCGCTGTCCCCTTCACGCCAGTAAAATGTTGATCCATCAAGAGAACGAATTGCAGGAAACCCGCGATATCGCCACTCACGCATACTTCGAATATCACCACCAATTGCTGCAAACCATTGTGCAATTGTTGGTTGGGTTATTTTTGAAACAGTAAATTGCATAAACTCTTGTGAGTCTGGAAATGTAAACACTATTACACGTGTGTCTCCATCTTCAAATGCATCAACATTAACTTTTTTAGGGATAGTAAAGGCAACATTCGCCGCTACATCTGCAACTTCGCGTGCTGCTGAAGACGTAAGCAGTCGAGCAGGAGCATAATTGTCGGGAGCGTATCCATTTCTTATTTCTCTTCCATCTTCGTAGCCATCGCCGTCTGTATCCCATTTATTTACATCAGCATTCCATAAAACTTCTTCTCTATCTGATAAACCATCATTGTCGCGATCGAAACCAGCTTCTAATTGATTTAACAAAGGATCTGTAATGATTGGGGGAAACAGAGAGCCGGGTGGTGATATTGTGGTGTCTTTCTTTTTAGCAAACCCAAGATAAATTGGTCCATTTGGAAATCTATTTGATTCGATCAAAACCTCATTTCTATTCACCTCCACTACTGACTTACCGAAGATTACTGGACCAGTTGGTGTGAGCTCAAGGACTCTTAAATCGTTTTCTAATTTTCCTTGAGGAATATCCGTTTCAAAATAACTTATGGTGAGACCAATCGGACCAGTAAACATTGCGCCTTGAGGAGAAAGAACATATCCACCGAAAAATGCATCGGGTAATGTAGTTGTCTCTGCTCTGTATTCAGGTGTTTCTTGAGGTAAGGAGTTTGATGGTATTCTTACCCTCAATACACCTAAACTTCTTCCTTGCAAATCTCTTGCTTCTATAGAAAGACCTATATCATTGCGAGTAATGGGAGCAGTGATAATTTGAGGTTTCTCAACAACAACTGGGTTCTTTCGATACCACCATGCTATCCCAGCACCTGCAAATACTGTCGAGAGCATTACAACCCCTACAAAAAAGACAACCCGACGCGTCATCTTCTGTTCAGGTAAACTATTTTCTTGTGTTAGTTTTTTTTTGTCTTCAGGAGCTCTTTGAGTACCTGATGAGGGAGTAACTGGTGGTGTGGTTTGCTTTTCTTCTTGGAGATCTTTAAAAGGGCGCGGCGCTACCACAATACTTTTTGGCATTAATATAAACCTCTCATTTTCAATTTTAATTTCCGGAGTATTCTTTTTTTTGTTCATCAGCGAGCAGAACAATTGTCAGGGCGAGGAGTGTTCTCAGAGAGACGAGCAAACTTTTCAAGCGGGTCAAAACCATTACATAGTTCTGTGAAGTCAGAAAAAGTATCGTCATCTGTGTCAGTTTTGCATGGGTTTGTTCGGTATATATTTACCTCATCACGGTCGATGAGTCCATCCCCATCGGAATCTTTCGCATCATCCGGAGGTATCGACACCTCAGAAAAAAATAAACCGATACACCGAGGCACATCTGAACCTGGAGCGCTAGCAGTAACATCTTCCTTTGTTTCTCCTGGATTGAGCGGAGGTAAATTTTCTTCACTTGGAAGAGGGGGGACTTGACCAAAAGGCGCATCACCGACGATCTTTTCCTGCTCCAAGAGAGGAGAAGGGGGTGGTTCACTGGACGCAACAGACTCTTTAGGGGTCGCTGTTTCCGGGGTTTGAATAATGGGAGTGCTTAACTTTAGATTTGTTTGTGTCTCCAAACGACTCAATATATATGTTACCGCACCAACTACTGCAATTACAACCGCAGCAATTCCCCCAACTAGTAGCCATTTCTTTCCCTTACCCGTGTCCGGAGCAAGCGCAGCTTGCATTACAGGAGTTTCTTGCTTATCTATAGGTGAAAAAATGTCTTCTGGCTTCGATTCTTGTGTCTGAGAGTCAAACATATGGGTTACAGTGATGTTATGTCTAAAGAATATCACAATTCTCAGTTTTTGGCGACTACTGAGATGACAAAGGTGATACGGAGTTAATGTTAACTACCCAAGGCGTAGATTCGTCTTCGGGAGTTGGTGGGACAGTATAATATTTATTCCCGATTTTTAACGAATATCCACAAACTACATTACCATCGATAGCTTGTGAACTGATGACTGGTAATGGTCCCACTGTAACTACATCGTTCTGGATCACTCTACTATAATTCTTAATTTCTGGAGGATCCGAAGAAACATTGGTCCTCGGCATTCTTATAGACAAGTCTACTTGCCCACTACTTAATCCAGTAATTGTTAAATTACGTGGTAATTTTCCAGAAGTTGCGCAGGAAATAACTTGACCAGAGGAACAACTTGATCGACAAGCTGATCCACACGAGGGTAAAGTTCCGTTGCTGCATCTATCTCCTGATAATGTAGGATCAAAGGACCTATCGCACTCCTCGAGAGGATATTGTATGATTCCATCTCCACAAAATCCGCCGCATTGCGCATTTAATGATGTATCTATCGGTATCCCATTCTCATATTCTATAGCATCAAAGGTACAATTTGGGGAGCAAGATTGCATCTTCGCACCTCTCCATTGAGTACTATTTCTAAATCGAGCAGGGATACGACGATATGTTCCATCTCCATCTAGGTAGTACCTGCGGGCTGAACACATATTTCTCGTATCGCCAATTTCACATTGTTCTTGCGGAGCCTGCACAAGCCCATCTCCGCAAAAAGTTAATGCATTGTCATATATACCACTTCTCGCCGCGGCAACACTCGCAGGATCTGAACACTCAGTAATAAAAAACTCTACTCTAGAAATGTTAGTGCCTGGCCATTTTTGATCAAAGACATCAATTCCCCATCGCATATTCGGGTTTTCTAAGTTTGTTGCAAGTTGAAATCGTTGTGGGTTCAAGGCACGATATACATAAATGCGAGAATTGAAAGGGCAAGCAAACGTTTTTTTAGATGGACTCCAACAGGTTTGAGGATCGTGGCCTGGACAAGGATCTGGCGCTACATTTGCGAGCATTTCATAGTCTCCAAAATTCTCTTTACGTACCGAAAGAAGCGAAGTACCTGTGCTTATTGTTGACAAAGGTTGTTGACCAAGCACAATCACTTTTCCTCCTTGATCGATGAATTTTCGAAGCAGGCTGTCAGTGAGGGGGAGATTAGGATCTGCAAGCTCCTGTGGAATCATATCTTGGGCAAACACAAGAGTAGTTCCATTTTCTAGCTTATTTTGAATTATTGCTTGTGCGATTTCAGTTGCTGACAAATTTCGGGCACCTCTCTCTACAAGGTACTCATTGAGTCCTGCAGCAAAAGAATCACTCTGACTAGGATCAGAATAGCATTGGTTATCAATTACGACTCGCAATGGAGGATTTGTAGAACGTGAGGGTTGCGTCGGATCAAAATGCACTATCACCGACCCCTCCTCTCTTGATCGAAACACCGCACCTCCCTGTATGCGACAGGTACGATTGGAAGAAATAATTTCCTCACCATTCCATAGAGTTCGTTTTGGGATGAAGGTTCCGTCACGCTGATTTTCTTCAACGATTCGAATATTTCTAAATTCTGAACGCACTGCACTGCTCACGTCACTTTCTTCCCGTACTAAAATACGGTCAAATACAAAATTAGGTTCTAATCTTATACGAACCGTACGCCACGTTGTATCTGAAATTGGTGGGGGTGAAAAAGGATAAAATCCTGTACCCAAAATAAATCCTGGCGAAAGTAGGTGTAGATACGCAGTGCAGGGACCATTCACACACCTTCCCTCATATTCAAAATATTGATGTGCCCCCACTGTTTGAGGATTTGAAAATTGATAAAAACTTTGTGCGAAAACCACGTTCCCCCCCTCGACACCTCTCGAGGCGACACGTAAAACATTAGGTCTACTTGCTGCATTAGATCCACTTGTTGTTTCACATTTAAGGCCGGTATTGAGACAAATATCTTTATACCATTTTTGACGAGTAAGTACATCTCCAGGAACTGGGGAATCAAAAAGTCTAGTAATGACTCCGTTTCCAATTTTTAATTCCCACGACGCCGCATTCCCTTCTGCGTTTACTGATAAAATCTTCGAAACAGATGCGCGATTTACGGGCTCTGTTGATTGATAAACTACGCCCATGCCACTTGAAAGCCCATCAGGTAATAATGTAGTTTGAGAAGGTTGTGGATCGGGAATTGTAAGTACCCTTGGTAATAGTGAAAAATTATCTTGATTTCCGAATTCATTTTTAGGATCAAGAGGAGCAAAACCAATCGCTTTTCCTAAGACTTCTTGCCATGAGTTCCAGCGTGAAATTGTAAAATTAGGAACAAATGAACCAGAAGAGATTGTGGGGTATTGACCCACTCTTGCTCTATAGTTATCTAAAGCGTTCACCATAGCCCTCATGTCGAGAAGCCGTTTATAATCTCTTTGAAGAGATACAATACTCTCCGGTGAGATATCAGGGATATTAGTAAAGAAAGACATGGTAGTTACCAATTTTTCAAATACTAAGCGAGATGCTGGTGAAGCCTCATTATTTACTGCAAGAACATAGACAGTCGGCACCAGCACTTTTTCTGAGCGCGCACTTGCAGGTAAAACATTTATACCAGTAGTTGTCTCCGCATTCGCGCCGTCAACTAATCTAGTAGCAGAAAGAGTAAGTGTATATTCACCTGGTTGCTGTGGAGCAACAATGGTGACAAACCCTGCTTGGACATCAGCACTTGTAATGCTCTTTGAACGAGGCGTGCCCTGTTCAACCCATGTAATTGAAGCTGAAAAACCTCCTGAAATTTGAGGTCCAATATCAATACCTATAGGAAATGGTCTACCCGCCATCGCACGCCCTACACTCGTGATTGCGACTCCAAAATTTGATGTTGGTTGTGAAGAATAACTAGCCGCGAGACTTACTTTTAATTTTTGTGGTCTGATCGCGGGCGATACAATAAATTGAAGAGCATTTGATACAGCATCATCGCGAATCACGCGTAATAAGTATTTTCCTTCATTTAAATTGACTCCCGGAATAGATAAATCTCCATTTCTCAAATTACATCTACTAATAGTAATAGCTCTAATTTCTTCACCTGTTTCACTTGAAGTAATAATCGCAGCCCCATCAGAGGCTGAAGCGCAGTCTTTTAATTGACTTTCATCACCTTCAATTACTAGAGAAATAACTCCATTTACGCCGCGATACAAGCCTATAGCTGACCCTGTGTGCAGGAAAGGATTTCCAGCCTGGATGCTGATAGATGCTTTAGACTCAGTCGGAGTATCTTCAGCGAATGGTCCCCGAATATCTGGCTCTATACTTTTATTTTGAGCAAGAGCTGCATTCTGTGTATTTACCTCATTCATTAATAAGCTAAAAATTGAAAAAAAACTTAGACTTAATGCAGTTAAGAATGTTACACTCCCCCAAAAAAAATAGGTATGATGACGTGTCCAAGAGAGTTTCATAATCTAAAAAAATTATTCTTGTTCTGAATTAGCATTCGGTGGCTCTCCTGTAGGAGGAGTAACTGGAGGGCCTGGGGGATCGGGCGCAACAATGCTTGGTGGAGTAAGTCCCCATGTTTCAAGTTTTTCTTTTTCAACGATATTAAAACCCATAATATATATTGTTCCTTGATCTTTTAGTGCAGGAAAACCATTAATAGTTGTTACCGTGGGATTTCCTGGATTAGGTACATTTTTTTGATACCACTCTAACAAGGTGAGGTATTCAGGATTGCTGTATGCTCTGACTCCAATTACATCTTCATCAGAAGCACTGCTCTCCGCACCCGCTTGCTTTGATGGAGGAGAAATCACGAGCCCATTGACTTGTAAAGAAAGTCGATAAGTTATAGTTATATTTTCTCCCCCCGTTGCAGGCAAGCTTTTTTCAAAATTATTATTCCACTGAATTGAAAGAGTATAATTCCCCGATTGTAATAATCCTAAAGGAATCTCAATTGCTTGAGGTGAGTTTGCGGCTGCAACAGTATTACTACCTAGCTCACGGTAAATTTGTCGATTTTTCTTTAGGGATATATTTGAAAAAATAAAAGATCGTGCGCTATCGGGAATACACTGAGATTCGTTTTGCCCATTGCAACGAGGAGCGGATAAAATATCATGCACGCCAGCATTCTGTACACTCAGGTAGGCGGTATAAATATTTGATGACGGTATTGAAAAATCAAAATTAAATGTTGTTGGATTTTCAATTATTGCTATACCTTTTAGTTGATCTTGATTTAGTCCGGCCCCATACAGTTTAGGACTAGATCCACTAATCACAATGGCATCTGGAGGAAATTCAAGACGAATCCCAAAAGAAACACTTGGATTTTGCGCCTTTACCTCAGAGGCAGCATCTCTCGACCACCATGTACCGAGTGTTTCCCACCATTTTTTTTTATCTGCAAATGATGCAGTGCGACATTCATCTTCACGACAATCCAACACGAAATCTCCATCCAATATCGAAAAGGCTTCAGGGCGTATTTTAGACTTTTCATTAACTGCAATTATCGCCGAGCCAATAGGGGTCGGAGACGTAGCTGGAGTTTGTAGCCAGCTCCACAGAGCGAATGCACCCACTCCTGCAAGACTTGCACATAGCACACCTAAGGTCAGTAAAGACGGACTTTTCATCTCTCGTATTATAGCATAGCCGACATCTGGGCAAACCAAACTCCCACACGATGTATCATTGCAAAAGGTAACATCCAACCAGGTGTAACCGTAATTTGATTATTAGGTCCTTGATATATTGTGTTGCGTGAAGGAATATTGACAATTTCAATGTCTCCAATCAAGAGTCCATATCTCACTGCAGGTATAACTGCATCACTCCCACAGCGCGGCTGTATATTTGCTCCATTAAAGGTAACAGAGGAATCCCGCCATGTCAGAAGCTCAACTTGTATTTCATATTCCCCTGCCGGAACCTCCGTAGGAAACAAAAACGATTCCTCTTTTAAAATTTGTGAAAGTGGTCGAGAAACTTTTTGCGGTAGTCCAACTAAACTTCCATCAGGACGCGAAAGAGAAACCCGAAACTCAGCATTGCCATTAAATGGAGGTTGAGATGGATCTTGACTATTAAGTTGCTGAGAGTTTACCTTTATAGGATCAAATACTGTTCCAGCAGGAATATTTTTTGCTCTATACCGTGATGCATAACTCCCTTCCGGGGTTCCATTACAAATCGAAGATCGACTGAGATCAGAAAATGGGGTTGCAAGCTGAATAGCTACCTTTGTAGAGCCATTCTGATTTTTAGTGAAACGGTATCGAGGCCAAAGTGGAGTTGAACTATTTTGTACTCTCCCGTTGAGGGTGAAGAAAGAATTAGCACTATAGCCTGGATAAGAGGTGAGATTACATATTCCAGGTACATTGCAACTTTGCGCTGGAGTACTATCTACACGCGCATCCCCAGAAAGTCTTACCACAGGACTGGAAGGTAATGTAGATGGAGGGGTAAGTGGTAATAGATATTCACGAAGTAGACTAACTATTCCACCTTTTGTAGCGTTTCTAATACCATCAATTTCAAGAGTCTTAATTGAAAAACCACCGTCGGTCTCAGTGTTATATTGACCAGGTCCTTTGCCGATTCCAGGCAAAGGATTAGCTCCAATTTTTCCAGCACAGTAAGAAGTTCTAAAGTTAAGTTCATTATCGGTAAATGACCATGGTAAGTCACATGCATCAGCAATAACATTTACTTTCAACGTAGCGTCAGGTGATACTTGAGGCACTCCGTACGTAGCCTGCACCGTTAATGAGCCAGTTAATGGAACATCTGAAGTGGTTTGCAATTTAGGAGTAAGCGTAGGTGAATCAGTATTTTCTTGAATTACAGTTAAAAAATTTTGAGAAGACGCGTCTGGAATAGTTTGAAATGTCACGCCTGAGCTCAATTCTGCATCATTCGGATCACTCGCAGACGGCTTACTAAAAGCACGCAATTTTAAGGTGACGGGGGTTGATGTATCTCGTAAGCGTGGCCTTGCAGGGTCTACCTCTATACGACGAACTCTACATTCTTGGGTTGCTGTTGTAAACCGTATGAAACTAAGCTTGGGTTGCAAAAGAATGCGTATATCATTTGTCTCCAGCCCTGAGACCTGATGTGCATCTGATGCGCATTCAATTGCAGTAGAACATTTTCCAAAAGGAATCAAAAGTGAATATGTTGTATTTGGCTCTAACAGCCTTGAGGGTGTTATTGTAATTCTCTCACCTACTTTCAGTGTGGGATACTCTCCGCTCATTATGGGTTCTGACTTAGCCGAAACTCTTGTCAAGCAGTTTACTTTTTCGGTTGCTCTTCCATTAGAACTTAGCTTAAGAGCTGAGTTAAGTGTCGCCGAAACTCTCAGTTCTCCCTCACTGCATGCAGAGGCGGAACGAATAAGATAAAGATTGCTTAAACTGGTGGGGTCAAGAGAGAGTCTTCCTATTCTTTCACCATCAAAATTTTGACACCATTCAGAAAATAAATCAGCGCCCTGTGTATCTTCGTTCAAATTTTCCAGTGAGTCTTCTTTACTACCAAACAGTGGATCAGTTACGCTTTCAACCGATGTAACTCTCGCAAAGGTTTCCTTTGGAACTGCTCCTTTACTACTCAGAGGAACTTCTTTACTGCCAAATGGGCATGGAGTACGTATGTCTAATGTCAATCTCATATTCGGACAAATATTTTGTTGCCCAGTACGAGGATTTGAGGAAAGTACATATCCTTCTCGTGTAAGCGGATCCATATTAATCGCAAGATCAATACTGTTGGATGAGAGTGTCGTATTCACTTTACGTGGCTCTCTTTCATAGACACGCCCATCGGCGTCTATACACAAGCCGTTTAAAGTTGTTCCTGCAGAAATCTTAAGCTCTATTGAAGCAATTCCCAAATTTGTTCGATACTGTTTCGGTCGATTCGCTCCACACTTTGAACAAATAAAAGAATAAGAATATGTTTGTTCAATGGCGATATTCCAAGTGCCTACGGGAACATTTGATAAATCTACTTCAACAGGCGTAAGTTCATTTGATGCAGGAATTTCACCCACCCGCAATATGATTGGATTATTCGTAGACACTGAAGATGGTGATGAAGAAGGAACGGCAAGAATTCGATATCCAATTGTTCGTGTAGTTGGGGAAAGTGGTGCGGACGAAGTAAAAGTAAAATTTATGATTTCTGCATCAAAAGGAACTTCTTTATAGATATCATACCCATGTTGGAATAAATTCACTGTTGCAGTACGCGGCTCATTGGCCACTGCCCTAAATTGTGCAGGTGAAACGACAGGCTGATTAACAACATTAAGAACAATAGAGTCCGATCGTGGTTCTGATAATCGTACTTCAGTTCTTCCTCCAGGTAAGCTTGAATCCTCGATTGGATACAATGGACCTGAATAATATGTATTTGAACTAAGATTAGTCCAATCACCCCCTTTGATCACACGAGGTCCTGAATCACTGAGTACGGGACAATACTTTTCTTTAGTTAAGTAACTTAAAGTTGAAGTTATTGAAGCAGCCCCTGAGACATTTGATTCATTAATACGCACTTTTTCTACGAGGAATCCCCCTGTTCGCTGACCAGTTGAAGTAATTATACTTTTTGCAGTACCACTCACATTTTGCAAACTTATTTGCATTCCAATTGGAGCATTTGCTCCTTTGTTGGCTTCTGTAGAAAGATTTCCTGCAAGGAATGCAAGCATATCTCCGTCTCTTGCACTAAAAACTTGATTATTACTTGAAACCTCTACAATTCCGCAAATTCCCGGAGGCAACGGACCAGATCGCACAGTAAAAGCCACAGGAGATGGGGAAGATAATACGTTTTTTACTGAATTAAACACTCTAATTGGAAGTGCTTTGCCACTATCCGTTTTAAAATCTGGTACTCTTACAATCACTTGCGTATCAGTCCAAGGCGCAGGACAGAAGCTAGGAACTGAAAGTCCACTGGCAAACACGCCACAATTTTCATCTTCACAAAATCTCACCTCTCCTCTTGAGCCAAAACCTCTTCCTCTTACGGTAACCCATGTTCCTGGTGGACCAGATTGAGGACTTACTGAAGTTACGACAGGACGTTGTGTGAAAGGCAAACTATTTCCCTCTCTCCCGAAAAGAGAAATGTTAACTTCACTTTCAGGTAGGGCAAGCACCGGACCCGCTTCATTTCTCCCTGGTACAAGTGCAGATACCTCATTATTTGACCAAGACTTAATTTCGCTTGGTGGGAGGGATTGTGGTGCGATTGGCCTCACAATACCTGGTTGAGGTGTCATAGTAAATGAAAGACCTGTAGAGCTGGGAGTTGCCCGACGAACTTCAATTTCTGAAACTTGTGATAGTGTGTTTGCTGTGACTTTTACAGAATTTATTGCCTCATTACCCGTGAAACGAGCCACATATATTCCTGGTCTTTCTTCAACGGCGGCAACAACAGGATCAGCTCCTGACGACTGAAGTGCCATAACAAAACTTACATCAAAACTAGCATTAGGTTCTGAATATATAAAAACTATTGGCTTGGTACTCGATGAAGAAAAGATATATTGGTAAGAAGTACCAGCTCCAAAAGCAATAGATTCCGATGCAAAGCGCTGACTTGTAAATTCAGTCTTAATTCCATCGATGAGTATATTTTGATTTCCTGAGGTCTGCCCTTTTACTTCTTGATGATAAAAGCCCCACAGACAAAGTAGTACTATGGTGAGAAAAGAAAAAGTAAATCGTGCGATCCTCATATACTACAGTATAGCTTAAATTATTGAGGCAGTGATAAATTTCCCGTCGAGGGCGCAATGTATTGCGTCCCGTCGCCCGTGAGAACTGTGGGCTGATCTCCAAAATTTTTTCCTTCAACCTTCACTTCATCGCCTGGAGATCCTATATCTGGAATGAGACGACACAATGAAGGTCTAATAGTTGTATTTGCCGTAAAAGGAACCCAATTTGCTTCACTAATTGTAGCAGAAGAGGTTGGATCTTTGCGCAATGAAATACTTACATTTATGTTCCCAAAGAACGAGTCGGGTGCGAGTGCAGGTGTATCAATCACTACGGCAGTTTCAGTCCAGTTTAGACACTGAAGATTCGCATTAAGTATTGTCCCTTCTCTATGACGAGGACCATTCTCGTCTAAACGGAATAGAGGCCGTCCATGCGAGGCTTGACCAAGTCGCTGTCCGAATACAGTGATTCTCGTTGGAATACTATCACGAGCGCTTCCATCTCTAGGACTTATACGTTCTATCCATGGAGAGTAAATATTTACTTTATCATATTCCTCTAAAGTTCTACCTCCATTCGACGAACTTACTGCAACCTCTACCCCTCCTTTAAAGGAATCATTGTTTTGGTAGAACCCTGTTTCAGTATCATGAAACCCACGAACACGAACAAAATTTACTGCGGCTTGACGAGTTAACTTAAGCAATCCATCATCGTCTTTACTTTTATATGACCAATTAAATCCATAGGGATTGAGTATCTGACAATCTCTTCCTAAGGCTAAACCAACTACATCTTTGCCAAATTCATCTGAACTTCCAAGTCCTAATTTTTGAGAAGATTGCGCGATACCAATACTCTTTAATTCACAAATTTCTCCAGAAACGGTGAAATCCGTGGTGTATGACGTACTTAGTGTCACAATACCATTTTTAATTTTTCCAGCAAGACGGGAGTTTCCAGGCAAGCTAGTGCGAATCGAGTTGGTTAAAGTAACTTTATAGCTAGCCCCAGCATCCAACAGTTGAGAACTCGGCGGTGTTATTTGTATTCCCGTATCAAAAATATCAACCTTAAATCTTGCATTATCTATTTGATTATGAGGAGGGAAGGACAAATTTACAAGTTCCCAGTTAGATGTACCAGATCGGCGACGCTCTAATCGTAATGTCTCCGCGTTTATTGAGTTTTTGTCTACAGGTAAAGTAAATCTGAGGAAAAAAGCTGCATTACGACACGCGTTGGTTGCTCCAGGGGAAGGAGAAGGAGAAGCCCCCTGCAGTGAGCAGTTAGGATCTTCAATCACAAGCATTGGTAATTTTTCTACAGTCACTTCTTGATTAGAGGATAATGAGATCTGCCCAGCCGCATCAGTTGATCTATACTCGACATTGTGAATTCCTGGGGTGCCCTTCGGAGTCTCTTCAATACCTCGAATCTTAGATAGACTGCAAGTAGTCGAATTGCCAACGACACATGCAAGAGAAGAATCTCCGTCTAGTGAGTTTGAGGGTATATCTCCTAAACTTTTTATCTTGAAATATTGCGGATGCCGACTTGTCGTAATAACTTGTGAACCATTGGGTGGGATAAGCGCTTGGCAAGTATTTGAGGAAAAATTAATCTTCTGAACCTCTTCTAACTCAGTAAAAATTCTAGTTCTTGGAGCCTCAAAATTCACACTATCAATACGACATAGTTCATCCCCTGTTTTAGTTTTAAATACCCATGTATACGGCTGTGATAATCCAATAAAGTAATCCCTAACTTGATAAACAAACCTATTTTTTAGGGGATCAGAGGGAAGCGTGATGGCATACCATGTATTTGGTGCCCATTGCCTTCCTTCAAGAGCAAAATCTATCGAACCTAATATTCTCCCCGAAATCGTACTTATACTTGATGTGCTTGGTCCGTTTAGGTAGTTCACATTTTCAATTACATTACAATTTTCGCGTTTAAATGGATCTTCACTTCCACATGAGAAAACTTGTGCAGCCATAACTTTATTTCCCTGCGAAGCTTGATCAATAACCGGGTGAAGATCAAACGCCACACCAGCTAGAGCATTACGACACACAGATAAATTTCCTTTTGAAGGTGTCGGCCCTGTTCTTCCGTTTACACAATCATACTCAACCACTTCAATTGAAGATGGATCTGCATTTGTTTGGAATCTGTACTGAAAAAAAATACTACCTGGCGAAGGATATTCATCTTTATTGATGACATCAAGAGAAAGTCCATTCGATTGAACGCCTCCGATCCTAACACGGAACAACCCATCGATAATGGGGGGATTTCCAGTACCCGTTTCAAAAGAAATTGCAGTCTCTGATGCAGTTTTTGTTTGCACTATTCTACCTCCTGGAAGGAGTACGTCACCCACACCTAGTTGTTCACCTGTTGCATTAATTGTCACATTGTTTTCAGCAGAAAAGCTATTAGGACTTGCAAAACATAGTCCTGGCGCTGCAGTACCCCTTTTAACTTTAAAGGGAGTTTGAGGAGGTAGACCAAATTCATTACTTAGCCTTTTTCCCCCAGTGCTCTTTGACCACACAGAAAAAGCAACTTCCAAAGGTTCAGTTTGATTAGGAAAAGTAATATTTGAAGGAACCTTTACAACTATCTGTGAGTCAGTCCAAGTTGCATTTGCGCATGTAGCAGGAAAGTCTAGATTTGCATTGTATGACTGAGTTTCTATTTGACTCTCCTGCTGATTCCTATCTACACTTACAGGTATTAATTTCACCATTTTATTATCCCTCGAGTTGCCAAATCCTCGTCCAGTGATAGTCACATACGATCCAGGTGAAGCTTCTAAAGGATCAATTCCTGTAATTACTGGCTGAGTTGCTTGGTCGATGGTCTGAACTTTATAAGTAACAATATTACTTGGGGTATCCCCTACTTTTACTTGAACACTTACCGGACCAGATCCAAGATTAGGAGTTTGAATTCCGCCAATTCGCGTTGGTGTCCAATCTGTAATAGATTGATTTATTGGTTCATTTGCAAAAAGAATTAGATTGTTTGCTGGGGATGATCCTAAATTAGCACCAACAAGAGTTACTGGAGTTGCGTTTGCTACTCCTTCTCCAGGTTGAGCGGCACAAAGGCCTGGAGCTATTTTTTTATTATCACGTGTAAACTTGCCTAAGTTAGGACCTCGAGAATCTGTTGTTGAATCTTTTCCGCCAGCTTTAGTTTCAACCTCCAGAGAGTCTTCTGTGTCGTCTGGGCCTGAAGGTACCTGTACTACTATTTCTGTATCACTCCAATAACGAGAACAAATTCTTGGATTAGGCGCTGTAGCTTCTTCGCCCCCAAATCTGACTTTACCGGGCTGATCACCAAATCCCCGCCCTTGCAAGGTAATAAAATTTCCTGCTGCACCAATCAGCTCTGGAGCAAACGAAGTACTTACACCTGTAATGACCGGTTTTAACTGACAGGTACACGCTTGATTACAAAAGGAAGATGTGGAGCAATTAGGGTTGCTACATAATGGAGCTGTGTCACTACTACAACGCTCTCCCGGACATGCGCCACAATCTCCGCCACAATCAACCCCTGTTTCATTTCCATCTTGCACATTATTTAGACATGTGGGGGGAAGCAAACGGAAAGGTAACTGAACCGTCCTCTGATGATTTGCAATATCACGCACTAAAGCGTACAGTGTTTGATTTCCATATGCTAGACCATTTGTAATAAGACTACCACCCCATATTTGGACAAATGGAGGCTGACGTCCTTGAGGACTTTCAATTCCAATATTTGAAAAAGGCCCTGCTCCAGGAGAAAACCAATCTCGATTATTCAATGAAAATGAAATGTCTCCAAAGCCACCATCGACATCCTTTCCCTCTACTGAAATTAAAGAAGCTATCTCTGTTAAGACTCCATCTTCAGGTTTAATAAATCTTGCAGTAGGAAACTCTGTATCAATGACAGTTCCGACTGTAAATTGCGTACTACAATTTTGGTTACTACAATTTAACGCTTTATTATCATCGCTTAAAATACTCGGCCCATTGGTCACTATACTAACTTTAATTTGAGTATTCTCAGGAAAACATCTGTTACCAAATTGAGGCTGAGGCGCGCAGTCACCATTTGGGGTAAAAGTTACAAGAGATCGATCATTCGGATCAACCGCAATACTTCCGGGGATAAGTTCATCTTTCTCTACTTTTCTCGCCTCGATCACTCCGGGGACTACGCTTCTTGGATTTACTGGTTGATTAAATCTAAACATGACCACCGCATTGCGGACTACATTATTGGATCCATTTCGGGGTGATACTGAAATTACCTCAAATGAGGAAGGTAACGGACTACAAGACGCAACTGGATCAGCGTTAGCGGGAAATCCTGGACAGCAAAATAATCCCGTCCCAATGGCTTTTTCTGAACAAGAGAGTGCGCCATTGCCTCCACCTGGACCGGAACCTGTCCCTGAACCGGTAATTGCACTCAGTATAAAAGTCGTTATCGCAAAAGAAAAAAGTACGATTACTAATCCAGTAACTCCGCCATAAACTATTTTTTTTGATTCTAGAATCGCATTTTCTTCTCCTTGCGAAGTCATCCACTTGATACCTCCATATATCACAACACCAACTGCAATAATCCCTAAAAAACCAAGAACTGTGCGTATGACATTTCCAATTACCACCCTAAAATCTTGGGTCGCTAAGCCAAGTGTCTGGCTTGTTTGACCTGAATCTGCGAGTGGATCAGCAAGCCCAAATTGGGCAAGCGCGGGTAAAGCCCACACTCCATAAAGTAAACTCAGAAAAATAACTCCCGTGAAAAGTGCCTTTTTCATACTTTAACTTAATTACTCGGTTTAATTATTGTGGGATTGAAACAATTCTGCCGGGCATCACGTACTTCATTTGTCACTCTCACCGCATAATCTTGATTAGGATCTAAACTCGGACGAGGAGGATTTTGGTTGTTTCCATAGAGACGCAAGCTAATGACACGGGATGTTGCATCAGCCTCTACTCCGAAAGGGTTGTAGCATGCTCCATCATCGGGACGTCTATTATTAGAGTCACCCTTCAGACCAGTTCCAGTGTTTTCTGCGCAATTCTTGCCCGCAACAGACCAACGAGATATATATATTGAAGTAGTATTTACACTTGACATGTCTAACGGTTCAGAAAATCGCATTGAGGGAATCGTGCGAGGTGGAACAATTTCACCGGTTGCAGTAGGCGAACCTGGGTAAGCAGGTGTAGGAGAATTGCCAAATCCAGGCTCAGGAGGTACTGCTTGACACTCCTCCACCGTATTCAACCCTGGTCGAATATTGCAAATAAACGGGGGTATCAAATCAAGAAAATCGCCTACATTAAAATTCCATGAATAATCTTCAAAGTGTGATGGAACACTTGGAGGTACACCTTCTGGTTTTGTTGGATCTCCATCTAGCGCATTATCAGCCATATCACGAATACCTATGCCAGTTACCTCTCTGAACGAAGTAACTAATACTTTGAGCTGAGTATTACTCGGCAAGCACATTGCAGGAACTCCGCACGACGTAAGTATAGAGGGCTGATTCTCCCCAGCGCAAGGAGCTAGAGGTTGAAATGTAAGTGTTCGAAATTGATTACTAATTGACCAATTTCCTGCGACATCAGAAGTAAGATCAGTATTTGCAATTCTGAGTGTTTCATTTTTAGGATCGCTTCTTGGACCAAAAAATGCTCCTCCTGACACTTGCACCGGAATTAAAACTCCCTCAACGGAGATTGGTTCTGAGAAAGTAATTTGCACCAAAGAATTTCGAGGAACAGTTTCCTGACTTCTTGGAGGTGGAGGTGGAGGTAGTATTCCTACTACTCTTGGGGGGATTGTATCAATTGTAGTACCCACAGTAAATGTCCATGAAAATTCTCCCTTAAGACCTGGTCTTCCATTTTGGAGTAAAATCTGATTTAAAGTAACATTATACGGTGTAGGAAACTTTGAATTACCAAACAAAAAAGGTTGCGCATCAGCCGTGCGTCTCGCTCTTTTAAATGTAAAAGTTTTGCCATCATAGGTGGTTACCACAATATCTTCTCTTTCAATCTGAGTGTTTAATCCATCATTAGTTCTCATAGAGAATGATGGACCAAAATATCCACAAGAGAGGGGTGGTGGTTGAGGAGCACGAGGGCAATTTCTATTACGCCATTCATCGGGCGCGGTAACGTCAATTAAATTGTCTACGTTAATTTGCTCTTTGAACTTAATTTGAATAGAGGTATTTCGTGGTACATCACTAGCATAGGGAGCAGGAGCAACCATTTCTATAATTCCGCCACCTAATGCGCCAAATCCTGTGAGATCTATATCATTACGATTAATGAATGAATCCTCAGTCGTTGATGGAGTGCCAATATTTCCTTTAACCGCGCCGAGTATAAATGCAACAATTGCATAAGCAGCAATCACAATTGCCAGCCCTATTCCCCCATTTATAATTATTGATTTAGCTTCAGCAATAAGTTGCTCATCCCCTCTTGCAAGTTGATACTTCACTCCTCCGTAAATCATTACACCTACCGCCACAATACCCATCAACCCCAAAACTGCTTTAATTATATTGCCCAAAAGTACTCTCAAGTCTTGTGTTAACAAACCTGTGCCAGCAAGATCTCCTTGGAGAAGACCCACTTGCGCGAAAGTATGGTCAGGATAAAAAAGAAGAAAAAGAAAAGCAAAAACCACGACACTTTGGAGGAGTGGTATCGTGGTTATGCGTGGAGATGATACAAGCTTCATGGATAATGCTTCAGTAGTATAGCACACTTTTCTTTCGAGAAGACTATCTGATTTTACTGATAATTTTTCTGCGGCTTGATGCATCCATGACATCATCGTATTGATCAATTTTACGGAGATACTCCAGCTGACGATTAATACGATCCCTGCGTAAGGCTTTGCGCTTACTTTTGAGGGGGGAGTCTGGCCGCTCAAGGAATCTGCGCCGTTTAACTTCAGTAGTGCGACCGCTTCTCTGAATTGTTTTATTAAAACGACGCACAAGCGAGTCAAATGACTCACCTTCTTTTCGATTAACTACAGGCATTGATTCACCTTCCTTTCCATCTCTGGTGTTATGAATAAAGAATGCTCCAGAGTTTAAAGTATCGTAAACAAATATAAAAGAAAAATCAAGGAGCTATAAAAGATTTTCATTTATTTTTGAAAGTCGCTTCATTATCTCAGAGACCGCTTTTTTAAAATCTATCGTCTCTTGAATGCCACTTTCCATATCACGAATCAAAATTGTTTTATCTACTATTTCCTTTTGTCCTAAAATTACTGAATATCTCACACCCAATCTGTGAGCAACTTCTAACTGAGCCTTTATCCCCTCTTTGGAGAATGCTTGCGCCACACGCGCGCCTTGTGATCGAAGCATATCAAAAAGATTCATCATTTTTTTTCGTGCATCATCACCTATATGACCTAAAAATATTTGTGGTTTATATGTGGGAACAGAGGCAAGTCCTCTTTCCCGAATCTGATTCATTATTCTTTCGATTCCTAAGGCCATACCAATTGCAGGTGTAGGCTTCCCCCCCACTTCTTCAATTAATTTATCATAGCGTCCTCCTCCTCCAAGAGAAAGTAATCCTCCGGGTATCTCACGCTTTTTTCCTTCGGAAGTTATAAATTCTGCTGAATCAGGAATAAATTCAAAAACCGTGCCTGTATAGTAATCTAATCCCCTTACCAAGAGAGGGTTTAACACATAAGGTATGTCCAAATCTTCGAGATAGTCAATCAATTTCAAGAAATGTTCTTTTGCATTTTCTGAAAGATAATCGGTGATTTTTGGAGCATCTGCAATAATCTCTTTTGTTACTTTTTCTTTACTATCAAGTACACGTAAAGGGTTTTCTGTGAATCTACGTTGGTCATCTTCGGGCAATTTTTTTACAAATTGTTTTAAGTATGCAACGAGAACTTTCTTATACGCGGTTCTCGATTCATTATCACCTAGACTATTAATATGTACCTTAACTGGAATTTTTAGAGACTGAAGTATGCGTATACCTATAATGCACATCTCAGCATCTAACACAGGAGATGCGTCGCCAAATGACTCAAAACCTCCTTGAAAAAATTGTCGATAACGGCCCGCCTGTGGTCGGTCATAACGAAGCATTGGTTCTAAATACCATATTTTAACTGGCTGAGGTAAATTGACTAAACCATGTTCTACATACGCGCGCGCCGCGGGAGCGGTAAGCTCTGGACGTATGACTACCTTGTCTCCTCCTCTATCTTCAAATGTATACATTTCTTTACTCACCAGATCACTTGCTTCTCCTGCTGTTCTTTTAAATAAGGCATATTCTTCAAGAATTGGGGTAATTAAACGACCATAACTATAATCACGTGCAGCTTTACGAATTTCATTTTCAATTAATTCGAACATGGGCATATCCACCGGTAACATATCTCTCATACCCCTGACAGTTTGAATAGGTTTTTTGAGTGTTTTGGGCATGTCTAGAATATAAGTAGGTATCTTATAAATAGCAAGTAGTGCAGACAAATAAAGATTATACTTGCATTATAAGTTATAGGTAAAAAATAATTTCATCTAAAGAGGAAAAGGTAATTGTATTTTTTAGACTTTTAAAAAAATTTTATTTAATTTTTATTAAATAGTAAATATGAATTTTGAGCGCTTTTATTTTTACTGGACACAACAGCTTCATTAGGTGAAGAGGATATTTTATACTGAGGTGGTTGAGAATATACCTCAATTTTATGAATAGGCCAACCCCTCAACCAAACTCTACCTATTATATTAGACCGAGGCACCGCTCCAAACCATCTTGAATCACTACTGTTTTCTCTATTATCCCCCATAAAAAAATATTCTCCCTCTCCCAGCGTCATATCTAATTCATTTTGAGGCACTATTGTCTTCACCCCCTCACTGAGATAAGTTTCATGTAAAACAAATCCATCGGGAGCGGAAGCGTTAAAAATAGTAACCGTATTATCACGTATCACAATACGCTCACCGGGTAATGCGATTAATCGTTTTATATAATATTCCTGGTAATTTCCTGGGAAATGAAAAACAGAAACTTCTCCTCTGAGAGGGTCGCGAAGATAATAAGATATTTGATCTACTATCAAATAGTCTTTGTCATCAAATGTAGGAAACATCGAAAGACCCTGTACTGAAAAAGGTTGAAAGATGAAATAGCGAATAGGAATTACAATTGCGAGCGAAACAACAAGCACCTTAAGAACTTCCCATATAATCTGCCCAAAGGTTTCGCGTTCTCCATCACCACGAAGCGGAGAGCCCACAGGGAATAAATCTTCTGTTAAACCTTGTCTCACATCTTCAGGCTCAAGCTCCTTAGTGCTTTTTGGCTTCGGTAAAATTTGTCTAATCTTTTCAAAAAAGTTCATTGTTACTGTACTCTGACTTCACTGATAGTGATAGGCTCACGTGGACGATCAAAAATGCCGGGCTCCACTGTCTCAACAGATTCAATAGCCTGTACGACATCATATCCAGCGATTACTCTGCCAAAGGCAGTATGTTTTCCCTGAAGCCAGGGCGTCCTATCGGCGGTAATTATAAAAAATTGACTTCCATTGGTATTTGGCCCTGCATTAGCCATTGCAAGAATACCTCTTCTCAATTCAATATCATTGAACTCATCAGCAAATGTATATCCAGGTCCACCACGACCCCATGTATCCACTGAGCCTTCTTTGGTGTTCGGATCTCCACCTTGAATCATAAAGTCACGAATCACTCGGTGAAATTTTGTACCGTTATAAAAACCTTCTCGGGAAAGAGTCAAAAAATTCTCTACCGTTTTTGGCGCTTTTTCTGGGTAGAGTTCTAATGTTATCTCACCTAGGGAAGTCACAAGTACAGCGGTAACTGGAGTCATTTGGGTTTGAGGTGATGATGAGTAAGAAGAGGAAGTACCACATCCAACTAAAAGAAGAGCGGCAATAATTAGCGCGAAGGGTTTTATTAATGTTGACATGAGTGGCATTCTATCACAGCTTGGAGTAATTTCAAATCTAAAGGTGACATTCTCTATCACATGTACCAAAAAAGTGTTTCCGATTTTTTGCCACAACTACATATAACGCCTTTCCAAGGTGATACAGAACTGGAATCCTCATAATACGAGGTACTACACGAAGACCCCCTGAGCATTGCGAGATAATTTCAATTACTGCATCATAACCTCGAAACCACTTTTTATTAACTGAAACAATAATACCTTCATTTTTTTCTTTATCTGTAAATGGGATTTCTGAAGAGAAAATATCAAGCCACGTTGCTCTGGGCTTTCCCATTCTCTCTATAAATTCCTTTGATTTCAGACATAATTTACAGTGCGAGTCGTAGTAAATTGTACACATTTATTTTGAAGTATTTACCCATAATGTAAGCGCGTTCTTTACTTCTTGTAAGCCTTCACCTGTGATCGCAGATACAAGAAAAGAAGGATTATTCGGTCGAAGAGCCACTGCATAAGTTTTCTTTTTATCATCAGCAATATCGCATTTATTCCAAAGAATCCCTGCATTTTCTAAATCAATGCCCAAGTCTCGTAATATAGACTCTACAACTACCAGTTTTCTCTCTGCAAAAGGATCACTTACATCAACTGCGATAAGTATAAGATCAGCATAAATTGCCTCTTCTAGGGTTGAACGGAATGCAGCAATTAAATCGGGCGGAAGATTTTCTATAAAGCCTATGGTATCTGAAATCAATACTTCATGTGGAGTATTTGGTAACCATAATTTTCCCATTGTTGAATCTAATGTTGAAAAAAGTACATCCTCAGCAATTACCCCTTTACGAGTTAATGCATTCATAAGTGAACTTTTTCCTGCATTTGTATAGCCTACAATTGAAACAGTTTTTTGTCCTCGCTCTCTTCTTCGTTCTCTATGTTGCGTACGAACCATGCATTGTGCTTTTAGTTTCTTTTTAACCGTCTGTGAAAGACGAGCAAGATGACGCTTCATCATTTCAGTATTTGTTTCACCTGCTCCTCTAGTACCAATTCCCCCACCTTGCTGTGAAAGGTCTAAACCCATTCGGTAAATTCGTGGACCTAAATGGGTAATTCCTGCAAGTGTTATTTGCAACTTAGCCTCTGCGCTTTTCGCATGCTGTGCAAATATTTTTAAAATCAAGTCAACACGATCCCACACTTGAGGAGTATTCTTTCCAAGCCTTTTTCTAAGTTCACTCTCAATAATGAATAATTGTCGCGGTTTAAGTGTTCCATTACAGATCACTATGTCTACTTCTGATTGCGAAACTTTATTTGCTAATTCTTCAACTTTGCCTGAGCCAATCCAGGTACGATGGTCCGGCAATGTTCTTCTTTGTATCATTTCAACAACTACAGCGCCTCCAAATGTATTGCATAATCCTAGTAATTCATCACGACGATACTCCGCCTCTTCTTTTGGAAGACGTGGATTTATCAAATCAAGGACAATGGCGCGATTTTTTTTTCCAGTAGTGTAATGTTGCATGTTCTCAGTATTTCTTTAGAAATTAATTTTATTTACCTGAATAGTGCAAAAAATTTTTTCGACTTTATTAACATTCAATGTACAGATACCAAAATGAAACTAAATTTTTAATACTATTTTATTCCCTGTGCTTTCATAATTAAAACAATACTCCTCACTCAAGATATGGTCAATTGAACAAGTAATTGACATATACCTCAAAATGAAAATTTTTAATCATTAAACTTTAATGAGTAAGAAAAAATGAAAATTCAATCAAGTTAAGTGGTAAAAACAAAATTAAGAATAAGACTAAATATTTTGTACCATAGTTGCAACATTTTTACGCCACCAAGCATCAATTGGTCCTGCACCCATCGCGATAAAAAGCATGGGTGTAGTTCCAAGATGATTTTTAATTTCATCTAAAACCTTTTCATGCGTAGTTGGAATAACATGTAAATCTTTTTTATCACACAATTCATCTGATTGTATAGAAATATTTTCTTCACGTCCCGCAGGCTCATAAATAGGAAGTATGCGTGTATAATCCGCAAGAGAAAATGCTTTCTTAAACTCATTTTTGAAATCTAGAGAGCGGCGTCGTTGATGAGGTTCGTATATTAAATAAATCTTATGACAAGGATATGCCTCTCTTGCACCCTTAAGAGTGGATACTATCGCAGTAGGATGATGCCCATAATCGCTCACAAAAACATGCTCTCCAATCTGTGCAATGATTTCAAAGCGTCTCCATGTTCCTTTAAATTCTGGAAGTGTTTTTTCTATAACGTAAGGGGGTATTTCATTACTAAGTCCTACGGCAGCAGCCGCCATTGCATTCATTACCATGTGATGACCTGGGCTCGGCAGTCTTGTTGAAATCTTTTGCGTTCTATTTTGAGTATGCCAGAGCCACTTAATTTCCCACGCATCTCCACTCCAATATGTCCCATTATCTTGTAACCAAAAATCAGCATGTGGAAGAATTGAATCCCTCCCTCCAAATCCGCCGCGTATTTTAGAGCAAAAAATATCCCATAGCGATTCTCTACTTACCTTATCATCACCGTTAATTATTATTTTTTGAACTTTAGAATGTAATAAAAAACTTCTAAAAGTATCTATAATTTCATTGAGCGAACCATAGCACTCTAAATGATCTGCCTCAACATTTGTCACCAATGCAGTGGTGGGATGAATATGTAACAAGTGGCGCATATACTCATCTGCCTCAATTATAAAAAGTCCTTTTCCAAATCGCCCATTGCTACCCCATGCATTAACATAAGTTCCAACGATCACCCTCGGATCAAGTCCAGCCGCCTCTGCAAGTAATCCTGTAAGTGCGGTTGTTGAGCTTTTACCATTTGTACCCGCAATTGCCCAAGTAGTTTCAGTTTGAGTAAGTTTTCCAACATACTCAAAATAGCTAAAAGTCTCTATTCCTCTTTTTACAGCTTCTTGACGCCATTGATGGCTAAAAGGTACCGCATCTGAATAGATAACAGTATCAATATTTGGAAGTGGCGTGTTGCTTTCGACTAAGATTACTTCAGGAAGTTTCTCTTGTAATTTCCTTATATCTACAAAATCGTCACAACCCCAAATTTCATAACCCATATTGCATAACATTCGCGCGAGACTGGAAATTCCAATTCCTCCGAGGCCAATGCAAGCAATTTTGTTTTTCTGCATATACTCATGAAATGATCTTTATATCAGCACCCAAGGAATTTAAACGCATAGCAACATCTTCATAACCACGTGCTATTGAATACACATTTCGTAACACTGAAGTTCCAGGTGTCGCAAGCATTGCGATCAGTACAATCATAGCAGGGCGCAATGCCGGAGGACATACTACTTGAGAAGGGCGAAGGGTTGAAGGTCCGTGGATAAACACGCGATGAGGATCTGCTAAAACAATCTCAGCACCTAGCTTATTCAATTCCGTAAAATAGATTGCACGGTTTTCCCACATCCAATCGTGAATTAGAGTTATTCCTTTCGCAAGAACCGCTAGTGGGACAAAAAATGGTAAATTATCAGTATTTATTCCTGGATAAGGTAAAGAGTGAATTTTGTCATGCAGCGCCGTGAGACTAGAAGGAAATACGGTAATATCAACAAGACGCATCCACCCATTTTCAGATATATAAGTTTCTGACACCCCAAATTTCGCGCCCATCCGCTTCATTTTTTCCAACTCTACTTGTAAAAAGTCAATTGGGCAACGCTTAATGGTTAATTGTGAACGAGTGACTAACGCTGCGACTATAAACATCATTGCTTCAATTGGATCTTCCCCATTTGAATATGAAAACGATTTATTTGCGAGCGATCCCATGCCTGTTATTTCCATTTGGTGAGTAGTTACGCCTTTCACTTGAGCACCTAACCCTTCTAGAAAATGGGCAACATCCTGCACTTGATAATTCGGAGGCGCAAAACGAATAGTTGTTGTACCTGACAAAGCTGCGGCTGCGATCAATATATTCTCAGTTGCGGTATCACTTGCCTCATACATTACAATATCTGCAGAATGTACAACTTTTGTTGCAATGATATATTCGTTTGAAGTTGATTTTATTTGCACACCCATTTTTTCAAAAGCATAGCGATGCGCAGCAATAGTACGTTCACCCATTTTACAGCCACCTGATTGTGGAATTCCAAAGCGTGGCGAATGATGAATAAATGCACCCATCATCATAAGCACAGAGCGTGTGGCCCGTGCAGCGCGAGGATCTATTGAAGACAGTCTCAGTTTTTTAGGTGGGCGAATTACTAAAGAATGATTATCTACCCAAGCGACTGAGACACCAATACTTTGCATTACTTCGATTATGCGTTGCACTTCTTCAATACGAGGTATGTTATGAAGTGTAGTAATTCCTTTATTGAGCAGGCTTGCGCATAAAAGACCCATCGCACCGTTTTTGGATCCATTTACCGTAATTGAGCCACTTAGTTTTTTCCCCCCTGTAATTTCAAAATCCATACTATCATGTAGAGAAAATATTCTCCTATGAAGTGCATTACTTAATTTGTTCAGTGTAGCCGAGGTAAAATTTCTCTCTCCCCTTTCTAACCGTGCAATGACACTTTGTGTGGTGCGCATGCGAACAGCGAGCTGTGCTTGCGTCATACCACGAGCTTCACGCGCATTTTTTATGAATGCACCTATTTCTTTATTCAACAACATAGTGATACTATAGCAAATATGCTATATCAGGTACAATCTCAGTTTCCTGCGCAAAAGCTTAGCTCGTTTCGTATTCCAGCAATGTTAGACTATTACACAGAACTATTTGCTGTCGAAGAGATCCCTCTCTTACTCCGTGATGCCCATCGAAAACATCATGAAATACTTCCGGTAGGTGAAGGAACAAATATTATTTGGGGAAATTCTCGTATAAAAAAATTCGGAGTACGTTTGCGCTTTTCCAAAATACGTGTACACAAAAATCATCACTATGCGCGAATAAATGCGGAAGCGGGACTTGTCTGGGATGACCTTGTCGCATATACCGTCAATGAAGGTTGGTGGGGTCTTGAATCTCTCAGTGGCATACCTGGCACTGTCGGAGCAACTCCAATTCAAAATGTAGGTGCATATGGCACTGAAATTAAAGATGTATGTGCATATGTGGATGCAGTTCATTTGTATACAGGAAAAAAAAGAAGATTTTTACCCCATGAATGCACATTCGGATACCGTACAAGTAGATTTAATTCGCAAGATAAGGGGAAATATATAATTACGAATGTCGCGTTCAATCTCACCCGCACATCTCAAAGACCACTCTATCCTTCGATTGAAAAAGAACTAAGTATTCTAGGAGTAAAAGTAAACCCCCTGCATGTACGTCTTGCAGTTATAAAAATAAGAAATGAAAAGTTGCCTCACTATAAAGTGATTCCAAATTGTGGATCGTTTTTTAAAAATCCACATATCCCGATTTCACAAGCCGTTGCATTACGAAAAAAATATCCTGAAATGCCGTTTTTTGAATCATATAATGGTTTAGTTAAAATTCCTGCTGGATGGCTGATAGATACACTTGGATGGAAAGGAAAAAAAATTGGTTCACTACAGGTTTATGAAAAAAACGCACTAGTGCTTACTAACCCAGCACAAGTAGCATCTCCTGAAGAGGTACAATATGCAGAAGAGATATTAAAAAAATCTGTTCTTTCTCATTTTGGGATACTATTAGAGCGAGAGCCAGAATTAATCCAATAATGTTCCATCGCAAATTTTCCGCCTTAAATGTTGCATCAGCTCAAAATAAAATTGAAGATTCATATATGTACCTATTGAATGTGCATTTTCATCACCTAGTGAGTAAAGATATGAAAGATAGTCCCAACGTACCCCCCATCCTTTAAATGGCGCATAAGGAATGCAGTCATGATTTGATCTCCACTCACTCTTATGGATCGAAATCGTCTCATACCACAATTCTTTGAGCAATTGGCGACCTTTACCAGGCTCTGTCCATCGGTACAAACGCCCGTGTCGCGCCTCCCTTGTAGGGATTACACAATCGAACATATCGATGCCTGAACGTACCGCAGTTACAATGTCTTCAGGGTATCCTACCCCCATCACATATCGTGGTTTATATTTTGGAAGAAATGGCGCAATTTCCTTGATAATGTACGATCTTTCTTCAAACGACTCCCCTACTGCGAGGCCCCCAAGTGCATAACCATCCGCTCCTAAATTTTTAAGAGCATTTAGTGAATGAAACCTTTCTTTCACATCAACCCCCCCTTGTACAATTAAAAAAAGAGAGCTTTTGTCTTTTCTTTCTTTTGAAAGGTCTTTCCATGTATTCATGGCACGTTCAGCCCACCGTGTAGTTCTTTCAACAGACTCCCGTATCAAATTAGATGACGCGGGAAGTGGCGGACAGTGATCAAGAGGCATCATGATATCGCTTCCAATTTCTGACTGTGCTCGAATTACTGATTCAGGAGTAAATTTCAAGTTACGTCCGTCAACTACAGATTTAAATATAATCCCCTCTTCGGTAAAGCGTCTGAGTCCTCCAAGTGAAAAGGCTTGAAAACCACCTGAGTCTGTTAAGAGCGCACCTGACCATCCTGTCCAAGAATGCCATCTTCCTGCCTCAGCAATTTTTTCTGCTCCAGGACGATCTATAAAGTGGTAGGTGTTGGAAAGAATAAGTTTATAACCAATTTGCGCAACCTCATGCATTTTTATCGTACGCACAGAACCCCGAGTAGCTATAGGCATAAATATGGGAGTCTCAATGATCAGATTCCTAATACGTAGCTCTCCTGCGCGTGATTCTCCAGAATTCGCGATGATATGAAAATCCATACTATTCAGTAACCGTCGATGGGGACTGTAGAGGTTCCGGATTTGAAGCAGTTATATTGCCTTTATACTTTGCAAATGGATCAAAATCCATACTTGATCGAAGTGCAATAAGTGGAAGTTGTATTGTCTGTCCAGTACGAATATCAACGGCACGAACTTCAGAAGCAGGAATTATTTCTAATGGCTCTGTGGTAGCTGGAGAATTTACAGTAATAAATGCACTAAAACGTGCTTCTCTCCCCGCCAAAGTATCTGCCGCAGGTAATTGTGAGAGTGTCCAAGTCATAAGTCGAGAAGATGAATCCCATGTCCACACACCAGATGAGAGCGGATCTGCTTGAGAAAAAGTCGTTGTGAGAGGCAATTTCCAAGAAATACGAATATCTCTTATATCAGAAGTCATATTATTAATTACACCCTGCAAGGCAAGTACCGTTGAAGTATTTTCCTGAAATGGCATAGGTCCAGAGCCAAGCGGTAACTTATCATCTGTAAAATATCGTAGTCCTATTTTTCCACTCCATGCACCATTAAGAGGAATACGTACAGGGTCTGAAGCGAATACTTTTGTCTCGGATTTAGGTTGTATCTGGGGTAAAGTTGTTGCATCTTGTACAACTCCTTGTACTTGTATGGACCCACTCACCCCATATGCAACATCCAGTGAAGGTTTTTGCAATTGATTGAAAGCACGCAACGTAACTTGAAAAGGTATGGTAATTTCAGCCCCTGATTGAAGGGTTTTGAGTTGCGGGAATTCTTTTTCAGTTATAGTTACAAAACCCCCTAATGAGTCATACGAGAGTTTGATAGGCTTATCATTTGTTAGTAAAGATACTGAGTCTAATACATCGGAACGAATAAAAAATCGTACCGTAAGATTTTTAAGTGTCGAGTCACCAGAGTTACTAATTTTTGCAACCCACGATGTCTTACTTCCCCAATCGATACCTTGAGGATTCTGAATATCATTTATGGTTAATATGACATCCTTTTTTTCTACGTTATCAGCGACTCCGTCAACAGTCCATGTGCGAGAAATCAATTTCAACTGGCCCTTTGCCGGATTAGGGTTTTGATACCATACCTCAGCTTGAGGAGCGAGTAATACTCCATCAGGAGCAAAAGTTGGTCGTGATCCTAATGACACTGAAAATTGAGCTACTTTCTCAGGTACACGCCAAAATGGACCCGACGGATCATTAGGGTTTGGTTCATAGCGAGGTTGTCGAGAACCAGGAGGCCATTTAAGTCGCACTTGCAAAAAAGGAGGAAATTCAGGCTCAGACGTAGTAAGTGTGAGAACAGGATTTTCTTTATTTTCCCATGTAAACGACCAGACAGGTTCATCCACCCCCATATTCCACTCTGCGAATAATGGAAACTCACTCCTAAAGTTTGTAGGTATATATGATCCTTGTAGTTTCCACGTCCCAGTAAAAGGTAAAGATTGCAATAACCAACCAGTAATCAGTATTTGTTGTGTTTCCCCCGCTTCTAATCTTTCAAAATTCCATAAAGGATACCCTTCTTCATGAGGGGTCTCTGGTAATGTAGTGCTACTATGCCATCCTACAGGAGGGAGAATCTCAACTTGCAAATTTTCAACAGCAACTGGATAGCGGTTCGTGAGATTCACTTTAATTTCTCCTTTTCTTCCCAGCGGGATACTTGCAGGACTTTCAATTGAAAGCGAAATTTCGCCTGGACCTCCAACAGAGTCGGGTGAACGAAAAAATGCAAAACCTGCTCCCGCAATAAGCAGAAGAAAAACACTAGCGCCTATTATCAAACGTAATATTTCGTGTCGAGGTCTCCCATCTAAAAAACTTAATTCCCTCTCTTTTCCACTTCGTGCATATACACTCGAAAGATCAAGGTCTGCCTCAGGTCTAGGACGAGAAACTTTTCCCTGGGTGACCGGAGAATTCATGTGTTTTTTTGCTGATGTATTCTTATTAATGGGAACCTTCATACTTATATACTACAAGAGAGTCCGTAAGAGCGGAAATGAAGCGAGTGGTGTATCAAGAATTCCTGTTAACCACCATTGTAATGCTTCAGGATCATCATACGTAGTATTTTCTGGGTATATCCCTGCAAAAGAAATTATTTCACCAGATGCAGAGAGCCACCATGATCTCCATACTTTTCGTGAAGTCACACCTCCATGTGCTAAATCACGTAATAATCCGAACTGTCTTCGTACCGCAAGGAAGACTTCTTCCGAAGGCTCTTCTAGAGGAATTAGTTTATCAACGAGCTCTGCATACGCTGCGGCAAAAAAAAACGTAGGAAAGTTTTTACGCAAGATATGCCAACCCAACTCAGGCCTTGAATCTGCGAGAATATCTGAGTTGCGTCCCCGAATAACCATTATGCGTGTTGATTGCCATGGTTCTAATCTTCCTGCTAATTTGCTATGAGGACGCCGACTTCCAATAGCACGAAATTCTTTTCGTCCTTCAGGGGTGATAATTGAATACATGCGATCCCAATTCTTCCAGTCATGACGTGAGAGTATAAATCCATCGGTTAAGTAAGAAACAGAAAGAGGCATAATCTATTTTACTTCTTTGATGAGGCATCAAATCTAAATGTTATCAAAGAATCTTGCACTTCTCGAGGCGTTACGTCTTTTATTTCTTTTTCGCGAATGAATTGCGTTACCAAAGTTTTTGAGTTGAGTACTCCTGACTCTAATATTTCTGCAAGTACTTCATTATCGGTATGAAAACGTGCTGGTACATTATCAGTGATACGTAATCCACAGACTTTTCTTTCAGCATTAATTACACGCACTAACTCTCGCGCAAGTCCTTCTCGTATCAATTCAGGGGATAGTGCTGTATCAAGAGTTAGTTTAACTCCATCAGTGCGTTCTGGTTCATATAATACTTTCTTTACGTTTAATTCATCAATGATTATTTCTTCTAATTCAGGCGTAACCTGCATTCCATAAACAGTTGCTGAAGGGAGTGGCTGCCTGATTTTAATATTATGCTCAGCACGATATGCAAGCCCAGTAGTTATCAACTCTCTTAGCTTTTCCATATCATGCAATACCTTATCTTCCTCAAAAGTGAATTCTTGAAAAGTGGGCCAACGTTGCAGATGTACTGATTCATCTTTTAAAGTCACACGTCGAAACAATGTTTCAGAGAAAAATGGCGCAAGCGGAGCTGCAAGGAGCGCCATAGTGGAGATGCTTTCTCGTAATACAAATCGTGCGTTTAGGTCCCCTTCCTTAATTCGTTCCCTGCTTCTGCGCAAAAACCATGTCGAAGTCTGGTGTACATAAGTTTCCCACTGAGTCGCAGCAGCATAGAGATCTTTGTTTTCCATCGCGCTGGTCATAGAAGCAATTACTTTTTTTGTGCTCGCTGTTTGCCAAAGATCAAGAATATGAGAAATGACAGGTTGCCCCCTTCTCTCTGGAGGAGAGGGGTACAATTCCCAAAAAGTTAAAATGTTATAGGCAATCAAAAACGTGTTGGAAATAACTTTTTTTATTTCTTTTTCATCAAAATTTTTACTTTCTCCAGGCGCATTTACCGTATACAAGTACCAACGTACTGCATCAGCACCATAGATATCAAAAAGGTAAAATGGGTCAACAATATTTCCTTTTGACTTAGACATTTTCTGCCCTTTCGCATCATTAATATGTCCAAGGCATGTCACACTTAAAAAAGGAGGTTTTTTTTGATCAGTCATCGCTGCAATTGCGATAAGCGTATAAAACCACCCGCGCGTTTGATCAATAGCTTCTGCAATATAATCAGCTGGATAACGAGGCGGTGTCGCAGTGTCGATTGCGTTTAAACCTTCTTGTGCCCACGGCATTGCTCCCGAATCAAACCATACATCAAGAACCTCAGGAACACGTGTATATACTTTTCCATTTTCGTATACTTCAATCTCATCTAGAAACGGACGATGTAAATCAGAAAGGGCTTCATCTGACACCCCTCTTTGACGTAAATCCTCACGAGTCCATACTTGAAAGTCATCAGGGTTGTCTTTTGCACACCATATTGGAAGAGGAGTACCCCAGTATCGGGAACGAGAAATCGCCCAGTCTTTTACGTTACGTATCCATTCACCAAAACGGCCATCTTTAATATGAGATGGAAACCATGTAATTTGTGCATTAAGATCGATGAGTTTTTTTTGAAACGAACTCATACGCAAAAACCATGATGGCATCGCATAGTAAATAAGAGGATTACTACAACGCCAGCAATGAGGATAACTATGGCGATACACCTCAGTGTAGGCGGTTATATTTCGTGCTTCTAATATTTTCAAAATTTCTTTTTCAGTTTCTTTATCTTTAACTTTTTGCCCAATAAGAGATTGGTATGCGATATCTTTCAGATAAGAAGCAGGAATATATGTTCCATTACTTCCTACTATGTGTACCTTAAGAAGTTTTTCTTTACTCCCAAGATTAAAATCATCTTCCCCGTACATAGGAGCGATATGCACAATCCCTGTACCGTCAGTTGTTGTTACGAAATCTGCAATATAAATGCGGAATGACTTTTCGCAATCAGATGAAATTTCGCAATGAAAAAGCGGGGTATATTTTACTCCTTCTAATTCTTTACCTTTTATAATAGTATCTATCAAATTATGTTGGCCTAACACTGGAAAAAATTGCGCAATTTTAGGTAGCAATTCTTCTGCCACAATATAATATGTTCCATCAACTCCTTTGACACGCGCATAATTTATTTCAGAACCAACAGCGAGAGCAACATTACCTGGTAACGTCCATGGAGTAGTTGTCCATACTAAAATTCTATCTCCCTTATGCACACACCCCTTTCCCTCTTCTATGACAAAAGATATCGTAACAGAGGTGTCATAGACTTCTTTATATCCTTGTGCGACTTCATGACTTGAGAGTGCAGTGCCACAGGAATAACAGTAGGGTGAAACGCGGAAGTCTTTGTAAAGAATTTTTTCTCCATGTACTTTAACTGAAGCAATTTTTTTTAAAATACTCCAAACTGAGTTTATATAATCATTATCATAAGTCACATAAGGATGCTCCATATCCACCCAGTACCCCATACGAGTAGTAAGCTTTTCCCACAAATTTTTATACTCCCAAACTGAGGAACGACATTCATTGTTGAAGTACGCAATTGAATCTCGTATTGTAGTACGAATGTTCTCAATATCTTGTTTTCCTGAAATGTGTAATTTTTTTTCTACTGCCAGTTCAACAGGTAACCCATGGGTATCCCAACCTGCCTTTCTCCTCACCACCTTGCCACGCATAGACTCGAAACGAGGGATTGCATCTTTAAATGCACGTGCAAGTACATGATGTACGCCGGGTTTTCCGTTTGCCGTCGGAGGGCCTTCATAAAATATAAATTCCCCTTCAGGATGAGTTGCAGGATCAATTGATTTTTTAAAAGTCTCTTCTTTTTGCCATAAAAAAGCTATTTTTTCTTCTTCACTGGGAAAATGATAATCTACCATATGTCATAAATTAGCTTTTTAATTAATTTTGAGCAAACAAACATAAAAGCATAATGATGTAGTGTTCCGAAAAATGAATTTTAAAAATTTTCATCTATTTTAGAATAATTATTTATGACAAAGGATATATCTCAATAATTTTTAAAAAAAACTCCGTGAGTTTTGGAGTTTTTGGTGCGCGGTACAAGGTTCGAACTTGTGACCTTCACAATGTCAATGTGACGCTCTAACCAGCTGAGCTAACCGCGCATGGAGCTCATAATATATCCGGTAGTTTTTTACATCAAGGCGTAGGTAGAAAAAATCCATGCTATCGCCGCAGCAGGAGGTAAAAGAAAATTATCAGTATTGCGTGGCGCATTTAACTCCACCAATGCACAAAGTGCCGCCATAAAGACTGATGGCCAAAATGAAATACCAACATCGTATCCAACGAAAACTGCTAATGGCCACCCTATCGCAATCGCAACTAAAAGAAACAATAATGTGCCTACCGTAGTTTTTCCTTCATCATAACCTCCAAAAAGACGGCGTGGCACTAAAGCACCTGCTAATCCTGCAAAAGGATCAGCTATACCCACTATGAGGAGTGAAAACCAGGCAATTTCAGGGAAACCACTTGCAAGGGAAAGCACTCCAACAATTCCAGTTGAAAGGGGAAGTTGCCATAAACCAACTACCCCCCTCCCTGCTTCGAGCCACTGTCGCATGTGAGGATTTTTTTGAATGATTCCAAGAATTACCATTAATGCCAAAGCAGAAACCCCAAATAGTATGGTGTTACCTGTTGATAATGCAATGGCAAGCAATATCGCCACTGCGATATGACCAGACTTCCTAATTAACTCGGGGCCAATGTGTCGCATAGATTTTGTGCTAGTTAACAATTATTTGTAAAAATTGATACTTTTTCTTTCCGCAATTCAAGACTTCCTCGATTTTTAGCAGTAATTACTCTTTTGTCTTGATGTACAAGTATCTCCGCCTTTCGCTCATCTGAATTTACGGCTAATTGTTCCTCAAATAGACCAAAAGTTAAAGTTTCATTTGTTGGTGAAAAATCTGTTCTATTAGCAATTGATCTTAAAGTAATCATTTTTTTTTCTGAAGGTGAGTACACAAGATCTCTCAGAGAGTAAAATTTCAAATTATCTCTTTGCATAATTCGAAAAAGAAGTGGTAGCGTGCACAACTGAGTTGGGTCGGTAGTATGTGCCATCGGTTTTTGTTCTGATGGGTTAATTAAAAAGTTTTTATTTGCTTCTCCCATCATTACCCTTTTAAAAGAGGTGTTTTCAGGAGCAACCTCCATTTTTGCGAAAGAACCTGAAGTATGTATCACTACAACTGTTTGATACCCTGACATTAAGGCAATGATAAGGAAAAAAAACGAACTCACAAAGGTATGCGAGTTTATTGAACACAAAAAATTTAAAAAAAAAGAATGACGAGTGGTACGCGATGTAACTTGAGTTTCCAAAGGTAAGTACATTGACAAATGAAGGCAATAGTAATGTTGAAATATTACCTCTTAACAATAAAAAGTGCAAAAATTGACCTTACTATGATTTCTCGCTATTTTTTAATCATGATGCAAACATTTATTTCCATGCTTCCTTATATTCAATTGATACTTGCGATTATTTTGACAGCCTCAGTCCTTCTCCAAACAAGAGGTGCAGGTACGGGAGGACTCTTCGGGGGAGGAGAAGCTGTATTTCGAGCAAAACGTGGAGTTGAGAAGTTTTTATTTTGGTTTACTGTATTTATTTCAATCCTTTTTGTGGGAACTGCAATAGCAAGTTTACTCCTCTCACGATAGTTCATGCCGCTGCCACGGGTTTCATGGAGTGTGTGGCGTCGTAGATTACGACGTGGAATAACCTTTATCTTAAGTTCAATAGCAACATGGTGGAAAGAAGCTCCTTGGCCATGGAGAAAAAGTCCAGAGGAAAAATTACTTTTACAACTTGCAGAAGAAATTCATGTAGAACCTATTTCCAATCCCCCTGCACGACACCCTGGATGGCTCAGTTTCTTTTATTGGTTAAGCATCTTTTCTTTAATTTCCGGTATATTTTTTTTACTGCTTCCTTTTTTAACTCTTTCCCCCTCACAAGGAGGGAGACTGATCTTAGGAATCATAACCCGTGATGATATTATCTCAACACACCCATGGTACCCAGCACGTACCTCGTGGGAGGATTTTTTGACTTCTTTGCTATATGCCCCACTCAATGAATTGGGAAAACTAGAAAGATATGATGAAAAATCTCTCCTTTGGACTGCAAACGCAAATGCGCGTTGGTCGACATTACATCCCATCGAAGCAGATGATGTGATTTTTAGTTTTCTTGCATTACAGAATCCTGAGACACGTTCTCCCTGGGGGGGAGTACTAAAGGAATGGAATGTTGAAAAGATTTCAGATACGAGTGTACGATTTATCCCACCCTCTTCAATTGATGAACCGCGTCGTATTGTAGAAAATATTCGTCCTTTACCTCGCAATCCATGGGAATCTCTTACATTTGAACAAAGACTGAAAACAGACCTATTGTTGAAGCCAATTAGCTCAGGAATATGGAAGTTCGGATCACTCGTACGAAACCTTGAAGGTAATATAGAAAATTATACTCTTCGAGCAAACTCTACCTCACAAAGGTGGCTCGAGGAAGTTACCACTGTTGGATTTTCCAACTATCAAACTGCATTATTTTCTCTTGCTGAAGGTAATATAGAAGCAATATTAGGAACTACGACAGGTTTTCAAAATGCGGATCCAAAAGATGGAAAATTGATTCTTTCATCAACAAACTATGATGATGTAATCTTGCTTAACAGAACAAATCCACTATTTTCTAATGTGAAAAATAGAAGCGCTTTCTTAACCGGCATATGGAATGAGGCTCGCAAAAATATAGTTCTTGAAGATCCATTCTCCAAAGACAGGTGGATGACGGCATGGAGAGAAACCTTAAGTAATGTCCCCTCCTCTATACCCTGGGCATTAAGCAGTACCCCTGTTCGAGCAACAACACTGAGTATAATTATCCCAGAAGAGATTTATTTAGAAGGTTTTTGGGATGCAATAATCGAACAATCAAATTTAGCCCTGCGCACACGTTATGGAGCGAGTCGTGCGCCCCAACTTGTTCTTGATGTAGTCCCTGAATCAGATTTCCATGCCAGAACCGTTGCCGGTAGTTTTGACATCGCGGTCGAAAGAGTACGACATCGTGAAGTCTCTACCCGTGGACGGTGGTGGCAATCCTCTCCATGGCTTTCGCGTGATCCTCTTCGCGCACGTGCGCTTGAAGCATTATTAATGGGGAATGAGAAGGCTGCTGTTGAGGGTCTTCTTGCGACTTGGCCGGCAATTGTGGTTAATATCGGAGCTGATGCGGTGATGGTAAACAGTAATATATACGTGCATCCTGGAATATCATGGGGAAGAGATGAGGTGCTTAAAGTACTTTACAAAAAAACACGCCCTAATTTCGATTTTTCAGCAATTGATGTTTCTTCATTTAATTTGAATAGATTTTTTTCTTCGCGTCATCAATAAGCACAATAACTAAGCTATGCAAGCACAAATAAGTACGCTATAAAAAAATTGAGCCGCGATGGCGAAATTGGCAGACGCATACGCTTCAGGGGCGTACATCCGAAAGGATATGTGGGTTCAAGTCCCACTCGCGGCACCAAAGAAAAATTTTGTTCGCATTTCTGATTTTGCCCAAGCCCGATTTTTTTTAAAAGGAAAACAAAACTTTTCTTTGGTGTTCTGCTCTGAACGAGCGGGGCGGCTTCCGCTTTCGGGGTCGTTTTCCCGCTCAAAAAAAGGGTCGTGCGAAGTGTATAATTACAGCAGTAAAAAAATTTTGGCTAAAAATTTTTTTTAGTTCTTTCAAGGGATTTACTATATTTTAAATTAGTGAGTGTCATGATGTATATTCAATACTCGTGTGAGTGGTTGAAAGGATTGTGTAGTAAGTAGCTGGATAGCTTTTTAAAAAATATAAAGCTAATTTTCACTTTACTCTATAGTAGCCAATAATAAGAAATATAGTTATGTACGAGAAGGTGATGTCACTCTCTTATGACTTAGTCACCACTCTGCGTCGTAGAAAGCAAAAAATTACGACATGGCTATCTATTTACATATCTATTTTATTTGTGAATAAATGAGATTATGAATTATCGATTTGAGTATTAAAATTAAATTTTATCAAAAAGATCTGAGATACTATGAGCTATAAAAATTATCTTCACTTTATCTAAGTATAAAGTGTACAACTACTTTTCCTTTATTAAATAAAATTTTTTTGTTACACTAGGCAAAGTGATTAGACACTGTAAACCCATTTATTATGAAAAAAATTTTAGCACTCTCTGCCTCACCTTCTAAAGGATGGAACTCAGATTCAATGTTAGATCAATTTATTGATGGTGCTAAAGAAATCGATGGAGTTGAGATTGAAAAAATATATGTGATTGACCTACCAGTGCTTCCCTACTCATTCGAAAACCGAGAACCCGACCCACAAAAAGAGCCCGAATTCTGTGCGTTCATTGATAAGTTCAAAGCGGCAAATGGAATTGTTATCGCTACTCCAACTTATAATTTTGGTGTTCCAGGAAGTCTCAAAAACCTTATTGATCGCCTTTCACCTCTATGCTTGAACTATTCAAAACTTAATTCGTTCGGACAACCAACTGGTTTACTTGGTGATAAAATCGTGTTTTCTTTGATTTCTGGAGGTACTCCTAATTTCATAAAATCACTTTTATGGTTTTGGTTTCCCGCAGTTTGGTTTAGTGGCATCTGGTGGTATTTTGGTGCAAAAAACCTTGGTCATGTGTATGGAGGAGGTTTAAAAAAAGATCATAGAGCTCAAGATGATATTACACTAATGCAACGTTGTCGACTCGCAGGAAAAGACTTCGCACGCGCACTTGTTTAGAAAAATGAATATAACCGCCTCTTATATCGTGTATATTGCAGTCGCAATAGGTGGTTTAGTAATGTTTTTTGCTCCAGAAAAAATCAGTCAAAACTCTGACAACTATACCCTACTTCGGGTATGTGGGTTATTAATTTGCGCCGCAGTAACAGATTTTTCTTTTGGCAGTGGATACTTTGGAATATTTCTTATGACTGCACTTATACTCTATGGTTTTTGGTTTATGTTTAAAGGAGTTCGAGATGAATGAAGTATCTCATAGTTGGCATCGGAAATGCAGTCCTTCAATAAAAAAACAGCTTGCGAAATTAAACATTCACTGTGAGGAGGATTTTTTTCGCTATTTACCAACTGACTGGCAAGACTGGCGAACCTTCACAAAAATTTCCGATGCTCCACTTGGTATCCCTTGCGTATTCCGTGGACATATAGCATCGCTTCAGACAGTTTTTCTAAAAAAAAGAAAATTTATAAAGGTTATTATCTCTCAAGATACTACACATGCCACTGCATACTGGTTTAATTGTCTTTGGATTAAAAAACTTCTCAAAATAGGCAATGAATATGTCTGGCGTGGGGTATTTAGTAAAAAAAAGGAGAAGCGAATTTTGATTCATCCTTCCTTTGAGCCAGTAGATAAAAGCTCTCGTGCAGGACGCATAGTTCCGGTATACCCACGCATTCGTGGATGGTCAAGAGAAACATGGAATGAAGTCTGGAATGATATTTCAAAAAAATACTCTACTCCAATTCCATTGAGTACAAAAATGAAGGAAGTACTTGAGGAATATGATTTTCCTTTTTTTGATTCAGAAGTTTCGTGGCGAAGGGTATTTCACTTTCCTACAGACGACAAGAGTGTGCACTACGCAATGCAATGGCACACGCTTATCGAATTACTACAAAGATCTCTCACCGCCCAACATAAAGAAAAAGGAGTAAAAATCGATAATGCAATTTTATACAAAAATTCCTTTATTTCCCTTCTTCCCTTTTCACTCACCACGAGTCAAAAAGAAGTGCTGGAAGAAATAGCAAAAGACTTAGCGTCCGGAAATGCGATGCGACGACTCTTATATGGTGACGTAGGAAGCGGCAAAACAGTACTTGCTGCACTTACTGCAGCTATCTGTGCTGCAGATGGCTATGACTCAATACTCGTCACTCCCACCCAAATTCTTGCAGAACAACACACCCGCACCATTACAAAATTATGGGGTGAACATAATCCATACTATGTCGCATGTGAAACAGCACATTCATCTCAACAAACATCTCGCGAAAAGCCGACATTATGGATTGGAACTACCGCCCTTTTGCATAGATTACATAAATTAGATAATGCAGTACTTGTTATTTTTGATGAGCAACATCGATTTGGAGTCTCCCAGCGTGCAACCCTAGAAAAAGGACCTCTTGGTATACGTCACTTTCTCTCGCTTACCGCAACTCCGATTCCTCGTACATTGGCTCTTGCCATTAGCGGTGTCCTGTCAATAAGTAGACTGACTGAAAAACCGGGAGAAAGAAAAAAAATAATTACTCGTTGCGCGCGGTCTGAGGAAGGTCGCATAATGACTTGGAAATATCTAGAACAACTTGTGAAAAAAGGTGGATCTGCATATGTCATTTGTCCCCGTATTGAAATAGGTGAAGAATATGACTCAGAAAGTTGGGATCCTCTCTCAGTCATTTCAACAACTCAATATATTTTAAAACAATTTCCAAATATCTCCGTGGGAACAGTACATGGAGAGATGAAGAAGGATGAACAAGAAAAAATAATGCAAAATTTTGCATCAGGAAAAATTAAAATTTTAGTTGCGACAACAGTGGTTGAAGTAGGAATTGATGTGCCTCAAGCGATCTATATGATAATTACTGGTGCGGAGCGATTTGGACTCGCCACACTTCACCAATTACGTGGACGTGTGGGCAGAAGTGATGCGCAAAGCTATTGTGTTCTGTATCCTGCAAATCCAAAAGCGGACTTAGAAAGGCTTGATGCTGTGGTGAACACGAATGACGGATTTGTTCTTGCTGAGATGGACTTACAATTGAGAGGTGCCGGGCATATTTTTGGCACGGCGCAATCAGGAGTTCATCAAGAATTTTCATTTCCACTTTGTGCTAATGAGTACACAATACAAGTTGCTGAAAAATTGACTCAAATAATATCTAAAGAATCTCCTACAATTTTAGATTGGTGGAAAAAAGCATTAATCACCCCCCATCATCACCTTGAGTAATCTAAAAGATAAGCTTAATTAATTCTGCGCAAGAAGGTGCCACCTTTATTGAAGGAAACATCTCTCGATCTGGATTGAGGGGTGCAATAATTGTGGCTTGTGATATTTTTTGGGCGGCTTTGAGTCTTGATACAATCCCTTTTCCCGGACGAATAAAGCCGTCCAAACCAACTTCACCGATTAAAATATAGGTAGATTGTTCAACAGAATTTCCTTTTTTCGCAAGTGAAAGAGCCATGATGACTGCAGCATCTAGTGCAGTATCATCTCCCTGCCACCCCCCCACCACATTTACGAATACATCATCATCACGTAAGGAAACTCCTCCATATCTTTGTAAAACAGCAATGAGCATTTTTAATCGCGCACTATCAAATCCAGTTACGGTGCGATCTGGGTATGGTAATGATGTGGGAGTAATCAATGCCTGAATTTCAACAAGAAACGCACGTGTGCCTTCGGTTATTGTCCCAATAACACGTGAAGATTTCTCAGGAGCAGGGGGGAGAAAAACTGTTTCTGTAGCATCAACAGTATGGAGTCCATCTGCACGTAATTCCCACACCGCGACATTATCAGTTGGTCCAAATCTGTGTTTTAATATTTTGAGTAAACGATAAGCGCCACTTGTATCAGACTCAAATTGACATACCGTATCCACTAGATGTTCAAGTGTTTTTGGTCCTGCTATTGCTCCCTCTTTTGTCACATGACCGATAATGATAATTGGAATTTCTGTTCGTTTAGCCAATGATACTAATTGTGATGCAGTCGCTTTCACTTGCCCCACAGAGCCTGCACCTCCATCTGCATCTTCAGAGATAATAGTTTGAATTGAATCGACAACAATTATGTCTGGTTCCATGGTTTCTGCAAGCCGTACAACGTCATGTACAGACTGTGCTGAAACGAGGTGAAGTCCTTTTCCTGCCCCGAGACCAAGCCGTACAGCTCGGTCTGCCACTTGCGCCTCATTTTCTTCCCCTGAGACATATAACATACTGCCTTCAAAATTTCTTGCAATTTGTAATGCAAGAGTTGATTTTCCAATACCAGGCTCACCCGCAATCAAGGTTACACTCCCCACTGTCAAACCTTCCCCCAGAACTTCATCAAGAATATGCCATCCCAATAGTATTCGAGATTTTTTTATGTGATGCGACGCTTCTGCAACTGACTGCGCGCGTAACACATTCTTTTTTAAGTTAAAGTTATTTTTTGAAGAAGCCTGATTCTCAACAATAGTACCCCACTGTCCGCATTCACGGCATCTACCCTCCCACTTATCATATTGTGTATCACAATGAGTGCAATTAAACATAAACTGTTATGAGGATTTAATAACTCCATTTTCGTCCCAACACCTTTTTTTATCTCCACCAACTTTGTTATCATCTGTGAGATAATGACAGCCCACGTCACAGTAACTGTCTTTTCCTGTACCCTGTATTTCAAAATGCCACCACTCTATACAAATATGTTTTAAACCCTTTGAATGCATAGCCTTCTGTAACTTATAAATGAGCGCTCGATCAGCCTGTGAGAGTGTAGCTTGTTGGTTTGCTTTGCCGCTAAGAATTGAATTATTTCGATTATTTGGATTAGATAAATTTACATCAATTGCGCTACCAATAAGATGTGGCGACTTTTCACAATCCGGTTTTGCAGCCTTTGAACTCTGGGTGCAACTGATATTACCGTATTTGGCTCGTATTTGGTTAAGATTTTTTTCTTCTTCTTCAGTCAATTTTGTATCTGGATTTTTTGATTTAAAACAAAGCCATGAAGCATAGAGAAGCTCTTGGTCTTTGACCATTCGAATTGCTGAGGAAATTACCAGTTGATTATTTGTTTCCTTAAAAACAGCGTCTGCTGCTTCCTCCAATATTTTTTGGGTAAGATAGTTTGAATTTACTTTTTTATCCTTGGCATTTACGAGCAGATTTCCTTTGGATTCGATTTCCTGTGGCATAACACCAGGGCAGTAACCTATTACATCTAAATTGATTTTTCTTACTGACTCTATAGAGAGATTAGGGAACCCCGTCAGATTTTTAGAAAGTAATTGCAATATTTGGTAAGAAGAAAGAATTACCACGAGTCCAATGAGCGAATTTTTAAGCGCCTCTTTAGCGGCGGTAATTTTTCCCGAGTCACCTGCGGCTAGAGCCCACTGTGCGCCAGAAATTACGGCTCGTACAAACGCTAAAAACCCACCGAGTATAACAACGAAACTAAAAATTGCTACCACATATCTTGCTGCAAGCGAATCTGTTATTGGTAACGCTTCTCCTTTTCTGAATTCAGAAAAAGGTACTGTGATTTGCGGAGTCCAAAGTATAACTGGGGATTTATACTCACTAGATGAGGATGTAGTGCCTTTAGAAGGTGGTGAGGTTGAATTTGAAATACATCCGGTTATATTAGGATAACATATCCCATTGGGGTTCCATTCGCTCTGCTGAGAAAACGGTGTTCCAGGATTTCTACAACGATTTTCATCATCTACGCAAGAAATATTACCATTAGTATCCTTGAGCTCGCAACATCCAAGCGCCCTCACGCCAAATATTGGAAATAAAAAGAAGAAAAATCCTATGATGAAAAAAATTACGATTTTCATTTTTTTAAGTTTTCTAATCTTGACTTGATTCCTTCAGGGGTAAACTCTGCTAAATTTATTGGTTTTTCATTTAAGAAAATAGCAGGTAGACGAGTAATACCCCATTCAAAACCTAGTCGCATACTTTCATTTATTTTCTCAGCGACAAAAGTGTCTATTCTACAAGAATTCCATGCGAGTTGATTTAATCCACTTAAGGCTTGGGGCATGTTTTCCAATTCAATTGTGCCAACTTGACCTTCAAATTTAAATAAGTAACTTAAGGTTTCTGCTCCGAATCCTTGTACTGCTGCACATCGTGCGCCAGCCGCAATTTTTTGTGAAAGACCTAATGCACCGTCATTTGGAAAATCTTTATAAATTACAAAAATTTTATCTCCAAAAAGGGGCAAAATTTGATCTTTTAAAATTGAATATGCCCTCGCGCAACGACTGCACCTAAAATCACTAAAAATAACTAAACGGTGAGACGCCGCTGGATTGCCCAGGATTATGTCGGTAACTTGTGCGCGTAGCGCAGGCAAGACCACCTGTTGCGCCTTATTTTTTGTGGAATGAACATCCCAAATCCCCCATGCTAAAAAACCAATAAATACTACTGACGTAAGAATTGTTATCCAACGAATAATATACATACTATTTTAAGCGGATTGACAATAATCTTCCGTCCACGCTATTAGTAAACCATAACTCTGTTCCATCTCTTGCAAGAGACAAATTTGTCCCAATCACATTTTGGGTACCATCAATTACAGGAAGTGCAAGAACCTTTGCTTTTCCATCTTTCAAATCAAGTTGATAAAAATCATCAAAAACACCGACTGCTAATTCTGGGACAGCACCAGCGCCGCGAGGAAGATTTCTTGGTACTGCGCAAAATGCTGTAGTGGAATCAGGGGTGATAACACACTTTTCAACTGTTGTTTTTAGTCCAGTCGTGAGTACAGTTCCAGTATTACCGCTTTCCACCGAGATAATTTGAAGTACATGATTTCCGTCTCTTTCCATATCAATGGTCGAGGCTAGCATGAGCTTGCTATTCGGCGTATAGATATAGCGCGCGCTCAAACCAGGAACAATAACTGAGCCAAATCGTTCTTGATTCTGACCAATAAAAAATATTTGTTGCGCATTCGGATTATAAGGATCATGCACTGTGGCAACAAACCTTTCATCGGGAGACCACTTAATTTGCGTGATACGTGATTTACGACCAATATGCTCTACAAAACGTAAACCTCCTCCATCAGGACGACCGACACCAATATAATTTCTATTTGGATCACGAGGATCTATCCATTTAAATGCAATTGACGTTCCATTTTGATTGAAACTTGGTTCCCTAATTTCATCAGGGAGTCGTATGCCGATATTTCTTGTAAAGTCAAAATAAAGATTTGAGCCATCTGCAAAACCAAGAATTGCCTGATTTCCATTTGGTCCCCAGTTTATATTAGTAACTCCAAAAAATTTTTTATCGCTTAAAGCTGAAATCTTCCCATCCGTCTCTACTCTGACAAAATTGCCAGAAAGAGGATCATATGCCGCTATACCCTGATGTGCAGGTATGCTATTAGTCAAAAAACGATTGGTAACCACCCCTAACTGAGTTTCGCGTCCCGTCGCAATTGGTGTTGGCAATTGAGTTGGTGGAACTGCAGTGAGAGGAGGCTCAGTAACTTCTGCTGGTGGAGAAATTGTTTCGGGTGGAGGTACTTCCTCCGTAACAGAAGGAGGTACTTGAGGAAGCTGAGGAATCTGAAGTTGGTCTTGAGAAATTGTGGGTGGGAAAGTCAATTCGTCAGGTACCCTAAAAAAAGTAAAGTATAATGCCCACCCTATAAAAATAGTGAATACTACAAAGGCGCCGATCGCTACCCATTTTTTTGTACGCTCATCCCATTGCATGATGTAAGTATACTATATTATTTTAATGAACAGAAAGACTCTCTTGTAAATGATCGTAAATCAATGCCAAGAATCAGAGGTTTATTCTGAAATAACTCTTTCGCTGTGATGAAAAAATCCCCTGTCGTATAAGTGACACTTTGTGAGAGAAGCCCTGACCTTGAGACGAAAACACTTCTATTATCGTCTTCTTCTCTTGTAGATTCATTGAGTGAATTATACTTCTTGTAATAACACTTACTTGATGTGCCATCGTTAAGTAGTCGCAATACAAAAAATACTCTATCTTGGGGCTGAAAATACTGGAGAAAATTTGAGAAAACAAAAGACTGTGATTTAGAGATCTTACTATCATTAATGAATTTTGGTTCTAAGCCTGTTATATCGTGGTCATTATCAAGCACTCTTGAAATTTGTTCTGTCCCATCAGGATTTTTACAAATTAATCTAAAACCATCATTTCCATTGTGGACTATGGAAACTATCGCATTCTCTGCACACTCAAAACCGTCTCGAAACATTATTTTATTAAGCGTAAATGCAGCTATATATTGGCCATGAATAAAGTCTTCAGAAGAACCACCGCTAAGGATAAACCCTGCGACTAATTTATTCTCAATATTTTTACACGTACTATATAAACAAACACTTCCTTCCGAACAAGAGTCCGCGTAACAATAACCCACTTCTGTAGGCGAATTTGTTTTTTGATTAACTTGTGAGACAGAAATTTTACTGTTTTTGACGCTACATTGCGCAGCATCCGACTCCAAAAATTTTTTGATTGGCTTTTTATCCAAAAGGTAGTTTTCTTGCTCGTTAGCAACGAGCTTCGCGTAGAAGCTACATGGACGCAGAGGAACTTGTTCTCCAATTGCTTGTGATCCAATTGTAGCTAAATCTAATGAAGGAAAACCAACTAAATTTTTTGAAAGCAATTGTAACACTTGGTACGAAGCAAGAAGCGCCACTACACCTACGATACTTGTGCGAATTGACTGTTGTGCATTCGCAATTATTGTTCCATCACCCGCTGCTGTTGCCCACCGTGCCCCTGCAATTATAATTCTTATAAATGCTAAAAAACCTGCAATAATCGTCATAAACGAGAATATCGCAACAACATACTCCTGCAACAGCGCATTTCTAATTCTTTTTTCTCCAGTGGGAGTAGTTATTTCTTCACCTAAAGGAATTGCCTTTCCTTTTTGAAATTTACTAAATGGAATACTTACTTGAGGAGTAAAAAAATCACCTTTTTGTGTTTGTGTTGCAGTACTTGCTCCAGATGCTGACGGCTGGCAAGATAATCTTCCTACATCATACTCAAATCCTGTGCGACATTTACAATAAATTCCATAACTATCCGCATCTGCATTTGCGATAAACAATCCTCCAGAAGATGAAGTGCATTTTTTAGGATCTTGATTACTCAATGCCTTACAACCACTAAGACCTAATGCCGCACCCTCATTATTTTGACAAGATTTTGCCGCGTCAAAAGATTGATCTACACAATTACTACCATCATTATTATACTTGATCGACATCACACAACAGCCTAGTTCTCCTTGCTGCCCTGCGTCTCCTCCATCTGAAAAGAAATAGGGATGAATACAAACACTTGAACTTTGTGCCAAAACTGTGTGACTCTTAAAAAAAGTTACCAAGAGCAAGATAAGAAACCAACGTCTCATATTTCCTCATCATTATTTGATTGACTAATTGTTTTTGATGTACCCCTAAACATTCCTCCTGTATCTACAATCAATGAAAGTTCGGATAATCGTGAAAGTGAGGTAGTGACGTTTTGTGAAAATTTAAGGCGCTTTATAGGACTTTTTGTCGATACAGTGCTCTTTGATTCTTGTAATGCCCACACGCGAAAGTTTGGTTTTTTAAGATACATAAAAAAATTAAAAATAAAAAAATGCATGGGATATCCATTTACTTTGACAAATGCGAGTATGATTATAAATACAGTTATTGGACCTGCCACTACATAGAGCGCAACACCGCTTAATAATTGACTTATGACGAAAACGAGGCCAGAACCAACCAAACAAATTAAAAATTGTCTTACCGTAATTGGCCCAAAAATAGTATCCTCTTTGTCTGTGTGTTGAGGAACCACGTATTGCTGCGGCATATAAATTTAGTATATCACAATTAGCCACATAAAAAATCATAGCCGAAAGCCTTATATAAGATAGTAAGAAAAGCTTGCTGACAAAAGAGTCCTCTTAAAAAACCCATCACAAACGCAAGCGCAATAACAGAGGAAATTACTAAGATCCCAGTAGAAATTGAGGAGTTAAATATTGCCCAAAATGCACCCATTTTAAAGTAATTTGCGATTAATTCTTTAATGAAAGCGGTTCCAAGATTGGGTAATTGAAGTTGAAAATTATTTACTACATTCATTCGTGTAAGTAAATCACGTAACCCTAATGCATCAGCACTTTTAAAAATAGCTTGGAGTGCGTTTATCGCTCGGCGTATTTCTTTAATTCTTTCAATTTGTAGAGCTATAGTGCGCTTAACATACAATAAGAATCGAGTTTTATTTCTTATAAAAAATATCACTGCAAAGAAAGGTCCGACATAAGGAATTCTTGAGAGTGTACGTTGCATAGGAGTTGGCTCTCCTTTTTTTATACTTTCTTCTTTTAATTTTTTAACATCCTCTTCAATCTTTAGAATAGTATCATTAATAAATGCTTGATATCGTCGTATTTGTTGTGCAATCGCAGTTGCTAGAGCTTTTTTTGAAAGTTCCTGGCCCTCGGAAATCTCAATCGGCTCAGGATCCTGGATTTGAGAAAGTGTAAGCGCAGTGCTTTGTAATGCCCCTGCAATCTGTGTGATTGCCTTTTGTCGTAAAGCGCCCTTTTCCTTTCCTAATTCTATCGCCATCTCTTCCGGAGTTTTTGCAGGCCCCCCTCCTTGAAAATTGGTACGAGGGTTATTTTTTTCTTGAGGAGTTGCCGCCTCTATAGGCATTGGACCATCTCCTCCATCCCCCATTACTGAAGAGTCTGATATGAATGAGTCATCTCGCAACTCATCGGGAGAATTATATTTTTTTTGTGATGCTATATTGCTTGGAATCGATGATAGTGAGACAGCGCCACCCAGTTTTGTAGCATCGAAAGAATGCGCCCTTGCCCGTGCTGCAGCCAATTGCGCCCTTTGATCCGGCATAGGATTAAAGGCTAAATGAGGTAATTACCCATTCATCATTCTTTTTTTCCATACGAAGTGTCACCATAAAAATATCATTACTTCGTTGGTCCCTACTCACGGTAACTTTAACTGAAGCACGAGAGCCATTTACTGTAGTTTCAGAAAGTGAAACCACATTGGCAAGATGTATTTCATTTCTTGAGCGTTGCGTGCTTTCATGAGCCATCACCGCGCGAAAATCAGCAAAGGCCTGTGGAGTGAATAATGACCGTAAAGAATCAACTCCATCTAAAGAATTCCCTGAATAACTTCCTGCTCTTTGACCCACAATACGTCCAATACGTTCTACACGGGCAGTATCAGATCCTCTTGGCGGTGCTGGAGGAGCTTCAGGAAGAGGAGATTCTATCACGGTTGAGGGGACTGGCGGAGTAAGCTCTTGTGGTGCGGGGGGTTCTACTTTATCTCGTGTGGCAAAGTATGCAATAGCACCTCCTATTACAAGAGTAAGTCCGACTAATCCGAGCAGTTTACTCCAAGCAACTCTCTGCGACGATGGGAAATCCATAGTGTACATTATAGCTACTTGATTTGACTTGCCGCAAATTCCTTTTTCGATTCCTCAATGGCGAGGAGCTGTCGAGGATCAGTGGTTATAAGTTGATCTTCAGAATATGAGGCAATAACCTTCATTGCCGCATGTTTGGCTCCCGCGAACATAATTCCTTCTCCCACTCCACTTTCCAAGAGCAAAAATTTTTCTCCTTGCGTGAGTAAAAATGTTTTTCCAATCAAGTCTATACTTGCAGGACTTTGTTTCAACAAAATTTGCATTGATGAGTTCGTCACAATAGCTTGTCCGTATTGACTGCGTAAGAAGTCGTTTACGTCCTGTGTGATAGTAGTTACACCCAGATAGTATTTTCTACAACGTTTCACAATAGCAAAAATGAATTTTGCAGAGTCTTCATTTTGCATTAACCACCATGCTTCATCAATCAATAAAATCCTTCTTCTTAAGGAAGAGCGGACTACATTCCAAATGTAACTTACAATACTATAGACTCCGATCGGGCGAAGTTCATCTTCTAAATCACGGACTGAAAATACGACTAATTGATTATGCACATTTACATTTGTTTGGCTATTAAACAAGCCAGCAAACGTACCTTCAGTGTATTTTCGTAAACGAAGTACAAGGCTTTCTGTTCCCACCATACCCTCCAATACATCCATGAAATCTTGCATAATCGGCATTGAAGTAGGATCAAGAAGTGAAAGATCAACGTCACCAGTGATATCTTTTTTTGCATAGGTTTGAATCAATGCTTGATCAAGAATAGAGTCTTCGGCATCAGTAATTTTCCCTAGCATGATACGAAGCATTCCCTTAATCGTTATTACTGCAGACCTAATGATATCACCTGCTGACATATCTCCTACCGCTAACGGTAAGTCAAATGGATTAATCTTTGCAGGAGAATTTAATGAAATATCAATATAACTTCCACCAACTGCAGAGCATAAATGAGTATATTCTTTTTCTGGGTCGATGATGATCACATCTGTTCCCATCATCATTGAACGAAGTACTTCAAGTTTCACGGTATACGATTTACCGGCACCTGATGTTGCAAAAATAATAGAGTTCGCGTTTTGCAATGAAAAACGATCAAAAAGAATTAAACTATTATTGTGCCGATTAATACCGTATAAAATACCTCCTTCCGAAGAAAGTTCTGCGGACATAAATGGAAAAGACGCAGCGAGTGGACCGCTTGACATATTGTACGTGATTCCTAAATCATCAAGACCAATCGGAAGAGTTGAATTAAATCCTTGTTCTGATTGAAAATATCCCCTGCGTGTATAAATAAGTTTTGAACCAAAAATTGACTCTATCTTTTCACAATGTGCATCAAGCTCTTTTACATCTTTCGCATAAACAGTAATGTACAAACCAAAGCGAAAATACCTCTCTGAACCAGAAATGAGACTGTCGCGTAATCCTTCAATATCGGAAAGCGCGATCTCCAATGAAGGATCTCGGGGGGAGCCTTTTTCTGCTGCTTGGGAAAGAGCTGCTTGAATCACACCGACTTTATTTCTCAACTCTTTTAATATAATTTCATTGGGAATATTATAAAAAAACATCGATACATCCAATGAGAGATTAAGATTAATAATGGGAGCGAACCACCCTACCGAAATATATCGTGGATACGCCGTCACAAAAAGCGTGCGCAATACTCTATCCCCAAGTTCAACATAATTTCCCGTTATTTTAAATGCTGCGGGTGCAATTAAATCTCGTACTGCGCGTGTACCTAGACGATATGCTTTTTCAGCAGCAATAATTTCTTGCTCAGACATGCCCATGGCCATCGCTGAGAGCGCTTTCTGATCATCTGGCAATTGATCCTGATATCCCTTTCCTTGCTGTGAATAAATATCTAACATACTAATTTTTTACAACACTTGTGTCTTGCTCGAATTCCATTTTTTCGATATCAGCCATTGGCTGTTGATATGCGGATACAGGATTGTAAGAGTTATAGAAGAGCTCAATGAGGGCTTGAGTATCAAGTCTTCGAGAGGTTAAACTCATACTTCCCAGCGCAGAAATTACTTGATCAATACGCTTACTTAATTCTTCTTTATTTTTCTCAAAGTTCATCCTCGAAATGGTAACTGCCGAACCTACAGAAAAAATATCAGTAATTCTTGAAAAAAAATCTCTATATGACTCTTTTCCTGGAGCATAAGGAACAACAATATAAAACTTTTTACTCATGATATCTCCAAGGGTGACAAGCTCCCTGATAAAGGTTTTATATTCCCTGAGTTGAAGCTTTAATAATTCATTTGTAGTCTTGTTTTCTTGCTTTTCTATCGATTCTATATAGTTATCAATACGCACAGGGCGTGACTGAATAATAATTTGTAGCTGAAAAGTAAGCCCATTAAGAAAGCTCGTGTAGCTTTGTACCACCGCTTCTTGTTCATCCTCAGACTTTAATGCAAAGTTAATCGAAGACGTCATGATTACTCCTCGCAAGGTACCATCGTTCATGATAAGACAATCATCACGTATTTCAGAAAAGGGTAAATAACGTTGAGTTGAGGGTGCAGAAGAAGGCATAAAATTATTATACACTATGCAAACCGTAATTGTCCGTTTAATTTCAAAATAGTATTCCACTCTTCAGGCGTGAGCACATGGGTTGCATTCGTACGCGCTTTCCATGAATCAATTGCATCAGGCAATGATTTTTGTCCATGCATAATTTCAGAACTTATTTCAGTATATTGTTTATACATTTCTGTTTGTCGCCATGCTTTCAAACCATCAACTCTCATATCATATGTTTCATTGGCGAGAAGCTGAATTTTCTGTTTAATTCGTTCAGCGCATTCCTCGGGAGTACGGCCTAGCCGACGCCACTGTACGAGCGTCATGGTACGAATTTCCTCTATCGGACCGATTAATCCCGGTCGGGGAGGATGCACATCTCTTCCCTTACGGAGTGTCCAAATCGGTTGATTAGAGAGGGATGGAACTGGTGACGGATTTTGAGATACGTCTTGAGGAGGTGTGGGCATTACCGCTGGAATAACCGTAATGGGAGTTTGAGAAGTGATATGTTCCACGAAAACCTGTGAAGGGTCGTCATGTTCACTCATATTTTTATCCTCATTTATTGACGATGAATGAGATGATTCCTCGGTCATGACGCGGGTAACTTGAGAATTCGAAACTGAGGTTGTATCTTCAAGTATTGTTTCTGCTGAAATAATTTTTTCTTGATGCTTTTTCTTATCAGCAATGGATTGCTCTAAAGAATATTCAGGAATAGTGCCAGACGAAAGTACTACATTCTGCGAGGTATGCACTGCAAGAAATGCGAGTTCAGTATTATTTACTATTGATTCAATCTGGTCAACTGAGAGGATTTTTTGTTCACGCAAAGCATATACTCTTGCGCGAAAATCATAAGGCTCAATCATTCCTCTGATTCTTTTTTCAATCATATCACGCAACTTTAATTGCGTAGATGTATCCTCATTCAAGAAATTAGGGATCTTTGCAATCACTTGCGCAGCGCGATTTTGATAATCAAGCACAGGAACTTTCGCAACAGAATCTGCAATATGTTGATGTGCTTCTACTTCAGCGATTGGTCCTACCATCATCTCATGCACTTCTTTTTCAGTCTCATGTACCTCTGTGGGTACCACGGGTTGTGTGAGCTCTTGTGGAGGGAGATTGTCAGTTTTTGGAGCAAACTGAATAGATGACAATGCTATTGGCGCTGCCAATTCATGTGAAGGGTCAATAATTGGCACTTCTTCAATTCCTTCGTAAGAGGAATTTTCTAAGTCATCATTTGCGTTTCGAGACGTATCAGGTAATAGAGTGAGTGGCGCAACAGGAGCTGTAGTTAAAGCAGCATCATTGTCTTCAACAATATCACCAAAAACGCCTTGATACACCCGATTTGTAAGGGGATAATCTCTTACAATTTGCTTCACGAATTCATAATCAATAGGAATTTGTAGTGCCACAGGTGTTTCTGCACCACACACAGTAATAATTCCTTCAAAAAGTCTGCTTAAAATGAATACAGATTGATTAATATCTACAATACCTAATTGTTCTTCAATAATTTTAGTCATGTGTTCTGCATCGATAATACCCGCAAGATAATCTATCACTAATGCACGTAAAAAATTATCCGCTGATTCTGCAAGACCACAATATTCCCGTATTTCTTTCAAAATTGTATCCGCTTCATCACTTGCCAAGAATGCGCGTGCCACCGGAGAGGGAATTTTCTGAGGATCGATTATGTGAAGAGTCATATGAGTTAATTAGAATCGTGTTTTACGAGAAGCGATAGATTTTTGTATGCGCAATTGCTCAAGCAGAGCAGAGAGTGTTTTACTCACTTCTGCAGAGGGATTTTCTTTTTGTATATATTCTTCGATTGATCTTATTTTTCCTGCAATCTTACCTGCATCATCAAGGGTGCCCGCTACGCTTTTCACAAGTTGTTTAATATCTTGTTGTGTACCTTTGAGCGCTTCTGCAACAGACTTATTTGCAGCAACCACATCATTTATTTTCACTAAACCGTCGGTCCCAAACACCATGGATAGCTCGTATGAATCAAGTGGTTTATAGTTTCCATCAGCATCTTTGTTACTGGAAACAAAATCCTGCGCCTCAGGTCGTAATGCACGCAAATACATCATATTTTGACGATTTTGTGTTACTAACTCTGTTATCTTTCCATCTAACCTCGCTTTTTCGTTTTCTCTATTATCCAAAAGTAACTCAATTCTTTGAATATCTGCATTAGCTGCATCTTTATTAGCTTGAGGCGCATCTTCTTTTTCCAATTGATTGCGCCTATTTATTGCTGCTCTTAATTCATCCTTTAAATTGTTTATCTGAGGTACAAGACGTTCAAGCTCACTAGAAAGTTGTATAAATTCATCCTTTTGATCTTTGATTTTTTCAAGTAAGCTTGTCTCTAATTTTTCGGCAGCCTTTTTTGCCTCGTTACTTGCTCTGGGATCTTTGCCAACTTTTTCAGCAATTTCCATTTGTTTTTTTGGTGACAAGTATTTCCCAACTAATTCCAATTCCTTAGAGCTTATCGAGGCGACATCTAACTTTGCAACGTCAGCTGCATCTAGTCGGGCTACCAGCTCACTATCACTTGAAGAAATGGCTGAAGGTAATTTTTCAGCTGCTGCTTTATATAATTCTTTAAATGCTTGCGGTTGGGATCGTGTGAAATAACTTGTGAGCGAATCTCCTTCCTTTTCCATTATAGACTTTAAAACTTTTGAACTAAGTTTTCCTTCCTTTTCTAATTGTGCTGCTATAATCATATCAGCGCGACTAAGAGATTTATTGTTGAGCACTTTCTCTTGAAGTCTATCTGCCTCCAAAGCTTTTTCTTCATCGGATTTTCTACTATAGTCCTCCTCATAAGATTTATCTCCTCGAAAATCGGCATAAGACTGACTTGTGAACATTTCTACCTTTTGCATCGTTCTTCCCAATACACCACCATATCTTTGATTTGCAATTTTTTCGTTTATCTTTTTCATTTTTACCTCTTCTTTACCAATATCATCCATAAATTGAGCCTTTGCCATTTCCTCAGCTTGCTTCAGCAATGATGCTTTTTCATTATCAGTTAAATTATCTTTACCCTGAGTTAAACTTTCATAAGCATCCTTTTTTGCTTGCTCTTGTTTTTGATAGAGATCATTAATTTTTCTTTCTTGCTCTCTTTTTTCAAGCAAAGTTTTGTCTCGTAATTTGGTATCAATTAGACCTGTTTTAGACAATAAGTAATCAACAGCATTATTTCCAGATTGCGCTTGAATCGCCATACGAGTGTCATATTCTTTTTCATCAAGCTTTCGCTTCTCCGCTTCATATACCTCTTTTTCAAGGTTACCTTTATTTTTTTCCAAAGCCTCTTTTTCTTGTTTAATTTTGTTCAATTCATTTTTTTCTTTTTCAATAGATTCAGCTTTTTGAATTGAGGGAGAGTATTCCTTTTCAATCCTTTCATTTTGTTTTTCAATTTGAGAATTCAAATGACCCAGATTTAATTCTAATGTTCTTTTAATTGCTTCAAGTTCATCCTTTCTATCACCCGTTGCGCTGGCTAATTCTTCTTCAACTTGTTCTAACTTATTCTGATTATCATTTTTCTTATCTATTAATTCCTGTGTTGCCATTACCTTTGCAGCCTCTTTTTCATTAATGAGCTCTGATGAAGTTTTCCCAAGTGTCGACATTGACATCCCCATCTGTGACACACTCTTTGACGCTGCTTTAAGGCCGATTTTACTTAACCCAGATGCAACGGCACTCGTAGCTTTTGTAACACCCAATTTTTCCATACCTGATCGTAATTTATTTGCTGCAAGATCCTTTGCAGCTAAATATTTATCTGAAGTGGTTACTTTCTTTCCTAGCTCCGATGCACCTTTTCCAAGCGCGGCCAGTCCACCCAGCGCGGCTACACCTGCTGCAGAAGCACCAGTTCTCGCCAATGCTTTACTTTTATCTCCTGCCCATTTTGCGGCATTTGTCCCCTTTTCAATAGCAAATTTTGCAACATTCCCCGCCGCGCCACCAAAGCCCTGCGCCATTTGCAATGCTTGCCACATAAGCACAAGCGACATCAAATATGCCAAATAACGTTCAGGTTTGGAAAACTCTCCAACAGTAACTTCGGTATCCCCTACTATGGCATTATTGTTTTGAGAATTTAACGCACTAGAATCTGAAGATTTATTAAAAACAGGAGTTTGACCCGGTGCAACCGACATTATTGTGAACGCAAGCCAAAGAGTAAACGCTACACCCACTCCTTGAAATACATACTCTGTGAAAGTGCTCCACCACTGCGATGAAAGCTTAGATAACATGCCAAGCTGTGAGGGTAAGAAGTCTAAATATCCGACTGGTGAAGTGGCAACCAGAAACCACAAGTACACAATACGTTTGATAAAAAAAAGTATGAGTGAGAGCATCACGGCGATTGCAGCTAACAAAACAATAACCGCCACGAGAAATACACCTAACATATCAAACATAGTTCCTAGTGTACCCATAGCATCTTTATTTCCTACGAGCTCGGGTCTTAATTTAAGCATAACATCAAGACCCAGAGCGTTAAGTAAATTTCCTGGAGCGGTCTCTTTAAATGCATTTACGAACGTCAGAGTAAGTACTTGACCCGCATCGATGATAAATCCTGAAATTGTCTTTGAAAAATTTACTAAGACCGCAGATATCAAAATTTTAGGAAGAGCAGAAGTCCATTGATAATTTCCCGGAATATCAAGGACGGTTACTATCGCAGTATAGAGTACTGCCAAGGTTATGAGCATATTAAATATGTCACGGATCACCACCCATGCTTTCGTGACTGCCTCTGAATCAACAAAATTATTGAAACCTACAATGTTTATCAACAAAATGACTAATTGTCCTAGTACTTTTGCAAGAAGGGAAGCAATCCAGAGTAAAACAGAGCCAAGTGCTTCCGCAACAAACTGTCCTAAATCTTTAGCGTGTGTGGCGCAAAGGGGAATAACCAAGGCCACTATACTCATCGCAACCAAAGCAATGGCAAGTGCTCTTCGGTCAATCTTACATAGGCGACGCCAAAATTGCCACGAAAACAATGTAGAAACTTTTGAAATTAAAGCATGGGCAAACACATGCAAAATTGTACACTATTTTTTATAAAAAGAAAAAATAGATTAAATGTGTATACCTTCAAGTGTGCGGCGCATCCTAATACTTGCAAAATTGTATAAATATGATATAAAATAATTATCAAATAAAAATATTAAAAAATGGGGGAAATAATGAAATTTCTTTTTCTTTTTTTCTTTTTATTATCTTGCGCTGGTTGCGGAATCGTGGGACCTGGTCCCGCAGACAACCTCGGTGTTGTGGTACAAGACCGGGTGAGAGTCAACGTATCGTTCAATCGTGGAAGCGACAGGCACGAGCAAACCATCGATGGACCATATGGTTCACGATGGTGGAGTCTTGATAATGCGAGGTTACTCAACTTTCGCATTGTCGCTGTGGTTGCTGGGGGCGATCAAACACTCTTCAGTGGTGAGGTTTTCGTCAATAATGCTTATCGCACGACATTTAATGTCGTGCCTAGCGCGAACGGTACATGGACAGTCGTGCGGGAGACGACACCAATAAACAGAGGATGGTGAATATGAAAAGAAAAAAATTTTGCCTTTTTTTCGGATTGATGGTCACCATTATGCGGGGATGTACATTCCCTAGCTTAAATGGAGTAGAGCCCTCTCCTCCTGCTTCGGCAGAGGCGAGAGGCTTCAACTTTGAGTTCATAAGCGCCTATGCTGAAGCGCAGGTGAGCTTCAATGTTGGAATGGCCCGTTATGAGCTTCGCGCTCGACCAGGCGTCTCTCAACGCCTCAATCTGGGAAATGCGCGCCTCAAAAATGTGCGCGTTGCCGTTATTGTCAACGGAGGTGATCAACACCTCTTCACATGGCAGGAATTCATCGTCACTACTCGTGATGGCGTACGGATTGAGGTTCGCCCGAGTGGATGGGGCGGAGGATGGGGGCAAGGCTTCTTTGCCCACTACGAATACTTCCCTGTTATCCCTTAGGTAATGATTCATAATTTTGGCTCCTCCTCATGAGGAGCCATTTTAATTTGGCCCATTACTTAAATTTGACAAAGGCAAGAAGAGGCTATTAGATATAGGTGTTACGCCTCAAGGCGGTGTGCCCCCTTCATTTGAAGGACCACCGTAAGCAGGTGATAAATTTTTTCAAACAATAAACACATGGAGGATACCATGAACAAACTATTTTTTATTTTGTTGGTCTTGTGCGCGGCAATCGAAATTGGTTGCGGCAGCGATTCAGTTGGTCCTAAAGACCCAGACCCGCCAGTAAGCACTGTGCAAGTGGCAACAGTTGAGACAGAGCTTCCAGATGTATCTCCCACTGATACATTATGGAGGCCTAGCGACTCTACGTACGATTTCATCATTAAACCCAAAGATAGAA
>Ga0272446_1000296_pt1 | contig 80260 bp, 69 predicted proteins | sample YNPCB0061_FD_194587 | JGI IMG/M metagenome (GOLD analysis project Ga0272446, IMG submission 194587) | Hot spring microbial mat communities from Yellowstone National Park, WY, United States - YNP-CB-006-1 | ecosystem: Environmental > Aquatic > Thermal springs > Hot (42-90C) > Sediment | place... | reverse complement strand
CTCGATCTCCGCCGAGGTGGCGATGTCGGCGTTCATCACCGCGGGCAACTCGCTCTTCGATCAGTGGGACACCTTCACGACGCCCGACGCGCGCATCGGTGTCATGGGCGGCGCGGCGAACACCGCCCTCGGCGCCGTCGGCGTCCCGGCGGTGAAGCAGGTGGCGCCCATCGACGGCACCGAGAGCTCGTTCGACAAGAGCGCCTGGAAGATCTCCGTCGGAAAGGCGCCGTTCACCGCCAAGCCGCCGCGCGAGCGGCTCCCCGGCGTCTGCTCGACGGTCTACCACGAGGCCCGACACGCCGAGCAGTACTTCAACATCGCGCGCATGCTCGCCGGGCGCGGCAAGGTCGCCGCCGACGTCGCCAAGGAGGCGGGAAACATCCCGCCCGACGTGGCGCAGGCCGCGGTGGCCAAGAAGATGGCGCCCGACGACCCGCAGCTGCGCGTCTCGGAGGAGCTGCTGCGCGTGCTGAACGACCCCGACACGCAGTCGTTCCTCGAGGAGCTCAAGAGCTGCGTCGAGGCGTTCAACGCTGCCGCGACGAACGAGGCGAAGATGACCGTCCTCAAGAACCTGATCTCGCCGCGCCTGCCGCGCTACAAAGCGCTCGCGCCCGAGGCGGACGCGTTCGGGCTCGAGGCGAAGCTGCAGCAGCTCTGGGCGGCGCAGGAGCACGCGGCCGCAGCGCCGGGGGCGGCCGGGGCTCCGTCGGCAGGCGCGGGTGGCGCGGCGGCGCCGCCGCGGACGTGAGATGGCGGGCGCCGACGAGGTGATCGCGGAGCTCCGCCGCGTGGTGGCGCTCGTCGACGAGGAGGGCGCCTCGGCGCGCACCGTCGCCGAGCGGCTCGACGGCGTGGGCGAGGTCGTCGAGGGCGACGGCGGCGTGGTGGCGCAGGTCGCGCTCGAGGTCGCCGGCGACGTCGTCGTGCCCTACGCCGCCGTCGAGGCGGCGCTCGGCCCGGGGGCGCGGCAGCCGGTGCTGTCGCTGAGCGAGCCGCGCCAGCGCCTCTTCCGTGTCGCCGGTCGCGATCCCTCCGTCGAGATCATGGTGTTCGCGCGCCTCGCCTGGCACGAGAGCGGCGATCGCGTCGTCGCCTTCACCGTGCGGCGCGACCCGCGCCTCTGACCGGCGGCGCTCGCACCGGGGCGAGACCGCGCTGCATCCCATTGGCATGAGCGGTCGTGCCTGGAAGGTCCCGGTGGCGCTGGCGGCGACGATCGTCGGTGCGTTCGTCGCCCGGCGGGCGTTCGGCCGCGTCGAGGAGCCGCCGTTCGAGCGCCTCGGCGCCCGAGACGGCCTCGAGGTGCGTCGGTACGGCACCGTCGTCGTCGCCGAGACCGACGTCGAGGGGCCCTACGCGCGCGCGGCGAACGAGGGCTTCCGGCGCCTGGCCGGCTACATCTTCGGCGGGAACCGCTCGAAGAGCAGCATCCCGATGACGGCGCCCGTCGGGATGCGGTCGCAGGGCGAGCGGATCGCGATGACGGCGCCGGTGGCGATGGTCGCTCTCCCCGGCGACGCCCCGCGCTGGACGATGACCTTCGCGATGCCGGCGGGGCTGACGCTCGAGAGCGCGCCGACGCCCCTCGACGCGCGGGTGCGCCTGCGCGCGGTGCCGATGCGGATGGTCGCGGTGTGGAGCTTCCCCGGCAAGATGAGCGAGGAGCTCATCGTCGCGCAGCGCGCCGAGCTGTCCGCGCGCCTCCGCGCCGCCGGGTTCGAGCCGCGCGGCCCCATCGAGCTGGCGCAGTACAACCAGCCCTGGATCCCGGGACCGTGGCGGCGCAACGAGCTGATCGTCCCGATCGACGAGCTCCGGTAATAGCTAAGTCGCTGGAAATGCTGCACTGTTCATTTTGTTGAGCCGTGCCGGGCGGCTCGTGGCCCTCTCCAGACACGATGAGCTCGTTGCGACAACTGGCGGCCATCCGCCCGCACGGCGCCGACCGCGCCGACGACGGCGAGCTGGTGGCGCACGCGCGCGACGGCAGCGGCTGGGCCAAGGGGGAGCTCTTTCGCCGCCACGCCGGGCGCGTGACGGCGCTCCTCGTGCGGCTCCTCGGGTCGACGGCCGACGCCGAGGACGCCGCGCAGGACGCGTTCGTCGAGGCGTTCCGCGACCTCGGGCAGCTGCGCGAAGCGGCGGCGTTCGGCGGGTGGCTCACGCAGATCGCGGTCCGGCAGGCGCACCGGCGCTTTCGCAAGCGGCGCCTCCTGCGCGCGCTCGGGCTCGATCGCGGCGCGAGCGACGCGACGCTCAACCTCCTCGTCGACGGCGACGCGACGCCGGAGGTGCGGGCCGAGCTGCGGCTGGTGGCGAAGATCCTCGATCGGATGCCGGCGCCGGAGCGGATCGCGTGGAGCCTGCGCCACGTCGAGGGGTACGAGCTGGCCGACGTGGCGGCGAGCTGTGGCTGCTCGTTGGCGACGGTGAAGCGGCGCAGCGCCGCGGCCGAGGAGCGCATCGCGGCGGCGGCCGCGCGGGGGGACCATGAGCGATAAGCTGCCGCGTCCGCTCAAGCAGGTGCTGCGCGACACGACGCCCGACGAGGCGACCATCGAGCGGATGTGGAGCGAGGTGCGGCGCGCGCCCGTGCGGCGACGGCGCGTCGCCTGGGGGCTGGCGATGACGAGCGCGGCCGCGGCGGCGGCGGTGGTCGCGGTGGTGCTGCTCGGGCGCGGCGCACGGCCGCTGGCGCTCGACGGTGGCGGCGCGCTGAGCGCGGTCGAGCAGCCGGCCGGTGCGGCGGCGCGCGAGGTCGCGCTCGACGACGGCTCGCGGCTGGTGGTCGCGGCGGGGGCGCGCATCGAGCCGCTCGAGAACTCGCCGGGGCGGTTCGACGTGGCGCTGCGCCGCGGGCGGGTCGACTTCCGCGTGGCGGCGCCGGAGCGGCGGCGCTGGGTCGTCGAGGCGGGGCGGGTGACCATCGAGGTGTTCGCGCGGCAGTTTTCTGTCTATCGGGAAGAGGGCGCGGTCGAGGTGAGCGTGCTCGACGGCGCGGTGGTGGTGCGCGGCGACGAGGTGCCGGGGCAGGCGCAGCGGCTGTCGGCGGGCGAGAGCCTGCGGGTGCCCGGGATCCCGGCGGCCCCCGCGACGCCGGAGGCGAAGCCGGCGACGGAGCCGCCCGCGATCGCGGCGGCGACCGAGGAGGCGCACGAGCCGGTGGTCGAGGCGCCGGCGCCGGAGCGCAAGAGCCGGCGCGCGCGCACGACGCCGGTGGCCGAGACGGCGGTGGCGAAGGAGGAGGGCGCGGCGGAGCCGACGACGGCGGGCGAGCCGAGCTGGCGCGCGCTCGCCGAGCAGCAGCGCTACGGGGAGGCGTGGGAGCGCGCCGGTGCCACCGACGGCGTGCGCGCGGCGGCGGCCAGCCAACGTGCCTCCGCCGACGAGCTCTTGGCGCTCGCCGACCTGGCGCGGCTGTCCGGTCATCCCGCGGAGGCGGCGCCGCTCCTCGAGCGTGTCGTCGAGGCGCATCCGCGCGACGCGCGCGCGGCGATCGCCGCGTTCACGCTGGGGCGCATCGCCTTCGACGATCTGCATCAGCCCGCGCGTGCGGCGACCGCGTTCGCGCGCGCTCTCGACGCGGGCGGGCTGCCGCGCGGGCTCGAGGAGGACGCCTTCGCGCGGCTCGTCGAGGCGCTCCTCCGCGCCGGCGATCGCGCCGCCGCCGAGGCCGCCGCGCAGCGCTATCGGGCGCAGTTCCCCGAGGGGCGGCACCGCGCGCGCGTCGAGCGCTGGCTGGCGGCGCCGTGATCCGAGGGCTGGCGATGCTGGTCGTGTGCGCCGGGGCGCTCCCGGTCGCGCGCGCCGAGGGGCCGCGCCCGACGGTGGTGGTGGCGGTGGCGCCCTGCCCGAGCGCGCCGTTCGACGAGGCGGCGCTTTTTCAGCAGCTCCGCATCGAGCTCGCGGCGGAGGAGATCGCGCGCGACGGCGCCGCGGCGGAATTTCCGTCAAGCGCGATGTTCCTGCGCGTCGGCTGCGTCGAGGGGTCGCCGGCGGTGTCGTTGAGCGCGGCGCGGGCGACGCCGGCCGTCGACGTGCGCGCGGTCGAGCTCGCCGAGGTCGCGCCGCCGCTGCGGGCGCGCCTCCTGGCGCTCGCCGCCAGCGAGGCGGTGCGCCGCGCGCGCCTCGAGCCGCCGCCCGCGCCTCGCGCCGCCGAGCCGTCGCCGTCATTGGCGTCGCCGTCGCCGTCTCCGTCATTGCCGTCCCCGTCGGGGCGACGGCCGCGCGACCCGCGCCGTCAGCGCGTCGCCGGCTTGACCGCCATCGCGCTCGCCTCGATCACCGTCGGCGCGGTGGTCGTCGGCTCGGTGCTCGCCGCCGAGGCGGGCCGGACGGGCTCGGGGCCCCTCAACGGCGCCAGCGCCGGCGTGTTCACGCTCGGCGCGATGACCTTCGCCGGCTCGGTCGTCGGCTTCGGCCTCTGGGCCGACGAGCGCCGCCGCCCCCCGGCCCCCGCCGCGTCGCCGCTGCGCGCCGCCCTCGCCCCGCTCACCGACGGCGCCGCCCCGCGCGGCGCGGCGCTGATCCTCTCCGGCACATTCTGATAGACGATAACGTGCGCGCGCGTGAGCCGTCCGCGCGCGCTCGCGGCCCGTAGGGGGCGGAGGACGACATGCCGCCCAACTCACCGCCCACCCGGCCGCTCCCGCTCGCCGTCGCGTTCACCTGCCTCACCGCCGCCTGCCACCCGGCGCCCCCGCCGATCACCGGCAGCCTCACCAGCGAGGACTTCCGCTCGACGATCGTCGGCGACGACTACCGCATCCTCGTGCGCCGCCCGCCCGACTTCGATCCCGCGCGGCGCTACCCGGTCCTCTATCAGCTCGACGCGACCAACTACGGCAACGAGCACGCCACCGTCGCCGGCTGGGTCTCGCGCCGCGAGGCCGAGGGGCTCCTCCCGCCGACGATCGTGGTCGGCTTCGGCTACCCCTACGGCAACGACCTCCCCGACGGGAGAGGCCGCTGGCGCGACTACGTCCTCGCCGACGACTTCACCAAGAAGCCGGGCGGCGCCGACACCTTCCTGCGCGCGCTCGGCGACGAGCTCCTGCCCCACGTCGAGGCGACCGAGCCCGTCGACGTCACGCGGCGGGTGCTCTCGGGCCACTCGCTGAGCGGCTTCTTTACCCTCTACGCGCTCTTCCACTCCGTCGAGCGGCCGCTCTTCTCAGGCTACCTCGCCGGCGATCCCTCGCTCGGTCACGCCGACGGCCGCCTCCTCACGCTGGCCGCCGAGGCGGAGCGCATCCCGAACGGGCGCGTGTACCTCCCGATCGCGCGCTACGACGGCGCCGTGCAGCGGGTCTGGTTCGACGCCCTCGTCGAGCGGCTGCGCGCGCGCCCTGGCGTCGACCTCACCGCCGAGGTGATCGACGACGATCACGCGGGGCTGCTCCACCGCGCCTACGAGCGCGGCGTGGGCGTGCTGCTCGGATGTGCGCGATGAGAGCCCTGGTCGCGATGGTCCTCCTCCTGTCGATCGGCGTGGGGAGCGCGCACGCCGTCGAGCCCGTCGATCTCGACGTCCGCAGCCGGCCGACGCACGTCGCGCTGGACGCCGCCTTCACCTACGGCATCGGCGGGTGGAGCGCGCTCGGCGTCCAGCTCCACCCGACGGTGGGGTGGTCGCTGTGGAGCACCCGCCGCGCCACCGGCACCATCGACCTCGGCGTCGTCCTCGGCTACCAGAACGAGCCGCAGGCCATCCAGGCCATCGCCGCGCGCGGGCAGGAGAGCCAGACCCACCGCCTCAACGCCTTCGCCACCGTCGGGACGACCTTTCACCTCGGGCGGCTGCGGCGCTCGGGCCTCGGCCTGCACCTGTTCGGCGGCTGGACGCACGTCTGGTCGTCGGCGACGATCCGCCGCCCCGACCTCTCCTTCGACGGCACGGCGCGCGACGACTACGGCGTCCCCAACGTCGGGGTGATCCTCCGCTACGCCTATCGCGTCCATCGCAACCTCGGCCTGAGCCTCCAGGCGGCGGCGCCGTTCCAGACGACGCCGTCGTACGTGGCGACGCTGTTCCACGTCGGCATCGGCCTGACCGGGTATTTCCGCTAGACGCAAACGCGTGGCGGAATGTGCACACGGCGCCGCCGGCGAGCGCGGGCCGTGTGCACGACGGATACACCGCGATCCGGTCGTGGATGCGCATCGTGCAGGCGCGGCGCAGGGTTGCGCGTGTCGGAGGCGGTGACGCCCGTGGCGCGATTCGTGCTGAGACGGTCCCACGCATGAACGACGGCGGAAAGAAGATGACGGAGCTCGCGCAGGCGGCGCTGGCGCTCGACGAGGAGCTGCGGCGGTTCGAGGCGCTGACCGCGAGCGCGCTGCGCGTGCCGCTCGACTCGAAGCGCAACCTCGAGAAGGCGGCGCGCGCGACCACCGACGCGGCGAGCTGCCAGGGGCGCATCGGCGAGCTGGTGCAGGCCTTCATGGCCGCGCTCAACGCCGCGCGCGACGAGAACCAGGCGTCGGCCGCGCGGCTCACCGCGCGCGGCGCCGAGGTGCAGGCGCGCACGAACGAGTACGCGGGCTTCATCGAGCGCTTCGGCGCTCTCGGCGACGAGGCGGCGTCCATCTCGCAGACGGTGGCGCGCGTCGGCACCGAGAAGGCGCAGCGCGGGCACGAGGCGATCGCCGACCTCGTCGACATCGAGGCGCGCATGACCGCCGTCGTCGACGGCGCGCAGGCGCTCGGGCGCGAGGCGAAGGAGGCGGGGTTCGGCGACCTCGTCGGTCAGCTCGACGCGCTCCGCCAGCAGACGCAGTCGGCGCGCAACAAGGTGAAGCTGCTGCGCGAGCAGCTGATGGCGACGGGGGCGCAGCTCCCCAGCTGACCGCGGGTCAGAGCTCCTCGAGGCCGTGCGGCGGCGCGGCGTTCACGAGGACGCCCGCGCGGCAGCGGATGGCGACGGGGGAGAACTGCTTGCCCGGCTTGGTCGCGGTCAGCGTGTACTCGCCGACGGGGAGGTTGGCGATGATCACGCCGCCGTCGATCGACGTCGCGCCGAGCGCCGGGTCGGGGTAGATGAACGAGTCGCTGGCGTAGGCGAAGTAGGCGGGCTCGCCGAGCCCCGGGCCGCCGTAGGGGGCGGTGCCCTTGCGCGACACCGTCGTCGCCACCTGGCAGCGCGTGGGATCGGGCTCGAGGGCGGCGAGGACCGCCAGCGACCCGACGGTGTCCTCGGTGGGCACCTGGAAGCCGAGCATCGCGATCCCCTGCGCGTCGATCGCGAGCGTGGCGCTCTGGTTGGGGTGGAAGCCGGGCTGCTCGACGAGGAAGCTGAGCGGCCGGCCGCTCGGGACCTGGAGCGAGAAGCTCCCGTCGGCGGCGACGGTCGCGCGGTGCTGCGGCGCCTCGGCCACCGAGACCGTCGCTCCGTCGAGGGTGAGGCCGTTGCGCGGGCCGAACAGCGCCGCGCGGCCGGTGACGGCGGCGAGCGGCCCCGTGCCGGCGACCCAGCTCGCGGTCGGGTCGGCCGCGCCGCAGCCGACGAGCAAGCAGAGGGAGAGAGGGAACGTCACCGCGGGCGCGCGCACCGCGCCAGTTTAGCCTCAGTGGGCGGCGACGCGGACGAGGACGACGAGCACGATGAACAGCGCGAGGCCGACGAGGAACGCCGGGAGGACGAAGAAGGGCGACTTGTACCACTGCGCCTTCACCTGCGGCGTCGCGGCGACGAGCTCACGGTAGGCGGGCGAGCAGACGGTCGCGGCGCGGCGCGAGAGCAGCACGTTGATCATCGCCGCGGTCCAGGCGATGGCGACGACGGCGAAGAAGAGCGTCCAGCCGATGCTGGGGCCCGCGCGATGGTAGCCGTACGAGTGGCCGTAGCGCGAGTACGACCCGAAGTCGTCCTCGAGCGCCGAGCGCATCATGAAGGTCGCCACGACCTCGAAGAGGCGATAGGCGATGCCGAGGAAGCCGAGGACGGCGGCGGCGATGCGCCCACCCGCCCAGTAGCGCCACAGGAAGTGGCCGAGGACGCCGAAGCCGCCGCCGACGACGACGGCGACGCTGCCCATCAGGATGGCACCGGCGGCGAGCATCCGCCCGATCCCGCCGAGCGCGCCGTGCGACGAGCCGATCCCGCCCGCGCCCGCCACCACGTACATGACCAGGCCGGCGACGACCAGCACCGCGGCGCCGACGTAGTGCCAGACGGCCATCGCGCGCAGGTGCGCCTCGATGACGAGGTCGCGCCGCGCCGCCTTGGCGACGAGCGACGGGTCCGCCCCGGGCTTCCCCGTATGGCAGAGGTCGCACAGGAGGTCGTTGTCCTTCACCGTCCGGCCGCAGCTCTCGCACGTCCACATGCCTTCACAGTACGAGGGCAGCCCCGGAGTCTTTCCGGCGTCAGCTGGAGTGCGGCGGGTCGAAGGCGGCGGCGTCGATGCCGGGGTCGTCGTGCTCGCTGTCGTCCTCGAGCACCAGCTGGCGCAGCTCCATCCGCATGCGGTCCAGCCGATCTTCGAGCGCGCGGATCGCGTCGACGAGGTCCATCATCCGCTCGCGCCGTTCGGGAGTCATGGCGTCTACGCTAGGCGCGGCGATCACCAGCGCAACGTCACCACGAGCGCTCGGTCGGCACGTCCGCCAGCGACGGTGAGGCGCGCCCCGCCGTCCGACACCGCGAGCGCGCCGTTGCCGCTCACGAAGGCGCGGGCCTGGCGGCGCGCCGCGTCGACGCGCGCGCAGGGAGCGACCGGCTGCGCGCCGCACGCGGCGAGCGCCGCCCCCTCCCAGGAGAGCGACGGCGCGGCGGCGGGCGCGGCGCCCCCGTCGAGGACGTAGCTCTTCCCGCCCTCCTCGTCGAAGCGGCCGGGCGCGCCGAGGGCGACCAGCACCTCGCGATCGTCGCCGACGTCGGCGAGGCCGACCACCGGCGGCGTCGACGGGGCCAGCGTCTCGATGCGCTCGGGCAGGAGCGCCAGCACCGTCCCGGCGCGCGCGAAGACCGGCAGCTCGCCGAGCGGCGCAGCGACGGTGGCGGTCTGCGGCCCGTCGAGCGGCGCGGCGCGCGGCGCCGGATCGGCGTCGTCGTCGAAGAGGCGCACCCAGCGCCCCGCGGGCAGGTAGACGGCGCGCGAGGTCACGCCCTGGGTCACCACCGGCGCGACGAGGAGGTCGGCGCCGAGGAGGAACTGATCGGTGAGCGGCCAGGTCGCCGCGTCGTCAGGGAAGCCGAGCGCCACCGCGCGCATGATCGGCGCGCCCGTCGCCGCCGCCTCGCGCGCCAGCGCCGCCCACATCGGATAGAGCCGCGTGTGCAGCCGCGCCCAGCGCGCCCAGTGAGCGAGCGTCTCGGCGTCCTCGTCGAAGCGCCAGTTCTTCCCCGAGGCGACGCCGTGGTGCGTGCGCAGGATCGGCGTCATCGCCCCGAGCGCCGACCAGCGGAAGAAGAGCTCGCGCGTGCCGTTCGGGAAGGGGCCGCCCGAGTAGTAGCCGGCGACGTCGCTGCCGTAGTAGGGCATGCCGACGACGCCGAGGCCGATGCCGATCGGGATCACCGTCGGCAGCCCGTCGCCGCGATCGAAGTCGGTCGACTGATCGCCGCCCCAGACGACCTGGTGGCGGATCGACTCCGAGCCGAGCCAGCCCGAGCGCACGAAGGCGAGGCGCTCCTTGCCGTCGGCCTGGCGGGCGTCGAAGACGCGCTCGTTCAGCTTCTGCCACTCGATGGGGTAGAGGTTGTGCCAGACCTCGGCGTCGGTGGTCGGCCCCGTCGGCGTCGGCATCGCCTCGGTCATCGCCGCGTCGGTGGGGAGCCACTCGGCGAAGTCGGCCATCCAGCCGTCGAAGCCGAGGTCGATGGCGGCGATCATCGCCGTCTCCAGCCAGGTGCGCGCCGCCGGGTTCGAGAGGTCGACCAGGCCCGTCGGCGAGAAGCGCACGCCCTGGAAGAGGTAGGGGGTGCCATCTTTCTGCTTGACGAGATATCCGCGGTCGCGCGCCTCCGCGAACTGCTTCGAGTCCTGCTCGACGAAGGTGTTGAAGTAGCCGAGGAACTTGAAGCCTGCGGTGTGGAGCTCGCCGATCATCGCCTCGATGTCGGGGTAGAGCGTGCGATCGGGGACCAGGTTGTAGGTGAGGTTGTAGTTCGAGCCCGACTGCACGCCGCCGGCCCAGTCCTCGGTCCAGATCGCCGAGCCGGGGACCTTGTTGTCGCGGATCAGCTTGGCGACGCGGCGGACCTCGTCGGCGCCGTGCACGGCGTCGTTCCACGGCGCGAAGGTGAAGGCGGGCGGGATCGGCGGGCGGCCGCGGCGCGCGGTGCGGCGGGCGAGGACGTCGAGCGGGCGCGGGCCGTCGTCGAGGAGGAGGGTGAGGGCGCCGTCCCAGGTCTCGACGCGGACGGCGTCGTCGCGCTCGGAGCAGAGGGAGACGATCGTGCGGCGCGAGGTCTCCACCTCGAGGCCGTAGCCGCGGCTCGAGACGTAGAAGGGGACCGGGAAGTAGGTCGAGTGGCGCGTGCCCTTCTGGAACCAGTCGCCGCGGTCGCCGTCGTCGGGGGCCTTGCCGATGCCCTGCTCGGAGACCCAGAGCGGGACGGTCTGGCCGCGGTGGTCGACGTCGTAGGCCTGCGCGCCGAAGCCGAGGAAGTGCTCGTCGCCGCCGCAGCGGAAGGCGAGGCTGGCGCGGTTGGCGGTTTGACGCTTGACGGAAATGCGGAGCGTCCCGGCGGTGGCGGGATCGTCGGCGCGGAGCTCGCCCTCGCCGCCGCCGGCGAAGGTGAAGCGGACGGCGTCGGCGGTGGCGGTGAGCGAGGTGAGGCGCTCGACACCGCTCCACGGCGGCGCGCCGCTCTCGTCGAAGCGGAAGGATCCGAAGAGCGTCTCGACGGTGGCGTCGGTGACGTCGCGGAAGGCGAGGCCGGCGGTCGCCGGGGCGTCGCCCGCGGGGCCGCCGGGGAGGCCGTCGAGGAGGACGCGGCCGTCGGCGGCGGTGACGACGAAACGCACAGGGGCGGCTTCGACGTGCACGGTGAAGCCCGCGAGCGTGGTGGTGACCGGCGCGGGCGCGTTGTCACACGCGGCGAGTACGAGAAGGGTGGCTGCGAAGAGTCGCACCCTGCGAGGATACCGGAAGGGAGACAAGCTCAGCGCGATGGCCACGACCAACCCAGGGGATTTGGAGGCGCACCGGGCTGCGCTCGTCGGGCACTGCTATCGGATGCTCGGCTCGGCCGCGGAGGCCGACGACGCCGTGCAGGAGACGATGGTGCGCGCGTGGCGCGCGCTCGACCGCTTCGAGGAGCGCTCGTCGCTGCGGACGTGGCTCTATCGGATCGCGACGCGGGTGTGCCTCGATCTGCTGGCGGACCGGCGACGGCGGGCGCGCTCGATGGAGTTCGGGCCGGTGGGGACGATCGAGGACCCGCTGGTGACGCTGCCGTCGTCGACGTTCGTCGAGCCGATCGCGGACGCGGCGGCGGTGCCGGCCGACGTCGTCGACCCGCACGAGCGCGCGGTGCTGCGGCAGAGCATCCGGCTGGCGTTCGTCGCGGCGATGCAGCACCTGCCGCCGCGGCAGCGGGCGGCGCTGATCCTGGCGGAGGTGCTGGGGTGGTCGGCGGCGGAGATCGCCGACTGCCTGGAGACGTCGGTGGCGGCGGTGAACAGCGCGCTCCAGCGGGCGCGGGCGACGCTGGCGGAGCGCGACCTCGCCGACGTCGGACGGGCGCCGCTCAGCGACGAGGACGCGACGCTGGTCGCGCGCTGGGTGGAGGCCTTCGAGCGCTACGACATGGAGGCGCTGACGGCGCTGCTCCACGAGGACGCGGTCATGTCGATGCCGCCGTTCTCGCTGTGGCTGCGCGGGCACGCGTCGATCACCGCGTGGATGCTGGGTCGGGGCGGCGCCTGCCGCGGCTCGCGCCTCGTCGCGACGGCGGCCAACGGCCTGCCGGCCTTCGGGCAGTACAAGCCGTCGGCCGAGCAGCCGGGGGCCTGGACGCCGTGGGCGCTGGTCGTCCTCGAGCGCGACGGCGCGCGGCTCGACACGATGACCTTCTTCCTCGACGTCGGGACGCTGTTTCCGCGCTTCGGCCTGCCGATGCGCCTGACGGACCGATGAGTTTCCGCCGCGCGGGCGGTCTCTTCGGGTGAACCGACCGAACACGGAGGCCCGACCATGTCCCGCAAGCTGTTCGTCAACCTGCCGGTGCGCGATCTTGGGCGGACGCTGACCTTCTGGCGCACGCTCGGCTTCGCCTTCAATCCCAAGTTCACCGACGAGAAGGCGGGCTGCATGGTGCTCGGCGAGGATGCCTTCGTGATGCTGCTCCACGAGCCCTTCTTCCGGACCTTTACTGACAAGCAGCTTTGCGACACGCGCACCAGCGTCGAGGGGCTGTTCGCGATCAGCGCCGAGAGCCGCGCCGCCGTCGACGCGCTCGTCGACGCGGCGATCGGCGCGGGCGGCGCCCCCGCGGGCAAGACCCCTTCATGTACGGCCGCAGCTTCGCCGACCCCGACGGCCACCACTGGGAGGTGTTCTGGATGGACCCGGCGGCGACCTGAGAACGTTCGCGCCGGTCGCACGTATGATGGCGCATGCCAATTTTGCACTGGGTGTTGGCGGTGTCGGGGGTGGTGTCGCCGATGTCGGGGGCGCCGCGCGTCGACGCGCCGATCACGGCGGTCACCGTCTATGCGGACCGCGCGCGGGTCACGCGCAGCGCGCACGTGGCGGGGACGGGGCGGCGACGGGTCGAGCTGCCGCTTCTGCCAGAGCGGGTGAATCCGGCGACGATTCGCGTCGAGGCCGACGGGGCGGAGGTGGCGCGCGTCGACGTGGCGCGCGCGACCGAGGAGGAGTTCCCCGTCGACGAGGCGCGCGCGCTGCTGGCGCAGCTCGAGGCGCTCGACGATCGGCTCGCGCGGAACCGCGCCGAGCGGGAGGCGTGGGCGGCGCAGCGTGATGCCGCGCGCAATCTCAAGCCGGTCGTGCCGCAGCCCGAGGGGCAGAAGCCGCGGCCGAAGCTGAACCCGTCGGGGTGGGCGGCCGTCGGGCAGTTCGCGACGGCGACGATCGAGAAGGCCGAGGCGCAGCTCCGCGCGCTCGACGAGGCGCAGCGGAAGCTCGCGCGCGAGCGGCAGGCGCTCGTCGAGAAGGCGCGCCTCCTCGGCGGCGTCGGGCGGCGCGGCGGGTGGCGCGTCTCGCCGACGCTGACGGGCGGCGACGCGAAGATCCGCCTGGTGTACGAGATCGACGGCGCGAGCTGGACGCCCACCTACGACATCCAGCTGCGACCCGAGACGGGACAGGTCGATGTGCAGTTCGCCGGCGAGGTGGCGCAGTCGACGGGCGAGGACTGGGCCGATGCGCGCCTCACGCTCTCGACGGCGATGCCAGCGTCGGCGACCCGGCTGCCGCGGCTGCGCGCCTGGAAGATCGGCGAGCGCGAGCGCTTCATCCCGGCGGCGCCGCGGCCGAGCGATCCGGTGCGGCCGCCGCCACCGTCGGTGCCGCCGCCGCGCGAGGCGCGCCTCGAGGACGCCGAGGTGCGGCGCGCGCTGATGGCGCGGGCGTCGCTGTCGGTCTCGACGACGACGACGCGCGCGACCCGCGACGAAGGCGAGAGCTCGAACGGCGATCGCGACGGTGACGGCATCCCCGACTCGGTCGATCGCTGCCCCGACGAGCCCGAGACCTACAACGGCCTCGAGGACGACGACGGCTGCCCCGATCGCGGGCGCGTCCTTCTCGAGGAGAAGGAGGCGCCCAAGCCCGCGGCGCCGCCGCCGCCCGCGCCGCCGGCGACGATGGAGCCCGCGCCCGCGCAGCCGGTGATGGCGACCGAGGAGGCCGAGCGCGCCCCCCGTCGCTGGGGAGCGAAGGCCGACGCCTACAAGCCGCCCGAGCCGACGGAGCAGGTGGGCCTCGCGCCGCCGCCCGGCTGGCGCGGCCCGACGCAGGGGACGCTCGCCGGCGGCTGGGACCTCACCTACGTCGCGCTCGCCCCCGAGTCCATCGCGAGCGGCAAGGGCGCGCGCCGCGTGGCGCTCTTCTCCCGTCGCTGGCCCGTCGCCGCCGAGCGCAAGCTCTTCCCGGCGCTCGCCGACGAGGCCTTCCTGGTCGCCGAGATCAAGAACCCGCAGAAGGAGGCGCTCCCCGGCGGGCGCGCGCAGCTCTACGTCGGGGCCGACCCGGCGGGGACGGCGTCGCTCTCGACGGTGGCGCCGGGCGAGACCTTCACGCTGCCGCTCGGCCTCGACCGCGCGGTGAAGCCGGTGCGCAACGTGAAGGTGAACACCGTCGAGAAGGGCGTCATCAACAAGGACGAGATCACCGAGTACCTGGTCACCACCGAGGTGGCCAACCCGTACGGGGCGCCGCTCGCGCTGCGCGTCTACGACCAGATCCCGCGGCCGGGCGATCGCAACGTCGAGGTGAAGCTGGTGCGGAGCGATCCGCCGGCCCAGCTCGACGAGCCCAAGGGCGAGGTGAGCTGGCGCGCGACGATCCCGCCGCGCCAAAAGAGCACCTTCACGTTCGTCTACACGCTGAAGCGCCCGAAGGGCGCGCGGCTGCACCAGTAGGTCGGGGAGGACACGAGCATGCTGGCATTGGTGTCGACGTTGGCGGCGCTGGCCGCGCCCCCGACTCCGGTCGTGAAGGTGGTGGTGTTCCCCGATCGCGCGCAGGTGACGCGCGCGGTCGACGTGGCCTGCGGCGCGCGCAAGGTGGTGACCTTCGCGAACATCCCGCCGTCGGCGGAGCGCGAGAGCGTGCGGGCGCAGATCGACGTCGGGTCGGTCGACGGGCTGCGCGTCGAGGAGCGGCCGCAGACCGAGGCCTTCTCGACGGAGGCGCGCGAGATCGAGGCGGCGATCGAGAAGGTCGACGCCGAGCTGCGCGTCGTCGCCGAGGCCGACGAGCGGGTGCGGCAGGCGGTGCGGCTGCAAGACGACTACGCGCGCGTGGGGCTCGAACTGATCGCGCGCGAGATGACCGAGCCGGCGCCGAACCTGGCGGCGTGGCGGGCGGCGCTCGACGGGGCGCTCAAGGCGAAGCTGGCGGCGGCGGAGGCGGCGCAGAAGAGCGTCGTCGAGCGGCGGCGCCTCCTCCGCAAGCGCGCCGAGCTCGAGCAGGCGCGCGCGCGGGTGGCGGCGTCGGCGCGGCGCTCGACGGTGATGGCCGACGCGGTGGTGTCGTGCCCCGAGGGCAAGAGCGCGCGGCTCAAGCTGACCTATCTGGTGGGCGGCGCGGGCTGGTCGCCGGCGTACGCGGCGCGGGCCGAGAAGGGCGGGGTGACGCTGACCTCGTCGGCGACGGTGACGCAGGCGACGGGCGAGGAGTGGCGCGGCGTCGAGCTGGTGCTGTCGACGGCGCTGCCGCGCGATCGGGCGACGCCGCCGGAGATCGCGCCCTTTTCTGTCTACGCGGATCTCCAGAAGCCGCCGCGCAAGGTGATCGTCGGGCGCGAGGAGACGGTGGCGCACGCCGAGGCGCCGGGCGGCCAGGCGGCACCCGCGCCCACTCCAGCGACGGGCGGGATGCGCGTCGTCGAGCAGGGGCTGTCGGTGCAGCTGGTGGTGCCGGAGCCCGCGGACGTCAGCGGCGACGGGACGCCGGCGCGGCTCGACGTGGGGCGGACCACCTTCGCGGCGCCGGTGCGGCTGCGCGCGGTGCCCAAGCTGGCGCCGTTCGTCTTCCGCGTCGCCGAGGTGACGAACACGTCGCCGTCGCCGCTCCTCGCCGGGCCGGTCGACGTCTTCGCGCGCGGCGACTTCCTCGCGCGCTACGAGCTCGAGCGGGTGGCGCAGGGCGGGCGCCTCGATCTGACCTTCGGCATCGAGGAGGCGGTGAAGGTCAAGCGCATCGTCGTCGAGGAGCTGGCGCGCGACCAGGGCGTGCTCGGGCCGTCGCGGCGGCGGCGCTTCGCCTATCGGTTCGAGGTGGCCAACTACCTCGATCGCACCGACGAGGTGGAGCTGGCCGAGCACATCCCGGTCTCCGAGCTCGACGACGTCAAGGTGAGCATCGACCCGCGCACGACCGCCGGGTATCAGCTGCGCGGCGATGACGGCATCGTCACCTGGCGCTTGACATTAAAGCCGGGCGAGAAGCGCACCGTCGAGCTGCGCTACGCCATCGACGTGCCGGCCGCTTACGACGCCGGCGGGAGCTGATTTCCGTCAAGCGGGAATCGGGCCGCGCTCTTCGATCGTGACCGGGTCGCCGACGCGGAGCTCGCCGCGGCCGAGGTGGGCGAGGTTCATCCCGAAGTAGACCGCGCCGCCGCGCGCGCGGAAGGTGGCGAGCGTGCGGAGCGGCTCCTTGCCGGTGGCGGCGGTCTCGGGATCGACGGTGGTGACGCGGCAGCGGTCGCACGGCTTCACGCCGCGGAAGGGGATGGCGCCGACGGTGAAGCGGCGCAGCTCGTCCTCGACGAAGGGCTCTCCGTCGCCGTCGAGGACGAGGTTGGGGCGGAAGCGCTCCATGGTGAGCTGCGGCGCGCCCGCCTCCGCGAGGCGGCGGTTGAGCTCGTGAAGCGAGGCGTTCGAGGTGACGAGGAACGGATAGCCGTCGGCGAAGGAGACCGGCGTGCGCGGCGGGCGCGAGGTGGCGCGGGTGGCCGCGTCGTCCATCCAGACCAGCGACACCGGGCGCGCCAGCACCGACGAGAGCCAGTCGCTGCCGGCGGCGTGGCGGCGGGCGGTGAGCTGCGAGCGCCACACCCGGACCGGGAGCGGCGCCGTCGACGACGGGTCGGGGCGGAGCGGCAGGGCGAGCGGGGGCGCGCCGGCGGCGGTCAGGCGGACGGCGTCGCCCTCGAGGGCCGTGGTGATGAGCTGCAGCGACGGGAGCTCGCGCTGGGTGAGGAACTTCCCGACCGAGTCGACGATCATCCAGCGACGGTCGTGCTCGAGCCCGCGCTCGACGACGCGCGCGGCGTCGACGGCGATGCCGCGGCACGACTTCACCGGATAGACATAAATTCCCACCAGCCGCACCCCCTCACTATAGCGGGGGCGCAGGGCCGCGGGGCTAGCGGGCTTCGGCGCGGCGCGGCGCTGCGGCTGCGGGGGGCGGAGCTCGCCGAGGAAGCGGAGGAAGCGGGTGACGCGCGCGCCGAGCTGCAGCGGGATGGTGAGGAAGCGGGCGAAGCGCGGGAAGACGATCGTGCCCTGCGCCGGCGGCGGCGGGGTGAGCGGCGAGGCGACGCGCGTCTGCAGCGGCACGTCGAGGCGCGGGCGACCCTTCTGCATCTGCACGAAGGTCGCGGTCATCTCCTGACCGAGCCCCTCGCGCTGCTCCTCGTCGAGGACGCGGCGCGCGGCGGCGAAGAGCTCGTCGCGCTCCTCCTCGATGTGGTGCTCGAGCTCGTCGCGCAGGACCTCCAGCTTGGCCTCGAAGGTCGGGTCCGACACCGCCGTCCCGAGGAGCTCGGAGAGGAGGCGCTTGGCCTGGAGGTGCTCCTCGAGCGAGCGATAGAGGAAGTGCTCTTCGTCCTGGCCGGCGGCGGCGCGCACCGCCGGATAGAAGTGCAGCTCCTCGAGGGTGGCGTGGATCGCGAGCAGGTCGGCCACGCGATCGAAGAGCTCGCGGCGCGAGTCGCGCGGGGCGCTGATCACGCGCGGGATGAGGTCGAGCACCTCGCGGTGCTGGTCGTCGAGAAGTTCGATGGCGTCCATTGACGTGCTGCGGTGCAAGACGCCGACCGGGCGACGCCGGTCGCCGCCTATGCGGCGCGCTGGGCGGCGTCGACGCGCCGGCGCAGGCGATCGGCGAGCGCCGCGAAGCCGCGCGCCTCGTCGCCGTGGAGCTCGGCGGCGGCGAGCGTCGCGTCGGCCAGCCGATGGGCCAGGTAGGCGAGCTCGAGGAGCGGCAGGCGGCGTGCGACGTGCGCGTCGCCGGTGAGCGCGGCGTAGCGACGGAGGAGGCGGGTGGCGAGCGGCTCGGCGAGCTCGAGCTCGACGATGGCGCCGACCAGATCCCAGGCCGCGTCGGTCGGCCCCGGCGCGAGGTGACCGTCGCCATGATCGAGCGCGTCGAGCTTCCAGAGGCGACGGCCGGCGCTCGTCTCCTCGAGGAGCCACTCGATCGGCTGCATCCGCCCGTCGACGTGGACCGCCGGCTCGACGGGCGCCGCCTGGAACGCCTGCGCCGCGCGGGCCGCCTCGGAGGCCGCCCCTTCGCCCGCCAGCTCGGCGAGGTTCTCGACGGTCGCCGCCACGAGCTCGGCGCGATCGACCAGCGGTCCGCGCACGAAGGCGCGGCGGCGGAAGGCGACGTAGTCGGCCACGCGATCGACGAGCTCGCCGTCGACGCGCTCGGGGCGGAGCGGCCCCCCCTCGACGAGCGGCTGGGCGAGGAAGCCGTGCGCGTCGCCGACGATGGGCGGGGTCAGGCCGGCGGCGGCGAGCTCGGCGGCGACGCGGCGGCGCGCGGCCCCCCAGCGGGCGAGCCCGACGAAGCGGTGCAGCGCGCCGCGCGCGAGGAGCTTGCGCCGCTCGAGCCGCGGGTTGGCGAGCGCCGCGGCGCGCTCGTCGGTGAAGAGGCCGCGCCACGCGCCCGCCGAGAGGTCGCGCGCGCCGGGCAGGTCGGCCCACGCGGGGTCGAAGGGGGCGACGACGATCCCCAGCCGCTCGAACAGGAGCCGCGCCTCCGGCGAGCGGAGGCGGGCGACGTCGGGCGCGTGGCTGGGGAGGAGCCGCAGGCGCTCCTCGGGGATCCCCAGGCGGCGCAGGCCGCGCGCCGCGCCCGCCAGCGACGAGCCGCTCAGCCCCGGACCTTCGTCGACGACCAGATAGAGCGCGCGCTCGTCCTCGGCGAGCTGCCCGGCCAGCGACGGGTGGAGGCGGATCTCGCGATCGAACGGCGCGCCGCGCGGGCGGAGGGTGACGCTGCGGACGCGCGCGCCGATCGACTCGAGGTGCGCGGCGACGACCGCCGAGAGGCTGGTGCCGATGCTGCGCAGCCCGACGACGACGACGCGCTCGGGGCGGAGCGCGCGGCCGACGCGGCGCGCCGCCTCGAGGTGCTGCTCGGGGAAGAGGCCGTAGTGCGCGTACCCCTCGGGCGGGCGCGCCTCGAGGTGCGCGGGGAGGTCGGCGCGCGCCGCCAGCTCGTCGAGGAGCGCGGCGGCGCGGCGGGCGAAGAAGCGCGCCCCGGCGGCGTCCCCGTCGAGCGCGTCGACGAACAGGCGCCCGGCGGCGTGCGAGGCGGCGCGCGCGGTGGCCACGTCTCCGCCGGGGGCGTCGATCTCGGGGCTCCAGACGTCGACGAGCGCGCTCTCCAGCGCGCCGATCTCGACCAGGAGAGAGCGCGCGCCCTCGACGGTGAGGGACGTCACGGTGCGCGCGCGGGCGGCGAGGTCGGCGAGCGTGGCGCGCGGATCGATCGATTCCCGCTCGGTGCGGTAGAGGCGCATCGGCTCGATCTCCAGCACGCGCCGTACCGCGCCTAGGCGCGGCTCGAGGGCGACGAGTGCCGCGAGGCACGCCCGCTGCAATTCCGGTCGCGGACACGCGGGGAAGGAGGCGAACGCATGAGCGGATCGGCGAAGGCGACGATCGACCACGACGAGATTCGGCGCTGGGTCGAGGAGCGAGGGGGGCACCCGGCGCGCGTCAAGCGGCGCACGCGCGGTGGGCGCGACGCCGGCATCCTGCGCGTCGACTTCCCCGGGTGGAGCGGCGCGCGCAGCCTCGAGCCGATCGCGTGGGACGAGTTCTTCGAGACCTTCGAGCGGAGCGGGCTCGCCTTCCTCCACCAGGACACGACCGCCGACGGCAAAGTGAGCCGCTTCAACAAGCTGGTCAGCCGCGAGCACGTCGACGTCGCGCCGTCGTCGCGGCGGGAGGCGCGGGCGCAGGAGATCGAGCCGCCCGAGGCGATCGCGATGCTGAAGGAGCAGCACCGGATCGCCACCGGGATCATCGACGCGCTCATCGAGGCCGACGGGCGCGACCGCGGCGAGGTGACGCTGGACGCGCTGCTCGAGGTGCTCGCCGCGCACATGGAGATGGAGGAGCGCATCTTCTACCCGACGCTGAAGGAGGCCAGCAACGACGAGCGCCTGTTCGACGCCGCCGAGGAGCACCTTTCTGTCAAGCGGCTGCTCGCCGACCTCATCGACGGGGAGCAGGGCGACCCGACCTACGTCGCCAAGCTGCGGGTCCTCCGCGAGCAGGTCGAGCGCCACGTGGAGCTCGAGGAGGGCGAGCTCTTCCCCGAGGCGAAGCGGCTCTTCGACGAGGAGCTGCGGCAGGCGCTGGCGCAGGAGATGATCGGGGTGATGGTCGAGCTCCTCGAGCGCGGCGACCTCGAGGATCGGGTGAGCGGTCAGACGGGCGTCGCCGCCGAGCTCTGACGCTCGTCGCCGCGTGCGCCGAAGAGGCGGTTGCGGAGCTGGCCGCCGAGCCGCTCGAGCTCGCGCTCGACGCCAACGGCGCGGCGGGCGATGGCCCCGCGCAGCTTGGGGGTGGTGAGGACGAGGCGCATCGTCTCGGCGTCGGTGGCGCGCCAGAGGTACTTGTAGTGCTCGTCGCCGCGGAGGAAGTCGAAGGCGCGCGCGCCCTCGGCGATGGCGCGCTGGATCGCCTCGCCGATGAGCAGCGTGCCGAGCGAGTAGCGGGCGTAGCGAAGGTCGAACCCCGAGAGGTAGTAGGCGACGCGCGCGCGGTCTGCTAGACAATAAATAGCGCCGCGCACGCCGCCGTCGACGACGACGCGGTGCAGGCGCAGCCAGCCGCGCTCGTCGAGGAGCGGCGCCACCTCGCGGTGGAAGTCGCGCACCGCCGGGTTGGCGAAGCCGCCGCGCAGGCCGCGGGTGCGCCAGCGACGGTCGTGCAGCTCGAACAGCGCCTCCAGCGTCGGCAGGAGGGCGTCGCCGTGCGCCTCCTCGAAGCGGGCGCCGAGGCGGCGCGCGCTCTGACGCCGGAGGTTGCCGAGCTTCTGGCGAAGGCTGCGGCCGAGCGACTGGCGCAGGAGGTCGAACGACGCCGGCAGCGCGACCTGAGGGCAGAGGCGGTGCGGGGCGACGAGCGCGCCGTCGCCGGTCGCCTCGGCGAAGGCGGTCACCAGCGGATCGGCGGCCCGCACGTCGGTGAGATCGACGAGGTCGACGCGCGCGCCGTGGCCGTCGCCGTCGGCCAGGTACTCGGCGACCGCGCGGGCGACGAGCGCCTCGCGACCGGGGCGGGCGAGGAGTCCGTGGTAGTCGCTGAGCGGCGCGCCGAGGAAGCCCAGGCGGCGGAGCGGGAGGCCGCGGAAGCCGGTGACGACGAGCGGCGCGAGCCCGACGAGATCGTCGCCCTCGCGCAGCGCGAGGAGGTGCGGCGTGCCGCGGCCGAGGTGGCGCCAGAAGGTGGAGATCCACTCCCAGCTCTGGAAGGGCGTGGCGTCGACGGCGGCGTCGTGCAGCTCGCGCCACTCGCCGGAGAGGGCGAAGAGCGCCTGCGGATCGCGCAGCTCCTCGACGAGCAGCGCGCCCGGGCCGCGGCGCAGGACTCCGGTGGTGCGCGAACGAATGCGTAGGCCATGCATCTAGGCTGCCTCCTCGGTGGTCGGGGGCGTCGCCCCCGATGAGCTCGACGGCGGCGATGGCGCGCCGGCGTCGCGGTAGAGGGCGAGCTGGTCGTCGACGACGCGCGCCCAGTCGAAGCGATCGAGATCGCGGCCGGCGGCGGCGGCCAGGCGGGCGCGGCGCGGCTCGTCGAGCGTGAGGCGGACCAGCGCCTCGGCGAGGCCGTCGACGCCGACGCCGAGCTCGCCGTTCTCGCCGGGGATCACGACATCCGAGGCGCCGCTGCCGCTGCGGGCGATGACGGGGAGCCCGGCCGCGCGCGCCTCCAGCGCGGCGATGCCGAAGGCCTCCTGCGCCGTCGGGAGGAGGAAGAGGTCGGCTCCGGCGAGGAGCGCGCGCACGCTGGTGCGCGGGACGGTGCCGAGGAGCTCGACGGCGTGCGCGACCCCGAGGCGGGCGGCGAGGCGGGCGACGTCGGCGCGCAGCGGGCCGTCGCCGACGACGGTGAGGTGCGGGCGGCGGTCGGGCGGCAGCGAGGCGTGCGCGCGGGCGAGGACGCGCACGAGATCGAGGGGGCGCTTGCGCGGGACGAGGCGCATCACCGAGACGACGCGCGGCGCGCGCGGTGGCGTCGGTGGCGTCGGTGGCGACGTGCGCCAGGAGGCGAGATCGAGCGCGTTGGGGATGACCGCGACGGCCTCGCGGTGGGTGGCGAGGCGCAGCTCGGCGGCGGCCAGCGTCGAGACGGCGGCGAGGCGCGTCGGCCAGCGGCCCCAGCCGGTCAGGCGATCGGCGGCCGAGAGGAGCGCGACGCCGAGCGGGCCGAGGAGCGAGTGGCTGGTCAACACCGACGGGAGGCCGAGGTCTCGCGCGACGCGCGTGGCGGCGAGCGCGAGCGGCGAATAGACGCTGTGGCCGTGGACGACGTCGGCGCGCGCGCCGACGAGGGCGGCGCGCAGGGCGCGGAGGAGGCGCGGCGAGAGCGTGACGTCCCAGCCGGGGACGCGCCCAAGGCCGAGGCGCACGATCGCGAGGCCGTCGCGCGCGTCGTCGCGCGTCGGGCCGGGCGTGGTCGTGATGACGGTGACGCGGCAGCCGCGACGGGCGAGCGTGCGCGCGAGGTCCTCGAGCGCCGACTCGATGCCGCCGATGCGCGGGCGGTACCAATCGCTGACGAGCGCGATGCGCATGCGGGGCGCTTCAGCAAGATGGTTGCCAGCGTGAAGTCCGCGCGCGGCGCGGGGCGGGCGGCGTCAGCAGGCGTCGAGGGCTCGACGGCGTGTGCGGCCGATCACGGTGTCGAGGGGAATGTGTCTAGCGAGAACGGGCGCCGGTCAGTCGTGGAGCGGGCCGAGCGCGGTGAGCTGCTCGAGCCAGAGTCGGAAGGCGCGGGCGTCGGCGACCGCGTGCGTCGACGGCGCGCCCAGGGTGTCGAGCGCGTAGAGGCGCAGTCGCCCGGTCGTGTCGAGGAGCGCGAGCGTGTCGCCGTCGGGCGAGGTGGCCACCGCCGCGAGGTGCGCGCCGCCGACGGGGGCGAGCGCGAGCGCGTGGCCGTCGGAGAGGGCCGCGAGGTGGACGCCGTCGGCGCGCGCGGCGACGACCCAGGCGCCGTCCTGCGTGAAGGCCAGCGCGTCGACGCCGCCGAGGGCGCGCGCGAGCGTGCGGACCGGTGCGTCGCCGGCACCGACGAGGAGGCGGCCATCGGGCGCCAGCGCGGCGACGACGGCGCCGGCGGCGGACGCGGCGCGCGGGGCGAGCGCCAGCGCGGCGGCGTGGCCGGCGGTGGCGAGGAGGGCGGCGGGCGCGACGACGATCGGCGGCGCGCCGCGGTGCGGGCGCGGCGGAGGAGCGGCGACGACGAGCGCGCCGTCGAGCGAGAGCCCGGCGACCTCCGCGGGCAGCTCGACGACGGGCGCGCCGCGCGTGGTGTCGACGGCGCGCGCGCGGCCGCCGCCGCGGCAGAGGGCGAGCGCACCATCCATCGAGAGCGTAACCGCCGCGGCGGGGCAGGCGAGCGGGGCGACGAGCCGCGGTGGGCGCTCGTCGATGGCGAAGGTGGCGCCGCGCCCGTCGGCGCCGAGGACGGCGGCGCGCTTGCCGTCGAGCGACAGCGCCACCGTCGACGCGCGCACGCCCGGCGGGAGCGGCACGGCCACGCGCGCTCCCGGCGCCGCCTCCGCGCCGCGCGCGGGAGCGACCCCGCCGACGATCAGCTCCAGCCCGCCGTCGGCGGCGACGCGCGCCGCGGTGTAGGCCGTGCCGTCGGTGGCGAGCGCGATCGGCGCGGCGGCGGTCGCGGTCGCGGCGTCGGTGATGCGCACCTCGGCGCGCGCGACCCCCCGGCGCGCCGCCTCCTCGACGAGCGCCTGCGCCTCGGCGCGCAACGCATCGGGCAGCTCCTCGAGCGGGAGCGCCTTCACGCGCCGGACCGCCTCGGTCGCGTCGCGCTCGAGCGCCGCGCGCGCGGTGGCGATTTTCTGTCTAGCGAGCGCGTCGCGCCCGGTCGAGGGCGCCGTCGCCGCGACGATGGGCGCGCCTGCCGGGGGCCGAGCGTCCGCGCCGACGCCGCCGCCGCGCCCGAGCGCCCACCCCGCGAGGCCAGCAGCCAGCGCCGCGCCCCCGACGAGGAGCCCGACGCGCCCACGGCCACGCCGCTCGGGCGACCGGCTCGCGCTCCCCTCGGTCGCGCGCGCCGCCTCGGCGCCGCGCGGCGGCGGCCTGCGCTTTTCGTTCACCGTCGGGGGCGAGCTGTCCGCCGCCGCCGCGACGGGCGCCGGCGCGATCGGCTCGAGGTCGGTCACGCTGTCCCCCGGCTCGCCGGTCAGCGCGAACACCCGCGCGCCCTCCCCCGCGCCCGTCGCCGTGCCCGTCGCCGCGTCCGTCCGCCCGGCGGTCGCCGCGCCGCCATCGCCGAGCGCCGCCGCGATCGCCGCGCCGAGCGCCGCCGCGTCCGCGTACCGCGCCGACGGCGCCTTCGCCGTCGCCCGCTCGACGATCGCCGCGAAGTCGCGCGCCTCGCCGACGATCGCCCGCAGCGTCACCCCCAGCGAGTAGACGTCCGCCCGCCCGTCGACGGGCGCCCCCGCCTCCTGCTCCGGCGCCTGATACCCCGGCGTCCCGACGATGCTCGACCCCGACCAGGCCGGCGGCAGCGACGCCTCGATCTCGGCGTCGGCCAGCCGCGCCAGCCCCCAGTCGATCACCACCACCTCGCCGAGATCCCCGACGAGCAGGTTCCCCGGCTTGAGGTCGCGGTGCACCACGCCGCGCGCGTTCGCGTACGCCACCGTCGCGCACGCCGCCGGCAGGTGGCGCACGAGCGCCCGCCGCGCCACGCGGTCGCTCCCCGCCGCCGTGATCAGCGCCGCCAGCGATCGCCCCGCGACGAGCTTCATGGCGAAGAACGGCACGCCGCTCGGCCAGCGCCCCGCCTCGTAGAGCGGCACCACGCCGGGGTGATCGAGCCGCGCCGTCACCAGCGCCTCGCGCACCAGCCGCTCCGCCGCGCTCGCCCCCGCGCCCGGCAGCAGCTCCTTCACCGCCACGCGCCGCCCGAGCCGCCGATCGAACGCCAGCAGGATGCGCCCCATCCCGCCGCGCGCGATCTCGCCGAGGATCTCGTACGCCGTCGGATCGACGACCGGCAGCGCCTCCGGCCCGGCGATGCGCAGCCGCCGTCGCGCGTCGAGCGTCGGCGGTCCGCTCAGCAGATCGAAGGGCACGATCGGCAGCGGCGCCTCCGCCGACCCCACGCGCGCCACGCGGCGCAGGAAGTCGTCGATGCTGTCGTCGCCGCCGTCGCTGCCGTCGCCGCTCACGCGCCGCCGTCGGCCTCGCCGTCGCCGATCAGACCCTCGCGCCGCCCGGCCTCGCGCAGCCGATCCTTCAGGATCTGGAACCGCTTCCGCAGCCGCGCCGCCTCGCGCTTCTTCTCGTCGCCGTCGAGCGGCGCCTCGCCCTCGTGCAGCACGTCGACGAGCTCGTTCCACTCGAGCGCGCGATCCACGCGCAGCACCAAGAGCAGCTGATCCTCGCGCGGCAGGCTCTCGCGCAGGGCGCGCCACTTCGTCTTCACTTCGGTGCGCAGGATCGGCAGCGTCCGCGTGCGCACCTCGGCCGCGACCTCCGCCGCCGGCCCCGCGTCCTCGAGGGCGACGCGCCGTCGCTGCCGCTTCGCCTCGCCGCGCAGGAAGCGGCTCCCGGCGTGGTGCGCCAGCGTGTACATCCAGGTGCGGAACGACGCGCGCCGCTCGAACGTCGGCAGCCCGCGCCACACGTCCTCGCAGAGCTGCGAGAAGAGGTCGCTCCCCTCGTCGCCGTACATCCCGATGAGGAACCCGAGCAGCTCCGGCCCGTACGCCCGCAGGGCCTGCGTGGCGGCGCCCGCCCAGTCTCCGGCCGCGTGCAGCTCGCTCAGCTCCCGTTCGAGCGCGACTCGCGCATTCGCGTCCACGCGCGCATCGTACCACCGCCGGCGCGGCACGCGGCGTGCTGTGTCTGCACGTGGAGGTGTCCCATGGGTGACCGCATCGCCGACTCGTTCTCGGCGGGGATCGGCCGCATCACGTCCTTCGTCCCGAATCTCCTCTCGGCGCTGATCATCGCCGTCGTCGGCTATCTCCTGTCGCGCCTCTTCGGCGCGCTGGCGACGCGCCTCCTCCACAAGCTGGGGTTCGATCGCTTCGTCGCCCGGCGCCTCCACCCCGAGGCGGCGCGCCGCACGTCGCCGTCGCGCGCCGTCGGAGCGACCATCTTCTGGCTGGGCATCCTCACCACCGCGACGATGGTCTCGCGCGCGCTGTCGCTCGACGCGCTCGCCGACGGGCTCGAGCACATCCTCGCCTACGTGCCGCACGTCCTCGTCGCCTGCATCGTGCTCTTCGTCGGGGTGGCGGTCGCCAACCTGGTCGCCAACCTCTTCGCCGGGACGGCGAGCGCGGCCATCGGGCGCGTCGCGCGCGCGGCGATCGTGGTGCTGGCGGCGTTCATGGCGCTCGATCAGCTGGGGATCGCGCGCAACGTGGTGATGACGGTGTTCACCGCGGCGGTGGGGGCGGCGGCGGTGGCGGCGGCGATCGCGTTCGGCGTCGGCAACCGCGAGCTCGCCGGGCGCTACGCGCGGCGCTGGGCCGAGCGCGCCGAGCGGGCGCAGCGCGAGCGCGAGACCGAAGAGGCCGCGGCCGAGGCGGCGCCCCCCATCCACGAGACCATGGTGGAGACGCCGCCCGGCGAGGTGCATTAATTCACGATTGACGGATAATACTTGCGGACCAGATCGAAGTAGCCGGGGAGCTCGTCCCCGACGGTCCAGTAGGTGACCCCGCGCGTGCCGAGGCGCTTGGCGGTGGAGATCTTCTCCTCGACGGCCGCGAGATCGTCGAACCAGATGGTTCCGTACGACTTCGTCGTGCAGTGCGCCGCGCGCCCCGGCGCGTCGTGGCCGTACGGACAGGTCGCCATGTGATCGGTCGTCGTCTGGATGGGGCCGGTGCAGAGCGCGATCGCCTCGCGCGTCGAGTTCGAGTAGTAGCCGCTGCCGATGCCGTAGTTCGGCGTCCCCACGAGGAAGCGCTCCGGGTGCCCCGTCGCCTTGGCGCGCGTGAAGACCCCCTCGATCCAGCCGAGCGGCGCGAGCGGGCCGAGGTGGTCGCCGCCGGTCCAGTGGTAGTCGTAGCCCATCACGTGGATGGTATCGACGACGGCGGCGAGCACGGTGTAGTCGTAGGCGTTGTTGCCGCTGTCGACGGGGATGCCGGGGATGGCCATCGCCAGCTCCTTGCCGCGACCGTGGATGGCGGTGGCGAGCTCGCGCATGAAGGCGAGGAAGCCGGGGCGGTCGCTCGAGGACCAGAGCCCCTCGTAGTCGATCTCGATGCCGTCGTAGGCGTTGTTGTCGACGACCTTCATGAGCTCGGCGATGTGCGCGGTGCGCTTCCGCGCGTCGTTGATCATGAGGCGCAGGCGCGCCTTGTCGTGGTCATCGTCGACGAGCGGGATGACCGCGACGCCGGCGGCGCGAGCGGCGGCGCGCAGGGTGGCGTCGTTGGTCTGGCCGGCGTTGCGGAGCGAGACGCCGTCGGCGAGCATGACGTGCCACTTCGGGTGGATGGCCTCGTACTCGGCGGCGTGCGCCTGGAACGTGGTGTAGCCGCCGGGCGTGTTGATCCAGCCGCAGCGCGTGTGGGTGCCGGGGCCGGTGGCGCGCGCAGGCGGCGGGGGCGTCGGCGGAGTCGTCGACGGCGGGGGCGTGGTCGACGGCGGGGGCGTGGTCGACGGCGGCGTGGGATCGATCGGGTTGGTCGGATCGACGGTCACCGGATCGGTCGGCGTCACGGCCGGCGGCGTCGCACCGGGCGCGGTCGGCGAGGGCGTCGTGTCCGACGGCGCGGGCGACGGTGACGCGGGTGACGTCGGCTGCGACGGAGAGCTCCCCGCGCAGGCGGCGAGCAAGAACAGTCCAGCGATGCAGGCTTTGCGCATGACGGCGCGCGCAGAGCAATGGGTGCGCCAGTCGTTCGGCCGGCGAGCGAGCGAGCGCTCAGCGACGGGGAGAGGGAGCGTCGCGCGACGGGCGTCGCCGTGTGGGGGCGTGTCGCGTGGGGACTCGACGCTACAGCGCGGGGGCTACACACCCGCGGTGACTGTAGCTGTCAAGCAATAAAGCGACGATCGTCACCGTCACACCGTCAGTCTCAGCCGTCACGCAAGAGGCGGCGCAGCGTCACGTCGACCTGGCTGTGGACCAGCCGCATGATGCTGTCGCACTCGTCCTCGGGGACCCCCACGCGCGCGACCAGCCGGCGGCGCGTCTCGCCGAGGAGCTCGCGGCGCGCGTCGGCGATCCAGCGCGCTGCCGTCGCGCGGTGGACGCGGTACAGCCGTCCCAGCTCGTCGATCGACAGCCCGTCGAGCGCGCTCTGGCGCAGGAGGTTGCGCGTGCGCGGCTCGAGCGACGCCAGCGCCTCGACGAACGCCTCGCGGAACGGCTGACGGAACTTCTCCTTGAGGAGGTGCAGCTCCGGCGCGTCCGACGGCGTGGCGAGCGCGACCAGGTCGCCGTCGTCGCCGCTGCCCGCGGCGCCGGGCGCCGGCGCGCGCGAGGCCTGCTTGATCGCCGCACGCGTGGCGACGACGCGCAGCCAGCCGGCGAGCGCGCCGCGCCCGGAGTAGCGCATCAGCTTCGGCGTGCGCCCCTCCTCGGACATGAGGAGCTGGCGGCGCAGCGTCTGGAGGAGGTCGTCGCGCGCGCCGCGATCGCCGGCGATGCGCTCGAGCTGCGGCAGGAGCGGCGGCAGCATGCGCTCCTCGAAGAGCGCGATGGCGCGCGCGTCGCCGCGGCTGCAGGCGAAGGCGAGGTGCAGATCGCCGAAGCGGATCTGGCCGAGCTCGGCGACGAGGTCGCTCGGCGCGGGCGGCGCGCCGTCGCCGGCGAGGTGCGCGCCGAGGTGGCGCACCAGCGCCTCGTCGGGGGCGGGGAGCTCGGGCCACGCCTCGCGCGCGGCGGCGAGCCCGGCGCCGAGCGCCGCCTCGAGTGCCGCGAGCGCGGCGGCGTCCGGCGCGGCGGCGTCGCCGGGGGCGCGCCCCGCCGATTCAACCAACGCCGCCGCCAGTTTACCCCCGCCCGGGTGCATGATAAGGACGCTACCTTCGGCGGGGACGGCGAACAAGGATGGAGTGCCCGGACGAGTCGGTCTTCTTGCGCTTCGTCGACGGGCAGCTGGCCCCCGGCGAGGCGGCGTCCGTCGAGGCGCACGTCGACTCCTGCGCGAGCTGCCGCCTCCTCCTGTCGGAGCTGGCGCGCGCCGAGACCCGCGCCGTCGTCGCCGGGGCCGCGCCGCTCGCGCCGACGGTGGCGTCGGACGAGGAGGGCGGGCTCGCGCCGGGGCAGATCCTCGGCGACCGCTTCCGCCTGACGGCGCTCCTCGGGCGCGGCGGCATGGGGACGGTCTGGGAGGCGCGGCACCTGGTCACGCAGCGCGAGGTGGCGCTCAAGCTCGTGCGCGGGGCGATCGGCGAGCGCGCCCGTCGGCGGCTGGTGCGCGAGGCGCGCGTCTCGTCGGCGATCGCGCACCCGGCGGTGGTGCCGGTGGTCGACGCGTTCGAGCTCGCCGACGGGAGCCCGGTGCTGGTGATGGAGCGGCTGCGCGGGCGCTCGCTGCGCGCGCGGCTCGAGGCCGACGGGCCGCTCGAGCTCGACGAGGCGGCGCGCGTCCTCGGGACGATCGCCGAGGCGCTCCAGGCGGCGCACGCGGCCGGTGTCGTGCACCGCGATCTCAAGCCGGACAACGTCTTCCTGTGCGACGGGGCGGGCGCGCCGGTGCGGGTGCTCGACTTCGGGATCGCGAAGGTGATGGGGGGCGACTCGCTCGACGTGACGCGGACCGGGGAGCTCCTCGGGACGCCGGCCTACATGGCGCCCGAGCAGCTCTTCGGTGAGCCCGAGGTGGACGCGGCCGCCGACGTGTGGGCGCTGGGGGTGACCGCGTACGAGTGTCTCGTCGGGCGGCGGCCGTTCCAGGCGAGCGGGGCCGGGGCGCTGTTGAAGGCGATCTCGGCGGGGGCGGCGCTGCCGCTGGCCGAGCCGGCGCTGCCGGCGGTGGCGAAGCCGGTGCTCGGGCGGATGCTCGCCGTCGAGCGCACCGAGCGCGCGCCGCTCGACGAGGTGCGCGCGGCGATCGCGCGCTGGCCGCTCGAGGTGTCGACGGGCGCGCCGGCGACGGTGAAGGCGCCCGCGGGGGAGGGGGCGGTCTCGACGGAGCGCACGGCGCGCGGTCGTCGCGGGCTCGTGGTGGCCGTCGCTGCGGCCGCGCTCGGTGTCGCGGCGGCGCTCGGCGCGATCGCCTGGCGCGCGCAGCACCACGCGTCCGCGTCGCCGCCGTCGTCGCCGTCGTCGTCGCCGTCGCCGCCGTCGCCGTCCATGGTGGCGTCGCCGTCGCCGTCGAAGGTGGCGTCGCCGTCGCTGTCGCCGTCCGTCGAGGGCACCCCAGCATCGACGACCGCGCGCCCGGTGGCCCCCCGCTGGTCGTCGCACTCCTCGCGCGTCCCCTCGGGGGCGTCGTCCCCCCGTGAGCCCGCGCGCGAGCCCGCCCCGGCGGCGCCGGCGCGCCTGCCCGGCGGCGTCATCGAGGCGGTACCGTTCTGATGATGCGGACCATCGCGTTCCTGCTCTTCTCGCTGTCGCTCGCGTGCGGCGCCGCCCACGCAGCGCCGCCGGCGCCGCCGGCCGACTCCGGCGATCGCGTCGCCGAGGCCCGCCGCCTCTTCTCGACGGGGACGCAGCTCGTCCGCGAGGCCCGCTGGCACGAGGCGCTCACCGCCTTCACCGCCTCCTACGCCCGCGTGCGCCACCCGGTCACGCTCTTCAACGTCGGCGCCTGCGAGCGCGCCCTCGGCCACTACACCCGCGCGCGCGACGCCTTCGCCCGCGCCCTCGCCTCGGGCGCCGATCCCGCGAGTGACGACGGCGGCGCGCCCCCCGCCGCGCTCGCCGGCGAGCTGCGCACGCTCCTCGCCGAGCTCGATCGCCTCCTCGTCCACGCCGACGTCACGCTCGAGCCCGCCGACGCCCGCGTCGCCGTCGACGGCCGCCCGCTCACGCCCGTCGAGCGCACGCTCTGGGCCGGCCTCGCCGAGCCGGGCGCCGGCGCGCCGCTCCCCGCCGCGCGCGTCGAGCTCGTCCTCGATCCCGGCTCGCACCTCGTCACGCTGCAGCGCCCCGGCTACGCCGACGCCGTCGTCCGCCTCACCGTCGCGCCCGGCGAGCGCCGTGCCCTGCCGCTCGCGCTCGACCGCCTGCCGGCGCGCCTCTCGATCGTGTCGAACCGCCCGCGCACCGTCGTCACCGTCGACGACGTGGATGTCGGCGTGGCCCCGCTCGACCTCTCGCGCCCGCCCGGCCGCTACCGCGTCGCGCTGCGCGGCGCCGGCCTCGTCCCCTACCGCACCGAGGTCACGCTCGCGCCCGGGCAGGAGCTCACGCTGCGCGGCACGCTCGCCGAGGCGCGCACCTCGATCGTCCGGCGCTGGTGGTTCTGGACCGCCGCCGGCGTCGTCGTCACCGGCGTCGCCCTCGGCGCCTACTTCGGCGCGCGCGCCGCCGAGACCCCGCGCGTCGACGGCGGAGGGCTCGGGTGGGCCGTCTCGCTCCGCTGATCGCGGCCGTCGCGGTGCTCGCCGGCTGCGCCGAGGCGCCCTTCGGCGAGACGCTGGTCGTCGTCGACACCGACGTCGCGGTGCCGCGCTTCGTCTCGCGCCTGCGCATCGATCTCTTCACCGCCGACGGCACCTGGTACGAGTCGCGCGACATCGCCGCCCCGCGCCCCGAGGACTGGCCGCTCAGCTTCAGCGTGGTCACCGACGCGCGCGCCGGCGGTCGCGTGCGCCTGCGCCTGCGCGCCTACCCCGAGGGCGCCGTCCGCGACTACCGCGGCGAGCGCGCGCCCCCCGGCCCCTTCGCGCCGCCGCCCGTCGCGTCGTCGCTCGCCGAGCTCTGCGCCACCGCGCCGACGCTGCCGCCCGGCGTCGAGCTGACCGCCCGCCGCGGCGCCGCGCCAATTACGTCTACTCTCAAATCGGCCGCCTGCCCGGCGCCGAACGTGAGCGGCTCGGTCGCCGCGCACGTCGAGATCGACGCGCCGGGCCCCTACGTGTTCGAGGTCGCGCGCGCCCGCCCCGACGGCTCGATCGGCATCATCGGCGGCGACGCCACGCTGGCCCTCCGCCGCGACTGCGACGACGAGGCGTCGCAGCTCGGCTGCGCCGACGACCCCAACCTCATGAACGGCCAGCTCCTGCCGCGCCTCGAGCTCACGCTCCAGCCGGGGCGCTACACCCTCGTGACCGGCGGCAAGGCGGTCGACTCGCCGGCCGACCTCACGCTGCGCTGGGGCCCCGCCGGCGCCTCCCCCTCGTCGCCGCCCCCGTCGACCCCGCCGCCCGGCGACGGCACCCCGCGCCTCGTCGTCGACGGCGCCGACCGCACGCCCAGCGACGAGCCCGCGCCGGGCCTCACCATCGATCGTCTCGTCGACGTCGAGGTCCGCTACGGCGCGCGCCGCACCGCGACCATCGTCCTTGGCGGCGAGTGCCTCGGCACGCAGGCGCTCCTCGGCGACGGCCTCGGCTGCGTCGACAGCGCGGGCGCACGCGTCCCCGTCGCGCCGGCGCCGCTCGCCGACGGCATCGACCGCGGCGGCCCGAGCCGCGCGGGCAGCTGGGAGGCGGCGCGCGAGCTCCCCTGCGCCGCCGCCCCGCGCGCGGGTCGCACCGCGCCCGACGGCACGCCGCTCTATGACGACGAGGTCTGCGTCCCCGGCGGCGCGGTCGTCCTCGGCTCGCGGGACTGGATGGGCGGCGGCGCGGCCCGCGACGCCGTCCCGCAACAGGTCGCGGTGGTCGCGCCATTTCTGATGGACAAATACGAGCTCACCGTCGCGCGCTACCGCCAGGCGCTGCGCGACGGCTACCTCCCGCCCGACGAGGAGGGCATTCGCAACGACGGCCCGCTCTTCGGCCCCGACGACTTCCCCGGCGGCTGCACCTTCAGCGGCGACGCCAGCGGCCCCGCGCGCGGCGTCGACCGCGAGCGCTATCCGATGACCTGCATCGGCTGGGCGAACGCGCGCGCGCTGTGCCGCTTCCTCGGCGGCGATCTGCCGACGGCGGCCGAGTGGGAGCGCGCCGCCCGCGCCGCCGGCCGCGCCACCGAGAGCGACTACCCTTGGGGCGACGCCCCGCCCGCCGACTGCGACGCCGCGGTCTTCTCCTGCCCCGGCAGCGGCCGCCCGCGCGGGCCGCGCCCCGTCGACGAGCAGCCCGCCGCCGCGCGCGACGTCACGCCGCTCGGGCTCGTCGGCCTCGGCGGCAACGTGAGCGAGTGGACCCTCGACTCCGCGCGCCCCTACGCCGACGCCTGCTGGTGGCAGCGCCCGCTGCGCGGCGTCGGCTGCGACGAGCCCGAGGCCCCGCAGCGCATGCAGCGCGGCGGCAACTACAGCGAGCCGGCGCTCGGGACGCTCGCCGCGCCCTTCACCCCGCAGCCCGTCGCCTACACGAACGGCGTCTTCGGCCTGCGCTGCGTGAGGCGCCCGTGAGGCGGCTCGCCGTCGCCGCCGCGCTGACCCTCGCTGCATGCGCCCCGTCGGCGCAGGCGCTGATCTACGTCGACACCGACGCGCCGGTCCCGCCCGCGCCCGGCGATCCGCCCGACCCCGCGCGCCCCGCCGCGCTCGTCGATCGCCTGCGCCTCGACGTCCTCCTCCCCGACGGCACGCTCGCCCGCACGCAGGAGTTCGCCGTCCACGCCGGCCTCTTCGCCGCGCGCGCGGTCTCGTTCGGCGTCGCCCCGCCCGTCGCCACCGACGGCGTCCGCGTGCGCGCGCGCCTCTTCCGCGCCGATCGCGTCGAGCACGGCGAGCCGCCCGCGTCGGTCACGCTCGACTCGACGTTCGCGCTCCCGCCGCTCGCCGCCGACGAGCGCCGCGCCCTCACCATCGTCCTCTCCGTCGACGACGTCGGCCTGGCCCGCGGCGCCGACACGCCGCTCCCCCCCGTCGACGGCGCGCCCGAGAGCGCGCGCGTCGGCACCTGGCCCGGCGCCGCCGTCGTCGGCTGCGTCGAGCCGGCGCGCCCCGGCGAGGCCTGCGTCCCGGGCGGCGCCTTCTGGTTCGGCGATCCGCGCGCGCGCCTCAGCGCCGAGGGGCCGCTCACCCCGCGCGAGCGCCTCGTCGTCGTCTCGCCCTTCTACCTCGGCACGCACGAGGTCACCGTCGGCGAGCTGCGCGCGCGCTGGGACGCGCTCCGCACCCGCACCGCGCCGACGGCGCACGACCCGACGGAGAGCCTCTCGTCGCTGCGCACCTGGTGCCTGTGGACCGCCGCGCCCGGCCCCTTCGAGGCGCTCCCCGTCAACTGCGTCACGCGCGAGATCGGCGACGCCTACTGCCGCGACCGCGGCGGCGCGCTCCCGACGGAGGCGCAGCTCGAGCTGGCGGCGAGCGGGCGCGGCGCCGAGCGCGACTACGTGTGGGGCCGCGACGAGCCGACCTGCGGCGACGCCGTCTACGCGCTCGCCGGCGGCGGCGCGCCCGTCTCGAACGGCCTCCCCGACTGCCGCGCCCCCAACGACCGCGGCGGCCCGCGCCCGGCCGGCAGCGGCGCGCGCGATCGCGTCCGCTTCACCGACGGCGGCGAGGAGGTCGTCGACCTCGCTGGCAACGTCGAGGAGTGGGCGCGCGATCGCTTCTCCGCCCTCGACGGCCCCTTTTGGGCGCGCCCCGGCGTCCTCGTCGATCCGCTCGCCGATCAGCCCGACCCCGACGGCGCCGGCCCCTGGGTCACCCGCGGCGGCGGCTGGCTCTCCGCCCCCTACGACCTGCGCGCCGCCACCCGCAAGCCCGCCCGCGACGCCGTCGCCGCGTCGATCGGCTTCCGCTGCGCCCGCCCCGCCTCGCCCGCCCGCTGATCGCTTTTTCGTGCGACCTCGGCGCGCAGCCGGGCTCTCCCCGGCAGCATGCGCACCATCGCACTCGTCGCCGTCTCGCTCGCCGCCCTCACCACCGCCCGCGCCCACGCCGCCGCCGCCGTCGACTGGGCGCCGCTCCTGCCGCCCGCCGCGCTGGCCACGCACGTCGACGGCAGCGCCCGCGATCTGCTCGTCGTAGGCGTCGGCCCCGCCCGCGCCCCCGCCGAGGCGCTGCGCGGCGCGCTCCGCGCCACCGGCCGCCTGCGCGCGGTCATGCTGACCGGCGCCCCCGCGACGCTCGACGATCGCGCCCTCATCCCGCGCGCCGACGCCGCCGGCGCCGACACCCTGGCCATCGCCCGCCTCGCCGACGGCGGCGCCACGCCGACCCTCATGGTGACCTTCTACGATCGCACCGGCACCTCGCTGGGCGGCTTCTCCGTCGAGCCCGGCCGCCCGCTCCTCGCCCGCACCGCCCCGCCCACCGGCGTCGGCCGCGGCGTCTCCGCCTCCGCCGCGACCGCCGTCGACAGCGTGCTCCGCGATCGCCCGCGCAGCGACGGCGCGCCGCGCACGCCGGCCGAGGAGCAGTACGCCCGCGAGCACCTCGGCCTCTTCAACGTGACCGGCTACTCGGCGCAGACCGGCGTCGTCCTCGCCACCTGGGTCCAGCCCTACCAGGGCCAGTACCGGCAGCCCATCCCGATGGGCGCCTTCTTCGAGAAGGTCGACCCCGATCGCTCGGCCGCCTACAAGCGGGCGTCGCGCACCCGCGCCGCGCTCGCCATCTCCGGCGGCGCGGGCATGCTCCTCGGCCTCGGCTTCGGCCTCGGCGGCATCGGCCCGAAGAACCCGAACGCGCGCAACGCCCTCTTCGCCATGGGCGGCGTGTTCGGCGCGGCCGGCCTGGCCTGCCTCTTCACGGCGCCCTTCATCCGCCTCCCCTCGGTCGACGTCTACGAGGCGGTGCGGCTCGTCGACCGCTACAACGCCGACCTGCGCGCGCGCCTCCGCCTCACGGACGTGCGCGTCTCCGCCTCCTCCGACGGCGCGTCGCTCGGCGTCAGCGGCTCGTTCTGAGCGCGCGCCGCAGGATCGGCCGCGTCGGCGAGCGCCGCGCCACCTCGACGAAGCCGGCGGCGGTGAAGGGCGAGGCCAGCCCGGTCCAGGCGAACACCGACGGCACGCGCCGATCGCCCGCCGGCTCGATCGGGTAGGCCTCGACGAGCCGTGCCCCCCGCGAGCGCGCCCACCGCACCGCGCCCTCGACGAGCGGCCGCTGCAGCCCGCGCCCGCGCCAGACGGGCGCGTCGTCGACGGGCGCGAGGATCCGCGACCGTGACAGCTGGACGAAGCGCTCGCGCGGCTCGATGGCGCACCAGGCGACCGCCTCGTCGCCGACGTACCCGAGCACGCCCGGCGGCGGCCCCGCGTCGACGAGCGCCCGCATCGCCCGCCGGTTCCCCGCGCCCTTCTGCGCCTCGTACGTCTTTCGCGGCAGCCGCGGCGTCATGCACCAGCAGCCGCCGCAGGCGCCGCGCGCGCCGAACAGCCGCTCGAGGTCCGCCCACCGCTCGGCGACGAGCGGCTCGACCCGGTCCAGCGTCATGCGTGGCGCTCCTCCTCACCGGTCAGAACGGCGAACAGACCCCCGACGCGCAGATCCCCGAGATGCACTGCGTGCCGCGCGTGCAGGCCTCACCGTTATACAGGAGGCACTTGTCGGTGATGCAGGCGGTGTTCACCGGGCAGATCTTCCCGCACACCCCGCAGTTGCTATTGTTGTCTATCAGATACGTCTCGCAGCCGTTGTTGAACGAGGGCGCGTCGCAGTCGCCCCACCCGGGCTGGCAGGTCGGCTTGCACTCGGCGTTGATGCACTGCCGCGTCGCCGTGTGGCTGCCCGAGCAGACCTGCGTGCAGTCGCCGCAGCTGTTGGGGCTGGTCGAGTCGCCGCACACGCCGCCGCAGCAGATCGCGTTCGGCCCCGTCGGGCAGCAGCTCCCGGTGTCGACGACGATTCCCGGACAACAGGTGCCGCCGCCGCCGCACGGTGCGCTGCCGCTGCCGATGGCGCCGCAGGGCTTGCACTGCCCCGCGAGGCAGACCTTCCCCGTCGGGCAGTCGGCGGCGCTCAGGCACTGCACGCACTGCCCGTTCGAGCAGATGCTCCCGACGGCGCACTGCGCGTTCGCGCCGCAGCGGCAGCTCCCGCCCGCCGAGCAGCTGTCGGCGCGCGTCGGGCTGCAGGCGGTGCAGGCGCCCCCGCCGGTGCCGCACGTCCCGAGCGTCCGCGGGTTGCACTGACCGCTCCCGTCGCAGCAGCCGGTCGGGCAGCTCGTCCCGTCGCACACGCACATCCCGTTCGAGCAGCGCTGCCCGACGGCGCAGGCGGGCCCGGCGCCGCAGCGGCAGCTCCCGTCGCTGGCGCAGCTCGACGCGCGCGTCGCGTCGCAGGCCACGCAGGCCGCGCCGCCGGTGCCGCACGACGAGAAGCCGTTGGTCTGGCAGGTGGCGCCGTTGCAGCAGCCGGTCGGGCAGCTCGTCCCGTCGCACACGCACTGCCCGCCCGAGCAGCGCTGCCCGGCGCCGCAGGGCGCGTTCTGCCCGCACTGGCAGGTGCCGTTCGCCGCGCAGGTGTCGGCCTTCGTGGCGTCGCAGATCGCGCACATCTGGCCGAGGGCGCCGCAGCTCGACGGCGACTGCACGTGGCAGCTCTCGGTCGCGTCGCAGCAGCCGTTGGCGCAGCTCTGCGGCGTGCAGACGCACTGGCCGTTCTCGCAGGCCTGCCCCTCGGCGCAGGCGGGGCCGTTGCCGCAGCGGCAGCCGCCCTGGGCGACGGCGCAGGCGTCGGCGCGGCCGGCGGGGCAGCTCTCGCACAGCGCCCCCGGCGCGCCGCAGGCGATGAAGTCGGCGGCGATGCAGGTGTTGCCCGCGCTGCAGCAGCCGTTCGGGCAGCTGGTGGCGTCGCACACGCACTGCCCGCCGACGCAGCGCTGCCCGTTGTCGCACCCGGGGCCGACGCCGCAGCGGCAGACGCCGTCGGGGCCGCAGCTGTCGGTCGCGGTCGGATCGCAGGTCCCGCAGGCGCCGCCCGCCGGGCCGCAGGCGCTCGTCGAGCGCGGCGTGCACTGATTGTTGGAGCAGCAACCATTCGGGCAGCTCGTCCCGTCGCAGATGCACTGGCCGTTCTGGCAGCGCTGGCCGGCGCCGCAGGGCGGCCCGAAGCCGCAGCCGCAGCTCCCGTTGGCGCGACAGCCGTCGGCGCTCGGCAGGCTGCACGTCGCGCAGGCGCCGCCGCCGGCGCCGCAGCTCGACGCCGACGGGGGCTTGCACTGATTGTTGGAGCAGCAACCATTCGGACAGCTGGTCGCGTCGCAGACGCACTGCCCGCCCGAGCAGCGCTGGCCGGCGCCGCAGGGGCCGCCGGTCGCGCCGCAGACGCAGGCGCCGCCCGTCGAGCAGCTGTCGGTGGTGAGCGGGTCGCAGCTCGCGCATTCGCCGCCGCCGATGCCGCAGGCGCTGGTCGAGCGCGCGGCGCATTGATTGTTGGAGCAGCAACCATCCGGGCAGCTCGTCCCGTCGCACAGGCAGTTGCCGCCGACGCAGCGCTGCCCGGGCGCGCAGGCCGGCCCGCCGCCGCAGGTGCAGCTCCCCGCCCACGAGCAGTCGTCGGCGCGCGCCGGATCGCAGGCCACGCAGGCCGACCCGTCGGGGCCGCAGCTCGAGAAGCCACGCGCGGTGCAGACGTTGCCCGCGCAGCAGCCGGTCGAGCAGCTCCCGATGTCGCAGACGCACTGGCCGTTGTCGCAGCGCTGTCCGGTGGCGCAGGGGCCGCCGGTCGCGCCGCAGACGCAGGCGCCCGTCGCCGAGCAGCTGTCGGCGAGGCGGTGGTCGCAGGTGGTGCAGGCGGCGCCGCGGACGCCGCAGCTCCCCGGCGTGCGCGGCAGGCACGCAGTCCCGGTGCAGCAGCCGTCGGGGCAGCCGACGCCGTCGCAGACGCACTGCCCGGCGACGCAGTGCTGCCCGGCGCTGCAGGGGAAGCCGGCGCCGCAGACGCAGCCGCCGGTGACCGAGCAGCCGTCGGCGGTCACGGAGTCGCAGGCGGTGCAGGCGCCGCCGAACGCGCCGCAGGTGGCGAAGCTGCGCGCGCGGCAGGTGGCGCCGTCGCAGCAGCCGCTCCCGCAGCTCAGCCCGTCGCACACGCAGCGCCCGGTGTCGCAGCGCTGCCCGTCGCCGCAGGGGCCGCCGGTGGTGCCGCAGACGCACTGCCCGCCCGTCGAGCAGCGGTCGGCCTTGGCGGCGTCGCAGGTGGTGCAGGCGCCGCCGGCGGTGCCGCAGGCGCTGGGCGAGCGCGGCAGGCATTGATCGTTGGAGCAGCAACCATTCGGGCAGCCGGTCCCGTCGCAGAGGCACTGCCCGCCGACGCAGTGCTGCCCGGGCGCGCAGGCCGGACCGCTGCCGCAGGCGCAGCCGCCGCCCACGCCGCAGGCGCTGGAGGTGACCGGATCGCAGGGGGCGCAGCTCCCGCCCGCGGTGCCGCAGGCGGGGAAGGCGGGGTTGCGGCAGGTGGTGCCGTCGCAGCAGCCGGCGGGGCAGCTCCCGCCGTCGCACACGCAGTGGCCGCCCTGGCAGCGCTGGCCGGCGACGCAGGCCGCGCCGCCGCCGCACGCGCAGGCGCCGGCGGGCGAGCAGCCGTCGGCCAGCGCGCCGTCGCAGCTCTGGCAGGCGGCGCCGGCGGACGCGCAGGCCCCGACGGTACGCGCGGTGCAGACGGCGCCCGAGCAGCAGCCGTCGGGGCAGCCGGTCGCGTCGCACACGCACTGTCCGTCGACGCAGTGCTGGCCGGCGGAGCAGGGCGTCCCCGCGCCGCAGGCGCAGCTCCCCGTCGCCGAGCAGCGATCGGCGCGCACCTCGTCGCAGGCGGCGCAGCTCGCGCCGGCGGCGGCGCAGGCGCCGCGCGCGCGCGGCCGGCAGGTGTCGCCGTCGCAGCAGCCGTCGGGGCAGCTGGTCGCGTCGCAGCGGCAGACGCCGCCCGCGCAGCGCTGCCCGTCGGCGCAGGCCGCGCCGCTGCCGCAGCGGCAGTCGCCGCGCGCGCTGCAGGAGTCGGCCGTCGTCGGATCGCAGGCGCGGCAGGCGGCGCCGCCGACGCCACAGGTCGCGAGCGCGCGCGGGGCGCAGGTCGCGCCGCTGCAGCAGCCGTCGGGGCAGTTGGCGGCGGTGCAGCTCGCGCAGACGCCCGCGGTGCAGCTCTCTCCCGTCGGGCAGGCGGCGCAGGCCGCGCCGCCCGCGCCGCAGGCCTGCGGGTCGCCGCCGGCGCGGCAGGTGCTCCCGTCGCAGCAGCCGGCGCACGAGCGCCCGTCGCACACGCACTGCCCGCCGGCGCAGCGCTGCCCGTCGGCGCAGCGCGGGCCGCTGCCGCAGCGGCAGGCGCCCCCCTCGCAGCGATCGGCGCGCTCGTCGCACGGCGCGCAGGCCGCGCCCGCGGTCCCGCAGGCCAGCGTCGACGGCGCCACGCAGGAGGCGCCGCTGCAGCAGCCCGTCGCGCAGCTCGTCGCCGAGCAGCTCCCGGCGCAGATCCCGCCGGCGCAGGCGCCGCCGCTCGGGCAGGCCTCGCAGCTCGCGCCGCCGACGCCGCAGGCGCCGCTCGTGTCGCCGGGGCGGCACACGTCCCCCGCGCAGCAGCCGGCGCAGGTCGCCGGGCCGCACCCCACCGCCCCGTCGGGGAGCGGCAGGATCCCGCCGCCGTCGTCGCCGCCCGGCCCGCCGCCCAGATCGGGCACCGCCAGATCCGGCACCGCCAGATCGGGCACCGCCAGATCGGGCACCGCGCGGTCCGCGCTCGCGAGGTCGATCGGCCCCGGCGGCGCGACCAGATCGACCGGCGCCGCGCCGTCCTCGCGCGCGCCCCCCGGCGCGTCCGCGCACCCGCCCATGGCACCGACGACGACGAGCGCGGCGCACGCGACCCACCGTCCGGCGCGGGCGCGGATCCCCCCGAGCTCCCCCATCGCTCCATCGTATCAGCGCGCGCGGGTCAGACGCAGCAGGCGCGTGCTGTCGCGGCTGTGGCTAAAGAGGACACGGTCGCCGTGGTCGGCCAGCGCGGAGGCGCCGCCGATGTAGAAGCGCTCGAGCTTCCACTGCCCGCGGAGCTGCGCGTCCCACCCGACGAGCATCGTCATCCCCTTCGGGAACGGCGTGAAGGCGAGCAGGTCGCCGCCCAACAGCGCGAACAGCTCGTCGACGGCGTGGCCGCGCTCGCCGAGATCCTTCGCCTGCACGCGCTGGAGCTGCTTGCCGCGCCCGTCGAACAGCGCCAGGCGCTTCTTCTGGTGGTAGCGCACCGCGAGCTGCTCGCCGACGAACAGCGCCGCGTCGATGTTCCCCTTGTCGACGGTGAGCGTGTGCAGCGTCTCGCTCCGCTGCGCCTCGGCGACGGTCACCTTGCGCGCCTTCTCGCCGGCGCTCCAGACCGCGATCCGCGCGCCGTCCGCCGACAGCGCCGCCCCGTCCGCCGAGAGCGGCAGCCGATCCCCGACGCTGCCGTCGAGCCCGAACAGCCACACCCCCGACGGCGCCGCCGCGATCAGCCGCCGGTTCGCGCGGTCCACGAGGAGCCGTTGACCAGGCAGCCCCTCGAGCGATTTCTTGTCTATCGTGATCGCCGCCCCCGCCCACCACACCAGCCGCCCATCGTCGGTGAAGAGCGCCCCGTCGGCGGCGCCGCCGATCCGCGTCGGGATTAGCCCCTCCCAGCGCGTCAGCGCCGCGCCCCAGGTGACCGCGATCCCGCGCGGCCCGGCGACGATCCCGGCGATGCGCCCGGCCTGCGCGTCCGAGAGCCGCACCTCCGCCGCGCCCGGCTCCCACACCCCACGCGCCCGTCGGAGAGCGCGATCCACGCGCGCCCCTCGCCGTCGAGCGCGCCCCCCGCCAGCAGCGCCTCGTCGTCGATGCGCGCGATCTCGCCGCGCACCTCCGCTGCCGGCGCCGCCGGCGTCGCGACCTTGCCGCCGAGCACCGCCGCCACCGCCGACTCCATCAGCGCGTCCGGCACCGTCGCCAGCACGTCGTCGCGCTCGCCCGCCGTCCAGGTCCAGCGCCCCTTGGTCTTGCCGACGAGCGCGTACCGCCCGTCGCCCAGCCGCGCGATCCAGTGCGACAGCTTGGCCCCCGTCGAGCCGCGCCACAGCGTCCCGGAGATCTCGGCGCCGCCGGTGTCGATCCCCTGCCGCTCGACGAGCGTGACCACCTCGAGCCGCAGGATCTCGGCCGCCAGCTCGTCGAGGAAGTCCTCTCCCAGCCGCCGCGCCGCCGCCATCGCCGCCGGCCGCGCGCCCTTGCCCGTGACGTCGAGCTCGGCGCACAAGAGCGCCTCCAGCGCCGCCCCCTCGCCGAGCGCGAGCGGGCTCTCGGGATCGACCTCGCGGCCCGACGCCCCGCGCGCGTGCGGCACCACCGGAAAGCGCGCGCGCAGCGTCTTCACCTCGTCATCCGACAGCTCCTCGCCGGCCTCCACGCGCCGCGCCCACGCGACCAGCGCGTCGTGCGCGCGCCGCTGCTTCTTGTCGACGGTGTGCGCGGCGCGGTCGGCGATCCAGCGCGCCAGCCTCACGTAGGTGCGGTTGTAGAGCTCGGGCTTCGGCCCGTTCGCGAAGCGCGCGGCATCGACGCCGAGCGCCCTGCAGGCCGCCTCGAGGACATTGTGAATCGTGGATCGGGGTCACTCTCCTGGGTCATAAGATCGCGCCCCAACAGCGGAATTCGGCCTCGATTTGGTTTCTCATGTTTCCTGTGGCCGTAACGACACTGGAAACACAGGAAACCAAATCGAGGCTGATTTCGCTCGCGAACACCAACGGTTGCGACCTAGGAGAGTGACCCCGTCAGAGCGCGGCGCGGACGGCGTCGCCGATCTGGCGGGTGGTGGCGCTGCCGGCGAGGTCGGGGCCGACGACGCCCGCGTCGAGCGCGGCATCGACGGCGCGCTCGACGGCGGCCGCCTCGGCCTCGAGGCCCAGCGACCAGCGGAGGAGGAGGGCGGCCGAGAGGATCGTCCCCATCGGGTTCGCGATCCCCTTGCCGGCGATGTCCGGCGCGCTGCCGTGGATCGGCTCGTAGAGGCCCAGCTTCCCGTCGCCGAGCGACGCGCTCGGGCAGAGCCCCAGCGACCCGGCGAGCACCGACGCCTCGTCGGTCAGGATGTCGCCGAACATGTTCTCGGTGACGATGACGTCGAACGACTTGGCGTGCGTGATGAGCCGCATCGCGCACGAATCCACCAGCTGATGCTCGAGCGCGACATCCGGGAACTCGGCGCCGATCTGCGTCGCGATCTCGCGCCACAGCCGCGACGAGTCGAGCACGTTCGCCTTGTCCACCGACGTGACGCGCCTCTTCCGCCCGCGCGCCAGCCGGAACGCCAGCCGCACCACGCGCGCGATCTCGACGTCGGTATATTCGAGCGTATCGATGACCCGCGTCGACCCGTCGGGATTCTGCGACCGCCCGCGCGGTGTCCCAAAGTAGAGCCCGCCGGTCAATTCGCGCACCACCAGCAGATCGACGCCCTCGAGCCGCTCCGGCCGGATCGGCGACGCCGCCGCCCCGCGCGGGTGCACGCGCACCGGCCGCAGGTTCGCGTAGAGGCCCAGCGCTCGCCGAATCGCGAGCAGCCCCTGCTCGGGCCGCACCTTCGCCTTCGGGTCGTCCCACTTCGGCCCACCGACGGCGCCGAGCAGCATCGCGTCGGCCGCGCGGCACGCCGCCAGCGTCGACTCCGGCAGCGCCGTCCCCTCGGCGTCGATGGCGCAGCCGCCGATCAGGTGCGACGTCGTCTCGAAGCGGTGGCCGTGCTTCGCGCCCACCGCCTCCAGCACCAGCCGCGCCTCCTCGACGACCTCCGGCCCGATGCCGTCACCGGGAAGCAGCGCGATTCGAAAACTCTTGGGATTCGCCATTCTCATTGGTTCCGTTTGAGACCGTGACGGCATATTCATATCCATCGGCGAGCGCCTGCCACGACGCCTCGATGATGTTCCCCGACGCGCCGGCGGTCGACCACTGCCGGACGCCGTCGTCCCACTCGATCATGACGCGCACGATGGCCGCGGTGCCGTCGCGGCCATCCAAAATGCGGACCTTGTAATCGACGAGGTGCACGCGCGCGACCGCCGGCCAGCGCACCACCAGCGCCTTCCGCAGCGCGCCGTCGAGCGCGCTCACCGGCCCGTTCCCCTCGGCGGCCGTATGAATGTCGTCGTCGCCGACGTGGATCTTGCTGGTCGCCTGGCAGTGCGCGCGCTCCCCCGAGCGCCCCACGATGCAGGTGTAATCGAGCAGCCCGAACGGCGCGCGGTATCCCGGCGCGCGCCGCCGCAGCATGAGCTCGGTCGACGCCTCGGCCGCCTCGAACGAGAAGCCCTCGGCCTCGCGCCGCTTCACCTCGCTCAGAATCTCCGTCGCCGCGGTCGCGCCGTCGAGCCCCAGCTCCTCGAGGCGCTGCACCACGTTCGCCCGCCCCGACAGCTCGCTCACGACGTACCGCGCTTCATTTCCCACCAGCGCCGGGTCGATGTGCTGATACGACGTCGGATTGCGCCGCATCGCCGCCACGTGCACGCCGCCCTTGTGCGAAAAGGCCGACCGACCGACGTACGCCTGGTGATCGTCGAACGGCAGGTTCGCCACCTCGGCGACGAAGCGCGCCACGTCGCGCAGCCGCTGAAGGCCGCCCTCGGGCAGACAGCGCAATCCCAGCTTCAATTCGAGATCGGGAATGATCGCGCACAAATTCCCATTCCCGCAGCGCTCGCCATATCCGTTGATGGTCCCCTGCACCTGCCGCGCGCCCGCCCGCACCGCCGCCAGCGCGTTGGCCACGCCGCAGCCGGTGTCGTCGTGCGTGTGGACCCCCAGCGCCACCTCGGGCCCGAGCGCGCGCCGCACCGCCGTCACGTCGTCGCCGATCTGCCACGGCAGCGACCCGCCGTTGGTGTCGCAGAGCGTGAGCACCTCGGCCCCGCCGCGCACCGCCGCCCGCAGCGTCTCCAGCGCATAGACCGGATCGGCGCGATACCCGTCGAAGAAGTGCTCGGCGTCGTAGACCACACGCCGGCCCGACGCGCGCAGGAAGGCCACCGACTCCTCGATCATCCGGACATTTTCGTCTAGCGACACCCGCAGCACGTCGGTCACGTGCAGCGTCGACGTCTTGCCGAAGATCGCCACCACCGGCGTCCCCGCGTCGACGAGCGCCGCGAGCTGCGGATCCTCCGCCGCGGCGATCCCCGCCCGCCGCGTCGCCCCGAACGCGACCAGCAGCGCGCGCTGCCACTTCTCGTCGCGCGCGCGCTTGAACAGCTCGGCGTCCTTCGGGTTCGACCCCGGCCACCCGGCCTCGATCATCCCCACGCCCAGCTCGTCGAGCCGGTGGGCGATCTTCAGCTTGTCGCCGACCGAGAGCGAGATCCCTTCGCGCTGCGTCCCGTCGCGCAGCGTGGTGTCATAGATGGTGACGTCGCTCATACGCCTCGACTTCAGCCGCGTGGGACTGGAGATAGCTGAGCTCGTCGAGCCCATTGAGCAGCATCTTCTGCGCGAAGGGATCGACGGAGAACGTCACCGTCTTGCCGTCCGGCAGCGTCAGCGTCGTCGTCGCCAGATCGACCGTGACCTCGACCGCGGGATCTCCCGCGCGCGCCGCCACCAGCTGCGCGTGCGTCGCGTCGTCGACCTCGATCGGCAAGAGCCCATTTTTCAATGCGTTCTGTTTGAAGATATCGGCGAACGACTTGGCGACGATCGCGCGCAGCCCCCAGCCGACCAGCGCCCAGGGCGCGTGCTCGCGCGAGCTGCCGCAGCCGAAGTTCACGCCAGCGACGAGGACCTGCGCCCCTGCCGCGTCGGCCCGATTCAACGGAAACTCCGGCTTCGGCGTCCCGTCGGCCTGATAGCGCCAATCGGAGAACAGCTTCTCCCCGAGCCCGGCTTTATCCGTCACCTTCAGGAAGCGCGCGGGAATGATCTGATCGGTATCGACGTCGTCGGCCGGCAGCACCACGACGCGCGCCTTCAGCGTTTCGTACTTTTGTCCCATCGTCATTCCCCTACAAGAGCGTCCGCGCGTCGGTGATCTGCCCCGTGACCGCCGCCGCGGCCGCGGTGAAGGGCGACGCCAGGAAGGTGCGCCCGCCGCGCCCCTGCCGCCCCTCGAAGTTGCGGTTCGACGTCGAGACCGCGTACTGCCCCGGCTGAATCTCGTCGCCGTTCATGGCGATGCACATCGAGCAGCCCGGCTCGCGCCACTCGGCGCCCGCCTCGACGAAGATGCGGTCGAGCCCCTCGGCCTCGGCCTGCTTCTTCACCGCCACCGAGCCCGGCACCACCAGCGCGCGCACGCCCGGCGCCACTTTGCGTCCATCAAAAATCCGCGCCGCCTGGCGCAGATCGGTGATGCGCGAGTTCGTGCACGACCCGACGAAGACGACGTCGATCTTCTGACCGAGCAGCGGCCTCCCCGGCTGCAAATCCATGTACCGCAGCGCCTTCTCGACCGCCGCCTTCTGCGACGACTCGACCTGATCCGGCGACGGCACCGCCTGCGAGATCCCGACGCCCATCCCCGGGTTGGTCCCCCAGGTGATCATCGGCTCGAGCTTCGACGCGTCGACGGTGACGGTGCGATCGAACGTCGCGTCGTCGTCGGTACGCAGCGTCCGCCAGCGCGTGAGCGCCTTGTCCCAATCGGCCCCCGCCGGCGCGTGCGCCCGCTTGGCCAGATAGTGGAAGGTCGTGTCGTCGGGCGCGATCATCCCGGCGCGCGCGCCCGCCTCGATCGACATATTACAAATCGTCATTCGCGCCTCCATATCGAGCCCGCGAATGACCTCGCCGCGATATTCGATGACGTGGCCGGTCCCGCCGCCCACGCCGATCTGCGCGCACAGCGCCAGGATGACGTCCTTCGCGCCGACGCCCTTCTTGAGCGCCCCCTCGACGCGCACCTCCAGCGTCTTCGGCCGTCGCTGGAGCAGGCACTGGGTCGCCAGCACGTGCTCGACCTCGGAGGTCCCGATGCCGAACGCCAGCGCGCCGAACGCCCCGTGCGTCGCCGTATGCGAGTCGCCGCAGACGATCACCATCCCCGGCTGGGTCAATCCCAGCTCCGGCCCGATGACGTGGACGATGCCCGTCGTCGCCGACCCGGCGCCGTGCAGCGTGATGCCGAACTCCTTGCAGTTCGCCTCCAGCTGCGCGAGCTGCGCCGCCCCGGCGCCGTCGACGACCCGCAGCGCCGCCGGCAGCGTCGGGATGGAGTGGTCCATCGTCGCGACCGTCTTCTCCGGCCGGCGCACGCGCAGCCCGCGCGCCCGCAGCCCGGCGAACGCCTGCGGCGAGGTCACCTCGTGGATGAGGTGCAGGTCGACGTACAGCACCGCCGGGCAGCCCGGCTCCTCGACGACGACGTGCTGCTCCCAGACGCGATCAAACAGCGTGCGTGCCATTGCCTACGACTCCTGGGACTACGTGAAGTGCGTTGAGCGCCGCGAGGTACGCCTTCGCGCTCGCGACGATGATGTCGGTGTCGGCGCCGAACCCGTGGATGGTCCGCGGCGTCGCCGCCCGCTGCGGGTGGACGTCGTCCTCGGCCTGCGGCGCGCGCACGCGCACGCTGACCTCCCCGACGGCGTCGATGCCCTCGGTGACGGCGTGCACGCGGTACTCGAGCAGCACCGCGGGCTTGCGCACCAGGCGATCGATCGCCCGGTAGACCGCGTCGACCGGCCCGGTCCCCGTCGACGACTCGCTCTGCGTCGAGCCGTCGGGCGCGCGTAGCGTGACCTCCGCCGTCGGCTCGCCGCCGGTCCCGCAGCGCACCGACATCCCCTCGAGCGACCAGGCGGGCGTGTCGTCGGCCTGCAGCTCCGACTGCGCCAGCGCCTCCAAGTCCAGATCGGTGACGACCTTTTTCTTGTCTGCGATCAATTTGAAGCGCGAGAACGCCCGGTCGAGCGCCTCGCCCTCGGCCGCCTTGCCCAGCCCGAGCTCGCGCAGCCGCGCCGCCAGCGCCGCGCGCCCCGAGTGCTTCCCGAGGACGAGGTGCGTCTGCGTCGCCCCGACGGTCTCGGGCCGCATGATCTCGTACGTCTCCTCGTGCTTGAGCATCCCGTCCTGGTGGATGCCGCTCTCGTGCGCGAAGGCGTTCTGCCCGACGATGGCCTTATTCGGCTGGACAACAATTCCGGTGCAGGCCGACACCAGGCGCGACATGCGCACGAGCTGCGTCGTATCGACGCCCGTCCGCAGCCGGAAGATCGGCGCCCGCGTGCGCAGCGCCATCACGATCTCCTCGAGCGAGCAGTTGCCCGCGCGCTCGCCGATGCCGTTGATGGTCACCTCCGCCTGCCGCGCGCCCGCCCGCAGCCCGGCCAGCGTGTTCGCGGTCGCCAGGCCGAGGTCGTCGTGGCAGTGGACCGAGATCACCACCCGCCCCTCGGCGCAGCCGGGGACGTTCTTCTTGATCCCGGCGATGAGCGCCCCGAACTCCTCCGGCGTCGTGTACCCGACGGTGTCCGGGATGTTCAGCGTCGTCGCCCCCGCCTTCACCGCGACCTCGAGCACGCGCCAGAGGAACTCGGGCTCGCTGCGCCCGGCGTCCTCCGGCGAGAACTCGACGTCGGGGCAGAGCGACCGCGCGTACGCGACCATCTCCCCGACGCGCGCCACCACCTCGTCGCGCGAGAGCCGAAGCTTGTGCTTCATGTGCAGATCGCTCGTCGCGAGGAAGGTGTGGATGCGCGGCCGCGCCGCCGCGCGGATGGCCTCGGCGGCGCGATCGATGTCGCCGCGAGTCGCCCGCGCGAGGCCGCACACGATCGGCGACTCTCCCTGCGGGCGCCCCTCCGTCACCCCCGCGCCGACGGTCTCGGCGATGCGGGCGACGGCGGCGAAGTCGTCGGGGGAGGCGGCGGGGAACCCGGCCTCGATGACGTCGACGCCGAGCCGCGCGAGGCCGCGCGCGACCTCCAGCTTCTGGGCCGCCGTCATCGAGGCGCCGGGGGACTGCTCCCCGTCGCGCAGGGTGGTATCGAACAGGCGTACGTAATCCGAGTCGCTCATCTCACCCAACCCTCTCCGGAGTTCCTGTCTAGCCTTTAGTCGCCCGGCTTGATGGTGACCGGGTCGAGGAACGGCATCATCTTGCGCAGCCCCGCGCCGACGCGCTCGATGGGCTGCTCGCGCTCGCGCTGCCGCTCGGCCTCGAACTTCGGCCGGCCGTTGGCGTTCTCCGAAATCCAGTTCTTGGCGAACGTCCCGTCCTGGATCTCGGCGAGGATCTTCTTCATCTCGGCGCGCGCCTGCTCACCGACGACGCGCGGGCCCGACACGTAGTCGCCCCACTCGGCGGTGTCGCTGACCGAGTAGCGCATGTAGTTGAGCCCGCCGCGATACATGAGGTCGACGATCAGCTTGAGCTCGTGGAGGCACTCGAAGTAGGCGACCTCCGGCTGGTAGCCCGCGTCGCACAGCGTCTGGAAGCCGGCCTTGACCAGCGACGAGACGCCGCCGCACAGCACCGCCTGCTCGCCGAAGAGGTCGGTCTCGGTCTCCTCCTTGAACGTCGTCTGCAGCACGCCCGCGCGCGTGCAGCCGAGCCCCTTGGCGTACGCCAGCGCCAGCTTGAGCGCGTTGCCGCTCGCGTCCTTCTCGACCGCCACCAGCGCCGGCACGCCGCCGCCCTCCTGGAAGGTCTCGCGCGCGCGGTGCCCCGGCGACTTCGGCGCCACCAGCGCCACGTCGACGCCCGGCGGCGGGGTGATCGTCCCATATCGGATATTGAACCCGTGGGCAAAGAACAGCGCTTTGCCCGGCGTCATCGAGGGCGCGATTTCCTTTTCATAGATCGCCGCCTGCGACGTGTCGGGGGCGAGGATCATGACCAGATCCGCCCACTTGGCAGCGTCGGCGACCGACTCCACCGTCAGCCCCGCGGCCTCGGCCTTGGCGCGCGACTTTGACCCCGCGTGCAGACCGACTTTGACCGCGACGCCCGAATCGCGGAGGTTGAGCGCGTGGGCGTGGCCCTGCGAGCCATAGCCCACGATCGCGACCTTGCGGCCGCGAATCAGACCGAGGTCAGCGTCCGCGTCGTAGAAGATGGTTGCCATGTCTGGTTCTCCTCGTCCTTGCTGAAGGGGGTCACGCCCGCGCTCCCGCGGGTCATCGCGATGGCGCCGGTGCGCACCATCTCCTCGATTCCAAACGGCCGCAGCACGTCGACGAGCCCGTCGATCTTCGACTGCGTCCCGGTGATCTCGATGATCACCTTGTCCGGCGCGACGTCGATGACGCGCGCGCGGAACACCTCGCACAGCTGGAGCACCTGGGTGCGCGTGTCCTGCGTCGCGCGCACCTTGATGAGCGCGAGGTCGCGCACCACCGCGCCGCCGTCGAGTTCGTCGACGCGCAGCACGTTCACCAGCTTGTAGAGGTTGGCCACCACCCGCCGCGCGACGTCGTCGTCGCAGTGGATGACGACGGTCATGCGCGACACGCCGTCGCGGTCGGTCTGCCCGACGGTGAGCGACTCGATGTTGAAGCCGCGCCGCCGGAACAGCGACGACACGCGGTTGAGCACGCCGGGCTTGTCCTCGACGTACGCCACGAAGGTGCGACTGCGCGCGCTCACGGATCCCTCCCCGTTTCATAGATGGGCGTGGTCCCACCGGCCGCCGCCGCGGCGGCGGGGACGGGGCGCCGGATCATGTTGTGCAGGTCGGCCCCGGCCGGGACCATCGGATAGACGCTGTCCTCCTGCTCGACGCGGAAGTCGATCACCACCGCGCCCTTCGTCGAGCGCGCCGAGTTGACCGCGCTCTCGACGTCCTCGCGCTTGTCGACGCGCATTCCTGTCAAGCCGTGCGCCTCGGCGAGCTTGACGAAGTCGGGGCTGCGCATCGGCGTCGCCGCGTAGCGCCCGCCGTAGAAGAACTGCTGCCACTGGCGGACCATGCCGAGGTAGCCGTTGTTGATGATGGCGATGTTCACCTTGATGCCCTCCTGCGCGATCGTGGAGAGCTCGCAGGCGGTCATCTGGAAGCCGCCGTCGCCGGCGATGACCCAGATGTCGGTCGACTCGTCGCGGTGCGCGAAGCGCGCGCCGATCGCCGCCGGCAGCGCGAAGCCCATCGTGCCGAGGCCGCCCGAGGTGATGAGCTGCCGCGGGCGATCGTGCTTGTAGTACTGCGCCTCCCACATCTGGTGCTGGCCGACGTCGGTGACGACGATGGCCTCGCCCTTGGTGAGCCGCCACAGGTCGCTGATGACGTGCGCGGCGTAGAGGCGCCCGTTCGGCGGCAGCGTCTGGATGTCGCGCACCGCGGTGTCGCCCTTGAGCGCGTTGATGCGCTCGTGCCAGGCGGCGTGCTTCTTCGCGCGCACGCGCGGGACGATGGCGTCGAGCGACTCCGAGAGATCGCCGAGCAGCGACAGATCGACCTTCACGTTCTTGTTGATCTCCGACGGGTCGATCTCGAAGTGGATCTTCCGCGCGCGCTGGGCGTAGGTCTTGAGGTTCCCCGTCACGCGATCGTCGAAGCGCATGCCGATGGCCAGCAGGAGGTCGGCTTCTTGTATAGCGAAATTGACCCAGGCCTCGCCGTGCATGCCCATCATCCCGAGCGACAGCGGGTGCGTCGCCGGGAAGCCGCCCAGGCCCAGCAGCGTCTGGGCGACGGGGATGTCGGCGCGCTCGGCGAGCTCGCGCACCAACGCCGAGGCGCCGGACTTCACGATGCCGTGCCCGGCGAGGATCACCGGCCGCTCGGCGCGCTCGATGAGGTCGAGCGCCTTCTGGAACTCCTCGTCCGTCGGGCGGTGCGTGGGGCGATACCCGGGAAGGCGCGTCGGCGCCGGCACCGGCTCCCAGTCGAGCGTCGCCTGCTGCGCGTCCTTGGTGATGTCGACGAGGACCGGCCCCGGCCGCCCCGAGCGCGCGATGAAGAAGGCCTCGCGCAAGGTCGGGCCGATCTCCTCGACGGTGGTGACCAGGTAGTTGTGCTTGGTGATCGGCAGGGTGACGCCGGTGATGTCGGTCTCCTGGAAGGCGTCCGAGCCGATCAGCGCCGACGACACCTGCCCGGTGATGCAGACGATCGGCACCGAGTCGAGCATCGCCGTCGCGATCCCGGTGACCAGGTTGGTCGCGCCCGGGCCCGAGGTCGCCAGCGCGACGCCCACCTTGCCGCTCGAGCGCGCGTAGCCGTCGGCCATGTGCGCGGCGCCCTGCTCGTGACGGACGAGCACGTGGTGGATCGGGTACTCGAGCATCGCGTCGTAGGCCGGCATGATCGCGCCGCCGGGGTAGCCGAAGACGACGTCGACGCCCTCCTGGACCAGCGTCTCCCAGATGATCTGTGCGCCTGTGAGCTTTTTCATGATGGACACTTAACCGCGCGACCGGAGGGTGAGGGCGTACTCGAGGGTGGGGAACGCAAAGTCGTCGACGGGGGAGGGCAGCTCGCTCGAGGGACGTTGCGGTTCGGGCGCGCCGCCCGAGCCGGGGTTGCGCTCATGGAACGACTCCGAGGCCTCGCGTTGATTCGACTTCATCGTTTCACCTCAAAGGATGTGACGGCGCCTTCCGACGCCGACGAGACCGAGCGGGCGTACTTGCCCATGACGCCGCGCAGGCTCTTGCGAGCGCGCGGCGTGAACCTGGCGCGACGCGCCTCGAGATCGGCGTCGACGTCGAGGCGGCGGCGCTCGACGTCGAAGGTGACGATGTCGCCGTCCTCGAGGAGCGCGATCGGCCCGCCGAGCGCCGCCTCGGGCGCGACGTGCCCGGCCATGAAGCCGTAGGTCGCCCCCGAGAAGCGCCCGTCGGTGAGCAGCGCCACCGAGTCGCCGAGCCCCTGCCCCTGGATGGCGGCGGTGATGGCCAGCATCTCGCGCATGCCGGGGCCGCCGACGGGGCCCTCGTAGCGGATGACGACGACGTCGCCCGGCTGGATGGCGCCCGCCTGTACCGCGGCGAAGCAGGCCTCCTCGCCGTCGAAGACGCGCGCCGGGCCGCGGTGGTGCGCGCGGTCGTGCCCCGCGAGCTTCACCACGCACCCCTCCGGCGCCACCGACCCGCGCAGGATGGCGAACCCGCCGCGCGGCTTGGTCGGCTTGTCGACGGGGCGAATGACCTCCTGCCCCGGCGCCTCGACGGCGGCCTCGGCCTCTTCGCGCAGCGTGCGCCCCGAGACCGTCGGCGCGTCCTGCAACAGTTTGAGGTCAAACAATCTCTTCGCCAGGAGCGCGACGCCGCCGGCGGCGTGCATGTCGACGGCGAGGAAGCGCCCGCCCGGCTTGAGATCGGTCAGCACCGGTGTGCGCGCGGCGATCGGATCGAAGTCGTCGATCGAGAGCGGGACGTCGGCCTCGCGCGCGATGGCGAGGAGGTGCAGCACTGCATTCGTCGAGCCCGCCGTCGCCGCGACGCTCACGATCGCGTTCTCGATCGCGGTGCGGGTGAGGATCTGCCGCGCCGTCACGTTGCGCTCGATGAGCTTCAGGACGAGCGCGCCCGCGTCGTGCGCGACCTTGGCCTTCTCCGGCACCGTCGCGGGGACGTCGTTCGTCCCCATCGGCGAGATGCCGAGGATCGACAGCACCGTCGCCATCGTGTTCGCCGTGTACTGCCCGCCGCAGGCGCCGGCGCCCGGACAGGCGACGCGCTCGAGCTCGTCGAGCTCGCCCTCGGCGATCTTCCCGGCGGCGCAGGCGCCCACCGCCTCGAAGACGTCCTGGATGGAGACGTCCTTGCCGCGGTAGCGGCCCGGCGCGATCGAGCCGCCGTAGATGACCAGCGACGGGAGATCGAGACGCGCCAGCGCCATGACCGCGCCCGGCAGCGTCTTGTCACAGCCGGCCAGCGCGACCACGCCGTCGAAGAGGTGGCCGATCACCGCCAGCTCCATCGAGTCGGCGATCACCTCGCGCGACACCAGCGAGGCGCGCATCCCGTCGGTGCCCATCGAGATCCCGTCGGAGACCGCGATGGTGTTGAACTCGATCGGCGTGCCGCCGGCGGCGCGGATGCCGGCCTTCACGTCCTCGGCGAGGGTGCGCAGGTGCAGGTTGCACGGCATCACCTCGGTCCAGGTGTTGACCACCGCGACGAGAGGACGCTCGAGCTCGGCGTCTCCCAATCCGGCGCCGCGCAGCATCGCGCGCGCTGGCGCTCGGTCTCGTCCTCTCTTCAGCAGATCGCTTCGCAAAGGCATTTCGTCTCCTGAAACGACGAAGCCCCGCGACCGTCTCCGGTGCGGGGCTTCTGGTCATCCCTTTCGGGCTCGCTTTCGCGATTAACCAGGTGGCCCCGCACGGCCAATGAGAATAAGGAGCCCAATAATAAGGAGCGCCTCAATGCTCGTCATGGATACGAGCACCGAGCGAAGCGCGAGGCCGCCGAGATTCTGGCTGGGCATCTGAGCGCTCCGCATCGTGGGACAAAGGCTATTCGACCACTCGCAGTGCGTCAAGAAATTTTTTACGCGTCGCATCAAGTGTCACATCGGCATACATCTCGGTACCCGATGTCACCGTCGGAAAACACTCGGTTACGATCATTTCTTGGACGCGAAACTCAGGGTTAACGCGAGGCGCAATAGCGTTTGACGCGGGAGGTCAGGATGATCTTGAGCGCGTCTCTTGGACTGGCATTGACCGAACCAACGATCAGCGATTTGGCCAAATCCGTGTCGGATACGACGACGGGGCTGAATGTCACGTGGACGCTCGTTGCGGCATTCCTCGTCATGTTCATGCAGGCCGGTTTCGCGTTGGTCGAAACCGGCCTCACGCGCGCGAAGAACGTCGCCCACACGATGGGGATGAACTTCTTCGTCTACGCGATCGGCATCCTCGGCTTCTGGGCGGTCGGCTTCGCGCTGCAGATGGGCGGCGTGGGAGCGCTCGGCACGCTGGGGGGCGACGCCACGCTGTCGAGCGAGTTCACGGTGCACCTCTTCGGCACCGACTTCGGCCTCTTCGGGATGAAGGGCTTCTTCCTCGGCGGCGCGACCTTCACCGCGCCGGTCGCGGCGATGTTCCTCTTCCAGATGGTGTTCATGGACACCACCTGCACCATCCCGACCGGCGCGATGGCCGAGCGCTGGAAGTTCACCTCGTTCGTGATCTTCAGCTTCGTCATCTCGACGATCATTTATCCGCTTTACGCAAATTGGACCTGGGGCGGCGGCTGGCTGTCGCAGCTCGGCAAGGCGTTCCACCTCGGCCACGGCCACGTCGACTTCGCCGGCTCGTCGGTGGTGCACCTCACCGGCGGCGTGATGGCCTTCGTCGGCGCCAAGATGCTCGGGCCGCGCTACGGCAAGTACGGCAAGGACGGCAGCGTGAAGGCGATCCCCGGCCACAACCTGCCGATGGTGGTCACCGGGACCTTCATCCTCGCGTTCGGCTGGTTCGGCTTCAACGCCGGCTCGACGCTGGCGGGCAACGACCTCCGCACCGCCGTCGTCGCGGTGAACACCATGCTGGCCTCGGCGGCCGGCGCCTTCGCGACGTACATCGTGATGATGCTGAAGGTCGGCAAGCCCGACGTCTCGATGATGTGCAACGGCATGCTCGCGGGCCTCGTCGCCATCACCGCGCCCTGCGCCTTCGTGAGCGCGCCGGCGTCGGTGCTGATCGGCGCGATCTCCGGCGTCCTCGTCGTGTACGCGGCGCTCTTCGTCGAGCACAAGCTGAAGATCGACGACCCCGTCGGCGCGGTGGCGGTCCACGGCGTCAACGGCGCCTGGGGCGTGCTGTCGGTCGGCCTGTTCGCCAACGGCACCTACGGCGAGGGGCTGAACGGCGTCGACGGCCCGGTGCGCGGCCTCTTCTACGGCGACGCGGGGCAGCTCGCGGCGTCGGCGATCGCCATCGTCGTCAACATCCTGTGGGTCGCCCCGGTCGCCGCCCTCGCGCTCACCATCCTCAAGCGCACCGTCGGCAATCGTGTCGCCGTCGAGGACGAGCAGATGGGCCTCGACGAGCCGGAGATGGGCATCCCGGGCTACGCCGCGGAGCCCGGGCAGCAGACCATCGTCGCCGGCGGAGAGTCCCCCGCGGGCGCTCCGGCCCTCGTCCCGGAGCGTGCCGCGACGTAGCACGCCCCGACCTCGCCTCACTCAAACCTGCTTGACAGAAAAGGAGGGCCGATGAGCCGTACGGCCTGTCACGGGATTCGTGTTGCCTTCGCTCTGGGATGTCTGGTCGTGACGAGCGGCGCCGCGCGCGCCGAGGGGAAGTGGTGGGAGGGGATCACGATCAACGGCTTCGCCTCGGCGAGCTACTCGTGGAACTTCAACCAGCCGCCCGACAACAAGATCCTCTACCGGGCGTTCGACGTCGACCACAACAGCTTCCGCCTCGACGGGGTGCAGCTCCTCGTCCAGAAGGCGGCGGCGAACCGCGGCGAGATCGGCTTCAAGGTCGATCTGACCGCCGGCCCCATCGCGCGCGTCTCGGCGGCGCGCGGCCTCTTCCGTGACGTCGACACGGCCAAGCCGATCGACTTTGATGTCAAGCAGGCCTACGTGAGCTGGATCATGCCGCTCGGGCGCGGGCTGCGGCTCGACGTCGGCAAGTTCGTCACCCTCGTCGGGTACGAGCTCATCGACGGCTACGAGGGGATCAACGACACCTTCTCGCGGAGCTGGCTGTTCACCTACGGGCCCTACACGCACACCGGGCTCAAGCTCAGCTACGCCTTCACCGACACCTTCTCGGCGACGGTGATGCTGGTGAACGGCTGGGACAACGTCGTCGACAACAACAAGGCGAAGTCGTTCGGCGTGTCGTTCGCCTACACGCCGATCCCGATGCTGTCGATCGCCGCGACCTACGTCGGCGGGCCCGAGCGCGACGGGCAGGACAGCGACTTCCGCCACCTCGCCGACCTCGTGGTGCAGGTGCGGCCGAACTGGCGCATCGCGGTCATCGCCAACGTCGACTTCGGGTACGAGCACAACGGCGTCGTCGTCTCGCAGCCGATGATCCCCGGCGACGCGCCGGTGGTGCGCGCCGACGCCAAGTGGCTGATGGCCGCGCTCTACGCGCGCGTCGGCATCCACAAGCGGTTCTATCTGAACCTGCGCGGCGAGCTCTTCTACGACTTCGACGGCAACCGCACCGGGACCGCGCAGCGCCTCCTGTCGGTGACGGTGACGCCGGAGTTCCGGGCCACCGACTCGCTCATCATCCGCGCCGAGGCGCGCTACGACCAGAGCGACCAGTACGTGTTCCCCATCGCCGATGATGTCAAGCGGAAATACCAGCCCACCGTCGGAGCGAACGCGCTCTACCTGTTCTGAGAGGTCCGCCTCTACTCCAGCGTCAGAAGGACGTTGGCCCGCCAGTCGGTCACCACCAGCCGCCCGGGGCCGACGACGGCGACGCCGCTCGGGCGCTCGAGCGCGCCCGGCGAGCCCACCATCAGCATCGAGGACATCGGCGTGCCGGCGACGGTGTTGACGACGCCCGTCGACGGGACGAGCGCGCGCACCAGGCCGTTGTAGGTGTCGGTCACGTAGACCAGGCCGCGCTCGAAGGCGAGGTGGCGCGGGCCGTTCCAGCGCACCGCCGCGCCGGCGCCGTCGGCGAAGCCGCTCGAGCCGGGCTCGCCGGCGAGCGTGGTGACGGCGGCGGTGGCGAGGTCGACGGCGCGGATGGCGTCGTTGAAGGTGTCGGCGACGTAGAGCGTGCCGGCGCCGTCGAGGACCACCCCTTGCGGCGTGTCGAAGCGCGCGGCCGAGGCGCGCCCGTCGGTGGCGCCCTGCGTACCGAGGCGGCCGGCGATGGTCGAGGTGACGCCGTCGGCGAGCGTGACCTTGCGGATGGCGTGGTTGTAGGCGTCGGCGACGTAGAGCGCGGTGGTGCCGTCGGCGACGAGGCCCTTCGGGAAGCGGAAGCGCGCGGCGGGGCCGGCGGCGTCGTAGGCGCCGTCGACCATCAGCATGCCGGCGACCGTGGTGACCTCGCGCGTCGAGAGCTCGAGCCGCCGGATGGCGTGCGCGTCGGTGTCGGCGATGTAGAGCGCGCCGCCGGCGACGACCAGCGCCTGCGGGGCGGTGAAGCGCGCCCGGTCGCCGATGCCGTCGACGGAGCCGAGCTCGCCCGCCTTGCCCGCCAGCGTCGTCACCCGCTTCGTCGAGAGCGACAGCGCGCGGATCACGTGGTTGTCGGTGTCGGCGACGTAGAGCGTGTCGCTGCCGTCGAACGCCACGCCCACCGGGTGCTGGAAGCGCGCGAGATCGGCCGCGCCATCGTCGGCGCCGACCACCCCCGGGCCGCCGGCGAGGATGGCGACCTCCTTGGTGGTGGGCATCGCCGCGGGGCCGCCGAGATCGCCGCGCGGCCCGCTCGTGTCGCCGCCGTCGAGCTGCGTCGGGAGGCCGCCGAGGTCGGGCGTCGGCTGCAGATCGGTGGGCGCACCGCACGCCGCCAGCACGAACGCGAGGGGGAGGAGGGCGGGGCGCATCGCGGTCGGCCAGTGCAACCGATGTACCCGCTCGCACAGCGCCCAACTGTGCGATTCGCTTGACGGTGCGGGCGCGCTGGCGTCGGCCGACCTCGTCGCGCGACGTCGGATCGGGGACTCCTCCCCCAGGGGTTCGTGCGCAGCGCGCTCAGCCGCAGGTCGTCGCGTCGGGGAGCTGGCAGGTGCCGGCGGTGGCGGTGCCGCCGCCGGTGATGCAGCGCGCCGGGGACATGCAGGCGGGGCCGGCGGTCGTGTCGCAGGGCTGCCCCTCGAGCGCGAGCGCCTTGCAGCTCCCCGGCGTCATGCCGCTCGCGCCGATGCAGGTCGCCGCGCCCGCGCAGCCGGTGACGACGCCTCCGATCACGCCGCAGGGCTGCCCCGGCTGCGCCAGCGGCTCGTCGACGCAGGTGCGGCTCGTCGCGTCGCAGGTGAGGCGCGCCCAGGCGGCGCAGCCGGGGCCGGTCTCGCGGCGCGGGTCACAGGCCGCCCCCACCGTCGAGACGGCGGTCTGGCAGGTGCCGCTCATCGCCCGCATCGGCGTCACGCACGACAGGCCGTAGCCGCAGGGGAGGTCGCGCCCGCAGGTCGCGCTGAGCGCGCCGTCGGGCTGGCAGGTGTCGTTGGCCGCGCAGGTGAAGCCGCGCGAGCAGGTCACCGTCGCGCAGGCGTCGCCGGCCTTGCTCGGCGCCGCGCAGGTGCCGCAGCCGGTGCCGCGCGTGAGTTGACAAAAAGTGCTCTGGCACTGGGCGCTGTAGGTGCAGGCGGCGCCGTTCATGCGCGCCCCCGCCTTCGGGGCGCAGGCGGCGACGGTGCCGCCCTCGAAGGCGTCGCAGGTCGCCGACGGGATCGCCGCCGCGCAGTCGCGCACCGCGGCGGCGCTGTTGCCGGTGTCGCGCGCGCGCAGCGCGGCGACGCAGTTGTCGGTCATGCGCCGCTGGCAGGTCGCGACGTCGCCGTAGCGGGAGACGACGCCGCCCTTCACGCACTCGTCGAGCTTGGCGCAGGAGGCGCTGGCCGAGGCGGCGCAGGCGGCCTGCGCGTCGTCGCCGAGGCCGCTCGAGCCACCGCAGCCGACGAGCGAGAGGGGGGAGGACGAAAACGATGATGGAGGGTCCGAGCGCGGGAGTGGTCGCCATGGGCGGCGCCACACAGCAGCGCTCGTGCCAGCGCGACGGTGGGGGCCGCCGCTGGTCGGCGGCCCGGCAGCGCACGGCCGAGCGCGACATCGTGTCGCGGCCCCCCGCGGCGTTTCGCCGGAGCTGGCCCGTCTCACCCCGCGACCTGCGCGCGGTTCGGCGCTGGCACCCGCTTCGCTAGGAGCGCGCCCGGGAGGGGCAGATGAAACGCATCTTGATCGCCGACGACGATCCGCAAACGCGCGAGCTCATCGAGCGCGTGCTCCAGGCGCCGGACGTCGAGCTCCGCGCCGTGTCGTCGGGCGCCGAGCTGATCCACGCGCTCGCCGACGAGGGGCCCTACGACCTCGTCGTCACCGACGTGTCGATGCCGTGGATGAACGGGCTGCAGGTCGTTCGCGCCGCCCGCAACGCCGGGATCGCGACGCCCGTCATCGTGATCACCGGGCTCGAGGGCACGCCCTCGATCCGCGCCGAGGCCGCGCAGCTCGGGGCGCATCTCCTGAAGAAGCCGATCGCCATCTCCGAGCTGAGGGCGTGGGTGCGCGCCTGCGCCGACGTCGGCGAGGCCCGCGGCAGCCGCGCGGGGTGAGCCACGGCGACTTGAAAAACCGTCGGAGGGGGCGTCCGATGGAGGATCATGGCCGCCGACCTGCCACCGACCGCCGAGCTCTCGCTCGCCGACACCGCCGCGCCCGCGCCGCTGCCGTCGCCGCAGCCGGTCAGCGCCGAGCCCGAGCTCCCACCCGACGCCGCCCCCGATGAGCGCTACGAGGTGCGCGGGCCGCTCGGGGCCGGCGGGATGGGCGAGGTGGCGCTCGTCCGCGATCGCCGCATCGGGCGCGACGTCGCGCGCAAGACCATCCGCGCCGACAGGGGGCCGCGCGACGAGGCGCTCAGCAACCGCTTCATCCGCGAGGCGCGCATCCAGGGGCAGCTCGAGCACCCGTCGCTGGTGCCGCTCTACGACCTGGCCATCGACGAGCGCGGGCGCATCTACTTCACGATGAAGCGCGTCCGCGGCGTGACCCTGTCGGCGATCTTGCGGGCCCCCGACGCGCACCCGGGCTTCACGCGGCACAAGCTGCTGACGGCGTTCTGCAGCGTGTGCCTCGCCGTCGACTACGCGCACCGGCGCGGGGTCGTGCACCGCGACCTCAAGCCCGACAACGTGATGCTCGGGGACTTCGGCGAGGTGTACGTCCTCGACTGGGGCGTGGCCAAGCTCGCCGGCGTGGGCGAGGCGGCCGGCGGGGCGCACGAGCCCGTCGACGCGGGCGTGGCGAACGCCACCGCGGTGGGCGCGCTCGTCGGGACGCCCGGGTACATGGCCCCCGAGCAGGCGCGCGGCGAGGCGAGCGCCGTCGGGCCGCGCGCCGACGTCTACGCGCTGGGGGCGATCCTGTTCGAGCTGCTCACCGGCGAGCGGCTCCACGCGGGCAGCGACGTCCTGTCGCTGCTCGACTCGACGCTGAAGGGGGCCGACGCGCACGCCACCACGCGCTGCCCGACGGCGCAGGTCGCGCCCGAGCTCGAGCGCGTCTGCGTCGAGGCGACGGCCACCGACCTGGCCGCGCGGACCGCGAGCGCGCGCGCGGTGTGCGACCAGATCGAGCGCTACCTCGAGGGCGATCGCGATCTGCAGCGACGGAAGAGCCTGGCGCGCGACTACGCCGAGCGGGCGCGCGCCGCGGCCGAGTCGGCGAGCGCGCCGGGGCCGGCGGGGAACGAGGCGCGCGCGCAGGCGCTCTGCGACGTCACGCGCGCGCTGGCCTTCGATTCCGAGGAGCGGGGCGCGATCGGCACGCTCGTCTCCCTGCTGGTGAAGCCGCCCGCCGAGGTGCCGCCCGAGGTCGAGCGCGAGCTCGCCGAGTCGGAGCAGCGCGAGCGGCGCGAGGGGACGCGCCTGGCGGTGCTGTCGAACTCGACCTGGCTCCTCTTCGCGCCGGTGGTCGCGCTGTTCGTGCGGAGCTGGGCGTTCGCGGGGCTCTCGCTGGCGCTCATCGCGGTGTGCGTGGGCGTCGCGCTGTGGGTCCGCTACCGCACTCCTCGGCCCGCTCCTGTTCGTGCCGACGATCGCGCTGGCCAACCACGTTTTTTACGCGCTGCTCGGGGGCGTGCGGCGCCACCGCGCGGCGATCACGCTGCTCGCGGTCAGCACCTTCGTGGTCCCGTGGCTGCTCGAGTTCGTCGGCGTGCTGCCGCGCTCGTTCACCTTCACCCCCGACGGGATCCTCATCCACCCGCGGATGACCACCCTCGGTGCCGTCCCGACGACGGTGTTCCTCCTCGGGACGATGATCGTCGTCACCGCGATGTGCATCTACCTCGCCGATCGGGTGCGCTCGATCCACACCGACCGGACGGCGTCACGGGCCGCGGAGGGGGCGGGTGATGCTGCGCTCGGCGCGGTCGAGGAACTCCTCGCGCGATAGCTGCTTGACGTAAAGTCGTGCTCGAAGTCGGCGGCGTCCCACCCGTCGGGGCGCACGATCTCGATGTCGAAGAGGTCGGCCCACTCGGCCGAGGTGCGCCGCTCGTCGTCGTCGAGCCCGAGGTCGTCTTCGTCGCGGTCGTCGATCAGAAGCAGCGCCCCGCGTCGAAGAAGTAGCTGAGCGTATAGGGCGCGCACTGGTAGGCGGGCGCGCCCGCGCCGCTGATGCGGACGTAGAACGTGTAGTTGTCGTTGCCGGGGCAGCCGCCGTCGAGCTGGTAGCTCCAGTAGGCGCTCGTCCCAGCGCTGACCGTCTGGCAGTTGTTGCCGACGTTGCCGCAGACGTCGCGCGCGATGCAGAAGCTGTAGGAGCCGGCGCCGGCGGGGACCGACAGCGTCACCTTCATCTCGTAGTCCTCGTCGGTGCAGAAGAAGTCGCAGCAGGCGCACGAGCTGTCGGTCTCGTTGGCGTTGATGCGGAAGTAGTCGACGTCCCCCGACGGATAGAGGGTGAGGGTGTTGACGGTCTGCGTCTGATCGCTGCCGACGGCCGGCAGCGTCTTGTAGCTGTTGCAGTCGGGGTTCGACTCGTAGCCGTCGGCGAACGCGCCATTGTCGACGTACCCGTCGCAGTTGTCGTCGAGGCTGTTGCAGGTCTCCGTCGACGCGGCGCCCCAGTTGGGCGTGCAGGTGTTGCGGCGGCCGTTCACGCAGATGGCCGAGCTCACGCGGCAGACGCCGCTGCCGCACGACTCGCTCCCGAGGTTGAGGTTGGTACAGGTGCCGGCGGTGGTGCCGGTGCAGGTGTTCGCCGTCGGCGACTGGCAGGTCGCGTCGCAGGTGAGCGCCGCCGACGTCTGGCGGTTCGCCTGCAGCGTGCACTCCTGCGCGACGGTGCGGCAGGCGCGGTTGCCGTTGCACATCGCCTGCGCGTCGGTGACGTCGGCCTTCTTGTAGCAGCTCGAGCCGATCCAGCCGGAGTAGTAGGCGGCGCAGCTCACGCCCGGGCACTCGTTGTCGATATCCTGTCCAGCAGGAACTGGGCTACAGGTACCGACGGAGCCGGGGATGTCGCAGGCCTCGCAGGTGCCGTTGCAGGCGCTGTTGCAGCAGACGTTGTCGACGCAGAAGAGGCCGGCGGCGCAGTCGTTGGGGACGTTGCAGTAGCCGCCCTGGCCCTGGTCGGGGACGCAGACGCCGCTCGCGCAGTGCGCCGAGATGTCGCAGCCGCTGTCGTTCATGCAGGTCGTCGAGCAGAGCCCCTGCTGGTTCGAGGGCTGGTTCTGCGCCGCGGTGCAGGTGATGCCGGGGTAGGGGCCGCAGTCGTTCGACGGCAGGCCGGCGCAGGCGGAGTCGTCCTGCACCACCGACGAGCTGCACTGGAACTGCGCCGAGCAGATGCCGTCGACGCGCGTGCCCTGGCAGGTCGACTGCGAGTTGCAGACCGCCGGCTGGGCGTAGGCGCCGCAGTTGAGCGACGTCGCGCAGCAGTCGCCGGTCTGGCAGCAGAAGCCGTTCTGGCAGTGGTTGGACTGGCACTCGTCGTCGGCGCGGCAGGCCTTGCCGTTGGCCTCGTCGGGGGTGCAGACGTTGGAGGCGTTGCAGTAGGCGTTCGCGTCGCACTCGCCGTTGGTCGTGCAGCTCGTCGGGCACATCGGGATCATCTGCGTCGGCTGGCCGTTGCAGTAGATCGGGAGGTAGGGGCCGCAGTCGTTGGCCAGCACCGCCGGACCGCAGGCGGCGTCGTTCGGGACGTTGTTCTCCGTCGAGCACTCGTTGTTGAGGCAGCGGGCGATGTTCTGCGTGCCCTGGCACACCGACGGGAGACCGCACACCGCCGGGCTGGTGTAGGAGGCCGGGCAGTCGCTCTCGACGGCGCAGCAGTCGCCGTTGGCGCAGCAGAAGCCGTTCTGGCAGTGGCCCGACTTGCAGCGCTCGTTGTCGCCGCCGCAGGCGCGGCCGTTGTCGAGATCCTCGACGCAGGTCTTCGAGGTCGGCTCGCAGAAGCCGTCGGCGTCGCAGTCGGCGTTCGAGTTGCAGCGCGTCGGGCAGGTGGGCTGCGTCTGCGAGACGGCGCCGGTGCAATAGATGGACTTATAGAAGCCGCACTTGTTGGCCTCGACGGTGGCGGTGCAGGCGCTGTCGTCGGGGACGCCGTTCTGCGTCGTGCAGCGGAAGTTGTTGCAGGCGGCGGCGCCCTTGGTGCCCTGGCAGGTGGCGGCGTCGTCGCAGACGGGGAGGAACGAGCCGAAGTTGGGGCAGTCCATCGCCTGCGCGCAGCAGTCGCCGGCGCCGCAGCAGAAGCCGTTCTGGCAGTGGTTGGACTGGCAGTCGGAGTCCTCGTTGCAGGCCTGTCCGTCGGGGAAGTCGGAGTAGCAGACGTTGGCGTCGCAGTGCGCGGTGGGGATGCACTTGCGGTCGTCCTCGCCGTCGCAGGCGGTGGCGCAGTGGTCGCCGTTCTCGCCGCCGTCGCTGCAGGTGTAGAGGCCGCAGTCCTTCGCCGGCTGCATCACGCAGGCGCCGGCGGTGCAGGGCTCGGCGGCGCGCTCGGAGTAGCCGAAGACGAGGAGCTTGCACTCGGCCTTCTTGCAGTTGGTGGGCTTGTCGTCGACGCCGTTCTTGCAGTCGTTGTCGAGCCCGTCGCAGATGTCGACCGCGTCGTCGTAGATCTTGTCGTTGTTGTCGTTGCAGTCGGTGGTCACGCAGGCGTCGCCCTTGCCGCGGCCGTCCTTGTCGCGATCGATGCAGCAGATGTTGTTCGTCGGCATGCACTGCTCGACGTCCTTGAACTCGGCGATGTCGCCGAGGCGGCGGCACTCGAAGCCGGGCGGACAGATGCCGGGGTTGCCCTTGCAGTCGATGGTACAGAAGCGCTCGCCGCCGATGTCGAGACAGAGATCGCTGTCGTCGCCGCAGTCGCGGTGCGTGCTGCAGCGCTTGCACATCGTGTCGGCGGCCGGGATGCACTCGTCGATCTCGGTCGTCTGCGACGTGCGCACCGTCTTGCAGGCGTACCCGTCGGGGCAGTCGTTCTTGCAGTTCTTCGAACAGTGCCCGGGCATCGAGGTGTCGGGGCGATAACAGAGCCCGCCCTCGCACTCCCCGTCGACCATGCAGGGCTGCCAGAAGCCGGCGAGCGGCGGCGACAGATCGGGCGCCGCCGCGACCGTCATTACCCGCCTCGGCACACCCCACCGCCAGCAAAGCGAAGAGAACAAGCAGTCGCTCGCGCATAAGCCCCCGTCGATCGATGGTTCGGCGAGATACTACTCCGATTGCTGACAACTGTAGGCAGTCGTCAACGATCGAGCCGCGTGGCGTAACGGAGCTGACCGGTTTTCGAGCTGTAGTAGGCGATGTGGGGGCGGCCGCGGGCGTCGACGACGAGGTCGACCAGCCCGGCGGTGCCGGTGGCGAGCACGTCGTCGTCGACGATGTCCACCAACCAGGTGCGGCGCCCGCCGGAGTCGAGCTGGCGCCAGTACTCGAGATAGCTCGAGCCGAGGCCGTCGGTGGTGATCACGGCGGCGTGGTAGAGGCCGTTGGCGTCGCCGGCGAGGGCGGCGCGGTAGCGCGGGGCGGTGGCGTCTGCGGGGGTGAGGCGCTCGAGGACCTCGACGGTGGGCATCTCGGCGACGGAGCGGAAGGTGGCGAGCTGGAGCGTCGCCTGCGCCGTCGCGGGCGGGCTGGTCGAGTCGATGGCGAAGAAGAGCGCGGCGGTCTCCGTCGTCGGAGTGGCGAGGGTGATCGAGTAGCCGGAGAGGCCGTTCAGGGTCGCGTTGTCGAGCGTCTTCGGATCGGTCCAGAGGTTGAGGCCGTAGGAGGCGTGGCGCGGCTGCGACAGCGCGAACGTCGACGAGGAGTGGTAGCCGGCGTGGATGACGCCGCTCGGGTCGACGGCGAGCGAGACCTGGCCGGCGCCGGGCGCGTCGAGCGAGAGGCCGCTCTTGATGACGGCGGGGGCGCTCCAGACGCCGGTCAGGCCGCGCTCGCGCGAGACGAGGCGCGTCTGCGCGGGATCGACGTAGGCGACGACGAGCTTGCCCGCGGGGGTGACGGCCATCGAGAGGTCGGTGGCGGAGGTGGCGCCGCTCGCCACGACCTCGGCGGTGGAGTAGGCGCCGGCGGCGGAGAGCTGGCGGTAGCGGACCTCGTTGCCGAGGTCGGTGAGCGCGAGCTCGACGACGTGGAAGGCCTGGCTGGTGGCGCCGGGGACGGCGGCCACGTCGACGCGGACGCCGAAGCGATCGCCGAGCGTGCCGGTGAGATCGCGGTGGGTCACCGTCGCCGGCGCCGACTCCTCGACGGTGGAGACGTGGAGGTCGGAGCTGTCGGCGCCCATCGGGGCGTTGTAGGCGAAGGCGAGGCGGCCGCTCTCGGCGCGGGAGAGGGCGAGGGACGTCGGGTCGAGGAGGCCGCTCTCGACGGTGAAGACCCTGCGCGGGGCGCAGCCGGGGGCGCCGCCGTCCGGGCGCGTCCAGGCGACGCGGCAGGCGAAGTCGGGATCGACCGCCTGAGTCAGATCCGGTGCTGCGCTGAGGTCACCTCCCGGCGCGCCGAGATCGTCGCTGCTGGCGGCGTCGGCGGGCTCGTCCGAGAGGTCGGGGCTCTCGATCGGCTGGAAGCCCTCGCACGCGGCGCTGGCGACCGCGAGCGCGGCGACGAGGAGTGCGGGCCTCATCCCTCCAGCGTATCCCAGGGTGGTGATGACCCGCGACGCTTCCTTTTACGCGGAGGAGGGGAGGAGGGGAGCTCGGAGGGAGGAATTTTTGTTAAACAAAAAAAGCTCCTCCCTCAGACCTCCCGTCCTCCACTCCTCCCTGTAAAACCGGAAGCGTCACGCGTCATCGCCGCGGCGCGGAACGATCACGTCAGGATCTGCAGCCGACGACGAACCTCGCGGACGAGGTCGGGATCGAGCCCCGGCTGCTCGAACAGCGACAGCATGGCGCGGCGCGCCTCGTCGCGGAGCGCGCGCGAGCTGGCGACGACCTCGAGCAGCTCCTCGAGCGCCGCCGGGATGCGGCCGGTGGCGGCGAGGGCGCAGGCGAGGGCGAAGCGCGCGTCGTGATCGGCGGGGTTGGCGGCGAGCTTCTGGCGGGCGCCCTCTTCGCCGCCGGCGGCGTGGGCGCGCTCGGCGAGCGCGATCACCTGACGCAGCGCCTCGGCGCGATCGGCGACGTCGCTGCGCGGGTCGACGCGATCGAGGAGCGGCGCCGCCTCGTCGATGCGCCCGCGCGCGAGCAGCGCGCCCGCCGCGACCAGCGCCGCCTCGGAGGCGACCTCGCGATCGGCGACCCCCAGCGCGCCGTCGAGGATCGCCCGCGCCTCGCGCTCGGCCTCGTCGCTGCGCCCGGCGCCGAGCGCCGCCTGCGCGCGGGCCAGCGCCTCCTTCACCGGCGACGGCGCCAGCCGCTCGAGGAAGGCGCGCACCATCGGCGCCGGCTGCGCCCCGACGAACTCGTCGACGACGCGCCCGTCGCGGAAGGCCTTCACCGCCGGGATGCCGCGGATGTCGAAGCGCGCGGCCAGCTCCGGGTTGGCGTCGGTGTCGACCTTGACCAGCTCGACCCGTCCGCCGAGGGCCGCCACCTCGCGCTCGAGGACGGGGCCGAGCGCGCGACAGGGGCCGCACCACGCCGCCCAGAAGTCGACGACCACCGGCACCTCGGCCGATCGTCGGAGGACGCGCTCGGCGAAGGTGCCCTCGTCCGCGTCGTGGATCATCGAATGCCCGGTTCCGGCTGCGCTCTCCATCAGATCCCATCGTGGGTTTGGCGCGCGCCGCGATCAAGATCTCGCCGCCGCCGTGGAGGCCGGCGTTGGCCCGGCGCATGCGAGCGCCTCCTGTCATGGTCGGCGACATCATCGACCGGCACCACGACGAGATCGTCGAGCGGTGGGTGGCGGAGATGCGACGAAAGCCGATCGCGCGGGGGCTCTCGCGCGAGCAGCTCATCGACCACCTCCCGCGGCTGCTCGCGCGGATCGGGTCGCAGGCGAGGACGGGGACGGCCGGCACCATGGGGCGCGCCACCCCGCGGACGCACGCGCTGCAGCGGCTCACGCGGCTCTTCGGGCGCCCGCCGGCGGAGACGGTGGGGCGCTCGTTCTGCGAGCTCGCGCTGCCGCACGGCGATCTGCGCGGCCTCGAGAACGACATCGGCCAGGTGCTGGCGACGGGGAAGCCGGCGCGCGGGACGGCCGACGTGCCGACGACCGTCGGGCTGCGCCACTTCGAGTTCTCGCTGTCGCCGATCACCGGCGAGGATGGCCGGGCGGCGTCGCTGGTGGTGTGCGTGGCGCGCGACGTCACCGACGAGCGGCGCATCGAGGCGGCGCTCCAGCAGAGCGAGGCGCGCTTCCGCGTCCTCGTGAGCGCGTCGGCGATGGCGGTGTGGCTGGCCGAGGATCACGGGCGGCGTCACGTCGACTCGCCGTCGTGGCGCGAGCTCACCGGACAGACCCTCGAGGAGTACCTGGGGTGGGGGTTCCAGGAGGCCATCCACCCCGACGATCTGCCGCACGTGGCGGAGGCGTGGAACAGCGCCGTCGGCGACGGAGCGATGATGGAGTGCGAGTACCGCGTGCGCGCCGCCGACGGGCGCTGGATCTGGACGCACGTGCGCGCGGTGCCGGTGGCGGAGGCGACGGGGACGCGGCGGGTGTGGCTGGGGATGAACGTCGACGTCACACGGCTCAAGCAGGCGTCGGAGGATCGCGAGCGGATGATGGCGGTGCTCGGCCACGATCTGCGCAACCCGCTCAACGCCATCACGCTGGCCGCGTCGCTGTTGGCGCGGGCCGAGGACGTGCCGGCGCCGCGGCGGGCGACGGCGGAGCGCATCGTGCGCGGGGCGGCGCGGATGGCGCAGATGATCGGCGACCTCCTCGACGTCGCGCGCATCCAGCAGGGCGGGCTGCCGATCACGCGCGCGCCGGGGGATCTGGCGGAGGTGGTGCGGCAGGTCGTCGAGGAGCTGCGGACGGCGCACCCCGGTCGCGTCATCGAGCTCGCGACGGAGGGGAACCTCGTCGGCGTGTGGGACGCGCACCGGCTGGCGCAGGCGGCGTCGAACCTCGTCGGCAACGCCGTCGCCTACGGCGTCGCCGAGGAGCCGATCGTGGTGCGGATCGAGGGGCAGGAGGACGAGGTGGTGCTGTCGGTCTCGAACGCGACGGCGCGGCCGCTGCCCGAGGCGGTGGCGCGGACGATGTTCGAGCCCTTCGGCGGCGGGCGGCGGGCGCGGAGCGAGGGGGGCGGGCTCGGCCTCGGGCTGCCGATCGTGCGCGCCATCGCCGAGGCGCACGGCGGCAGCGTGTCGCTGGCGGCGGCGAGCCACCGCGTGACGCTCACCATGCGCCTGCCGCGCGTGGCGCCGGCGTCGGCGGCCGCGTCGCCGGTGGCGCAGGACGGGATTCACAACCCGGCGTAATCGACGTCCTGCGCGAATGATCGCTACGTTTCACGCTCGCGGCTGCTTGACAGAATATCGCCGCGCGCGCCCGCGCGTGCCGTCAGGCCGGGGCCGGCTCGCCGTGGGGGCGGCCGCCGCGCGTCGGGCCGGCGCGCTCCTCGCCGGTCTCGGTCGCGCGCTTGAGGGCGCGCGCGGGCGTCAGGATCTTGTTCAGCTCGGCGCCGAGCAGCACCACCACCGACGAGAGCCACATCCAGATGAGCAGGATGATGATGCCGCCGAGCGTGCCGTACGTCGCCTCGTAGCGGCCGAAGTGCGACACGTAGAAGGAGAAGCCCATCGACGCCACCAGCCAGAGGAGCACGCCGATGGCGGCGCCCGGTGAGATGAGTTGAAAGCGCGGGCGGACGTTCGGCAGGATCCAGTAGAGCGTCGCCCACACCACCATCACCGCCAGTCCGGCGACGGGGAAGCGGGCGATCGCGAGCAGCGTCCCCATCCACGAGGGGAGGTGCGCGGCGAGCGGCGGGACGGCGAAGAGGATCAGCGCCGACAGCACCGTGAGCACGCCCACTCCGACGGTGACGAGGAGCGCGAGGCCGCGGGTCTTCCAGAAGGGGCGCGTCTCGCGGACGTCGTAGCAGCGGTTGAGCGCCTGCGTCAGCGAGGCGATGGCGCTCGACGCCGCCCAGAGCGCGCCGACGAGACCGATGGTGAGGAGGCCGCGGTTGGGCGCCGACTCGAGCGCGCGCAAGCGATCGCGGAGGAGGTCGACGGCGGCGGCGGGGACGACGTCGGCGGCGGCGTCGACGAGGCGCGAGATCGCGTCGGGGTTGAGGAGCACGCCCGCGAGCGCGACGACGAACAGCAGGAACGGGAAGAGCGCGAGCACGCCGTAGTAGGTGAGCGCCGCGGCGGTGTCTCCGACGGCGTCTTCGCTCCAGTTGCGGCGCAGGTCGCGGAGCACCTGGCGGAGCGGCGGGCGCGGCGGGCGGCTCTCCATGCGAGGAGCCGGTTCAGGCGGCGCGCCACGCGACGGCGACGGGCGCGACCAGGGGACCGTGCGGTACGATGGGCGGATGGGGCCGATCCTGTTCGCGGCGGTGCTCGGGACGCTGCACCTCGAGGCCGACGTGGCGACGGTCGCCGGCGACTACCTGGTGGTGCCGTTCGAGGTGCCCGCCGGCACCGTCGAATTCGACGTGGCGCGCACCGTGCCCGGCGGCGAGGTGGTGCTCGACTTCGGTGTGTGGGGGCCGAGCGGGGCGCGCGGGTGGGGCGGCGGGCTCACCGAGCCGACGACCATCGGCGTCAAGGAGTCGTCGCGCGGCTACCTGCCGGGGCCGATCGCGCCGGGGACGTGGCAGCTCGTCGTCGGCAAGGCGCGCGTGCCGTCGACGGGGCGCGCTTCTCGGCGGACCTCACCTTCCGCGACGACGCGACGCTGACGCCGCGGGCGCGGGCCGACGCGGCGGCGGGGCCGGTCCTGGCGCGCGGGCCGCGCTGGGTGCGCGGCGATCTACACGTCCACTCGCGCGAGAGCGGCGACGCGTCGGCGAGCTTCGACGAGATCGTCACGCTGGCGCGGGCGCGCGGCCTCGACTTCGTGGTGCTGTCGGACCACAACACCGTCGCGCAGCACGCGCTCGTCGCGGCCCTGCAGGCCTCGACGCCCGATCTCCTGTTCGTGCGCGGCGCCGAGGTGACGACCTACGGCGGGCACGGCAACGCCGTCGGGGCGGGCGCCTACGTCGATCACCGCGTGGGGCTCGACGGGCGGAGCGCCGCGGCCATCGTGCGCGACGTCAATGCGCAGGGCGGGATCTTTGTTGTCAATCACCCGACGCTCGCGCTCGGCAGCGCCTGCATCGGCTGCGCCTGGGAGCACGCCGACACGCCGTGGGGCGAGGTCGGCGCGATCGAGGTCATCACCGGCAACTACACCATCGGCGTGCGGCTGTTCCTCGACGCCACGCTGGCGCTGTGGGACGCGCGGCTCGACGAGGGGGCGCGCATCGCGGCGGTCGGCGGCAGCGACGATCATCGCGCCGGGCGCGACACCGGGTCGATGGCCAGCGCGATCGGCAGCCCCACGACCTGGGTGTGGGTCGACGAGCTGTCGGAGGCGGGGATCCTCGCCGGGCTGCGCGCGGGGCGGACGGTGGTCGGGCTGCGCGGGCCGGAGGATCCGCTCGTCGAGCTGGCGGCGCCCGAGGCGGGGGCGGCGCGCATCGGTGACACCGCGATGGCGCGCGGGGGCGAGGTGGTCGTCGAGGCGCACGTCGTCGGCGGGCGAGGGACGCGGCTCACGCTCGTGGGGCGGGGGGGCGCGCGGCTGGGAGACGCGGTCGACATCGACGGCGACGACGTGCGCGTGAGGCTGCCGGTGCGCGTGGGGCCCGAGGGCGGGCGCGTGCGGGCCCAGCTCTCCGTCGGGCCGGACCCGATCGTGGTGACGAGCCACCTGTGGATCGCCTACGCCCCGGGCGGCGGCTGCGCCGTCGGGGCGCCCGCTCGGTCGCCGGCCGGGGGCCTGCTCGCGCTCGCGGTCGTCGTCGGCGCGGCGCTCGCGTCGCTGCTCGTCGCGCGCGGCCGCCGCCGCTGGCGTCACGGTCGCTGAGCACGCGCGCTGCTTGTCGTCGCCACCGAGGAGGGATCGATGGCGACGATGGAGGATGTGGGAGAGGTCGCGGCGAAGCGAGCCGGGCGGCTGTTCGTGTGGCGAGGGATCGCTGCGCTGATCCTCGCGGTGCTGCTGGTGGTGATGCCGCGCGTGTCGCTGTTCCTGGTGGTGACGCTGTTCGGCGCGTACGCGCTCGTCGACGGGATCGTGGCCTTCGCCGAGGGCATCCGGCTGCGGCGGGTGAAGGCGCGGTCGTGGCCGTCCTTCGTCGAGGGCGTGGTCGGCGTGGCGCTGGCGGCGCTCGCCTGGTCGCGGCCGGGCGGGGTGCTCCTGATCGCGGTGCTGGCGATCGCGGCGCGCACGCTCGTCGTCGGTGTGCTCGAGCTCGGCGCGGCGATCGTGCGCCACCGCGAGCTCGCGCACCCGGTGTGGTTGGGGATCGCCGGCGTCGCGTCGCTGGTGTTCGGGATCGTGCTGGCGGCGAACCCGTCGCTGGGCGTGTTGACCCTGCTGTGGATCTGCGCGGCGTACAGCTTCGTCTTCGGGATCGCCTTCATCAGCGTCGGGGTCTCGCTGCGGCGCGGGGCGCGCTTGCGCACGGCGGCGACGACGGCGACGGCGGTGCTGATGGCGCTCGGCGCGGGCGGCGCCGTGGCGCGGGCCGCGGACGATCCGGGCAGCGTCGGGCTGCCGGCGCCGAGCGACGACGCGGGGGCGCCGCCGCCGGAGCGCGCGGTGCCGTCGCCGGAGACGTCGCAGTTCAACTCGCTCGAGGAGAAGGATCGGCGCGCGCGCGAGCGGGCCGAGGACGAGCTCCTGCGCTTCCGCCACCCGGTCGCCGGGCACGAGTTCAGCCCCGAGCAGCCGTCGACGACGGAGCAGCCGGGGATGCCGGCGCCGCGCCCATGAGGCGGGCGGTCGTCGTCGTCGCCGCCGTCGTCGTCGCGGCGATCGCGGGCGGCGCGCGGCTGGCGGCGGCGCAGGCGGTGCAGCCCGAGTCGCCGCCGACGCTGATCGAGCCCGATCCGGGGCGCTTCGGGCTCAACGTCTTCCGGCTGCCAGACCCGCCGCCGACGGGCGGCGTGTCGTCGGAGGGCGCGCCGCCGGTGTTCCCCCTGCCGCTCGGCGCGCCGCAGACCATCCCGCGCTATGGCATGCCGGCGGCACCGGCGCCCGCGCCGTCGACGGCGGCGCCCGCGGCGCAACCTGCGCCCTACCTGCCGGGCGCGCCGGTGCCGCGCGGGCCCGAGCAGCAGCAGTCCGCGTCGTCGCCGTCGTCGTCGGAAGCGGGCGCGAGCGCGCTCGCGCAGACGCTGGCCGCGGCGGACGTGAGCACGCGGGCGATCCTGCGCGACGACGTCTCGCCGGCGACGCGGATGCGCCTCGCCGACGACGTGCGGCGCCAGCTGGCGGTGCTGCCCGCGCTCACCACCGGGGCCGGCCCGCTCGTCGACGACGCGCGCGTGCGGCTGGCGGCGCGCTCGGCCGCGCTGGCCGACGCCGCCGAGCGCGACGCGCTGGCCGCGGCCGCGCGCGACATCCTCTCCGACCTCGATCTCCTGCGGCGCGCGACTATCCGATAGACATAAAAAGCCCGCTTGCCGCGCGGAGGCCGGCTCCCTACGATGCGTCGATGGACGCCGGGTTGCCGTCGCTGCGGCAGGTGGAGGAGGCGGCGCGGGCGCGCCGGTTGGCGGCGCTCGTCGACGAGCTGCAGCGGGCGGGCGACGAGCGGGGCGATCGGGCGGCGGCGTGGCTGGCGCGCGCGCTGCGGGTCGACCTCGCGACGATCACCCAGCGGCCGTCGCTGGCGCTCACCTGCGTGTGGCGGCGCGCCCTCTTCGTCCGCGAGCCCGACGGGAGCCACCCGCTGCGTGCGCTCCTCGGCCTGTGGCGCGAGGAGAACGGCGATCGCCCCTGGGCGCGCGCGCTGCGACCGCCCGCCGAGCCGCTGTGGGGCGCGCTGCGCGAAGAGTACCGCGGCGCGTTCGGCGGCGTGACGCGGGTCGCCGTGCGCGACGAGGGCATCGCGCTCGTTCGCGACGGCGCGGCGTACGCGATCGATCGGCGCACCGGCGAGGTGCGGCCCGACTCCTCCGACGCCGCGGCGGCGGCGCGGCCGGCGTGGCAGCTCGCGCGCGATCTCCCGCTGGGCGAGCACTGGGGGCGGCTGCGCGTGCGCGACCCGGCCTCGGGGCGGATCGTCGTCGAGCTGCGCGTGAACGACGACGACTCCTACGGCGACGTGGCCGCCGACGACGCGGGCGCGACGCTGTTCGCGGCGGGCTGGTGGGATGACTACGCCGGCGTGGTGACCTGCGTCGACGTCGCGCGCGGCGCGGTGCGGTGGCGGGCCGAGCTCGCGCGCTGGGTGACGTCGCTGTCGTGCAGCCCCGACGGCGGCGTGGTGATGGCCTTCTCGTCGGTGGGGATGACGCTGTTCGACGGCGCCACCGGGGCGACGCTGCGCCAGGTGGCGGTCACGGGCGGGGTGGGGGCGATCGATCCGTCGGGGCGCCTGCTCGCGACGGTGAGCGAGGCGGCGGTGCGGCTGTGGTCGTTGGAGGCGCTGGCGCAGCCGGTGGTGCGCTGGCCGCGTGGCGCCGACGACGGATTCGCCTATGCGCTCTGGTCGCCCGACGGCGCGCGGCTCCTCACGGGCATGGCGCTGTGTGACGGCGTCGGCGGGCGGCTGGTGAAGACGCTGAAGATGGACGGCCCTGGGTACCTCGAGGGGGGCCCGGCGCCGGGGGCGCGGGGCGTCGGGGCGGCGCTCGTCGTCGAGTTCCACCCGATGCGCGGCGCGGTGCTGTGGGACGCGCGGACCGGCGCGCACCTCGCGACCGACGCGTCTCGCGCGTACGGCCTGCACCGCGACGCGCTGTGGCTGGCGCCCGACGCGGAGCGGTACGTGCATGGCCGTCGCGGCGATTTTCTGTCTAGCGACGCGGCGACGCTGCGGGCGACGCGGGATGGCGCGCTCCTCGCGTCGCTCGGCGACGGAGTGACGGCGGTGGCCTGGTCGCCCGACAGCGCGCGCGTGGCGGTGGGGTACGCCGACGGGAGCGTGCGCGTCGTCGATCGCGAGGGGGCGCTCGGGTTCGCCAGCGCGCCCGCCGATGGCGCGGTGCGCGGGCTCTGCTTCGACGCCGAGGGGGCGCTGCTCGTCGGCGGCGGCGAGGGGGCGACGCTGCGGGTGTGGGACGCCGCGCGCGGCGCGCTGCGCGGCGAGCGCCCGCTCCGCGACGACGAGCGCGCGGGGCAGTGGTCGAGCGGCGAGCGCACGGTCCGCTTCTTCTCCGCGACGCCCGAGTTGGTCGACGCCCTCGACGGGACGTTCGGCTTTCGCGCGCCGGGGCCGCCGCACCGGGCGGTGCGCCGCGACGGCTTCGTCTGGCTCGAGCCGCGCGCGCCGTCGCTGCCGCGGATCTGCCTCCCCGAGGACGACCCGGTCGTCGCCGAGCCGACCGGCCGGCGCTGGGCCTCGCCGTCGGCGCACTACGCGCTCGAGCCCGCGTAGCGCCGTCAGGCTGGCGTCGACAGGAGGGCGCGGCGGATGACCAGCTCCTCGGCGGTGGTCGTCGGGCCGGGGAGGCCGAGGAGGCTGCGGGCGTGGGCGCGCGCGGCGCGGGCGCGGTAGCTGGCGTAGAGCGCCTGCGACCAGCCGAGCTCGCGGCAGCCGTCGCTGGCGGCGGTCGCCGGCGGCGGCGCGGCTGGGGCGGGGCGGCCGAGGCGGTGGGCCAGATCGACGGCGGAGAGCGCGTGGAGCCCCTCGGCGCGCATCTCGGCGCGCAGGCGCGTCAGCTCCTCCGTCGAGACGTCGAAGAGGAACTCCTCGAAGGCCTGGCGCGCGGTGTCGTCGAGCTCGTCGAGGAGGTGATCGACGAACCAGCTCTCGCCGGCGCCGGCGATGAGCTGCGCGATCTCGCTCGCGCCGAGGAGCGTGCCGTAGACGGGCCGGAGCGCGGCGCGCGCGCGCCAGGCCGCCTCGAGGAGCGGCGCGAGGTCGTCGATCTCCGTCGCCAGGCGGTCCTCCCAGATGCGCCCGAGGAGGGCCAGCGCGGCGCGCCGCGGGGGAAGCGCGCCGCGGCGATCGGTGACCACGCCGACGAGGAGCTCCTCGAGGAGCTTGGAGTGGATCGACTGCGCGGCCTCGGCGGCGGCGCGCGCGGCCAGCGACGGCGCGGTGGGGGAGAGCGCGGTGGCGAGGCGGCGGAAGAGGGTGATCTTGAGGACCAGGTAGGCGCCGCCGATCACCGCCTTGTCGGGGACGAGGAGATCGACCTCGGCGTCGCTGCAGCCGAGGAGCGTCGCGTCGACGGCGTCGAGGGCGATGGGCGGCGCGCCGCGCACGGCGTCGGCGATCGCCGCGAGGCGCTCGAGGTCGGCGCGGGTGGCCGCGACGGCCGCCGAGGGCGCCAGACAGGCGAGCGCGTCGGTGATGAGCGCGCGCTCCCGCTCGTCGAGAAACCCGAGCTCGACCATGCGGGTCATCGTCCCAGAGGTGCGGGACGGACGCGAGAACTTGCGCGGAGACTGAACACGTGTTCAGATGCGCGCATGGACACGACGTTCGAACAGGGACAGGAACCGGAGGGCGCGCTCGATCAGCTGGAGGGGATCGCCGCGCTCCTCACGATGTACCAGAACGAGCTCCAGGGCGTGCGCTTTCCCGGCGTCGACGCGGCGACGCTGGCGGCGGGGCGCGCGCAGGTGATCACCGCGGCGCGCGAGGTCGAGCGCTGCGCGGCGCAGCTCGAGGCGGCGCGCGAGGCGCAGCGACGGGCGCGCGAGGCGCTGGTCGCGACCGGGCGCCGCGCGCAGGCCTACGCGCGCGTGTACGCCGAGGATCAGCCGGCGCTGCGCGAGCGCGTCGAGAGCGTCACGCTGCCGCGCGCGCTCGACGGGGCGGAGGAGGGCGGGGGCGAGCCGGTGGCGGCGACGGCGCCGGCGCGGCGGCGCGGGCGGCCGCCGAAGTCGGCGACGGCGCCCTCGCCGGTGCTGTTCGGGGAGTCGGCGCGCGCGAGCGAGCCTGTCCCGGCGCCGGCCAGCCCGTCGACGTCGGCTCCGACCCCGGCGACGGCCTCGGCGGCAGCGACTCCGGCGGCGTGACGCGCGCGGGCTGCGCGGGCGCGCCGGGCGAGGTCACCGGCGGAAGGTCGCGGCCAGGCGGCGCACCGCCTCGGTGAGCTCGCGCTCGTCGAGGCTGGCGAAGCCGAGGCGCATCGCGGGGGCGGGCGCGCCGTCGAAGCGGAACTGGCGCGCCGTCTGGAGGAGGACGCCGCGCGCAGCGGCGCGGGCGGCCCAGGCGTCGACATCGACGCGCTCCCCGGCGCGCGCCCACAGCGCCATCCCGCCCGCCGGGGCGCGGTAGGTGAGCGTGCCGTCGAGGTGGCGGGCGAGGAGCGCGAGGAACGTCGCCCGCCGCGCCTCGTAGATGCGGCGCGTGCGGCGAATGTGGCGCTCGAGCTCGCCGTCCTCGACGAGCGCGGCCATCGCCTCCTCGACGGCGAGGTCCCCCTGGCGATCGAGCACGCGCCGGAGCGCCGCCGCGCGCTCGACGACCACCGCCGGCCCGACGAGCCAGCCGAGGCGCACGCCCGGCGCGAGCACCTTCGACAGCGTCCCGATCGAGACCACGTTGCCGCCCTCGTCGGCGGCGGCGAGCGGCAGGATCGGCCGTCCGTCGTAGTGGAACTCGTGGTCGTAGTCGTCCTCGATGATCGCCAGCCGGCGCGCGCGCGCCAGCGCGAGGAGCGCCACGCGGCGCGGCGCGGTCAGCGTCGCCGTCGTCGGATACTGGTGGTGCGGCGTCACGTAGACCGCGCGCAGCCGCGGCTCGCGCGCGGCCAGCCGCTCGAGGGCGGCGACGTCGAGGCCGTCGTCGTCGACGGGGACGGGGGCCAGGCGCGCGCCCGCCAGCTCGAGCGCCGCCCAGGCCGGGCGGTAGCCGAAGGCCTCGACCGCGACGACGTCGCCCGGGCTGAGGAGGGTCCGCGCGGCCAGCACGAGCGCCATCTGGCTCCCGCGCGTCACCATGAGGCGCTCGGTGCGCGGCACGATCCCGCGCGTCGCCGCGAGGAGATCGACGAGCGCCGCGCGCAGCCGCGGGTTCCCCGTCGGGTCGCCGTAGTCGAGCAGGGTGCGCCCGCGCGCGCCGCGCAGCGCCCGGCGGTAGGCGCGCGCCAGCGCCACCGTCGGGGCGAGCCGCAGATCGGGCCGCCCGCCGAGGAGCGGCAGCGCGTCGGGGCCGATCGCCGACGGGGGCGGGAGGCCGAGGGTGGCCGACGGCGCCGGCGCCAGCGCGAAGCCCGGCGCGTCGGGGGGCGCGGTCACCGCCGGGGCGAAGCGGCGCGCCGGCCGCTCCGGCATCGCCGCGCTGACGAAGGTGCCGCGCCGGGGCTGCGTCTCGATCCAGCCCTCGGCCTCGAGCTCGGCGTAGGCGGCGAGCGCGGTGTTGCGGTGGACGCCGAGGGTCGTGGCGAGGGCGCGGCTCGACGGCAGCTCGGCCCCGGGGCGCAGCCGCCCGCGGCGGATGTCGTCGGAGATCGCGCGCGCGATGCGCGCCGCCAGCGGCGGGTCACCGTCGCGGCGGCGGCCGAGGTCGACATCGAGCACGAGCGGCGGGGAGGCCATCTGGTCCATCGATTATCTCCAAACTGGCGCTTTTCGGTAGACCAGAGCGGCGGCATCTCTGGAGGCATGAGACGCGAGCACCACTTCCGCATGAGCGAGGTCGACGCGCTGGCGCTCCTCCGGCGCGCGCCCTTCCACCGGCTGGCCGCGGTCACCGACGACGGCCGCCCGATCCTTCGCGCCGTGCACGGGGTGATTCTCGACGGCGCGCTCCACTTCCACGGCGCGCCCGCCGGGGAGAAGCTGGAGGCGTTCGGGCGCGAGGTCGTCGTCCAGGCGGAGGAGGTGATCGCCGAGATCCCCAGCTACTTCCTCGACGCCGAGCGCGCCTGCCCGGCGACGACGCTGTACCAGAGCGTGCAGCTCCACGGGCGGCTCGAGCGGGTGGAGGACGACGACGCGAAGGCGCGCGCGCTGCAGGCGATCATGGAGCGGTACCAGCCGGAGGGCGGGCACGTGCCGATCACCGCCGACGACCCGCGCTATCGGGCGGCGGTGCGCGGGATCCTGATCGCGCGCGTGCCGATCGCGCAGCTCGACGGAAAGGCGAAGCTCGGGCAGAACCGGCGGCCGGAGGAGGTGGCGCGGGTGCTGGAGGCGCTGTGGCGGCGCGGGGCGCCGGGTGACGCGCGCGCCGTCGAGCTGGTCGCGCGCGCGAACCCGGAGGCGGCGCTGCCGTCGGTGCTGGCGTCGCCGGGGCCGGGGCTGCGGCTGTGCGCGGCGCCCGACCGCGACGGGCCGTTCGCCGACGAGGCGGCGGCGCTGCTCGCGGGGACCGACTGGAACGAGGGGCGCTTCACGCGCGACGAGCTCGCGCGGGCGCACCGCGCGCCGGGCGTCGCCTGGGTCGTCTGCCTCGACGAGGCGGGCGCGCTCGCCGGCACCGCGCGCGCCATCACCGACGGCGCCAAGCACGCCTGGGTCTACGACGTCTGCGTCGTCGAGCGGCTGCGCGGGCGCCGCATCGGCCACGCCCTCATGGCGCTCCTCCTCGATCACCCATCGGTGCGCGGCGCGCGCTACGTCCACCTCGGCACGCGCGACCGTATGCGCTTCTACTCCGACCTCGGCTTCGTCGCCCGCAACGACCTCGAAGCCCGCGGCTCCACCCCCATGCTCCTCGACCGCCGCCCGGGGTCACTCTCCTAGGTCCAATGCCGGTCACTTACGACGGGCTCTCGTCAGTGACGGACGCTTGCGGTCGTAGTTGCTGATTTTGATTTTGACGGCGCGCGGGTAGCTCCTTTCCGATCGTCGCTCGGGGAGCAGGAGGCGCGTGAGGCGGGCCTCGAGTGTTCGCAGCCGAGCTGGAATGGCGCCTGCGGTCATGTTGGCCATGAAGAACCACTCGGCGGTCATCATCTCGAGGGTTGCGACGAAGCTGATTCTCGTCGGAGAAATGCCGGCCTCACGTGCATCCGCGATCGGATAAGGAGCCACGCTCACGCGTGAGCACCGACGGTGGCGCGGTAGTAGTACTGGGTGCGTGATTCCACGCGAGCGAGCAGCGGGGCG